>Ga0181532_10001625_pt1 | contig 21586 bp, 15 predicted proteins | sample PEATcosm2014_Bin_33_FD_119768 | JGI IMG/M metagenome (GOLD analysis project Ga0181532, IMG submission 119768) | Peatland microbial communities from MTU Mesocosm Facility, Houghton, MI, USA - PEATcosm2014_Bin11_30_metaG | ecosystem: Environmental > Terrestrial > Soil > Wetlands > Peat | place... | reverse complement strand
GGACGCGATCGAGCGGGACGCCTGTCTGGCTCCGGCGGGGGAGACCTGGGAGATGTTGCTGCGGCAGGAAGCGGCGCTCGACCGCTCGATTGACCGCAAGGTGAGGATTCTCCTGACCCTGCGTCAGGAACATGCACGCCGGGGTGGGGACGGTTCGCAATGCGCCCCTACGCGTGAGACGGTCGACCGTGCGGCCGAGGAACTGAGTAAGGTCGTGGGGCTGGACGCTGGGACAGAAAGTCCGGCAGAGGAAAACGCCGGCGAAACTCCAAAATCGCCGGAACAAAGCGAGAATGTTATAGAAAACAAAGGACCGGACGTAGATGGGGTCGCTGCATGAGGCATGGCACAGGGTCCCGCCCGTGCAGAGTCAGGGCCTGGATGGCCGTGCCACAGCGGGCAGGATGCCCCCGCTCCAGGGGCCAAGATGGCCGTGCCACGGTAAGGCAGGCAGGAATGCGGTATAATCGAATCGTTCACCGACATTACGCCCAAACAGGGGCTTGGCCTGTTCACAACTAGCCTTACGCCTGCCCACGCGAGCAGGCACGATGGGAGGAAGCATGTCCAGCGTTCACCCGGAACTCGACTTCAAACCGGAAATGCCGCGGCGAATGGATCACGGCATCGGCATTGTAGGGGCCGGCGGTGTTGTCAACTACGCCCACTTGCCGGCTTATGCGCAGGCGGGCTTTAAGGTTGTGGGCATCACGGACAAGGACCGCGGGCGCGCCGCGAAGACCGCCGCCGACCACAAGATCCCCAAAGTCTACACATCGCTCGAGGAATTGGTGGCCGACCCGGAAGTCGAGATTGTGGACATTGCCGTGTACCCGTGGGAGACGCTGAACATCGGAGAGCATGCGATTCGTGCCGGCAAGAACATTCTCTGCCAGAAGCCCCTCTCCGACGAATACGGCAAGGCGGTGCGCCTGGTGGACATGGCTCGGGAGGCCAAGCTGAAGATGGCGGTGAACCAGCAGATGCGCTGGACGGTGGCCATTCGCGGCAGCCGGCAACTCTTGACCCAGGGATGGCTCGGCACACCGACTTACGGCACCGTGCAGGTTCACTGCCAGACGGACTGGTCGATGTGGCCGTGGATGTACACGCGCAAGCGCCTGGAGGTGCTGAACCACAGCATCCATTACATTGACTCTTTGCGGTACCTTTTTGGAGAGCCTGAGCGTGTCTTCACCAGCGGCAGCCGCATGCCTGGGGAGCCGACCGAGGCGGAGACTCGCACCCTCACCATCTGGGAATACGATTCCGGCCTGCGAGTGCTCATCGACGTGAATCATGGCGTGTGGCAGGACGATCGTTACGCAACCTTCCGCTTCGAAGGCACGGACGGCGTCATCAAGGGCACCATCGGGCTCATGTATAACTACCCTGCGGGGCGGCCGGACACGCTCGAGTTCATGTCCAAGAAGAGCATGGGCTACTGGTTCTCGGCTCGTAACGATTACCTGTGGATTCCCGATGCCTTTGTGGGGCCCATGGGCTCCTTGATGCGCGCCATCGAGGAGGATGGAGAGGCGCTGACCAGCGGAGCTGACAATCTCAAGACTTTGCAAGTGGTCTTCGCCGAGTACCTCTCCATGGAGGGGCGGCGCGCGGCCAGCCCCAAGGAGGTTGTCGCCTAAGATGGGCTCGCAATACTTTGAAGACTATCAAGTGGGCTCAACACGCCAAACCCAGGGCCGAACCATGACGGAGACCGACATCGTTCTGCACGCCGGCCAGAGCGGCGATTTCTACCCGCATCACATGGACGCGGAATGGTGCAAGGAGCAGGAATTCCGCCAGCGCATCGCCCACGGCACGCTGGTGTTTACCGTGGCGGTGGGGCTGACCGCGGGTGAGATCAACCCGGAAGCATTCACCTACGGCTACGACCGGCTGCGGTTCGTCAAGCCCGTTTTCATTGGGGATACTCTCCGCGTCCGCATGACCGTCAAGGAGAAACGCGACTCGCCCAAGCGTCACGGCTACGGCATTGTGGTGGAACTCCTCGAAGCCTTTAATCAGCGCCAGGACGTGGTGCTGGCGTGTGAGCACTTGCTGATGGTGAAAAAAAGAGTCTGATGGATTCCCCTCCTTGATAAGGAGGGGTCAGGGGTGGTTGATTGCGCGACCCACCACCCCCACCCCCTCCTCAACTGAGGAGGGGAGTTAGTCTCAAAAGAAGTGACAGGAACCGTGATTCAATCCGTGCGGTCATACGACGCCCGCTACCCCTTGGCGGCCGGCGCGGGTACGGACGCTGTCCATTCCGAGTCGGAGTATTGTCTGGCGGTTACCCGCCTCGAGACCGATGGCGCCCTCACCGCGACCGGCATGGTGCTGACGCTCGGCGACGGGAACCGCATCGTCTGTGAGCTCATCGACCTTCTCGCGCCCGCCCTGGTGGGAAAAGAAATTGAATCGCTCATGGCGGATTTCGGCGCTTTTTCGCGCTCCCTGGCCGATCACCCGCAATTGCGCTGGCTCGGTCCGCACAAAGGAGCCATTCATCTGGCGTTAGCGTCACTCACTAACGCATGTTTCGATCTCTGGGCGAAAGCGAGAGGGGTACCGCTTTGGCGATTGCTGCTGGACCTCGCGCCCCAGCAGGTGGTCAGCCTGCTTGACCTCAGCTATTTGGAAGACGCCTTAACTTCCGCCGAGGCCCTCGGGCTCTTGGAGAAGGCGCAGCCGGCCAGAGCGGAGCGCGTGCCAGTGCTCGAGACGGGATATCCGGGCTACGACACTTCCGTAGGCTGGTTTGGATACGACGATGAGAAGGTTCGGGAAAATGCTCGCCGCGCTCTGGACAAGGGATTTAGGGCGTTTAAGTTGAAAGTGGGATCCCGGGATCCGGCGCGGGACATCCGCCGCGCGCATATGTTGCGGGAACTGGTCGGGGAAAACTGCCTGGTGATGCTCGATGTTAATCAGCAATGGACGCTGCCCCGCGCGCTTGAGATGTGCCGATCGTTGTCGGATATTTCACCTTACTGGGTGGAAGAGCCAACTCATCCCGACGATGTTGCCGCGCATCGCAAACTTGCGCGGGCCATCGCCCCGATGCGAATCGCGCTGGGTGAGCATGTGCCGAATCGCGTGATGTTCAAGAATTTCATCGAAGCCGCCGCGGTGCACTTCGTCCAGGCGGATTGCACGCGCCTGGCGGGCGTGAGTGAATTCCTGTCGGTCGCGCTGCTCGCGCAGAAATTCGGGCTGCCGGTGGTTCCCCATGTCGGCGATATGGGCCAGATTCATCAGCATCTGGTGCTTTTTAATCATATCGCGTTGGGGCAGCCGGTTATTTTCCTGGAATACATTCCGCATTTGCGCCAGCACTTTGTCAATCCGGCCATCGTCGAGGGAGGAGTCTACAAGACGCCGGAGGTTCCGGGCTTGTCAGCCGATTTGGTGGAGTTAAAGCTAGGCTAGCAGGCTACCGGTCATGTCGCAGTTTGAATTTGTAGCGGCGAGTTTACCTCGCCACTTGGCGGCGTAAAGCCGCCTCTACGGCAAACTGGGACACTACCGAAAAACCCTTTGAGCGTGTCACGCCCGTTCAGAAAATGTAGGGCAGCACTCGCGCCGTGTGCCGGGCGTATTCCGCATATTCAGGATACATCTCGCAGAGAAGACGCTCTTCCCCATACATTCGGGCGCCCAGTAAAGCGCTGGCCAGCAGGGCCACGAGGATGGAACTACCTGACGGGTGCGCCGCAATGCCCGCCCAGACGAAATACAGAGCCGCTGAATAGATCGGGTGGCGAAGCCACCGGTACGGACCGCGCGTGACGAGCCCGCCCGAGGTGGGGTTGGCCGCCGCATGGAAGCTCCGCAGGCCGAAGGTCAGGCGCGCCCAGATCATGAGCAGAATTGCCAGGACTTGAATGGCGATCGTCACCGGACCCGAGCCCAGCAGGGCCTTCTGAATAGCCAGCCAGAGAAGGCACGCCGCCGCTCCCACGAGTGCGATAACCGAGACTTGTTTTAGACTCATCGACGGTCCAAGCCCTCCTTCCGGTGGCGACTACCGTGGCGAATTCTATCACGGGGTCGCAACACCGCGTTCTGTTCCTTTCGCTTTCTTCATCGCGAGCGGCGAGTAGATAGTCTAGTATGTATGCGCCTTGAGTAAGATACCGGAGCGAATTGGCGCATCCATGAAGAACGGAGTAGACGCCGCCCGGAGTCTCCCGACGAACCAGACCGGAGTCAGCCTATGAAAACCATTCCCGCGAAGAGCCTTACGGCGAGAATACGAGCCGCCGTGTTCGCTTTGTCAGCAACGCTCCTGGCGTGCACTCAACTGATGGCCGCGCCTCCGCAAGCTGCCGTCGGGCGCACGGCGGTTTACCCAGTGAAGGTCAGCGCGAACGGCCGCTATCTGGTGGACCAGAAGAATGTTCCCTTCCTGATCGTTGGTGATACGCCGCAAGGATTGATGGGACGCTTAAGCGAAGCCCAGGCCGAATTCTACTTTGCCGACCGGCAGGCGCACGGATTCAACACAATGGGGTGGATTGACGTGGCCTGCGCCGGCTCGGACTATCGCGACAACAAAGCAGGAAGCACGCCGGATGGTATTCGGCCTTTCACCGGATACGTTTCCGGCGGAAACGATTTCGAGCATTACGATTTGACCAAGCCCAACGAGGCCTACTTCGCCCGGCTCGACCACGTGGTCACGCTGGCGGCGAAGCACGGCCTGCTGGTCTTCATCGATCCCATCGAGACGATCGGGTGGCTTCCCACGCTTCGCAACAACGGGCTTGCTTCCGCCTACTCCTACGGACAGTATCTCGGCCGGCGCTACAAGCGTTTTACCAACGTCGCCTGGTTGAACGGCAATGACTTCAATAGCTGGAAGGATTCCAAGGATGACGCCTTGGTTCAGGCTGTGGCCAAAGGAATCAAGTCCGAAGACCCGGCCCACCTTCAAACCGCCGAGCTCAACGTTTGCACAAGCTCTACCTTGGACGATCCTACCTGGGCGCCGATTGTTTCCCTGAACGCGACGTATACCTACTCGCCCACTTATATGCAAATGCTCCACAGCTACAACCAATCGCCCGTCGTGCCGACCTTTCTGGTTGAGGCGCACTACGATTGGGAGGACGTGGGCAAGCCGCCGGATTTTGGGACGCCCTCGGTACTGAGGCGGGAAGAGTATTGGACCATGCTGACCGGCGGGAAAGGGCAATTCTACGGCAACAAGTATTCCTGGAGTTTCCCTCCAGGTTGGGAGTCGCATATCGATACGGTGGGAGTGACGCAGCTTACGATCTGGAAGCAGTTCTTCTCTTCCCTGCCCTGGCAGGACCTCGTCCCGAACCAGGACCACACGGTGGTGACCAGCGGTCTGGGAACGTACGGCACTCTCGACACGCGCGTCAGCCAGAGCGATTATTGCACTGCCGCCAAGACTCCTGACGGCGCCTACGTCATCGTCTACATGCCCACGGCGCGAACCATCACGGTGAATATGGCAAGATTGAAAGCGCCCGCGCACGGCGCGTGGTTCGACCCTACGAATGGGGCGTATACAAAGATTCCCGGAGGGCCGATTGCCAACGCTGGGACCCGCCAATTCACGCCCCCCGGCAAGAACCACGAGGGAGCCGACGACTGGGTGCTGCTGCTGGATGGATCGGGATCATCACACCGCTAGGTTGAACGTCCCGTTGATGACCTATAGTTTTATCGAAAACTGCCGATCAAATACTCGAAATGGCGTCGGACCACTCAAGTACCCTTGTACCATAGACGCTGAAGTGGGGCCGTCGTAGTCTGGTCACAGGTGCGTTAGTGAGCCTGAATGATTACACAGGACGTCAGGCACCAAAAGCCGGACCGCTCATTGAGGTACTCGCCTTCCGCCCGGGCAAACCCGGGCTCTCCCACTCTCTCAATTTCCCTTGAGCGGCGGATGGCAGGCCAACAACCGTGACCAGCGGGGAGAGCAGTGTTTTCATTCCCGTACACTCCCGATCTCCACTCGACCTTCTCCGAAGTAGGCAAGGAACAGAACCATCCTACCCGGCGCCCGGGGTCGTGCGCTGGCGGTCACCGTAGGGGCGTGCCCCACAATCACAAGTGGCTCTATGCCGAACTCGCCTGGTGCCTCGCCATAACCCTTCTCAGTAGTCTCCGCGTATCGGCTTCCCCCGCGGCCACACCCGGCATGGGCCTACCACCGTTGACGACTGTCAAGCAAATCCTGCAACTGAGCCGATCCGAGGCGGTTAAGAATTACCCCATCCGGCTACGCGCCGTGGTGACTTACTACTATGGCGGAGCGCCTCCGGACCTTTTCCTGCACGACTCCACGGGAGGGGTCTGGGTGGACCTTCCGGGGGGTATGCCGGCTCTCGACCCGGGCGAGGTCATTGACATCGAGGGAGTAAGCGAGCAGCCTGACTTTGCCCCTCAGATCGGCCAGCCTCGGTGGCGGGTGGTTGGGACCAGCGCTCTGCCGGCGGCGCCCCGGGTAGCCTATGGCCAGATGGCCTCGACTCACGAGGACGGGCAATGGGTGGAGGTTCAGGGGATTGTACGGACCGCTGGCGTGGACCCGGAGTCAAAAAACCTGTTTCTCGATATCGGCATGGATGGGGGGCTGATTACAGCCCAGATCCCCAATTTCAAGCTCGAGGCTGCGCAGCGCCTGATTGACTCCGAGGTTCTCATCCGTGGCAACTGTGGAGCTGTCCGGAACGCCCTGAATCAGCAGATCGGCCTGATGCTTTATGTGCCTGGCCTTGCCCAGGTCCGGGCGATCGGGCTTGGTCCCCCGGAGCCTTTTTCGCTGCCGGCGCGCCCCCTGGCGGAATTGCAGCAATTCGCTCTCGATCAACCATCCGGCCATCGCGTTCATGTGCGGGGCGTTGTAGCCTTTCACGAGCCGGACGGTGCGACGTACCTGGCCGATCCCACGGGCGGATTCAGCATTCAAAGCAAACAGCAGGCACCCCTCAAGCCCGGTGACCGGGTAGAGGTCCTGGGGTTCCTCGGCGTGGTGGATCGACATCCCGCGCTTGAAGACTCTATCTTCCAAGTGACGAGCGCGGGACGCGCTCCCGAGCCGGTCACGATTTCGGCGGCGCAGGCGCTTCAGGGTCAGTTTGACTCGAAGTTGGTCAAAATGCAGGGGCTCCTGGGACAGATTGCTCGAACCCCGAATGAAACGGTCCTGATTCTGCGGCAGGGGACGATCATGTTTACGGCCGTTTCAAAAACCATGGTTCCGTCGGCCGAATTGGATTCCCTGCGTGAAGGCGCGATCGTTCAGGTGACGGGCGTCTGCATAGTCGACAGCGATTCGAGCGGAGCGCCCAAATCGTTCATGATTCGCTTTCATGCTCCAGACGGAGTTGTTGTCCTTCGGAAGTCGCCCTGGTTGAGCCTCGAACGCGCCCTCGAAGCGCTTGGGATCACGATGCTGGTTGTCGTGGCTGCCGCCGCGTGGGTGCTGGTACTGAAGCGGCGGGTGAAGCGCCAGACGAACATCATCCGGCAGAGGTACGAGCGCCAGGCTGCCCTGGAGGAGCAATACGCCGAAGCGCAGCGGCTCGCCCATGTAGGGAGCTGGGAAGAGGAGGTAGGAGGCCAGAAGACTGCCTGGTCAGAAGAAACCTTCCGGATTCTCGACTACCCAATGGGTGAAGTCCCGCCGAGCCGGGAAGCGTTCCTGGCGAGAGTTCACCCGGATGACCGCGGGTTGGTTCGCAAGATTATCGAGGAAGCTCTCACAGGGAGCTTTTCGGCAGAGGAGTTTCGTGTTCAACGCCCAGGCGGAGAAGAACGCATCGTGATCACGGCCGTAAGGGTTGTTACTGACGCGAGCGCTCGCCCCATCCGCATCTTTGGCGCGCTCCAGGACATCACTGAGCGCAAGCAGGTCGAGCGGAGCCTCGAGGAGCGTACCGCCTACCTCAACGCTCTGGTGGAAAACAGCCCGGTCGCCATCGTCGTGGTCGATTCGGACACCCGAGTGCAGGTGTGTAATCCGGCCTTCGAGAGCCTCTTTCAATACCGCCGGGAAGAGATTGGCGGCGCTCCGCTGAATGAACTGATTGCGCCTCGAGAGTTGCTCCAGGAAGCGACAGAGATCAGCAGCAAGGTTGAGAAGGAAGGACAACTCGCTCATTTCACCACCCGGCGTCGCCGCAAAGATGGGTCGCTCGTCGATGTCGAACTCTATGGAGTCCCGCTCAAGGTGGCGGGGAAGCTGGTTGGGGTTTATGGTCTTTACCTGGATATTACGGACAGGAAAAAAGCGGAATCGGAGTTGCACAAAGCCAAAGAGGCTGCTGAAGCTGCCAACCGCGCCAAAAGCGAGTTTCTGGCCAACATGAGCCATGAGATCCGTACGCCCATGAACGGAGTCCTCGGGGCGACGGAACTTGCGCTGGATACCGACTTGAACCCTGAGCAGCGCGAGTATCTGGGTATGGCGAAGACGTCGGCGGAGACCCTGCTGAGTATCCTTGACGACATTCTGGACTATTCCAAGATCGAGGCGGGCAAGCTCGATCTCGATCCCATCTCCTTCCGATTGCGTGAATGCCTGGCGCTCGCTACGAAACCACTGGCGCTGCGAGCCCAACAGAAGAATCTGGAATTCAACTGCGATGTGCACTCTGACGTGCCGGAGCAGATCATCGCTGACCCCACCCGGCTCCGGCAGGTGGTCATCAACCTGGTGGGCAATGCCATCAAGTTTACCGATCGCGGCAAAGTGGGGCTTGAAGTCGGTGTGGATGCCCGGTATGGAGATCGACTTCAATTACATTTCGTGGTACGCGACACGGGAATCGGAATCCCGGCGGCCAAACAGGAGATTATCTTCGCGGCCTTCTCGCAAGCCGACGGCTCAACCGTGCGGCGATTTGGAGGGACGGGCCTCGGGCTGACGATTTCGCTTCGTCTGGTGAAGATGATGGGAGGAAAAATCTGGGTGGAGAGCCAGCCCGGTCGAGGCAGCAGCTTTCACTTCACTACTCAGGCGCGTGCGGCCATTGATGCCGTGCTTGTCGACTGCGCCCAGGGCGCTGGCTTGATCTCATCCCACTCTCTCCCCGATGGTCAACGGAAGCTTCGCATCCTACTGGCTGAAGATAACGCTATTAACCAGATGTTGGCAGCGCGGTTGATTGAGAAGAGGGGCCACCTCGTAACGGTCGTCAACAACGGGCGGGAGGCTCTGACGGCTTTGGAGAAGGGTAGCTTCGACGTTGTCCTGATGGACGTTCAGATGCCGGACATGGACGGATTCGAAGCGACGTCAGAGATCCGCAACAAGGAAACAGGCACCGGCAACCACCTACCCATTATCGCCATGACCGCGCATAGCATGACCGGCGACCGCGAGCGCTGCCTCGCCGCCGGCATGGACAGTTACGTTTCCAAGCCGATTCGGCCCGAAGAGCTGTTCAAAGAGATTTACGCCTGCGCCCATCCCCTGGGGCCGGAACGTGCCTCGGTCGTCGTGATTAAAGAGACTGGGTCCGGTCTTCCCGCCGAAGTGAGCGCAGCCAATCCGAGGTAAGTTGCAAGGAAAAATGAAAAAGTGAGCAAAATTGCACAGACAAAGTGTCCGGCTAGTTATTAAATTGACAACATAAGTCAGTGCAAGGCAGTCAGTACAAGGCAGCTGAGTAAAAGGCAAGTGAGTGCAAGGCAAGCCAACGTAAGGCAAGTCAGTGCATTCAAGGAGGTGCAAGTTAAGTCACAGACCACGTAAGCACGTAAGGCGGTTGGCGGGGGCCGCAGGGCTCCCGCTGACCTGCGCCCTCCACGTAGCAATCCTTCGACATTTCAGCATTGGCAAGGTTTGGCTCTCACTGCCCATGTTCGCTTGGCGGGCGAAGGGCAGGGTAGCGAAGCACGGCCTTCTCTTCGGGAAACGCAGACCCCAAACGGCAGGGGTCTGCGCCAGGCGGTGAATCATGGGACAGAAAGCCCGGCAGAGGAGAACGCCGGCGAAACCTCAAAACCGCCACAACAAAGCGAGAATGTTTTAGAAAACAAAGAACCTGCAGCAGAGGGGGGCGCTGCATGAGGCGTGGCACGCGCGTCCGAACGCTTGAAAAAATCAATACAGCTCTCGCCAAGGCGCCAGGAAGTGCGAAGAAGAAGTTCTTGGTTTTCTTCGCGAACTTTGCGTACTTTGCGGCTTTGCGTGAACCTGGTTTCTCGGTCGCTGGATTAATTCACGGCTTCTCCCACCCACGCCACACCTGTGCCCGTCAGCGGGTGGTCATTGCAGGTAGGTTGATGTGCGACGGACGTTCCCTGTCGTGGTAGACGGTATTCATCGCCGTGATCGCGTGTGTCTCGTAGCCGGAGCGTTCCCCGGTATTGGGATTGACATCGAAAAAGGGGAAGTTGCTGCTCGAGATGTCCACCCGGATGCGATGACCCGTTCGGAAACGGTTGGCTACGCCCACGAGATCAAGGGTCACCTTGCGGATTTCGCCGGCTTTCAGCAGCGTCCGCGCGGAAGCGTAGTCTCCCGAACCGACGCGGATAATGCGGTCGGCAAGGTTCATGGCGTATCCCCAAGGGTAGTCGCGGTTGGGAGGAGCCACATCGACGAGCTTGGCCGTGAAATCTGTGTCCGGCGCAGAGGAGGAAATCCAGAGATCGACGCTCACCGGCCCGGCGATCTCGAGGTCGGACGTGAGGGGCGGCGTTTGGAACACCAAGACGTCACGCCGCGAAGCCAAGGGGAGGTCGTTGTCGCAGCCAAAGATCCCGGCACGGCAACGCTGGTCGCGAGGACCTGCGGGCGAGAGGTCTTTACCGGAATCAATCTGCCCGCCGATCGTGGGAACCGGGTTCCGGGGGTCGAACGAGTAAGTGCTTGCAGTCTCGCTGCCGGGCTGCCGTTCGCTCAAACTGCCGTCGCTGTGCAGGTAGTAGGCTCTGGCAGTTGCCTCCGGCGGTGGCCAGGCCGTGGTGGCAAGCCAGCGGCCGCCATCCTCCATGAACCCTTTATCGTTGCGCAGGCCGCTGCCGCCGCCCATCACGAAGACGCGCACACGCGGTTCATCAAGGACGCCGGTGTTCTTGCCCAAGAGAACCTGATCGAACCAGCGTTGCTGCTCTGCGATCATGTCGACTTCGGCGGCAGCCCCGAAGTCGGCATCGCCCGAGGCGCGCGGACCGATTCCGTGCACCCAGGGGCCCATCAGGAGCTTAGTGGGAGACTTGTGCCGGGAAGCCAAACCCAGGTAGTTGTGAAGCGTGCCCCGTTCGAACAGGTCGTACCAACCGCTCAGGAAATAGATGGGAATATCCGGATATTGGTCATAAGCACTCTCAAAGCTGAAGCCATTCTGCTTCCAGTAGCCGTCATAGAAGGGATGGTCGACGAAGTCCTGAAACCAGCGCTGATTCACCGGGTCGAGCAGCAGCGGCGAGGCGTTAGGGCGGAAGGGGTACGCACGCAACCAGCCTCCCGTCTGCTCGTGCAGGATCTCAAGCATCGCGGCCTTTAAGGCTGGATCTTGTTCGGCTTCCTGGCTTGAGGAAGAGAGGATCAAAGGGTAGACGAGATTGTGCAACAACGTGAAAGCTCCACCGCGGTAACCGCCGTCGTCGAAATAATTGGAAGTGCCGACCATTACAAACATCGCGGCCAGGTGGGGCGGGCGCAGGACCGCCAGGGCGTTCTGGGCCTGCGCGAGGTAGGACCCGCCGTAAGTTCCCACCTTGCCGTTGGACCAGGGCTGCGCCGCGGCCCATTCCACCGTGTCGTAGCCGTCTTTGCCCTCATTCACGTCGATGTAGAATGTGCCTTGCGATCCGTAACGGCCCCGGCAATCCTGCACCACCACAACATAGCCAAGCCGGGCGAAATGTAGCGCCCCATTCGCAGAACCAGGGCCAGGATCCTTGCCATAAGGGGTCCGCGAGACCAGCGCCGGGAATGTGCCCTGCACCGGCATGCCATCGTGGGCCGGCATGTACACGTCCGTCGTCAGCTTCACCCCGTCTCGCATGGGGACCATAATGTTCTTCGCAACAATCACGTCGTACTTGGCGTCCGGCGTATCACCCTGGGCAGCAAACAGCCCAGCCGCCGCTAGAGCCCAGATTGCCGGCCCGACGAGTGTGTGGAATCGCATCGAATTCATAGTCCCGTCTCCTTCGTGAAGCCTATTGCGCGCTGACGAAAGTCTACATCATATTGCAGAGTGCCCGGAAGGGCGAGGCTTCCGCCCCACCCTCCCATCCCCGGGGAAATGAGAACGCTAACTTCCGCAACTAAGCACTAGGGAGGGGGGGTGTTACAGACGGAGTAACGTATATAAGTAGTGAATTGCGCTTGCTGGTTTACTAATGCTAGCCTTGCCGACCTAAGCATGGCCGGAAAATGCAGCACCGGGAACGAAACCGGCGAGGCCTGTCCGGCAACGGATCTGACGATGCTGCCGGAAACGGTTGGGCACTACACGATTGAGCACGAACTGGGACGCGGCCGGAATGGAACCGTCTACCTGGCGCGTGATATGCGCCTGGATCGCCGCGTGGCTCTCAAGGTCCTGGACAGATCCGGTGCGGACGCCTGGGGCGAGGCCCTCGACGAGGCGCGCATCGCCAGCGCGCTCGACCACCCGCACATCTGCACCATCTACGATGTGAGCGAGGCTGAAAGCGACGATCGCAGCCTGCCGTACATCGCCATGGAGTACATTGAGGGGCGCTCCCTGGCCGAGGCGCTCGAGGACGGCCCGCTCGACCGCCTGGTGGTCCAGCGCTACGCAACTCAGCTATGCGAAGCTCTTGCCTATGCGCACGAGCGCGGCGTGGTGCACGGCGACGTGAAGGCCTCGAACGTTCTGATCACACCCGATGCCGAGGCCAAGTGGGTGGACTTCGGTTCGGCGGTCCGCTCCCGGCGCCCCGAAGCTGTTTCCGCCCAGGCTGACGTCTGGAAAATGGGAATCCTGCTTTACCAGATGGCAACGGGGGACGACCCGCCTCCCGCCTCTGCCGGCAGTCCTTCCGCCGCCTTTCCCATGCCCCGCTCAGTTCCCCGCGATCTCGCGGCCATCATCGAGCGCTGCCTGGATCGGGGTGCGGAGCGGCCCTACAGTTCGGCGCGCGACATCCTGGAAGACCTGCGGGTCGAAGCGGAACCGGCGAGCGGCCCCGCCACTCGAAAGGACCCGCCGTTCCTGTCACGGCCGTTTCTCCTCGTATGGCTGGCGCTCGCGGCACTGCTTTCGATCGGCGCAGTGGTTCTGCTAAGCGCGTACCTCCTTCGGCGTCCTCCTGCCGCCTCGCCTTCCGGTTCGGGATGGCGCGTGTCGCGCCCCGCAGTTGCTTCCGGCGGCAGCAGGCAGACCACTCAGGCGGGCAACCCCGACGTCAAGGTGTGGACGAACGGACGCAGCATGAAATACCACTGTCCCGACTCGCCCTGGTACGGGCGCACCTTGGCAGGACAATACTTGAAACAAGGGGACGCGCAGAAAGCCGGCTTCGCCCCGGCGTACGGTACGCCCTGCCCCTGAATTCGCCAGCCAGATGGCGACCTGAAGGCCAGCGAGACGCTGAAACCAGGACACTACAGCACGACGCTCTCCATCCCACCTTCAGAGCGTCAAGGCGGGCTGTGCTACTCCACATATCCCGACATGACGTAGTCCTTGCTCTTCCCGTCTTTGTGGCAGTTCCAACAGTCGCTCATGCTCTTCAAGCTTGGTTTCTCATCGCTGCGCGGGAAAATTTCAAAGCCCCAGCCGCCGGTATCGGCATAAAGCTTGGCGCTCTTCTTCATCACATAGACAGCCTTGTGGCCGGGACGAGCCTCGATGGCGCCCATCGCATTGCCGGTGTCAAACAGTTCGAGAACGAGGATGGAACCGTCGGGGTAGAGTTTGTTATTGGAGAGAGCGGGCCAGCCGGTGTCATTGACATAAATGTTGTGGAGGCCGCCGAATTTATCGAACAGTTTGTTCTGACTGCTGAAAACGACCATCGACTTGACGTGCCGCCAATGGCGGAAATCGCTGGGATAAGCAATGGCGGGTTTCTTCGGAGCCTGAGCGATCAACGTCCCCAGGCTCACCACCACCGCGACGGCGAAAAACAGAATCCTGGTGCGGGTTGTCATGGGGAGATACCTCCTGATGTTACGCTCACCTACGTGACCGATATCGACAAAGACTACCGATTGCTGGCCCACATTCTACTCGAAGCTTTTCGAGTGTCCAGCGGAAAATTCGCCAACATCTCTTTCACCACTGAGGCACTGGGCCACAGAGACGTTGGAAACAAAAGCTCACTTTCTCTGTGCCTCTGTGTCTCGGTGGTGGAAGCGCATATTCACCAGCTTCAAAGCCTTTCCGCCAGGCGGCGCGGCATAGCCGCACGCAGTCATTTCCGGTTTGTTTGCTCTCGGCGGGTGAGCTTGGCTAAAACCTCGATGTGGTAGGTCTGCGGGAAAAGGTCGAACAATTCCAGGGACTCCAATTGGTAGCCGTGCGCGGCCAGGGCCTTGACGTCGCGCGCCAAAGTGGGTGGGCCACAGGAGAGGTAGTGAATCCGACGAGGGCGGAGCGCGGCCAGGAGCGCGAGCGAGCCGGGATCAACCCCGGCGCGCGGCGGGTCCATCACCACCAGGTCCGGTCCCACCTGGGCGAAGCGGCGCAGAAAATCGTAGGTGGTCTCACTTGCAACGAAGAGGTTTGAGAGGCCGTGCGCTTCCGCATTGGCCTTCAGGTCCGAGGCGGCGATGGGATTCGCTTCCGCCGCCACCGCCCGCTGGAAGTTCCGCGCCAGCGGCAACGAAAACAGCCCGACTCCCGCATAAAGGTCCAGGGCAAGATCACCTCTCTGATCGCCCGTCACCGACTCGACGAGTGCGGGCGTCAGGAAGCGTGAGACCTGGAAGAATGAGCCCGGGCTGAGGCGATAACGGATGCCGCCCACGGTGTAGTGCAGCGCAGGCTTGCCTAGCACGCGGGTCCTGCTCGATGTGGCGCGGGCAGCCTGCCCCGACCTGACGGGGTCTCGCCCGCGGTCGAGGGAGCGGCCCGCTCCCGCCCCGCCCGACTCGAGCGCCACCGAGACGGCTCCGGGGACTCTCTCCAGCAAGTCTTGCGCAAACTGTTCGGCCACGGTTGCGCCACCCTCAATTTGCAGGGTGATCATCACTTCCTCATCGCGATCGTCAGCCACCACGTCAATTTCCCTAAGAGCCGCAAGCCGGGCAGCCCATTCCGGCCGGCGCAGTTCTTCCAGCACCGCATTCAAGCGCGGTGAGACGATCAGGCAAGCGTCGACCGGAAAGACTCGATGCGACTGCGCCTCGAAGAAACCCAATTCGACCCGGCCGCCAGGATACTGCGCCACCTTAAACTGCGCCTGGTTGCGATAGTTCCAGGGTGGGCCGGAGTGCAGCGGAATGTCTCCCTTCCAGTCGATGCCTCCTAACCGCCGCAGCGTTTCGCGCAGGATTTCCTGCTTGCCGGCGGATTGGAGTTGCGGCTCGAGGTGTTGGTAGTGACAGCCGCCGCAGCGGCCGAAGTAAGGGCAGGGCGGATCGACGCGCTGAGGAGAGGCCTGCAAAATCCGTAGAGGCCGGGCATGGGTGACTCCCTTGGCGGTGCGGACCTTCTCCACTTCGGCGCGTTCACCAGGCAGGACGCGCGGAACCAGAACTGTCCGGCCCGCGTGGTGGCCCAGGGCGTCGCCACCGTAGACCAGCTTTGTCGGCGTAAGCTCGAAAGACCGCATAAAATCCAAAATGGAAATTGGAAACTGGAAATGGAAAACAGAAACTGGAAATTCTCGTGAAACTCGTTAGGCGGCTGTCATCTTGAGCGGAGCGAAGGATCTGCATTTGGCTATTCTCAAGGAGACCACTGCAGATGCTTCGCTCCGCTCAGCATGACAGGCCTCCTTTCTCCGCCAGTGGCGCGATTTTCCAGTTTCCATTTTCCGATTTCCAGTTTCCCATTTACATGTAAAACAAACTCAGCCTGGGTATCTGGTAATAGTCCATCAGGCATCGCTTGCGGAACTGCTGCTCCAGCGATTCGATTTGCGGCCCGGTCATTTTCCGGCGATAGGGCCCCAGGCCGCGTTCAACCTGTTCCTGGATTCCGGCCATGCGCTCGACGGACGCCGCGCGGGTGAGAGAAGCGGTCAGCTTTGCCTCCACAGCCGTCAGGCGTATTTCCAATCCCTCCAGATCGGCCAGCACCTTCGCGGGGTCCTCCGCGGACAACGCGTGAAGTTCCGGCGCGATGGCCGCGAGGTCGTCCGCGAGCACCTGTTGTCCCTCGGCACGAGCCTTTCTCGATGCCGCCTCCAGACTCTGCGCGTTGCCATTCAGGAAACGGACGATTTCTGTCGCGGTAAAAGGAGGAGGCGAATCTTTGCGCCCGACGCTTTGGGCCTCGCCGGCCTGCGCCTCTTCGGCGGCGCGCAGAACCTCCTGGGTGCAAAACGCCAGGGCGTTGACCATTCTGTACTTGCGCTGACGCGCGTGGTACTTCTCGAAAGCCCGCGCGATTCCCGTCAGCACGGCTTGGAGCGGAAGGCCGGCGTCTTTCCAGGATTCAATTAAGGCCCAATCGAGAGGCGAGAGGAGTGTCCGCGTGCCACGGCATTTCTGGTAGCATTCTTCGATTTCGGTGAAATAATTGAAGTAGTTTTCCAAGTTGTCAGTTCTCAGTCGTCAGTTTTCAGTTGAAGCTCTGTCAGCTATCAGCGGTCAGCTTTCAGCTATTATAGACCCCACCCACGAAAGCCTGTCATCCTGAGCGCAGCGAAGGATGCCTGCAGTTGTTCTTGGATTTTTTAATTCAACACGCACTGCGGAGATCCTTCGCTTCGCTCAGGATGACAGCGACATTCATCTCCGTGGGTAGGTCGCAGGCCTGTGTGCGCTCGGAATGACACGAGTCTTCAACTGAAAACTGACGACTGATAACTGACTACTTCTTTTTGTTTCTCTCATAGATGATCCGCAAGCCTTCAAGCGTCAGCGAGGGCTCGACGGGAGGCTTGTACTTTGAGGCGCCGGCCACCAGCGATGCCTGGCCGCCGGTAGCGACGACCGTGGTCTTCTTGCCGAGCACCTGGCAAAGGCGGTCGAGGATTCCATCGACCAGGCCCACCGCGCCATAAAAGAGTCCGGACTGCATGCTCGCCACGGTATTGGTTCCGATCACACGCTGCGGCTCGCGGATCTCCACGCGGGGCAGTTTGGCGGCGTGCTCGAAGAGCGCGTCCGCTGAAATACCCAGGCCGGGCGCGATGGCGCCTCCCATGTACTCGCCTTTCTCAGAGACTACATCAAAGGTGATGGCGGTGCCGAAGTCCAGCACGATGCAAGGGCCGCCGTATTTTTCGAAGGCGGCGACGGCGTCGGCGATACGGTCCGCGCCCACCTCTTGCGGGTTGTCATAGTGGATGGCCATTCCGGTGCGCGTGCCGGGAGTCAGGAAGAGCGGCTTGAGGTGGAAGTACTTCGATGCCATTTCCTCCAGCACGCCGTTTAACGTCGGAACAACGCTGGCCGCCATGATGCCTTTGATCTGTTCCGCCTGGATACCCTCGAGCATGAAAAGGTTCCGGGTCAGGATGCCATATTCATCCGCGGTCTGCGACTTGTCGGTCTTCAGTCGCCACTGGGCGCGCAGGTCTTTTCCCTCGAAGACACCCAGGACCGTGTTGGTGTTTCCTACGTCGATTACAAGTAAGTTTTCAGTCATCAGTTTTCAGTCGTCAGTTCACAGTAGTCAGTCCACAGTTAAACCCTGCTTCGCTCTGACAAGCGAAGGGCTCAGGATGACAGCCATTGTCTGTTCTTACTGAGAACTGAAAACTGACGACTGACTACTTCACTTCCGCCCTGACTACTTCACTTCCGTCACCTCTCCCGCCACGAGCGCCTCTTCTCGCCCGTCGTCATGACGCACCCGAAGGGCGCCGCCGGGATCGAGGCCGAGGGTGGTGGCAAAGGACTCGGCCTCGCCGCTCACAATCCGGATTCGCTTCTCGTGGGCATAGGAGGAGGCGGAGGCCCAACGCTCGGCGATGGCCGCGCTTCCCTTCTCGAGCAACAAGTGGTAGTGCCTCTCCAGCTCTTTCAGCAGGGCCACGCAGATCTGAACGCGCGACCAGGGCCGCTGGCTTTCGATGCGCAGCGAAGTAGCGAAGTGCCTCAATTCGGCGGGCATCTCGCTGTGATTGACGTTGATCCCGATGCCCAGCACGACGGCGTGCAACCGCCCCAGTTCGGCATTCATTTCCGTCAGGATGCCGGCAACTTTTTTCCCATTCACCAGCAAATCGTTGGGCCAGCGGATGTCTACATTGAGTCCCGTCAGAGCGCTGGCGGCCTGTTGTGCCGCCACGCCGGCCATCAGGGTAAGAATGGGCGCCGCAGCCGGTGAGAAGGGCGGACGAAGTATCACGGAAAGATATATCCCGCTGGATTTTTCCGAGTACCACTCGCGGCCAAAGCGGCCGCGGCCGGCCGTCTGTTCTTCCGCCACCACCACCGTTCCGTGCGCCGCGCCCGCCTGCGCCAGCACCATGGCCGCGGTGTTCGTAGAGTCAATCCGGAAGTGGTGGTTTATAGCGTGTCCGATCTCACTGCTTCCCAATTCGCCTTGAATCAAGCTGGGCACGAGGATGTCCGGCATCTTCATAAGCTGATAGCCGGTGCCCATGTGCCCCTTGATCTCCACGCCCAGCCCGCGTAGTGTTTTCACCCACTTGCTGACCACAAAACGCGTGACTCCGACTTGCGCCGCGATCTTCGGGCCCGGAACTACCACCGTGGCATTCTTCACCAGCAACTCAATCATCCTGTCGATCTTGTGCTCGGTGGTCGGCACAGACATGAGTGGGACTCTCCGCAGCCTACTACGCCGGCTCGATGCGAAAGTTGATGTCGACGGCGGGAGCGGAGTGCGTCAGCGCCCCCACCGAAATATAGTCGACGCCCGTCTCGGCGTAGGCGCGGATGTTCATGGCGTCGATTCCGCCCGAGACTTCCAAGCGAATGCGCCCCTTCGCGCGTTCCACGCACTGGCGGACTTCGTCGGGGGTCATGTTATCGAGCAGCACGCCGTCGGCGCCGCACTCGAGCGCCTCTTCCAGTTGAGCAAGGCTGGTGACTTCCACTTCGATATGGTAGCCCGCGGGGCGTTGCCGTTTGGCGTTCGTGACCGCAGGGCGGATTCCGCCGGTCAGTTTGAGGTGATTATTTTTGATCAGAATTCCGTCGTCGAGGCGCAGGCGATGGTTTTGGCCGCCTCCCAACCGCACGGCGTATTTCTCGAGGTTGCGAAGTCCCGGAGTGGTTTTGCGCGTATCCAGGAACTCAGCCCGGGTTCCCGCCAGTTCTACCTTGAGCCGCCGCGCGTAGGTGGCCACGCCGCTCAATCGCTGGAGGAAATTGAGCGCCACACGCTCTCCGGCCAGCAGCGTGGCGGCCGGACCGCAGGCGCGCGACAACTCAGTCCCCGGGGGAACTTCCCTGCCGTCCTCAACCATGGGAATCCACTCCGCGGGTGGCCGGAGGACTTGAAACACCACAGCGGCGACGGGAAGCCCGGCTACAACCAGGCTCTGCTTGCTGCGGAAAGTCCCGCAAGCCAACGTCTCGGGCGGCACGGTCACTGACGTCGTCAGGTCCCCCTGGCCAAGGTCCTCCGCCAGCGCTCGCTCAACCAGATCGCGCAACTCCGCGGAAGAGAGGTCCTGGGACCCGGCAAGATTGCCCGTGCTCAGAGGATTGAGATATCCCACGCTTCAGCCAAACCTTTCTAAAGCTTCCACCACTTTCGCGTAGTGGTCCTCCAATTCGGCCCGACGGCGTTCCACGCCCCGCACCACTTCCCGCGGCGCGCGCTCAACAAACGCCTGATTTTCGAGTTGCACCCTGGATTGTGCCAGCGCCTGCGCGAGTTTCTCCTTTTCCTTTTGCAGGCGAGAGCGCTCCGCCTCGCGATCCACGGGTATTTCCTGCAAAACGCGCAGGTCGAATATTGCTCCCCGCCGCACTTCCGAAATGGCCGCTTCTAAACGCTCGCGAGTGAAAGTGAGAGCCTGGAAAGTGGAGAGGCGCAGAATAGTCTCGAGGTGCGAGCGGAACAGTTCCAGCCAGCGCAGGTCTTCACACCCCACCTGTGCGCTGGGTTTCACCTTTTGCAGGCCCATTTCCGCCTTCGCGTTGCGCAAGGAGATCACCAAATCCTGGATCAATTCGAATTGCTTTTCGGAGACCGGGTCTGCCGCGCGTTGGTTGACAAACCTAAAAGGCGTTAAAGAAATTGAATTCCCTTGCCCCGCATGCGGCAGCCGTTGCCAGAGTTCCTCGGTGATGAAAGGCATAAAGGGATGGAGCAGGTGGAGTGCGGATTCAAAGACGCGCGCCAGGTTGATCCAGGCCGGAGAAACTTTCGCTCCCTCCGCGGGACGTGTAATTTCCGGTTTGACCCACTCGAGGTACCAGTCGCAAATCTCGTGCCAGAAAAAGTGATAAACCTCGTACGCTGCCTCGTGGAAACGGTAATCGGCCAGGGCTTCCTCTATTTTCCGGGTCACTGATTGCAGGCGTGAAAAGATCCAACGGTCGGCCAGCTCCAAAGACTCAAGCGAATTGACCGCGCTGAAACCCAACTCCGGCACCGGCCGCAACGTCTCCCCAAGCTGGTCGCGCCAGGCCTCCGGCAGCTTCTCGAGGTTCATCAGGATGAAGCGCCCGGCGTTCCAAATCTTGTTCGCGAAGGCACGGTAGGACTGAATCTTCTCCACGCTGAACGCAATGTCGGTGCCGGGGGCGGCGCTGATGATCAAGGCGAAGCGCACGGCATCGGTGCCGTACTCTTCCGTAATCTCGAGCGGGTCAATCACGTTGCCTTTCGTCTTGGACATCTTCTGCTTTTCCGCGTCGCGCACCAGGGCGTGAATGTAAAGCTCGCGAAAAGGAACATCGTCCATGAATTTCATGCCCATCATGATCATGCGCGCACCCCAGAAGAACAGGATGTCGAAGCCCATGATCATTAGGTCGTTGGGATAGAAGCGGGCGAGGTCCGCCGTCTGGGCGGGCCAGCCAAGCGTGGCGAAGGGCCAGAGGGCGGAGCTGAACCAGGTGTCCAGGACATCCATCTCGGGCCGCAGTTTCTCTCCGCGGCATTTCGGACAGGCGGGCGGCGCTTCATGCCCCACGATCACTTCGCCGCAGCCGTCGCAATACCAGACGGGAATGCGATGCCCCCACCAAAGCTGCCGTGAAATGCACCAATCGTGGAGATTGCCCATCCAGTCAAGGTAAATCTTCTTGTAATTATCCGGTGTAATACGGATGCGACCTTCTTCCACAACGCGGATGGCGGGCCCGGACAGTTCCAGCATTTTCATGAACCACTGCGTGGAGAGCAGCGGCTCAAGCACCGTCTTGCATCGCTGGCAGGTGCCCACGCTGAGCGGGTAATCTTCAATCTTCTCGAGCAAACCCTGCTCGCGCAGATCGTGCACCACTCTCTCCCGCGCCGCGAAGCGGTCCAGGCCTTTGAAGGGGCCAGCTTCGTCCGTCATGAGG
>Ga0181532_10001623_pt1 | contig 21597 bp, 18 predicted proteins | sample PEATcosm2014_Bin_33_FD_119768 | JGI IMG/M metagenome (GOLD analysis project Ga0181532, IMG submission 119768) | Peatland microbial communities from MTU Mesocosm Facility, Houghton, MI, USA - PEATcosm2014_Bin11_30_metaG | ecosystem: Environmental > Terrestrial > Soil > Wetlands > Peat | place... | reverse complement strand
TCTACATTATACAGGGTAATACAAAGAGTTACCGAAGAGAACTTGCAGAACTACTGTGCCGGGAAAGACTTAGCGGCGCTGCTTGGACTTCTACTCGAGGGCTCGCAGTAAACTCCCGCTAGATCCAAAGCGGAGAGCCTCTTAGAACAAGGGCTTATCGTCTTTGCAGTACGGCACGGCGTGTCTACGCACGGCCTGTGTCTCGGCGCTTGGTAGCGCTACTTCTTCGCGCCCACCGCAACCAAACACTTGCCATATAACTCGAGCAGGTGATCGGCGTAGTCTTCCGGCTTGGCGGCCGAGCCGCTGCCTTGAAATCCCACGCCCGCCGAGGCGGTTCGCCCGTACCCCGTGGTCATGGCGATGAACTTCATCAGATCGAGTGCGATATCTTCGTTGCGGCGCGAGGCGCCCGAGCCTGCGTGGGAAGCTTCTTCCATGATTCCTTCTCCTCTTCCTCTTGCGGAAAGAATGGGTAACTCTTCGTCTTCAAAATCTTCGTCGTCGAGGTATTCCATGGTGCTAAAAGACTCCGCCAGCGATGATAGCAGGGTCAGCCAGGCGATGTCCGCGCGTGTACTCTCCTCTTCAGGAGAAGTTGTCAGCAGAGCAGGCTGCTCATCCTGAGCGAAGCGAAGGACCTATGCAATCCCCGGCTCTCTCCACACTGCGAGCGACTTCACAGGTCCTTCGCTTCGCTCAGGATGACCAGCGATGTGCAACGCCGTCCGCGGCAGCGAGGTCGTGTTACTTCCGAACTTCGCTCATCAATCCCATCAAATTCCCTTCCGTGTCGCGGAAGAATGTCATCCACAAATCATGATCGGGCATTCTCGCGATCAGGTGCGGCTCATCCTCAAACTGCACGCCCTGCTCTTTCATCTTGGCGTGCGCGGCCCGAATGTCGGGGACAGCAAAATACAGAATCGAACTGGCATGATCGAACTCCGGCTTCTCCGGCCGGGTCAACATCAGACGCACGCCGCCGCAGTCGAAAAACGCGAGTCCCGGCCCGGCTTTGAACAGTACCGTCAGCCCCAGCACATCCTGATAGAAAGCGGCCGCACGCTCCACGTCGTGCGCGTTGATGGCGATCTGCCCGATTCGCGAAATTCTGATTCCCGTCGCAGCCGTATTCACGCTCTTGACCTCCCGAGTGATATTAGTTAGCATAGCTAACTATATTTCATTCGACTCGTCAAGCGAAATCTGACGGCGAGCGGGAGCCCAGGTGAACGAGCCAGAATCCTCTCCACGTCCCGAGGTCTTCGCGGTTGCCGACGGCCTGCATTCCGCCGCCATCCACCTGCTGCGCCGCGTGCGCAAGCAGGACATCCGCACGGACGAAGGTCCGGCACGCCTCTCGGCGCTCTCCCTGCTGGTTTTCGGCGGTCCGAAAACACTGGGCGAACTGGCTGCCGCCGAGCAGGTCAAGCCTCCAACCATGAGCCGCATCGTGGCCGGCCTGGTCCGCAGCCGCCTGGTCAAAATCACTATGGATCCCCGCGACGCGCGCCGCATGCGCATTCGCGCCACTGCCAAGGGCAACCGACTGCTGCAGCAAGGACGCCAACTGCGGATCGCCGACCTCGCCGCCCATCTGGATCGGCTCACTCCCGAAGAACTCGCGACCCTCGGCGAGGCTGTGGAAATCCTCAAAAGGTTGCTCGAACGCTGGTTCTAATTTCCGTTCGGCGGTAATCCTTAGCGGGGGTACTATGGTTAGGTGAAAAGGCCCTCGCCATGCGGGATACTGGTAGGTCTCGGGGTCTGAGTCGAAGTGTGCCGTCAAGCGGGCGGCGGGTAGCCGAGTCTTTACGCATTCCGGTTAGATCTTCCCGCGACACCATCTTTAAAGAAAATTACTCTCGAGAGGACTGCATTGGAACGCACGCGCACCGTCGTGATCGTCACCGGACTGTTGTGGCTGGCGCACGCCGGTGTGGTCGCGGGCCTGGGAACCAAAGCTCCCGGGCCTCTACTGTCGGACATGCTCCAGTTGACTCTGGGCGTGGTCATGGTCTTCGCGGCGGTGCAGGCCAGCCGGCGCTCTGAGGGATTGGCGCGTTCGTTCTGGCGCCTGACGGCGGTGGCCTACTCCCTGTGGCTCATCGCGCAAAGCCTCAGCGTTTATAACGACCTGGCGACGTCTCCCTTCGTTTCCTGGATCAACAACCTGCTGTTTTGCTTCTGGTTCGTGCCTCTGGCGATGGCCATGTTTCTCGACCCCGAGCATGAAGCCGGACACCTCGACGCGCTGGTTGCGCTCGACTTCGTGCAGGGGGTGCTGTTGTGCGTGGCGGCGTATTTGTATTTCTTTTATCTGCCTCAAGCCGAGTCGCCCGGCGAACTGGCCCACTCGGTCTGGACTCCGTACTTTGCCGGCTACGCGTTTGTTGCAGGAGCTTTTGTGGTGCGGGGCGCCATCGCCCGCTCCCAGGACTCACGCGCGCTGTTCGGCCGCATGGGAGTTTTTCTCGCTCTGTCCGGATGCGCTGACGCCTTGTACTACTATGGGCCGGGACGCGGTCTGAATACGGGCGCATGGTTCGATCTGCTGTGGAGTGCGTTGCTGGTCGTGCCCATCCTCATCGCAACCACCTGGAAGCAGGCGGAAGCGCCAGAACTCTCCTTCGATCCTCCCCGGCGGGAGAAGCGGATTTACACCGAGATCTTCTTTCTGCTCTACCCGCTGCTGGTACTCTTCATGTCTTTGCGCATTGCGCGCGAGCGGCTCGGATTGGCCGCCGTGGTCGTGTTCTCGTCGTTTGTGTGTTCGAGCGCGCGTCTGCTGGTCACCCAGAACCGCCTGCTGCTGGCGAAGGAAGCGCTGCGCCGCGAAGCCTCCCGCGATGGCCTGACCAGTCTGTGGAACCGCAAAGCGATTCTGGCGATTCTCGAACGAGACTTGCTGCGCGCCGAACGCGACGAGGAACCCGTCGGCCTGATCATGATCGACGTCGATCACTTCAAAGCCATCAACGACAGCCGCGGACATGCCGCCGGCGACACGGTCCTGCGCATCATCGCCAGCGGCATCGCGGCCGTGGTCCGCCCCTACGACTCGGTCGGACGCTGCGGCGGAGAAGAATTCCTGATCGTTGCTCCCGCTTGCGGCATGGCCGAGACCTGGGAACTGGCAGAGCGCGTGCGCAGCCACGTCGCCAACTGCAACATCATGGTGGGAGGATCAAGCGTGCACGTCAGCCTGAGCCTCGGCGTGGCCACCAGCCAGACCGCCGCCGAGATGGAGAAACTGCTGCTCGCGGCCGACACCGCGATGTACCAGGCCAAGCATGCCGGACGAAATCGCGTCGAACCCAGCCTGGGACGCGCCGCCAGCGCCGGCCAGGGCCCATCCGACGCCCCGAATCGCGACTTCTGGCTATAGCTCGGACCGCGAACCGCGCTACCCACATCACCGTTTGACCCTCATCACACAGCCTCATTCTTGACGTCGCGCCCTCTCCTGCGGTGGTAGGTTTCCTCTGGCGGAGATTTTCTGAATGATGCCGGACTTGCAGACGCTGAGTTCCGGCTGGATGGGACAGTGCAAGAAGTGTCCTAGCGCACAACGCGCGGCGTCTTTCCGTTCGTCAAGATGAGTTCGATGCAGCAGCAATCTCATAGTGCGGGAGGGGCTATGTCCACAACCGCCATTTCGCAGTCTTGCGCTATCGCTGATCCTGACCAGTCTGGTGGCCCTGCTCGCCCTCGGCGGATGTGGCACAACCACCGGAACAAAAGTGTGTAACCTAAACGGCTGCTGTGGCCCGACGAGCCAGGCCTGCTTCGCCCCGCAATTCTTGTATGCCGACGGAGTGAATGGCGAGATCGACACTTTCCCCATAACCAATGGCACTGGCGTCCCCGGTTGCCAACCTCCACCGCTGGAGCGGCCAATCCCACGTCTCTGGGGATGGCCGCGCTCAACAATCAATTCCTGTACATTTCCAATCCTCAACTGAGTTGGGGGACGGCATCCTCGGTCATCGACGCGTGGTCGATCAATCCGACTACGGGGGCCCTGTCAATCGTCCCTGGGAGTCCTTTTTCGCTCGGACCGCTAAATATCGCCGCAGGGCTGGCCGTGAACAGCGCCGCTCAAGTTCTCTACGCCGCCGATGCGGGGAAGATTCACGCGCTGAAGGCCGACGCCACCGGCGCGCTCTCTCCCATCCTTGGGTCTCCGTTCCCGGCGGCAACCAATGTGTACCTGACGGTCGATCCCCAGAACCGCTTTGTGTTCGCGTCCGACGATACTCACCCGGCAACGTCGTCGCCTTCACGATCAACTCAAGCACGGGCGCGCTCAGCGCGGTGGCGGGTTCGCCTTTCGCCACGATTCTAGGTTATGTGGGCAACACGCAACCCAGTCAGATTGTGGTCGACTCGACCGGCAGCTTCGTTTACACCGGTCTCAAGGCGACTGGCCAGATCGCCGGATTCTCGATCGACGCGTCCACGGGCGCGTTGACCCTCATGCCCGACTCACCGTTCCCGGCCGGCAACGACCCCATCGCGCTGGTCACCGCCGGCAACTTCCTCTATGTTTCCAACGCGTTAGACGGCACCATTTCCGGCTACCGCATCAATCCAACAACCGGCGCACTGACGCAACTTTCCGGCTCGCCGTTCGCGATTCCCGGAGGCGCGCTCGCCACCGATCCTTCCGGATCCTATTTGTACACTACGGGTTTCGGCGGACTGCAGGCTTTCAGCCTCAATCCCCAGACCGGAGCACTCACAGCCATCGGTTCCCCGATCGCCTACGACGGAGCCACGGTGCTGACGTTCGTGCAGTAGGCATTAGGCCCCCCGAACCGGACACCCTTGGCGCCCGCGGCTCTGGCGCGAAACGTTAAATCGGTTTAATGTGTCCGCCGACCGTCTCGCGGAGCCATCGATTGCATCAACTCCCGAGCCTGAGTACTTATCAAGGCGGGCTGACACAAGACTGCGAACCATCAAGAAGGATCGCTCATGGTCTGCTTGTTCGGTTTTCGTAACGAATTTCCTATCGTGTTTGATCTCGCCTGCGTTCGGGTCTAACATTCGCCCAACTTCTTCCCCTCAGTAACTGAATAGCTCCCGCTTGCGAAGGCGTCTGCGAGCGGCCGGCCCCCTTTTTAATTGAATCGATTCTGAACTCTTTGCCCAAGGAGACTCCTTATGGCTGTAAAGAAACTGCAACGTGCAGTGGCCGCGTACTCAGTTATCACTGGCTACAATCCCACGACCGGAGCCAATGACAACGGGGCGAACGAGCTCGATGTGCTGAATTACTGGCGCCAAACCGGCATCGCCGGACACAAGATTGGCGCCTATGTCGCGCTCGAACCGGCCAACCACAACCACATCATGGATTCGGTTTACATCTTCGAAGGCAGCTACATCGGGCTGCAGTTGCCCATCAGCGCGCAGGCGCAAACTCAGAATCACCAGCCGTGGTCCGTGCCTCCGGGAGGTCCCACGGGCGACGGTAAGCCGGGTTCCTGGGGAGGACACGCCGTTCCTGTCGTCGCCTATAACGCACGCGGCGTCACCGTGGTGACGTGGGGAGCGTTGCAGGTGATGACGTGGACTTTCTGGGAAGCGTACTGCGATGAAGCTTACGCGATTCTCAGCACCGACTACCTGAATGACAAAGAGCAAGCCCCGCAAGGGTTCAGCATGCAGCAGTTGCAGGCGGACTTGGCGGACTTGAAGTGAAAAGCAGCAGGCCGAATGAAGGGCTGCGAGTGAAACCTCGCAAACGAAAGGACGACCGATGAAGAGCGCAACGCAGGCAAAGAGTCCAAAGAAGAGCCCGAAGAGCGGGAAGCCAAGCGCGACGCCGCTGCGATTTGCCCATCCGTTTTTCACTACCACGCCCATTGCGAAGCGCAAGCCTGTTCCGGGAATCGGAACATCGCTCATCGACCACATCCAGGGAAACCTGGAGCCGGTTCCTACAGCCAAGGGGACGTCTATGATGCAACTGGCCGACGTCATCGGTGCGCAGGCCAGCCATGAAATTCAAGCTTCCGGCTCCATAAGTTTCCATTCCGTCGGCGACACGGGCAAGAGCGCGGATTCCCCCCAGGGCGATGTGGCCGCGGCGATGGCGACCGATTTCGAGGTCACCAAGCCCCAGACGGCGTCGCCCGCATTCTTCTTTCACCTGGGCGACGTGATCTACGGACCGGGCAAAGATAATGCGTACCGCGGCGAGTTTTACGAGCCTTACGTGCACTATCCGGGCAAGATCATCGCCATCCCCGGCAACCACGACGGCGAAGTTTTTCCCAAGACGGATCCGAAAACGCTGGAAGCCTTTCAGGCCAATTTTTGCGCGGCCTCGCAAACCGTGCCGCCGATTGCGGGAACTATCTTTCGCCAGACCATGAACCAGCCCGGCGTCTACTGGTACTTGAACGCTCCCTTTGTGGACATCGTGGGGTTATACTCCAACGCCGCTGAGAATCCCGGATTCATTTCGGGGACGATTCCTGGACAGGCGCAGAAGAACTGGCTCATTCAGACTTTGAAAACCATCGCTGCGGCGCGCCAGGCGGGGCTGCGCAAGGCGCTGGTGATGGCCACGCACCATCCGCCTTTCACTGCGGGCGGCCACTCGCCCAGCACGCAGATGCTGGCGGACATTGACGACGCGTGCACGCAAGCGAGACTCATGCCGGATATGTATCTGTCCGGGCACGCCCACAGCTACCAGCGCTATACGCGCGAACTGAATTTCAACGGCAAAGCTTTGCAGATTCCCTACATCGTGGCAGGAACGGGCGGCATCAACGACCAGGCGATCGTCGCGGCCAATGGAGTGAAAACCGGCGATCACATTTTTGTGAAGTCCCTGCAGGGATACGGCTACCTTCTGATCGTGGTCCAGGCCGACGCGCATAGCAATACCGCGACACTAACGGGAACTATGTTCCAAGTGAATACCACCACGAAACAGAAATCGCAGTACGACCAGGTCACGGTGAATCTGTCCAACAACACGGTGCATTAAGGAATTCGCTTCGCCACAACAGGAACGGAGGCAGGCACAACTCTCTGGGCGCTCTCACGATCGCGTTCGACACCATCATCGTGGGAGCGCTCGCGCTCCCCTGGGTGCTGCTCGTCATTCATCTGTTCTTTTTCGAAGGCGAGAACCGTCTGGGAGACATTCTGAACTGGGTGACCGCGGAAGGCCGGCAGGCAGCTGCAGGGGTACTGCTGTTCGCCATCACCTACACGCTGGACTCCGCCGTGTCGCGCATTGCGCAGGATTGTTTCAATGACGATGACCTTTACCTTGAGATCGGCGGACGACTGCTCCGCGACGGCGTGACCGAGGACCGCATCCTTACCAAGGTCTATTGCGAGAGCAACAAAGGCAATCTGCTGCCTGCGGAGAGGGAAAATGCTGTGCTCGCAGACAAAGTCAACACGTTTCAGAATTTCCCGGACATGAAAGCACTGTGCCAGCAAACCCTGAACGTGACCGTCGGCCGGACGATCAACTGGCAGGACAACGAATTGAACAAAACCGCGAGAGACCTCTTCGGGCGACAGGAAAAAGCCCAGATGGAAAAAGGCGGGGACTTCACCGTACGACTCCGCCAACTCCACGACCAGTTCATGGTGCTGCGTGGTGCGGCGTTTAACGGGGTGATCGGATTTTCGCTGTGTGTGTTCGGCTTCGGCGCCGGGCTGAGACGCCACAAACTCGGCTGGCTGCGCCTGGCACTCGTACCGGTGCCCGTCCTTTACTTTGCCGTGGCGCTGCTGGCGACGGTTCACCACTACCGCAAAGGCGTGCCGGCCAATCCGCCATACATGGAATTCACTTTGCTGCTGCTGGCGATGGTCGGGGCATGGCTGGTCTGGAAGCATCCGTTGTCGAAGCCGGGAGATCGCGCGCAGGAAACTGTCTGCGGAAAAGAAACAGAAACGCAATGTTTCTGGCAGAACGCGCACTGGGCGCGGCTGGGGGTGATCTCCGCGCTTCTTACCATGGCTGTGTTTCTGGGATCGTGGTCGACAGAAGTGCTCTATGCCCAGCAGGTGGTCTACTCTTACGACTCTCAGGGTACGACAGCTTCGCAAAAATAAGCCGGAAGCATCCTACGGAGTATTCGGCGGCGCTGGTGCCACACCCTGACTGCCCAGGTGCCCTTCGCTTCGCTCAGGATGACAAGACAGCGGGACGCGGAACATCCGCACAGCAGTTTTGGTTAGGCTTCCAATCCTACGTGGCAAATGCGGCCCACCAGGTAATCGGCGGCGGTCTTGCCATCTTCCATGGTCACGACTTCGATGGGCGAGGACTGGTTGTGGGGACGCAAGATTAGATGATTCCCCGCCACTTCGACGTAACGCACCGTGCAAGTATCGTTTTTCAGAACCGCGTACATATTGAATTCGCCTTTGCGATACGGCTTGAGTGCGTTGTAATGGCGGTCGATCAGGAGCGTTGCCCCGGGCATGAGGCGTGGATACATGCTCATGGCTTCCCGGGCATCGAGCTTGATGAGCACGAAGCGCTGCCAGCCGGAGCGATCACCTTCGGTTTCGGCCTTCAGCTTGCGCAGGAAGCTCTTCTTGAACTTGAGGATCTCTTTGACGTGCATGCTGGTGATAAGAGGCTGGGTGGCAGCAATGGAGGCGTCAGTGAGCAAGACATTTTCGAATTCGTCGCCGCTGGGAGGAAGGATGGAAGCGCGCTTGTTGACTTCGGCGGGATCGAGCAGATCGAGCACGGAAAGGTGTTGCACGGCAAGAACTTTGTCCATGCCCTCGAGGCTGAGGCCACGCTTCCGGTTGAGGAAGTTGGAGATGTGGGCCTGCTTGAATCCGGTCTGCTGGGCAAGGTGCAGGCCGGTGAGTTCGCCTGCTTCGATGCGCTCCCAAAGGATCTTGCGAAGGTTATCTTGCAGGATTTTGAACTTCATGGCCCGGAGTATAGCACCGGTTTATAGCATGGCGCTAAGTCGGAAAGATTTCCACAGGCCGTGGAAGTATATCCAACCTTGACTGAGAAAATTCACACTTATACGATCGCGGCATCCTAGAGGCCACCATGCTCGAGGGTAGAAGGCAATGACGAGTCACCCGGATAACTTGAACGAAGAGAAGAACTTCGGCGAATTTCGCAGGAAGGTGAAATCGGCTGAAGTGCTGTCGGCGTCGATGGAGCACCTGCTGTTGTCGCTGGGCTTCACGGGACGCGTGAGCGGAGTGATGCAAAACGGACGCGTGCTGAAGTCGGGCTACGAAGAAGGCTACTTCCACCAACGGCGTGGCAGTGGGAAGGACGACGAGAGCGCGCAGAACCTGTAGAAGTGGAGGGAGTTGGCGGCGAACAGTGGTGGATGACGGGCGATGGGGACATTTTCTTAGGACTCCATAAAAACTAAAAGAGCTCAAGCAGGTCATCGTAAAACAAACGAGCCCTGCGTTCGGTTCCCGCACATGGCGGGGATTGACGCAGGGCCTTTTTTGTTTTGGCTGCCGGTTTGCGGGTTTGCGGACGAGCCGCAACAAACGGAGTGGACGGGAATTTCCAACTTAACCATTTTGGAGGAGTGATGAGAAGCGATGATAAGGGAAAGCAAAACAACGAGTGGGGGTGGAGTTGAAATATTGCGTGCACTGCGGAGGGCTGTGGGTGCGAGAACGTGGAGCGGAAACGGTTTACTGCGAGAGGTGCCAGCTCAAAGTAGCGGACTTACCCGCGTCGAAAATGAAACCGAACAGGATGCGGCTGCCAAGTTCGTCTCCATACGTCGGTGGAAGACTACGAGTTGGAAATCAATATGGACGAGTTGAAGGACTTTGAAGCGGCCGGAGGTCTGGCATGAGCGGCGTGATTGAGATGATGGCTAGGCGGAGCGGCCGGAAAGTAAACCGAGCGCTGAATTGTTTCTGCGAATGTGCCGAACGGAGGAACAGCCATCGTCGGATCATGTGCCGGATGATATGCGGGCGCACCAGCTCCCCGGTGCAGGCTGAACCGTTGCAGGAGATCGTGCGACAGACCTGGCACGAGAGACAGGCGGCGGAAAAAGATCGCGAACGGGAGCGGCGGACCTACCCGGGACGAACTGTGGCGATGTTGCGGCGGTACATGAGGTACTCGCTTGAAACAGACGGTTGCCGTCATTGCTGGGGCGCGAATTCTTTCGCGCGAAGGTGACTTCGTACACCGTGGTCACGTTTGAGGACCGCGTCATCTTGGTGCACGACATGGAAAAATGTCTGGAACGGCTGGATGAGTTTTCGCGGCAGATCATTGCGCGGCACATTCTGCAGGAGCACGACCGGTGGGCCACGGCGAAGCTTCTGCACTGCAATGGAAGACGGTGCGACGCAACACTCCGGTGATTCTAGATTTATTGAGTGAGATTCTGATCGAGGTGGGACTGATGGATCGACCTAACACGATCCAGAGAAAAGCTTGTCAGGAGGGCAAATCGACCCAATCGACGCAAGTGACTGTGAAGCTGGACAACAAAAACTCCCAAGAATGTCCCCCTTCGCCTTAGCAATTTGATATACTAGACTTACACATTAAGAAACAGAGGAATCTCTGGCAGAGGGCGCGCTTGCACAGCGCGCCCTTAGTTTTGGCATGCGGGCTTGAGCGATCCTGTGGAATTCCGAGGGGGCTGAGCAGGGTGAACCGGGGAACGAGCCGATTATGCCCGTATGGCGCTGATGAAACAGTGGTGACTCGATCCGGAGAAACGCTTGTCAAGGGGAGAAATGGGAGCGAATCGACGCAAGTGATTGCGACGATGAGAAATATAAAGTTCAGGAAATGTCCACTTTACCCTTAGCAATTTGATATTCTATATATAGAGTCAAGCAACAAGAAATCTTTCTGCAGAGGGCGCGCCTTGAGGGCGCGCCCTCTGTGTTTTGGGCGAAGGACAAATCCAAGGGAAGCCGAGTACGGGGCCTTGATCAAGAAGAAGGTGAAGAGCAAGGCGACGGGGAAGAAGACGGCGAAGAAGAAAAGAGAGCGGGTAAGAGCAAGAAAGAACTCAATCCCGCAGAGGTGCTGGAGAACATCTCCAGCATGGTGAAGTCGGAGGCCGAAAAGATGGCCGAAGCCGTGATGGGCGAGGGCAAGCAGGACAACTGGCAACGGTGAAGTACTTGTTTGAGGTAGCGTCAATATATCTGCAGGCGACGGACGGGAGTCAGGCGACCGCGGATGCAGAGTGTCTGGCGAAAACTTTGCTGAGACGGTTGGACCTTCCCGACGAACCGGTGGGGCGGGATAAAGAAGATCCGCCGAAGGTGGCGAGTTCGGAGGAAAAGCCTGGTGCAAAGCCGGCGGACGAAGATGAGGGCAAAGAGTCTGGTCCTTCGCCGGAAGGTTACAACGAAAGCAATGATTCAGTGCTGGTGTGAGTTGATGTTCAAGCTGGAGCCGAACAAATCCCCATTTCTCCCGAAGAACGCGAGAAACAGGGCAGCCGGGGCGGAGTACCGGGGGAAGAGATCGATACCGTAGAATGAGGCGGAGCAAGTGCGACGAGAACCACCGGCAGCAGTTTGGGTTGGGACGAAAGCGAAAGTCAAAATCCCCACCCTGTCGCAAAAAGCGCGACAAGGCTGGGGCACCCGGACGATCCAGGAAAGATTCGACAGGACGATGGATATTACTTGGTTGGACGAGGACAAGCGGATCGCGGTTGGGGGTGCGATTTGGAACTCGGACAGTAATATGGCGAAAGTGAAGAACGAAGGGATTACGCACATCATCGACATGCAGATTGAGTGCGATGATACGGAACTGGGAAACAAGCACGGCATCGAAGTGCTGTGGAATCCGACGGATGACGATTTTGAGCCCAAGAAGCCGGAGCTTTTTCGGCGCGGCGTGGATTTTGCGCTCGAGGCATTGGAAAAAACCGGTACGAAGGTATTCATCCATTGCGCAGCGGGGGTACACCGGGCGCCGATGATGGCGCTGGCTGTTCTGGGATCGAGGGGATGGGATCTGGAAGACGCGATGCAACTGATTGAGACGAAGCGTCCGGTGGCAGACTTTGCCGAGGTGTATGTGCGGAGCGTGAGGGAGTTTCTGACGAGGCGGGACTGTAGGGAAAGTTTGTGAGCATTGGATGAATGATTGCGCGGGAGGATGGGAACCCGAGCAAGGTCCCGTTATTTGGTTTGAGTCTTAGTAGGGGCAAGGAAGTTCAGCGGACTGGACTGTCCGCGCTACACCGGGATTGGATGGAGGATACGATGTTTGACGCGGTCGCCGCCCGGTCGACGTGCCTAAACGCTTCGGCGTGGGCAAAGAGCGGAGGGCAATCGTCACCTGTCAGCCAGTAGTGACGCAATCCCCACCCTTTCGCAAAGAACGCGAAAGGATGGGGCACCCAGCCAGTCACCACGGGTCAGCCAGCAGTGACGTCATCCGGCACAATCATTAACTACAGAGGACAATGAGGACACAGAGTCGAAGACACTTTCCCCCGGAAATTCTCTAGCCGACTTCTTCGCTCCAGGTTTGCAGCGTCTTTTTCACCAGGTCCATGAACTGGTCGGCAACGGCGCCGTCGATGAGGCGGTGATCGTAGCCGAGGGTGAGGTGGACGACGGAGCGGATTGCAATCGAGTCGGTGCCGTCCTTGTCCGTGATGACCATGGGCTGCTTGGTGATTCCGCCGACGCCCATGATGGCGGAGTTCGGCTGGTTGATAATGGGCAGTCCGAAGACAGCGCCGAACTGGCCGGGGTTGGTGACGGTGAAGGTGGAGCCCTCGACGTCCTCAGGCTTGAGTTTCTTGGTGCGGGCGCGCTCGCCGAGATCGATGATGCCGCGCTGCAATCCGAGGAAATTCAGGTCGCCAGCGTTCTTGAGGACGGGAACGATGAGTCCCCAGTCGAGAGCGACTGCGATGCCCATGTTGATGTGGCGATGATAACGAAGGTTATCGCCTTCGAGGCTGGCGTTGATGATGGGCCACTGCTGCAGGGCAATGACGGCGGCACGCACGAAGAACGGCATGAAGGTGAGGCGGGCACCGTGGCGCTGTTCGAATCCTGCCCGGTGCTTGTTGCGCAGATTGACGATGCGGGTGAAATCCACTTCATACATGCAGTGCACGTGAGCGCTGGTGCGGCGGGACTCGATCATGCGCTGGGCGATGATCTTGCGCATGTTGGTCATGGGAACGAGGTCGCCGGGGTAGGGCGCTGGAGCGGGCGGCGCAGAGGGGCGCGACGCGGCGGCTGCGGGCGCGCTGGCCGACGGCACCGGAGCGGCGGGAGCCGACGACTGGCCCTCGATGAAGGACATGATGTCCTGCTTGGTGATGCGGCCACCGAGTCCTGTACCGGAGACCCGGGAAAGACGGACTCCGTGCTCGCGTGCGATCTTGCGGACCAGCGGCGAGGAGCGGGCTTCTTCTTCCTCTTCGTGACCGGCGGAGGCGGCTGCCGGCGGTGGGGCAGGGGCGGCCTTCTTTTCTTCGGCCTTCTTTTCTTCGGCCTTCTTCTCTTCAGCTTTCGCGGCTACGGGTTTCTCGGCTGCGGGCTTGGCGGGAGCGGCGGCTTCGCCATCGACAGCGATGGTTCCGACGACCGTGTTCACGCCAACCGTGGTGCCTTCGGTGACTTTGATTTCCTGCAAAACACCGGAGGCGGGAGCGGGGATCTCGGCGTCAACCTTGTCAGTGGAAATCTCGAACAGGGGCTCGTCGCGCTGAACTTTGTCGCCGGGCTTCTTCAACCACTTGGTAATCGTGCCCTCAACGATGGATTCGCCCATCTGGGGCATGATGATGTCAGTTGGCATGATATCCTTCCACGCGAGGCCCACGGTTTGGACAGAGGGGCCGAACGCAAACGAATATTATAGCGTTTGGGAGAAATGATGTCGTACGGCGCGGGCTGGACCGACAACCCAAAACAAACGATCTCGGAACTTTGAGTTTCCCTCAGCGGCTGAAGCCGAAACTGATTGGTGAGGCATCGACGGCGCGACGTGAAGTCGTGCGCTTCCCGTTTCTTCTCCTAACGTCTCCTTTAGTGGTGGTCGTGCCTTTCGCCGCTTTCTTTCTTCTCGTCGCTCGGGCGGGGCGGGGCACCGAAGCTGGTCTTCCAGTAATCCTGCACGGCGGGCGGGAGTTTATCGAGGTGAGAGAGCAGCATGGTAATCTTCCACATGTCTTGTTCGCTCAGAGTTTTGTCCCAGGCGGGCATGCCGGTGTAGCGCACGCCGGTGCGGATGGTGTAAAAGATGTGCCACTCGGGGTCGTCGGGCGGATCGGAGATGAGATTCGGCGGCGGTGGATAGAACGACGTGGCAAACGATGATGGCTTGCGGTCGAGGCCTCCGTGGCAGAGAGCACAGTTCATGGTGTAGAGCTTCATGCCGTCTTCGAGATTCTGATCGGTGGGCGTCAGCGGGTTGTTGACTCGCGGGGCGTGGCGCTCCATGGAGGCATCGACGGCACCCATGGCGAGGTGGCGTTCCAGGTGTGGAGGCTCGACATTCGCGGCCGTGGGGAAGAATCCGAGCATGGCGAAGCCGAGGCCGCCTAAGACCAGCACAAGAAGCGTAACGATCACACCGAGGATGAACTTGCCCATGGGGCCTCCGGGATTACTATTTTGGCAGATGGAGCGGCTGGCGCGCCAATTCCGAGCAGTCGAGCTACGCTCGAGGGACAGCCAAGGGCGGCTGTCCCCACATGAATCCTAGCGCTTCGTTCTTCGTCAATATGCGTTTAGGCGGCGCGACTCGCGGACCACATCTTCCACTTTCGGCAGGTAGTGATGTTCCTGAGGAGGGGAGAACGGGACGGCGGAATCGAGACCTGCGATGCGTACGACGGGGCCGTCGAGATCGTCGAAGGCTTCTTCGTTGATGATGGCGGCGATCTCTCCGGCCAAGCCTCCGGTGCGGGAGTGCTCGTGCAGGATGATGACCTTGTTCGTTTTCTTCACGGTCTGCGCGATGGCTTCGCGGTCCAGCGGCGAGACGGTGCGCAGGTCAAGAATCTCAAGATCGATTCCTTCTTTACTAAGAATCTCGGCCGCTTCTAAGGCGGTGTGGACCATGGCAGCGTAGGTGATGATGCTCAGGTCCTTGCCTTCCCGCGCTACTCGAGCTTTCCCGATCGGTACGACGTAATCTTCGGCGGGGACTTCTTCTTTGATGCGGCGGTAGAGATATTTGTGCTCGAAAAAGATGCAGGGGTTATTGTCGCGGATGGCGGACTTAATCAGGCCTTTGGCGTCGTAGGGCGTGGCCGGGCAGATTACTTTCAAGCCGGGATTGTGGACGAACCACATCTCGGGATTCTGCGAGTGGAAGGGGCCGCCGTGGACGTATCCGCCGCTGGGACCGCGCAGGACCAGCGGGGCGGGCGCGCCCCAGAGGTAGTGCGTCTTCGCGACCATGTTGCTGATCTGGTTGAAGGCGCAGCCGATGAAGTCCATGAACTGAAATTCAGCGACGGGGCGCATGCCGGTGAGCGAGGCGCCGAAGGCCGCACCTACGATGGCAGACTCAGCGATAGGGGTGTCGATGACGCGCTCGGGGCCGAAGCGGTCGATGAATCCGTCGGTGACTTTGAAGGCGCCACCGTAGATGCCGATGTCTTCTCCAAGGCAGAAGACGGTTGGATCGCGGTCCATTTCTTCCCAGATTCCCTGGCGGATGGCTTCGAGGTAGGTGAGTTGCATAGGGTGTCAGTGAAACTTCTTTGCCACGGATTCACGCGGATCAACACCGATACTTCTATTTCAAGTGCACAGCTGCTTCGGTCTCTTTGTAGCTGCCGGTTCCCTTCTTCACTTTCGGCATGCCGTACTTCGGTTTGATTTCGTGGCAGCCATCCTCACAGAAGACGCCTCCTTCGGCGGATTCCGGCGTGGGCATCGGGGAGTTCACCGCGATCTCACGTTCTGCTTCGATAACCTCTTCTACTTCTGTGATCAGCGCTTCATTTTCCTTGGCCGTCAGCCACTTCTTTTCTTTCACTACGTAATTTTCAAAGCGCGCGATGGGGTCACGCTTTTTCCAGAACTCCAACATGGGCTTGGGCACGTAGCTGGCAGCGTCGTGGATGGCGTGGCCTTTCATGCGCATCATCTTGGCTTCGATCAGCGTGGGGCCTTCGCCGCGGTGGGCACGATCGACGGCTTCGCGGCCGGCGTCGTAGACCTGGCAGGCGTCGGTGCCGTCGACGATCACGCCGGGGATGCCGTATCCAATGGCGCGTTCGGCGAGATCTTTGCAGCGGTACTGCATTTCTGACGGCGTGGAGTAGGCCCAGAGATTACTCTCGACGAAGAGCACGAGGCCGAGGTTCTGCACGGCCGCGAAGTTGATGCCTTCGTAGGTGACGCCGGTGGACTGGCCGCCGTCGCCGATGTAGGTCATGACGGCAATGTTGCGTCCCTGAAGGCGCGCGCCGAGAGCCACGCCGGAGAGCACGGGGATGAGATCGCCGAGCATGGAGATGGGCGAGACCATGTTGCGCTTTTCGATGTCGCCGAAGTGCGAAGTGCCGTCGCGGCCCTTGGTGGGCGAGTCGGCTTTGGCCATGTACTGCATCATTATGTCACTGGCGCGGAAACCGCGGACGAGCAGTGATCCCTGGTTGCGGATCATGGGGGCGAACCAGTCGTCTTTGTCGAGCGCGTAGGCGGAGGCGCAGGAACAGGCTTCCTGGCCGAGTCCGAAGTAGACTCCACCGACGACCTTGCCTTGCTTGTAGAGATTTTCGAGGGCGACTTCCATTTTGCGGTTGATCAGCATCCAGCGGTAGATCTCGATGCATTGTTTCTTGTCGAGATATTTGGAGTCGCGGATAGGCGGAACCGGGCTGTCGAGATTGCCTTCGACTTCGTAGCGGACGTGCTCGTGGCCCTGGCGGTCTTTTTCTGTGTGCTGGCGGACGGTGAAGTCGGGGTGCTCGAGGCGGTAGTCGGGGATGGAGTAGGTGCGGAAGCCGGCGTTCGGGGAGTTGTTGCCCATCGTCGAGCTGCGCTCGACTGGACGGCCGAGGGCAGCCGTTCCCCCATGAGGATTGCCGGCTCGTGCTCCATTGCGCGGACGATTGCCGTTGGAGTTGTGCTTGGACTTCGTTTTCTTGTTCCCCATGTAAGGCGGCGCTGTGAGCGCGATGTATTGATGGTATCGCGAGAGTGGGGGATTGGGCTAGTTCGCCTCGCATGCGGGCTGGGCGCCCGCGCCACATAAGGCTATGCCTGGACTGCACAGCTCAGGAGGGCGTCGAGGGTTTCCACCCAGAGGATCGGGCTGGAGAATACGGGACCGAAGTTGCGGGAGATGGATTCGGCCACCGCGTTCAGATCCAGGGACCTGCCGACTTGTTGCTGCATCGAGGTCACGGGCTTGGTGCTGATGCCACAGGGGACGATCAGGTTGAAGTAGGTGAGGTCAGTGTTCACGTTGAGGGCGAAGCCGTGGGAAGTGACGAAGCGGGAGATGTGGACGCCGATGGCGGCGAGTTTGGATTCGGATGGCTCCGTCCACACTCCGGTCAAGCCAGGGACACGCTTGGCGGGGATCGCGAAGTCGGCGCAGGTACGGATCAGGACTTCTTCGAGGCGGCGGACGAATTCGATTACGCCTAACGCTCGGCGTTTGCCATCTGAGGTGGCATGACCGCGCAGGTCGAAGATGGAGTACCCCACGATTTGGCCTGGGCCGTGGAAGGTGACGTCGCCGCCGCGGTCGCATTCGAGGAGCTCGACGCCGCGCTGGGCGAGGAGTTCCGGCGTGGCTACTACGTTCGCTGCCTTCGCATTTCTGCCTAGGGTGATTACTGGCGAGTGTTCGAGGAGAAGTAGGACGTCGCCGATTTTTTCTTCTTTGCGAAGATCTACTAAGTGCTGCTGCAGGCGGAGGCCTGTGGCGTAATCGACGGTGCCGAGTTGGACTATCGAGATCAAGCTAGATTCAGGTCAAGACTAAATTAACCACCGAGGACACAGGGGAGGCGGAGGAAATGCATAGGTCCTTCGCTTTGCTCAGGATGATAAGCGTTGGTCTCTATCCGCATTCATCCCTGTTATCCGTGGCAAAAGATTTCATGCGTTGATTGCGATTCCGTAGACGCTGTTGGACGCGTCCAGCATGGCTTCGGCCAAGGTCGGATGGGCGTGGATGGTCCACATCAAATCTTCGACGGTGGCTTCGAGCTCCATGGCGGCCACGGCTTCGGCGATCAACTCCGTCGCTTGTGGGCCGATGATGTGGACGCCGAGAATCTCGCCGTAGTCGGCGTCGGAAACGATTTTGATGAAGCCTTCGTGTTGGCCGACGATGGAGGCGCGCGAGTTCGCGGTGAAGGGGAACTTGCCGACTTTCACGTTGTATCCGGCTTCGCGGGCTTTGGTTTCGGTGAGGCCGACGCTGCCGATTTCAGGATGGCAGTACGTTGCGCCGGGAATATGTTCGGGATTGATCGGCTTGCCCGGCTTGCCGGCGATTTTGGCGACGGCGACGAGGGCTTCCATGGCTCCGACGTGGGCCAGTTGCGGTGTGCCGAGGACGATGTCGCCGACGGCGTAGACGCCGGGCTCGGCGGTCTGCATCCAGGAATCGGTTTTGAGGAAGCCGCGGTCGGGCTTGATCTTGGTGCGCTCCAGACCGATGTTTTCGGTGCGCGGCTTGCGGCCCACGGCGATCAGGATTTTTTCGGCTTCGATCTTTTGCTGTTTGCTGTCGACGGTGATCGTTACGGCGATGCCAGTTTTTGTCTTTTCGACTTTGTCGACTTTCGCGCTGGTGTGGAAGTTGATGCCGCGTTTGCGGAACACGCGGGCGAGTTCCTTGGAAACTTCCTCGTCCTCGACCGGGACCAATCGCGGGAGCATTTCGATGATCGTCACTTCCGTATCGAAGGAACGGTAGATGGAGGCGAACTCGACACCTACTGCGCCGGCGCCGACGATGACGATCGACTTGGGCAGTTCTTTCAGGCTCAGGATTTCAATATTAGTGAGGATGCGGTCGTTGGCTTCGAGGCCGGGCAGCATGCGGGCTTCGGAACCGGTAGCTAGAATGACATTCTTGGCTTTGAGGTTGCTGGCTTTGCCGTCGTTTGTAATCTCGACAGTGAACACGCCATTCTGCGCCGGGCCGGTGAGCTTGCCGTAGCCTTTCACCGTCTCCACTTTGTTCTTCTTCATCAGGAACTCGAGACCCTTGGCGTGCTTGGCGACGATCTTTGTTTTTCGCTCCTGGACGGCGGCCCAGTTGAGTTTGCGCGCGTCCACGCCTTCAATGCCGAATTCCTTTGCATCCTTCAGGTGGTCCCAGAGTTCGGCGTTGAAGAGAAGGGCTTTCGTCGGGATGCAGCCGACGTGCAGGCAAGTGCCGCCGAGGAATCCGTCTTTTTCGATGAGCGCGGTTTTCAGGCCGTATTGGCCGGCGCGAATTGCGGCCGTGTATCCGGCGGGGCCGCTGCCGATGATGGCGACGTCGTAGATGGTTTCGGGCAAAGTGGTAATCCTCTGTAGGAAGAGATGACTAAAGGCAAATGAATGATTCTAGAACAGGGGGATTGAAGCGGCCAAACGCCACCTGGCGGATCATGCTCCTGAGTCGTTCCGGTCCACGCGAGATCCTTCGCTCCGCCTGAAATGCAAACGACAGCCGCCTTTACAGGCGGCTGTCGAAACTGCGGAAGCACTTGAATTAGTTGTTTTCGTTGCTGGCACGCTTCCACGAAATCAGCTCGCCGATCGTCGAACTGGTGCTGGAAACCGGTTGCTTGTAGGCTTCCACTTCCGAGCGCGAGGCTTCTTCGCCCACGGCGCGGATGCTGAGTCCGACTTTCTTCTCTTCCGGATTCATCTTGATGATCTTGAAGTCGTGCTCGACACCCGGCTCCAGATGCAGCGGTTGACCGTTTTCGTCGGCTGCTTCGGACTTGTGGCACAGGCCCTCCACGCCCTCCGCGATTTCGACAAACGCGCCGAACGCGGCTACGCGCAGGACCTTCCCGCGAACCACGTCGCCGATGTGATGGGTCTGGAAGAAGGACTCCCAGACGTCCGGCTGAAGTTGCTTCACGCCCAGTGACAAACGCCGCTTGTCCGGCTCGATCGCGAGCACGACTGCCTTTACGCGATCACCCTTCTTCAGCACTTCTGAAGGATGCTTCACGCGCTTGGTCCAGCTCAAGTTGCTGACGTGAACCAGGCCGTCGATGCCGTCTTCAATTTCAATGAAGGCGCCGAAATCGGTCAGGTTGCGCACGCGTCCTTCGACGGTCATGCCGACCGGGAACTTCTCATGCAGCGAGTCCCATGGATTGGCCGCCAGTTGGCGCATTCCGAGCGAAATGCGGCGCTCGGTCGGATTCACGTTCAGAACCACGCACTCCACCTGATCGCCGACGTTGACCAGCTTCGACGGATGCTTCATGCGCTTGGACCACGTCATTTCGCTGACGTGAACCAGGCCTTCAATCCCCTGCTCGAGTTCCACAAACGCGCCGTAGTCGGTCACGCTGATCACGCGTCCGGCGACGTGAGCGCCTTCCGGGTAGCGGTGCTCGGCATCGAGCCAGGGATCGGGTGTGAGCTGCTTGAAACCCAGCGAAACGCGCTGCTTCTCTTTGTCGTACTTCAGGACTTTGACCTGAATCTGATCGCCGACGTTGACCAGATCCTTGGGGTGAGTGAGCCGTCCCCAGGACATGTCGGTGATGTGGAGCAGGCCGTCGAGGCCACCCAGATCCACGAATGCGCCGTACTCGGTCAGGTTCTTGACCACGCCGGTAAGCACCGATCCTTCTTCCAGGTGCTCGAGGGTTTTGGAACGCTTTTCATTTTGCTCGCCTTCGAGCAGATCCTTGCGCGACACGACGATGTTGCCGCGCTTCTTGTTCATCTTGATGACGGCAACTTCGAGCGTCTGGCCCTTCATGCCATCCAGATTGCGGATCGGCCGCAAGTCGACTTGCGAGCCCGGCAGGAACGCGTGGGCGCCCAGAATGTCGACGGTCAGGCCGCCCTTGATGCGGTCCACCACCACGGCTTTGATGGGCTTCTTTTCGGTGTACGCCTTCTCGATCTCTTCCCACGCGTGAATGCGCTGCGCCTTCTGGTGCGAGAGGTTGATGTAGCCTTCTTCGGACGGGCCCTTGTCGCGCATCACATCGATCTCGTCGCCGGGCTTGAATTTCGGCTTGCCCTCGTGATCGAGCACTTCCGCCAGCGGCAGCATCCCTTCCGACTTGGCACCGATATCGACAACCACGTGCGTGCCGGTCAACTTCAGCACCGTGCCCTTGATGACGCGGTCTTCACTGACTGCCTCTTCGGCTTCTGTGGTGAACGTCTCCAGCACAGAGGCGAAGTCCTCGGCGGCTGCAGTCTTTTCGTCCGCAGCGGAATCCGCATGCGTCTCGGTGGAATGGTCGGTGGTGGCGGCAGCCTGAGTGGGTTCGGGCTGGTGCTGCTGCTCTGTCGTCGGCTCTGCAGTTGCGACAGTAGAGTTGGATTCGGAGTTGTGGGCGGTGGTCTCGTCGAACAAGGTTATGCCTCTCTGATGACGGGATGCGGGGCCTGCTTTGCGGACTGCTGGACGAGTCGTTT
>Ga0181532_10001621_pt1 | contig 21612 bp, 10 predicted proteins | sample PEATcosm2014_Bin_33_FD_119768 | JGI IMG/M metagenome (GOLD analysis project Ga0181532, IMG submission 119768) | Peatland microbial communities from MTU Mesocosm Facility, Houghton, MI, USA - PEATcosm2014_Bin11_30_metaG | ecosystem: Environmental > Terrestrial > Soil > Wetlands > Peat | place... | reverse complement strand
CCCACATGATGACGTGGTCCCTCCAGACGCTGGTCTCGGTCGCCACATCCGACTCCATGCCGTCTCCCCGTTCATATGTGCTCTTGTAAACCGGGTACAGAACAGCACGCCCGCTGCGCAAAATCCCATCCAGCGCCGCTGTGGGATACATTAAGAACTGGCGTAGCAAGAGAGCATTGGATCCGGGGAAGAAGAGAACCGTTTGAAATGGCGGCTTGCCTTTGGTGGGAAGAAACAGGTAGGCAATTGCCCGTTCATTACCGTAAGCGGCCGAGTAGGTGATCTTTTCGATTTTCCAATCCTCCTCGTTGCTGCCTACCTGCTCGACCGACGCATTCAGAGGCGCTTTGTCGTAAAAATACAAGCCGCGGTAGGCCTGGAATATCTGTTCGGAGACCGGCTTCTGCTGGGTCAGATCACGCCGCGGAGAAGGCATCGAAGCGAAAGCTTCTTTGGGGACCAAGTCTGGATCCATGTATTTCACGCAGCGGAAGCCGATATTTGAGGCACGCAACAAGGGCGACTGCGCGTCAGGGTCAATAAACATATACGTAGGTTCATCCCAAGCGCCTCCAAGCACGTACCGTTTGCCCGCTTCCGCCTCGGTCGAGATCCACTCCTTCACATTGCCGGCCATGTCGTAGCTGCCCCAGGGGCTCATGTCCTGCTTGCTGCCCACCGGCAAAACACCCGAAGAGCCGAAGTTACTTGCCGGCACAATGAATGCCGCGGAGACCGGTCCCGCAGCCCGATTCCAGTGATAAATCGTCGGTAAACTTTTGCCGGCAAACTCTGCATAAGCCGCGGCTTCGTACCAGCTGATGCCGGTAACCGGGAAGTCATCTTGTCCTTTGGGATATTCGCCCTGGACCCAGTCCTTCGGCCCCGGGCGCCCGGTTCCGTCGCGGAACAGCGCCATCGCCTCGTCTCGAGAGAGAGTTTTTCCGTTGCGTTCGAAGGGAAACTTCCAATACTCGCTCTTCTGGTATCCGCCCTGATCAACAAAGGCCTTGAACTGGCGGTTCGTCACCTCGTATTCATCGATCCAATAGTCCTTGAGGTCCAGCTCCGGCATTCCGTCATAACCCGGGATGTAGAGCGTACGGGAATATTTCGCGGGCGAGACTCGCACCATGCCGGGAGGGATTTTCCCGACCTCGTCGAGAGTGACGCTTCCTCCGACGGGATGACCGGGAGTCGTGGGGTACCAGCCAAACAAGGTACTTGTCATCCGCAGAACCGTGCCGAATCCCGGCTTCTCAAACTTCCAAACATACATCCCACGCGGTTGGCGGAGATTCTCCAGTGGCGTCCGTCCCACCAATACCCAAGGTGCATTTGCGTCGTCGTAGCTTCGACGGTAGACGTCTGCGCCAAGCGGCGCAGAGTCCAGCGAAATCTGGTAGGAAATCACCGGCCACAATTTCTCCAGCTGCGGATCGCCCGGGATCAGCTTCTCTGCCCTGGTGGCGAGGACATAGGCGGCGGCGAATTCTCCCTGATCGGCCAACTGCGAGATTTCCGGCACGGCCACATCCCGTGCCCAGCGAACGTCCCGTGAGTGTCTGACTACCCAGACCGCTCCGGCGACAATAAGGATTGCGGCGAGCAGGATCGGTACCAGCAACCGCGGCCGTCGGACTTCTCGGATAATTCGCGCAGGACTTAGGGTCACTCCCGACTCGAGAAACAGGAGATCGCGGCAGGATTTGAGCCCCTGTGCGAGGTCGGAACCGGAAGCGTATCGCTCCGCCGGATCTTTTCGGAGGCAGCGCTTGACGATTTGGCGTACTTCGACTGGAATCTCACGCTTGAGTTGGGTCAGCGGCTTCGGCTCATCACGCATCACGGCGGCCAATACGGCCGCGCTGGATTGACCGTCAAAAGCCCTGCTGCCACTCAACATCTCGTAGAACACGGAACCAAAGGAGAAGATATCGCTGCGGGAGTCGATCGCTTTCCCTTCTGCCTGCTCCGGCGACATATAGGCCAACGTACCAACGATCATGCCAGGCGTTGTCGTCATGGTTGCCATCGTCGGCATCGGAGCCGCGGCGCTGGACGCCGAAGCTGGCACAGCCAGTTTCGCCAATCCAAAGTCGAGCACCTTAATCAGCCCGCTCTCGTTGACCATGATGTTCGCCGGCTTCAGATCTCGGTGCACAATCCCGGCGGCATGAGCACGAGAGAGAGCCTCGGCAATCTGCACGGCATATTTCACGGCTTGGTCGGTTGGCAAACCGTCGTGCGGGATCACTTTGTCGAGAGTTTGTCCGGCAACGTACTCCATGACCATGAAGTCGATGCCGTCCTGCGAGCCGATGTCGTGAACTACGCAGATGTTGGGGTGTTGCAGTCCAGAGATGGATCGGGCTTCCTGTTCGAAGCGCTGATGCGAGTCTGGGTTCGAAGACAGGTGAGCAGGAAGGACTTTGATCGCGACCATTCGCTCCAGCCGCGTGTCCCGGGCAAGATAAACCTCGCCCATACCGCCGACGCCGAGAAGCGATTCAATGAAGTACGGCCCCAGTTTCTGACCCGAGGTCAATGGCATCCGCGCAATTATAGTTCGCAGGACTGCGATTCCCTAGAGATTACCGATAGATATTTCGCACGCCCTAGGATCACGCTCGAAACCGAAGAGGCAACGATGTTCCTATTGCCGCAGCAATATTGCCAGGCGTGGAAAGACAAAACGCCCAGCTGCGTCGTCAATGACATTGATCTGGCAGGTGTAGAAGCCGGGCTTCAATTCCGAGAGCGGTACGTCCAGCTGAAAGACTGCGGCATGACGGCCAGGAACAGTAATCTCTTGAACCTCCGTCAACGATGTCTCATAAGCCTTCACGTCGCCCTTGAAGAACGCAACGTTGCTTAGTAGCCGGACCGAGTTCTTCATGTCGCCGCTGGGGTGGTTATCAGGCGTTCCCTTCTTGCCACCTGCAGTTTCGTTGGGCGCATTCCGGCTGCGCGCCGGATCGTAGACCTCGTAATAAAAATACAGGTGCTGGCCGCTGGAGAAGACGCGGGTCACGCTGGGTATGATTTCCGAACCATTACGAATGAGAGGGTCATTCGGGTTGTCGTGCTTGCCGGCAGGCTGAAGCTGGCTGGCCATTACAATCGAGCTCATTTTCAGCGGCGCGGATTTGAGATCGGGAACTGTGAAGTCAGTCTCAAACGCCCCCATCTGCCCATTTTCGTTTTCGCGCACCACGATCTTCAGGTGGTACTTTCCTGGCGGCAGGACCATGCCATTGTCGTACTGAACGTTCTTGCGTTGCACTTCATTCGCGGCGTTGACCGCGAGCTTGACCGTGTCGCGGATACCGCCAGCAGGAATTTTTCTCTCGTCCGTCACCACCCCCATCAAATCCAGTGTCGCCTTGTCCTGAACTCGATTCCGGGTGAATGGAATCGCCGAGCCGGGAACGATCAGGGAAATCGGCACATAAAATCTGTTGTCGGCGAGACGAAAATATCCCGTCGCAAGATAAAGCGGCAGATCGGTGCTGGGCAGGTCCGATGCGAGCTCTTCCTGAAGCTGGCGCTCGCGATCGTCCTTGTTCGAGTGCTTGAAATCGGCTGCGGCGTAGTAGCCTTTGCGATATTCCAGCTTCACTCCTGGCCGATTGACCCGCACCGTAATGCGCCGGAACTTTCCATCGCGCGCCGCATTGGTGCTGTGGTAGCCCAGCAGGTAATACATCTCCATGTCCTGCTGCACACCCCGAAAGACGCGAGTGAAATCGTTGGAGTCAAGATAAGCGCGGCCGCCGGTATCGACGGAGAGCGACACCAGGGTCTCCTGCGTGGTGAAGTTGGAATTCAAGTCGTTCAGCGTTGACTGCCCGTTGTAGGGCGAGATACCGCGCAAGCTGGCATTCTGCGCCGCACCGCCGGGAGGCAGTGCCTGCAAGCCGCGAATATCCATGGTGTAAATGGCCATGTTTGCCAGCACGGCTGCATTGGTGGCCGAGCGCAGCTCCGACTCATTCTCGATGCCAGTTCGATCCATGCCGCTGGAAAAGTAAATGAGGGCTTTCTCTTGCGGAACGCTGGCCACTTGCAACGCGATGGTGCGGATCGCCTCCAGCCGCCGGTCGGTGTTGAAGATGTTGTATTCGGTGTTGTCAACGGTGAAGGAATTCGCGCTGTCGGGCGTGCCTTCGGTCGTACCGACGCTGCCTTCTTCGAAGCCGGCTCCCGCTCCGAGATTGAAGCTCTCCAAAACCTTCTTGAGCTGCGCGCGATCGGAAGTGAAATCCTGGTTCAGCGTGATGCTATTTCCGAGCGATACCACTGCTACGAGATCGGCTGGTTGCATTTGTTTATCGACATAGTTCTGCGCCGCCTGGGCAGAGTGCTCAATCTCATCCGGCTCCATGGCCGACAAATCGAAGAACAGGATGATAAGCCGCCGGTCCTTAATGGCCTGCGTCTGGGCGGAGAGCAGAGGATTGGCAGGCATTGCAGTCGCCTTTTTCGGCGCAGTACTCAACAGCGCGACCTGCTGGTCTGCAACGGCGGGCATGTTCTGCATGTTCTCAATGTCGAAACTCGACACCTTCTGCGGCTTGTTATCTTCAAGAATCGTGAAGTCTTCCGGCTTCAGGTCGCGAACCAGATTTCCATCGCGGTCGCGAACCGAGACATTCACCAATACCAGCTCTGCTTCCGCTTTGAAGGTGTAGCCCGCCTGCTGGGCAAGCCCCAGATCAGGACAAAGCAAGGCACACGCGACAGCGATGGCTATCAGCTTGTGGAGCGCAGGCTTTGCAATTTGTGTCATACAGCTTCTAAAACCTGAACCTGGCCGTCATCAGCACAGCGCGCATCGCGCCTACGGAAATGACTCGCCCGAATGTTGGCGAGTTCACAACCGTATCGATGGCAGTGAACTGCGGACGATTGAAAACATTCGTTGCTGACATGCGCACTTCGAAGAAGCGGTTTTCCTTTAGCGGGAAGACCTTGGTCATGGCCATGTCGAAATCCACCTCGCCCGGTCCTTCGATGCTGTTGCGGCCAGCGTTGCCATATTGCCCAACCGGCGGAGCGACAAATGCCCCAATGTTGAACCACTCCGCAATACCAGGATTAGACAGGCTGACGGGCTCGCCGGTTAGGTCCGGCCGCAAAGTTCCGTTGACGCCGCTGTTCACATTGCCGAACGAGCCCAGTATCCGAGGCGTGAATGGAAATCCCGAGGCGATGGTCCAGTCGCCGCTCCACTGCCAATCACCCAAAACATCGCGTCCTATACCTGATCCCGAGAGCCAACGCTTCTCGTGACCGAAGGGCAGCTCCCACAAGTAATCGGCGGTGAACTTATTGCGCTGATCGAAACTGGAAAGGCCGTATTCAGCTTTGAGATTGAACGGGTTTTGTGCCACCAGGGTTTGGCCGGTAACGGCACCGGTTGGGCTGACCAACGCCGCTCCTGCGCCGATTGTCGAGGCGTCGTCGAGCGACTTAGACCACGTATATGTCCCACCTATCGAGATAGCGTGCGCCAGACGCTTGCGCAGGCGCACCGTTCCTGCGTTCGCATTGGAATCCGCAACGGAGTCCTCGTAGTAGAAAGCGGGCACGGCAGGATTGAGCAGCCCCAGCGGAGTTCGATTGGGCGCATCCAGCAGATCGAGATGCGTGCCTTTCGTCCCGGTGTAGTCCAGGTTCAACACTAACGTTGGAGTGATGGTCTGCTGGAGGTCGAGGTTCCATACCTGCACATAACCCAACGGATAATTCACATTGACCGCATAGTTGTTGGTGACGGTATTTACCGGCTGTACTGGAAACCCATTTTGCAGGGTCAAATGGTTTGTTAACGACTCGACATTCGTTTGCGTGACGGAAAATGGCGGCTGGAACGCCAGATCCTGAGCAATGTTCGCGTAGGCCGTGGTGTTGTAGTTGATACCGTAACCGGCCCGCACTACGGTGTCATTATGCACTTTCCAGGCGACCCCCACGCGCGGGGCAAAGTCAAAGTGGTCGGGATTGACCAGCGTGATCGGGTAAACCGTTCCCGTCAGCGGACCGACCTGGCCAGGGAAAACCGGGGCCACCGCGGTGAGACCTGGCGCAATATTCAAGTTGACCATTTGATTGGCGGTCTCGCTAAAGGGCGACACATACTCATATCGCAGCCCGATGTTGAAGCTCAGATTGCTGCGGACGCGCCATTCATCCTGTGCGTAGAGGTCCCAGGAATTACCGCGGAAGTGATAACCGGAAGGATTGGTCCCGTATTGCACCGAAGTCTGCTGCGGCAGACCCAGCAGAAAGTCGGCAAAGTCGAAGCCGGTGCCCGCGACGGGCGTGCCATTGACAACCTGGGATGTATTCAATCCAGTAAAGACAAAGCTGCCACGCGGATTGCTCGCAGTTCTGCTATTGATTTCCAGTCGCCGGAAATCCCCTCCCCAGCGCAGCGTGTGCTTCTTGTGGGTGTAGACCATCTGATCCGTAAAGGAGACGGTCTGATTGCGATCAGAGACCGGCACTGTGTCCTGAAGACTTCCGAAGTTGGTGAAGGAAAGATTGGGCAAGCCCCAGTTGGCCGGGTTCTGCGAAACTCCGTTAATGCCTAGCAGACCGGTGACGTTGGTGTTGTACGCGTAGAGGTTCTGCGTGTCGATGGTGCTGAGGTTGTATTCGACGCGAAAGGTGTTAATGAGCCGACCGAAGCTGCGCACGTAGCCGATCGGAACATCGTAACCGTGGGTAATGGTTTGTCCGCCAACGCTGGGATAAGCGTTGGTCAGCGTCTGGTCGGACTCGTGATAGTGGAATCCGAAGGTCAGATTGTTCTGCAGTCCGCGAAAACGTCCGGGGCCGCGTTGACTGGCAGCGCCCAGCGCCTGATTCAAGCGAAAGTTGAGATCGTTGCTGTCGCTCTTGGCCGCGGTAATGGACTGGAAGTTCTGAACCTGACCGGGCAGATTGGGCAGGGGAAAGTATGCCAGCAGGCCTTTAGCCGCGGGATTGATCATGATCTGCGGAATCATGTCATTGGCGAAAGGCTGCCCAGTTGCGGGATTGTATATTTGCACCGGCTGACCGTTCACCGTGGTCTGCGAGAAGTTGCCACTGCGCTCTGCCAACGTGGGCACGGTTGAGAAGTAGCTGTATGGAGTGTCTCCGAGGGTGCCGTTGTAATGCAGAAAGAAAAACGTTTTCGCGCCGTTATAAACATGGGGAATGATCAGCGGACCGCCGACGTTGCCTCCAAAGCGCTGCTGCAAGTACCCAGGATTGGGTGATGGCGCGCCGGTCAGCGAAAATGGTGCCGCATTCAGAGCAGCGTCATTGGCGGAGTAGTAGACGGTTCCGTGCATCTGATTGTTGTTGGATCCGCGCCCACCCAGCCTTGGCCCTCCCCCGCCACCACTACCGCGGCCGCCAAACCCTCCACCGCCGCGCATCGCTCCACCAGCCGCGCCGGGAATGCCTCCTATCTGGTTATTCTGAAAGCCGGAGCGCAACTCGTCGGAACCCATCCCGGCCAGACTCGGCGAATTCGAACCCGAAACGGCAACCGACTCCGTCGCAATACTCGGCGGCACGCCTGGAACCGGCATTCCGGAAGGCGCGACCGAGTCGCCGCCATTCACACCCTGGTCCGCGCCAGCGTCACTTTGCATTACCGAGAGCGCCTGGAACCCGCGATTCCCTGCTGCACCGCCCGTTTTTCCTTGCATGTTGCCTTGGGTGGACTCGGAGCGTGAGAGCAGGACGATCTCGAGGTCGAGGTGAGGATTCTGGTTGGAAGGACCGACGTTCACGCGCGACGTGGCCGTTTCAAATGCGGCCATCTGGGCTCGCACAACATATTCGCCGTCGCTGGGCAGGGTGAGTCTGTAGCTGCCATCTGCCCGAGTCCAGCCAATGACTTTTTGCCCGGTGCTGTGATTGCTTGCGGTCACAGTGACACCAGGGACAGGTGTTTTGCCGGACCTAACCACGCCTGCGAGGGTTCGAAGTTGCGCTGTTGGAGACGGGGCCTGGCTCCAGGAAAAACAACGACAGAGCAAAACGAATGCCGCAACCGTGAGAAGAGCGGTCTTCCGATTCAGGACAGACGTCTCCAGAGCCGTGAGCAAAATGACAGTGAGCGGCATGAGCGTTCTACATTTCCTTATACGGAATTCGTCCGCATCAGGTCACGGCCTGTTCCGCAGTCGAAGCCCCACGTCAAGATCTACTTTTCTGTCAAATATGGATTCATCAAAGCCCGCTAAGTAGTTCCGCAAGAAAACAAGGAAGTACCCGACCTGCCGGACGACGCAATCCTTGATGTGAAGCGGTTCCCGGAGGACACAATCCCGCGCGACCCCTCTCTGCAAGAAGCCCCTGCTAACAGATTTCGTGAATTCGGCCGGGTAATCCTCGATGCTAGTGCGGTAAATGCTTCAATCTGGATAGCTTTCGGTTCTGAAGCGGCGGAGAGTGTAAAGTGCCGGGAGATTCCGAAACGGCCTTGCTACGCGTAGCGGAATGGCCGGTCTCCGCTGCTTCTCCAGAAGTAGGCGAGGATGATAACACTTGCAACTGCCGCGTAGGCACACCACAGAGAAGTGAACGCGTAACGCTTGAACTCCATCACAACCAGGAGAATCGCCAGGTTTGCGGCCCCGAAGAGTACCATGGCGCTTACCTTCGAGAAGAACAGCGAACCGCACGTTGCGATCACATACAGCACGGCAACCGCTGTATTGTTCGTCGCTTGATTCATGTACACGATACTATTTCCCCTGACGTAGACCTCCGTTGGATACGCCGTCAAAGCCCACAATATATAAAGCGTCGTTGCTCCGCCCAGCACCAGAAAAGGTAGCATGCGACTGCGGCTCTTCCTGTCAGCCTCGAACAGCCACACGCTTAGCGGCAGCAGGAAAGGCAAAAGCCCCTGCGCGTACAACATAAACGCCGCCCCCATGTCATGCGTCACCACAGGAGAGAGAATCCCGTCCAACCCGAGCCAAACAAATCCTTCGATGAACTGATGAAGGGCGAATAACATGGGCAGTGCCGCGAACAGCAGCTCGCGCCTGTGCTTCACCTTCGTCAATGTGACGGCGCCGACGGCGCCCAGAACTCCGCTTCCAACGAAGTTCGCTGTTGCTGAAAAACACATCGATCGTCCTCTTGCTAGCGAGCATTATACCGATCATCGCCGAACGCAAAACATTTCTCATGATGCCCGATTCGACGGGTCGCCCGAGCGCTCTGAGATCCGAAAACTGCAGGGGAAACGAAGAATGTCGCTGAGCCCGGCGTGAGTGTGCCGAAGTGAGATTCAGGGAGACGGGACGCCCATTTCCTTGCCCAGGCTGTGCTGGTCGGCCTGAAACTCAACAAGGACTTTTTCCAGATTCTCCGCGGTCCTGATGAGCCGGCCCGCGTTTAGCGTTTGCTGCTCCAACTGCTGCGAGATGCTTTTGTCGCTTTTATTGACAGCGGCGCCCGATTTCGTCAGCTTCTTGGCAAATTTCTTCAGATTGGCTTCCTGTAAATCCGAAAACGATTGCAGAAAGATTCGAGTATCGGTCAGAGCTCTTTCAACTGAATCTTCCAAGTTGTTGGCTTTGCCGAACAAATTCTCTGAATTACTGGCGGTCGAGTTTAGGTGTTGAAGCTCCTGCGCCTGCTGCCGGGCGGCTTCCGTGCTCTTGGTCATCAGGCGAAACTGCGCGACCTGTTCGTCTGTGGCCTGTTCAGCGACCGCACGCTTGAAGGTTGCCGCGTCCGGATCTTCCGGTTGTGCGGTTGTCCCGCCGTTCGTGCCTGAGGTGGAGTGCCGACCTCCGTGTTGTCCCAAGAGAGTCTGCGGAAACAACAAGAGCAGTAAAGCTATGACAGACACAATGTGGCGCATCGCATGTCTTTTCTCCTCTACAGTCCCGGCGTTGCTAGCCGTTCGCTCTTTCCGCCACTAGCATGGACTGGAGGATCTGATCGGAAACATCCTTGACCGCGGCGGGTGAGTGAGCCAGAAATAACGTGCTGGTTTTGTCATTCTCGCCAATGGACTTCAGCGTATCGAAATACTGTGTGACCAGCACCAACTGCATGACTTCTTTAGCGGACGCCCCCTCCACCACCTTCTGGAACTGTTCGATGGAGTTCTGCAGCCCTTCGATGATGGCCTTCCTTTGATTCGCGATCCCCTGTCCCTGGAGGGCTTTGCTCTCCGCTTCGGCCTCGGCTTTTTTGACCACCAGGATCTTCTCTGCCTCGCCTCTGGCGTTGGCCGCCACCTGTTCGCGCTGGGCCGCGTTGATGTCGTTCATCGCCGACTTCACCTTTGCATCGGGAACAATATCGGTCACCAGCACGTTGACAATTTCGTACCCGAATAACGCCATATCCGCATCCAGCTCCAGCTTGACCGCCGCTGCGATACTGGACTGCGAGGCGAACACTTCGTCCAGCGTCATTCCCGGAACATGCCCCAGGATCACCTGCTCGACATAGGATTTGATCTGCGCCACCGGGTCGGACAATTTATAGAAAGCATCGTAGACTTTTTCCGGACACACCCGGTTCTGCACCGAAATCGGAATGGTGACGAACACGTTGTCCTTGGTCTTTGTCTCCATGGTCAGAGTGATCTGATTCACACGAAGACTTACTACGCCGGCGACGGAATCGAAGAACGGTCGCTTCCAGTTCAAACCCGGCTCGGCGACCCGAAGGAACTTCCCGAATCGCGTGATCACGGCAACCTCGGCCGTGCTCACCGTGAAGAAGCTGGCCAGAACCAGGTAGAGCACGACGAAAGCCACAACTACCAACGCAATCAAGCCCAGTAGATCCATTTAGTTTCCTCCGTGCGGCTCCTAATCTTAGTCCTATGAAGTCAATTTAAGTACCTGAATATTTGGCTTTCGAGAATCTGTTGGCGCGCGCGGTCATGTCACGCTTTAACTGAAATTCCAGGGCTACACAGCCAACGCTTGGGTGGAGCCGATTTGCAGATGCCAACTAGAGACCAGTTTCCTCCATCGTCGTGGAGACGTGTTGACCGGTATGAGGCTCTGGAGGAATAGCTTACTGCTTCACGAACTCGAACGTGCAAGGGCGGCCTACGATGCCGAGGCCTTGGTTCCGGGTGCCTGTGCCATCTGTCTCTTTGAATTGCGCCTTGATGTCGTAGCTATAATCCTCGCCCTCGTGGGCGAAGACTCCACGGGCGTATTTTCTTGAACTGACCTTGCCTGTGGCCGACAGCTTGGCCGCGCCGTCGTCCGATATCTTGCCTTCGATCAGCAGGTAGCCGGGTTCTCCCGCGGTTCCGTGCTCTCCGCGAAAGTTGCTGTCTTTGACCACACTGGGCAAATGCAAAGTGTAGCCCTCGGTATTCCCTTTTGGAGGGCAGGTGACCGTGGTCAGCCAATTGCCGTCAAATTGATCCCCTGCCAGCAAAATCCCCGGTGCGAGCGTTAGGAGACAAACCACCAGAAGGCGAACCGTTCTCCGCATTTCTTCTGAGATCGTTCTCCGACCCTTAGTTGTCAAAAGGATCTCCAGCAAGTTGCGATGATGGTTTTTACGAAGTTATCAACGACAAATTATTCTCAAACGCAGAACGCCGCAGTGATTCGTCTCACGCCGGCTTGTGACCCAAGACGTGCCATGGTGCCTGGGCGCGTGGTCGACCGCGCTTATCCGGCCGTTGTTGCACTTTGACCTGCGCGCGGCGTCATGGCAGAGCAAACAGAAAGACAGTCGGCGATCCGGAGTTCTTGTCAACCCAGAACGGTGAAGGCCGCCCGGAGGTTACGGCAACATATTGTTTTCCTTTCAGCTCGTAGCTGACAATGCCTCCACCGATTGGACCACCCGTATTGAAGCGGTATAAAACGTCTCCTGATCGCGCATCGAATACGACAAAATCTCCGGTCAGTTCTCCGGCCAAAACTACGTTGCCCGCCGTGGTCGTAACCGCAGCGACGATTGGACGGGACGACTGATACCGCCAGCGAACTTTTCCGCTGGCCGCGTCCACAGCTGTGATCCAACCCTGCAAGGCGTCGCTTTCCTGGAGAGAACCGCCCATATAATCCTTCCCAGGTATATAGCGTGCCGTCTCTGCCGAGTAGAAGGTCCAGCACCAGTCCACCGCGCCCACATAAATAAGGTTGGTGCCGGGATTGAAGGCAGGTCCATTCCATTCCACACCTCCCAGGACGCCGGGGCACACCAGAACTCCTTCCGCAGTGACCGGCTTCTCGACGTTCTTGAGAGTGGTGATTGGAGTCTCGTACAGGGTCTCGTGATTGCTCCGGTCGATGGTTCGCAAGATTCCGTCCTTGCCGACCGTGGCAACCAAATCCCGCTTGCGCCCATTCACCTCAGTGTTGAAAACCGGACTGACCTGAGTCAGGTCCCAGTCATGTGAGTCATTGGGGACCGTCTGTTTGTACCAGTTGAGCTTGCCAGTCCGAACGTCCAGAGCGATGATCGAGTTCGAATAACGGTTGTCGCCGGGGCGAAGCCCGGCCGGCAAGTCTGGCGCCGGATTCGTCACGGCAACGTAAAGTTCTCCCTTCGCCATATCGAGGGACATTGGCGTCCACACCGCGCCGCCGCCGAGCTTAATTCCAGTGGGATTTTTCCAGGTGTCTGAGTTGGCATCATCTACTCCCGGAACGGTCTTGAACCGCCAGACCTCACTTCCATCCGTCAAGCGAAATGCACCTACCCAACCGGAGATGGCGTTCTCGCTCCCGGCCGGGCCAATCAGAATGAGGTCGTCGTAGATCATGGGCGCCATCGTGAACGTCTCGCCCGCCGCCGGATCGGCCACTTTACGCGCCCAGATCAATGCCCCGGTTTCCGCATTCAGCTCGAGCAGATATCCATCCAGCGTTCCTCGAACCACCCGGCCCTCTTTGAGCGCAACGCCGCGGTTGTTCCACGCTCCCCAGGGTTCCCGGTCTTTGGGTTCCCACTTATAACGCCATTTCTCACGGCAATTCGAAGCGTCCAGCGCCATCGTGCTGTGGGCCGTGGTTACATACATCGTGCCTTCGTAGACAATGGGCCCGGTTTGGAAGTTGCTGACCTCTCCGACCTGAAACGCACAAACCGCCTGCAATTGTTTGGCGTTGGAGGAGTCGATCTGAGCCAGAGGGACAAACCTTGAGCCGGAATAGTCGTGGGTGTGATACAGCCAATCCTTGCTGGATTGCTGCGCCCCGTTGAGTTCCGCTTGCGTAGGTCCCTGGCCAACCGGAACGCTTTTTGCATCTCCGGGTATTAAGGCTGGGGCCGGTTGGGCGGCGGCGCTCGCGTCCAAACCCATACTTTGGACTTGGGTGGTCTTCAACTGCGGCGAATCCGCCCGCAGCGGCGTATTGCCCGCCGGATAGCCATTCTGTTGCAGGATGTAGGCAAAGATGGCCACGTGCTCATCCGACGATAGCGATTTGGGATTGCCCAGCGGCATCGTGGTTTGGATGATGAACAAAACATCATCGAGCGAGGAATTCCACGCCCCCGATGCGGCACCGGGTTTCAGAGGCGACCAACTCTCCACGAACTTCGGCCCGGCCAGCGGTGGCGCGGTCGAAGCTCTCATGTCTTCGCCATGACAGGCGGCACAATTCGATGCGTAGAGCTTTTTGCCGGCCTCCGCCTGGCTTGCGCTATATAAGCTGGGGCTTGCCTTCTGCGAACTCTCCGAGGGCGTTTGAGAAACCGCGCACACTGACCCCAGCACAATCCAGGCACAGCACATCAACACCCAATGAGACTGGCTCACTCGACGGCTACTCATCTTTCAAGCCTCCAGATCGAGATTTCGATTTTTCTCTGTAGTCGCCAGGGGAAGACTTACCCGGCGGGACCGCTAAGGCGAAAGGCAAATCCCCTCGCGCTGGTAGAGTTTTTGATCAGCACTAACCCCACAGGCACGCCGGATTATACACGTGCATTGTCCAGCGGGCGGGCTAAACTTCGAGAGGGTCTCCGTTTGCAGCCTGCACTCGTGAGCGTCGGGAGCACGGTTGATCCGGCGGCAAGGACCAGTTCAGAACAAATTGACTGCTAGCAGCAAGCGCCCTATCATCAGGCATTCATTTCTGCACGTAAGCCATGATCGACACGACGATCTCGCACTACCGTATCGTCAGCAAGATCGGCGGCGGCGGGATGGGTGTGGTCTACAAGGCCGAGGACACCCGCCTGCACCGTTTTGTCGCGCTGAAGTTCCTGCCTGACGCGGTGGCGCGCGACCCGCAGGCCTTGTCTCGTTTCCAGCGCGAAGCCCAGGCAGCGTCTGCCTTGAACCATCCCAACATCTGCACCATTTACGACATCGGCGAAGAAGAAGGTCGCGCCTTCATGGTGATGGAATTCCTGGATGGAGTGACCCTCAAGCACCAGATCGCAGGTCGCCCGCTGGAGCCGGAACAGTTGCTGGGACTGGGCATCGAGATCGCCGATGCGCTCGATGCGGCGCATAGCCAGGGCATTGTTCATCGCGACATCAAGCCGGCCAACATCTTCGTGACCCGTCGCGGACACGCCAAGATTCTCGACTTCGGCCTGGCCAAGCTGACCGACAAGTACAGCGCGGCCGGCAGCGACACCGAAACCGTTATCCAGGAGTCCGACGCCGAGCACCTCACCAGTCCGGGGACCATGGTAGGCACCGTGGCCTATATGTCGCCGGAGCAGATTCGGGCCAGGGATGTGGACTCGCGCACCGATCTGTTTTCCTTCGGCGCAGTGCTGTACGAGATGGCCACCGGCAAGATGCCCTTCGACGGCAACAGTCCGGGCGAGATTAGCGGCGACATTCTGCACCTGGAACCTCCGCCGCCCTCGCAGGTAAATCCGCAAGTATCAATTGCCCTGCAGGTGGTCATCCAGAAGGCGCTGGAGAAAGACCGCAATCTGCGCTATCAGCACGCCTCCGAACTGCGCAGCGATCTGCAGCGGCTGAAGCGCGATTCGGAGACCGGTCGTTATTCGACGTCAAGCTCAAGCGCCTCGAAGGTCGCGCCACCTGGGTTGGCACTTCAGCAAAAGAAACGCTGGGGCGTGATCGCGGCCGTCGCGGTCGTGCTCATCGCAGCGTTGATTGGCGCAGGACTTTACTATCGCTCGCATCGCGCTCCCCGCCTCAGCGACAAGGACACCATCGTCATCGCCGATTTCGCCAACAGCACCGGCGATCCCGTCTTCGACGACACTCTGAAGACGGCGCTCGCCATCTCGCTCCACCAGTCGCCGTTTCTCAATGTGCTCTCCGACAACCGAGTCGCAGCGACGTTGCGGCTGATGACCAAGCCTCCGGGCACGAAGCTGACACCGGAGGTGGCGCGTGAAGTCTGTCAGCGCGCCGGCAGCAGGGCATACATCGCCGGCTCCATCGCCAGCCTGGACAACGAGTACGTGATCGGGCTGAAGGTTCTGAACTGCCAGACCGGCGACACCCTGGCGCAGGAGCAGGCGCGGGCCGACGGCAAGAAGAACGTGTTGAACGCGATGGACTCAGCTGCCGCAACCCTGCGCAACCAGTTGGGCGAGTCGCTGGCGACGGTGCAGAAGTTCGATGTTCCGCTGCAACAGGCGACCACCTCCTCGCTCGAGGCGTTGCAAGCCTACAGTCTGGGCGTAAAGGCTGGCCGCGAGAAAGGCATCAAGGACTCTCTGCCTTATCTGGAGCATGCCATCGAACTCGATCCCAACTTCGCCATGGGATATCGCGAGATGGGCAACGAGTACAGCGGCCTGGGCGAGGTCGGACGCGCCAGCGAATATTTCACCAAGGCCTTCCAGTTGCGCGATCACGCCAGCGAGCGCGAGAAGCTGATCATCAGTGCCAATTACTATCAGAACGTCACCGGGCAGCTCGACAAAGCCGCCGAAACCTATCAGGAGATGATCGACAATTACCCGCGCGATCCCGTCGGATACTTCAACCTGAGCGAGGTCTGCACGCCGCAGGGTCTTTACGAGAAGGCGCTGGAGTTGACGCGCCAGGCGCAGCAACTGGTTCCCGATCGCGTCGCGCTGTACGAAAACCTCGGCAACATCCTGCTCGCCTTGCAACGCCTCGACGATGCCAGAAAGGCGATTGGCGAAGCTGAGGCGCGCAAGCTCGACGACTACCTGCTGCACTCGCAGCTCTACGCGCTGGGCTTCATTGCGCAGAACGCATCGGCGCTGGCGCAGCAGTTGCAGTGGTTCGCCGCTCATCAAGGCGTGGAGAACTTCGGCCTGTCGCTCGCTTCGGACACCGCAGCCTATGCCGGTCAGCTCGGCAAAGCTCGCGCCTTGACATCGCAGGCTGCGGATTCTGCCGTGCGCGACGACAGCAAAGAGAACGGCGCCATCTGGTGGGAGAACGCCGCCATACGCGAGGCTGCTTTCGGCAACGCCGCCGAAGCGCAGCAGGCCGCAGCGGCGGGAACGAGACTGGATGCCGACAGCCAGGGCGTCGCCGTGGAGGCCGCGATCGCCTATGCTCTGGCCGGCGACTCGACCCACGTGCAAGCCGCCGCGCAGCAGCTTAACCAGCGCTATCCGCTCGACACGCAGATGCAGTCGCTGTGGCTGCCGGCGATTCAGGCTCAGCTGGCGCTCAATCGCAAAGATCCGTCTGCCGCGCTGCGCGATTTGCAGCCTGCGTCGCCGCCCATCGAATATGGCCTGACCCCGTTCGCTGCCAACATCTCTTGCCTTTATCCCACCTACATTCGTGGACAGGCCTATCTTGTGGCGGGACAAGGCAAGGAAGCTGCCGCCGAGTTCCAGAAGATTCTGGACCACAGCGGCATCGTCTGGAACTGCTGGACGGGAGCGCTGGCGCGCCTCGGCGTGGCCCGCGCCAATGCCTTGCAAGCGAGGAATTCGCAGGGGGCAGAAGCTGATGCCGCCCGGGTCCGCGCACTCGCCGCCTACAAAGACTTCCTGACTCTCTGGAAGGACGCCGATCCCGACATCCCTATCTATAAGCAAGGCAAAGCGGAGTACGCGAAGTTGCAGCAGCCGTAACAGCAGGGATTATGCTGCTCAGTTATAATTGCGCGCACTCATGCCGATCGCAACGGGAACTAAGCTCGGGCCCTATGAGATTCAATCGCCGCTGGGCGCTGGGGGGATGGGCGAGGTCTATCGCGCCCGCGACACCCGCCTGGATCGCACCGTTGCCATTAAGGTTCTGAACTCACAACTGGTGGTGAACGCTGAGTTGCGCGCCCGCTTTGAGCGCGAAGCCAAAATCATCTCTCAGCTTCAGCATGCACACATCTGCGTTCTGCACGACGTCGGCCATCAGGACGGCACCGACTTCCTGGTGATGGAGTACCTGGAGGGCGAAACGCTCGCGGACCGCTTGAAAAAAGGTCCTCTGGCGACGGAACAGCTGCTGAAGATTGCCACCGAGATTGCCGACGCACTGGAAAAAGCACATCGTGCCGGGGTGGTGCATCGTGACCTGAAACCAGGCAACGTGATGCTGACCAAGTCGGGCGCTAAGCTTCTGGATTTCGGTTTAGCTAAGCCGCTGGCGGCGAGCGCCGCTGCCGGAGGCAAAGGCAGCGGATCGGCTTCTGTACTTGCCGCGGCTTTAACATCGCCCAGCCCCGCGGCCTCGCCGGCATCGCCTCTGTCCACCAGAGGCACGGTGGTCGGCACGGTGCAATACATGTCGCCCGAGCAGGTTCAAGGAATAGAGGCCGACGCACGCTCCGACATCTTCGCCTTTGGCGCGATGTTGTTCGAGATGGCGACCGGGAAGCGCGCGTTCGAAGGCAAGACTCAGGGCAGCATTGTCGGTCAGATTCTTGCAGTGGAACCGCCTCCGGTCTCGACGTTGGCGCCTGCCACGCCGCAGGCCTTGGATCGATTGATCCGCAACTGCCTGGAAAAGGATCCCGATGAGCGGATTCAGACCGCGCACGATGTGAAGCTGGATTTGCGGACCATCGCGGCCGAGAAGGTTGCCGACCGTGCGGCAGCTTCCGATCAAGCCACGCGCGCTGGTGGGCGACAATGGATGGCCTGGCTGGCAGCGGTCGTGGCAGCGGCCGTGCTGGGGGCAGTTGGCGCAGCGCTTCTGTACCATCGTCCGCAATCGGCGCCGAGCATCCGAACGTCGATCAATCCCCCGCCCAATACACTTTTCCGCCTGACCGGTGATGCCGCCGGATCTCCAGTGCTATCGCCGGACGGCAAGCTCATTGCCTTCACCGCCGCAGGCACACAAGGCAATCTGGAAATCTGGGTTCGCCCCTTGAATTCCCTTGAGGCGCATCCGATCGAGGGAACCTTCGACGCCTACTTTCCCTTCTGGTCGCCTGATAGCCGCTCGCTGGGATTTTTCATCGGAGGAAAGCTGAGGAGGGTCGATTTAAATGGCGGGGCGCCCATCGACGTGGCCGACGCACAACAGGGCCGCGGCGGCACCTGGGGTCCCGGGGGCGTCATCGTCTTTTCACCCCAGCCGAGTGCACCTTTGATGAAGGTCAGCGCGACCGGAGGAACTCCAGAGCCACTCACCAAGCTCGACCCGGCGCAACATACATCGCATCGCTTTCCGGTTTTTCTCCCGGACGGCAAACACTTGCTGTATCTGGCCATCAACCATGACACCTCAAAGGCCGCCAATGACGCAGTTTATTACGCGTCGCTGGATGGCCGCGAGAACCGGTTGTTGTTGCACGCGCAATCGAATGCCCTTTATGCGAGCGGATTTCTGTTGTTTGCACGAGGCGACAAAGTGCTGGCGCAGAGCTTTGATCCGGCCAATGGCGAGTTGAAACGCGATCCGCAGCCGGTCGCCAGTGGAGTGATTGACGATCCCTCGACGTGGCACATGGACGTCTCCGCCACGGAAGATGGTCTGTTGGTTTACAGCAGCGGCGCGATCGGCGACATGCAGTTGGTGTGGCTGGATCGCAGCGGTAAGGACGCTGGAGTGGCCGCCGACAATCTCAGGAACCTGAGCTTTGCGCGGCTCTCGCCGCAGGGCGACAGGCTTGCCCTGCAAATGGACAGCGGGGCGGGCTCAACCGACATCTGGGTGCTGGATCTCGCGCGCGGGGTTCGAACGCGACTGACCTTCGGGTCCTTCGCCAATAATTTGCCCACCTGGTCCCGCGATGGAAAGTGGATCTACTACGGGAGCATGCGCAATGGCCGGATGAATCTGTTTCGCAGATCCACCGACGGGAGCGGCGCCGAAGAGAGTCTTTTCCCAGGCGATCACGATGTTTGGCCAAGCGATATCTCTCCTGATGGAAAAGTAGTTTTGCTGTACGAGCTGGTAAACCACAAGAACAGTGTTTGGGCACTTCCGCTGGCAGAACCGAGCAAGCCATGGAAGATCGCTGAAGACGGCAGCAATGCATCCTTTTCACCGGACGGGCGGTACGTGGCCTACCATTCACGGGAATCGGGACAGATTCAGGTGTACGTCGTGCCCTTTGGCGACCGGAAAGGCAAGTGGCAGGTGTCATCGGGCTCAGGAGCCTTACCGATCTGGGCCGGCGACGGCAAGGAACTCTACTACGTCGACCAGGCCAACGGGGCGTTCTCCATAGTCGCTGTCCCGGTGAAGGAGCAGGGGGACGAGTTGCAATTCGGAACCCCACAGACGCTGATCAGCAAAATGAACTTGGCCAGCCTTCCCTTTTACGACGTTTCCCGTGATGGCAAGAAGATCCTCGTCGCACGACTTTCGCAGCAAGGCAACCAGTCGGTGACGCTGGTGACGAATTTTGCCGATGGCCTGAATCAACCAAAATAGTTGACTTGCCCGGCTCTTCCAAAAAGACGGCATGGGATGAGAGATCAGCGCATGGGAGCAGGAACCACAATCGAAGAGCTCGATCACCGCTTTGCGATCACAGGCATCGCGCACGTGGTGACGGGGAACGGCGGACTACCCAAAGTTCGCATCACCTCGCACACGGCATCGGCAGAGATTTACCTGCATGGGGCGCAAGTCACCTCCTGGAGACGCGCGGGTGCGGAGGAAGTGCTTTTTCTCAGCGCGCACACGCTGTGGGAAGACGGACACGCGATTCGTGGAGGCATTCCTATCTGCTTTCCGTGGTTTCGCGCGAAGGCCGATGATCCGCGCGCGCCTGCCCACGGATTCGTGCGCACCAAAGCCTGGCAGCTGGAATCGATTGCGCGCGATGGTGATGCGGTTACCGTCAGTATGTCGACGGGAAGCGACGAGGGCACCAGAAAATGGTGGCCCGGGGAGTTCCAGCTCGTACACCGGGTCACGTTCGGGAGCGAGTTGAAACTGGAGCTCACAGTCACCAACACGGGGACGACATCACTTCGCCTGGAAGAGGCCTTGCACGCCTACCACAGAGTGGGACATGTCGAAAAAATCCGTTTACGAGGCCTGGACGGTGTTACTTACCTCGATAATACCGACTCGAACCGTGAGAAACGGCAATGCGGCGACCTCGTACTGGCCGCTCAAACCGACAGCGCATATCTGAACACCCAGCATGCGCTCGAGTTGGCGGATCCCGAACTGCGGCGCCGCATTCTCATTGCAAAGGAAAATTCCCTCACTACAGTTGTTTGGAACCCCTGGAGAGAGGGGACGCAGTTGTTGTCGGACCTGGGGGAGGACGAATGGCAGCAGATGGTCTGTGTCGAGGCCAGCAATATTCTGGGATTCGCTTTGATTCTGGCGCCCGGTCAACAGCACACCATGACAGCGACGATTCAGATGGCTAATCCATGAGACTGTCCAGGTCCTGGTTCATCTTCAACCAGATGTAATTGGTGTATCCGTTCTGAATGGCCAACTCCAGTTGTTTAACCGCCGGTTCATGATGTTGCCCTCACACCGATAATCTGAAGTGAAGGGTGTGCGCGACCCCGTCGGCCAGGGCGGATTCCAAGTGCAGTCGCGAAGCGGGCATGCCACCCTGCGTGAACTTCTGCTTCCACTCGTCGTGGGCAGGTTAGGCGACGCTGTCGCCGCGGTATACATCGCTATTGTGTCACCGTGATGCTGCAGTTGCTGCTCGCCTTGTTACCCGCCGAATCGATCACTTGGGCCGGACAGGTAGTCCGTACCGTCGTCAGCCGAGGACGCCTACCGCAAGCAAATCCGTTATCGACCATATTGGTCTCCTGTGCCGCGGTTGATTTCCTTAGCCAGCCCCTGTGGTTAGTAGTCAGAAAGTCGGGAGCCGAAAGACCGGCACTTTATCCAGAATTTTCGTTTTGGTTGCCCTGAGTGGCCAACACTATATACGAACCGGCATCTGCCAGGTCTTCATCCTGACGACCACGAGCGAACTCTGTCCCGATCTCGCTACAACTGCACGGGTCGAAAAATCCGTTGTGGCGAGGTCAGCGAACCGTTATGATGCGCAAGCCAGAAGTCCAATCAAAAATCCCGGACTTAACATCCGGGAACTTCCAGTCAATTTAGGGGTACCGATGCACAGGTCTTGCCTGCTCGTGGTCTTGGCTTTTTCCGTGTTCGCACTTCCCAGCTTTGCTGACAAAACAGCTGCAGGCAACGTTCACACTTATTACGTCGCTGCCGACGAAGTGGACTGGAACTACACTCCACGCGGCGTCGATCAAATGATGGGCATGGAGTTT
>Ga0181532_10001619_pt1 | contig 21621 bp, 15 predicted proteins | sample PEATcosm2014_Bin_33_FD_119768 | JGI IMG/M metagenome (GOLD analysis project Ga0181532, IMG submission 119768) | Peatland microbial communities from MTU Mesocosm Facility, Houghton, MI, USA - PEATcosm2014_Bin11_30_metaG | ecosystem: Environmental > Terrestrial > Soil > Wetlands > Peat | place... | reverse complement strand
CGATGATCTTCCGCTTCTCCACCAGTCCGCTCAGAAGAGTATGGCGGACGAAGTAATTGGCAGACTTCCGCATGGGTACGAACAGATGCTGGGACGGCGCTTCGACGGCGGGCTCGACCTCTCCGGCGGAGAATGGCAGAAGGTCGCGCTGGCTCGGGCGTATCTGCGCGACGCACAGCTCTTGATTCTCGATGAACCCACTGCGGCGCTGGACGCCCGCAGTGAATACGAGGTTTTTCAGCGGTTCGCCGGGCTGACCGCGGGAAAAATGGCGCTGTTCATTTCGCACCGGTTCTCCACGGTGCGCATGGCCGACCGAATTGTTGTGTTGGACAACGGCCGCATTGCCGAGGATGGAGATCACGAACAGTTGACTCATCTGGGCGGTCGCTACGCGGAGATGTTTGAACTGCAGGCCGCCAACTATCGTTAGGCCAAAGGACGAGGATGATTCGCAACCCACAAGTCGAGCGCATCGCCGAAGAGGAAAGCCGGCAGGAACCGGCCGGCGAACTCTCCGACCTTCACGCTTTGCGTAAAGCCGCGACGGAATTCGCTTCCCGGCTGGGCTGGCTGCCAGGCACTCGTTCTTCCGGAACGTTCTCAACCCGCTGCCGCAGGTTGAGGATCGCATTCCGACCCCTGTTTGCCGCTGTCGATGCGGCGCTCACGCTCACCCCCGCATCCGACGATCTGCGCTGGTTCCGCGACAATGACCAGCTCGTCTATGCGGAACTTAGAAACGTTGCCGCCGAACTTAAGCCTCTGAAGCGACTGCCCCATGCTCGCGGGCGGAAAGACGACGTTGTGCCCAGGGTGCTGGCGCTCGCGGAGACGTTTCTCGATCTCGCCGGCAATCGCTTCCATGAAATGGCGTTCGCCGAGTTCTTTCAGGGATTTCAGGAAAGCACCGTTCTGGAGCTGCGTGAAGTGTCGGCGGCAGTCCCCGCTGTGAAGCTTATCTTGCTGGAGCGAATCGCTGCACGCTGCCGTTGCCAGCTCAACGACCCTGCGGGCCAGTCCTACGGCTTGGGCGTGTGCGTGAGGAGCTTGCGTGATATTACCCAGACTCTCTGGAAGGACGTTCTCGAACCGCTGATTCTCTTCGAGGCGATCCTTCGCCGCGACCCGGCGGGTGCATACGCAAGAATGGACTTTGAAAGTCGAAACATGTACCGGGAAAAGTTGTCGCAAATTGCCCGCCGGTCGGACTTGGCCGAGATGGACGTTGCCCGCGAAGCGCTGCTGCTCGCGCAACAAGCCCTGGCAAGAACCCATTGCGATCCTCGCTCCAAGTTGCGGCAATCTCACATTGGCTACTACCTCATCGGCGAAGGCCGGGCACTCCTTTGTCAGAAAGTAGGCTTCAAGCCCGACTTTGTCCAAAGCCTGCGCGCCCAACTGCATCGCCATCCCAACGAATTCTTCCTTCCCGGAATCGCGCTCCTCAGTTCCGCCATCATCACCGGAATCCTGCTGTTGCTGACTCCCCCCAGCACTCCGCCTGGACTGCTGCTGCTTTTCATGTTGATACTGCTGGTGCCCTGTTCGCAGTCTGCCGTGCAACTCGCGCATTACCTGGTCGCGGCTCTCCTGCCAGCGGAGATTCTACCGAAGCTCGACTGCTCGGACGGGATCCCTGACGATTGTGTGACCCTGGTGGCGATCCCGACCCTCTTGCTGAGTGAGAAGCAAGTGCTCGGCCTGGTCGAAGATCTGGAGGTTCGCTTCCTGGGCAACCACGACCGCAATATTCACTTCGCGCTCGTCACCGACCTGCCTGATTCCGACGAGCCGGCTTCGGAATCAAACCCGCTGATCGACCTGTGCGCGAACCTGATTCGCGAATTGGACGAAAGATATAGCGGAAAGCAAATGGGGTCCTTCTTTCTGCTGCATCGCCATCGCGTTTATAACCGCCGCGAACAGGGATGGATGGGATGGGAACGCAAACGCGGCAAGCTGCTCGATTTGAACAAGCTCTTGCGCGGGGAGCACGACAGCTTCCCGGTTAAAATTGGAGACCTCTCAGTCCTGCCAACCGTGCGGTTTGTGGTCACGCTCGACTCTGATACTGAGCTTCCCCGTGGAACAGCCCACCGTCTGGTCGGGACCATGATCCATCCTTTGAACCAGGCGATTATCGATCCCGTGGAGAACATCGTCGTTGACGGGTACGGCATTCTGCAGCCACGGGTCGCGGTTAGCGTGCAAAGCACGGCACGTTCGCGGCTCGCCGCCATCTACGCGGGCGAGACCGGCCTCGACATCTACACCCGCACAGTTTCCGATGCGTACCAGGACCTCTACGGGGAAGGTAGTTATACCGGCAAGGGAATCTATGAAGTTGAGACGCTGCATCAAGTGCTCGACCGGCGTTTCCCAAAAAATGCGTTGCTCAGTCACGATCTCATTGAAGGTGCCTACGCCCGCGCCGGCTTGGCCAGCGACATTGAAGTGATCGAGGACTACCCCTCCCAGTACAGCGCCTTCAACCGTCGCAAACACAGGTGGCTGCGAGGTGACTGGCAGATTGCGGAATGGCTGAGGTCGCGCGTGCCTGATGAATCCGAGGCCCGCGTGGCGAACCCAATCTCGCTAGTTTCCCGCTGGAAGATCCTCGACAACCTGCGGCGCAGTCTAGTTGAGCCGGCCACATTTGTGCTGCTGCTGTTTGGCTGGCTCGTGCCCGGCCAAAATGCGCTACGCTGGACTCTGGCCACGATTTTGATTTTGGTCATCCCGTCGTGGTTTGAACTCGCATTCGCGCTAGTCCGAGCGATCGCGGAGCGCAAGATGCCCATTGCGCGCGAGGCGGTGATTGCGTTCTACGCGGCAAACTTCTACGTATTGCTGACCCTGATATTCCTCGCTCACCAGATGCTGCTCTCGCTTGATGCCGTCGCACGGGCGCTGGTGCGGCGTAACGTGACCCGGGAACGGCTTTTGGAGTGGGAGACGGCCGCGGAAGCAGAACTTGGCGCGCGCGTGACTCTGATCGATCGTTACCTCGACCGGATGCCCTTCTTCGCGACCGGTGTAGGGCTGCTGGTTTGGCTGGCGCGGCCGGGCTCACTGCTTGCTGCGATTCCTGTTCTTGTGCTCTGGGCCGGCAGCAAACTTGTGGCCAGTTGGCTGAATGGTCCGCCGGCTGTGCCAAGAGACAACCTTTCGCGGCGAGACACCTTGTTTCTTCGACGTGCCGCTCTTCACACCTGGAGATATTTCGCCGAGTTTTGTACAGCGGAACACAACTGGCTCATCCCGGACAACATCCAAGAGCAGCCGCCTGCGGTCGCGGCGAGGATATCCCCGACCAATCTCGGTCTTCTGCTCAACGCACGGCAGATTGCAGTTGAGTTCGGATATCTGACAGTTCCAGAGCTGGCGGTCCTGACACAACAAACACTGACTACGGCGGCTCTTCTCGCAAAGCATCGAGGCCATCTGCTGAACTGGTATGACACGCGCACGCTCGCGCCGTTGGCGCCGTGGGTCGTTTCGTCTGTGGACAGCGGCAATCTGCTGGCTTCGCTTTGGGCGTTGGGACACGGATTCCTGGATCGCCTGCGCCAGCCGCTCTGCCAACCGTGTTTGGCGGAGGGTCTGTTGGATCATCTTCGGGTTCTGGCGGAGGCGAGGGTATTCCCGCGTAAACAGCTTGCCCAATGCGAGACCAACTTCCGCGAAAGCTGGCCGCTTTCGATTCTGGAGCTGCGGGAATCGGACATCGAGAATCACCGTGCTGCGAACCGGTCCGGTCGAGCCGCCAATACTCGCTGGTTCCGCCAGCAGACGCAGCTGCTCCTGCGGAACATCCGGCAAATGATCGAGTCATACGAGCCATGGTGGCTGCCGGAATTCGCGCCGCTGCGAGACGAACTGGGACTCAACGCGACTTCGACGGGCCGCGTGCCCCTGGAGCAACTGCCTGACTCGATTCGGCGGCTGCAGGCACTCATCGATCGAAAGCTGCCTTCTCTGCCGGAGGAGCGTCGGCCTCTCTACGGGCGTTTGAAGACGCTGCTCGCAGAGTCCCAGTCGAATGCAGTTACTCTCGTCGAGAACTTGCGAAAACTCAGCGCTCAAGCCGGCGAACTCGCCGATGCCATGGACTTCAGCTTTCTGCTGGATCCCCACCGCAAGTTGATGTCGGTCGGCTTTGATGTACAGTCGCAACAGTTGCAGAATTCCTGCTATGACCTGCTGGCCACAGAATCGCGCACCGCAGTGTTTGTCGCAATCGCCAAGGAAGACATTCCACAGGATAGCTGGTTTCGGCTAGGCCGCGGTCACACTCACGATCATGGCCGCCCCGTGCTGCTCTCATGGACAGGAACAATGTTTGAGTATTTGATGCCTTCCCTGTGGATGCGTTCCTACCCCAACACGCTTCTGGACCGAGCAGGAGTGGCGGCGGTGCGTTCCCAGCAAGCTTACGCAGCTCGCCGGGGAGTCCCATGGGGCATCTCGGAATCGGCCTATTTCAAACTCGACGAACACGGCAACTACCAATACCAGGCTTTCGGCTTGCCCCAGCTTTCGCTGATGCGACGAGGGTCGAATCCGCTGGTTATTTCACCTTATTCGACATTTCTGGCCTTGAACGTAGATCCTCCCGAGTCGTTGCGCAATCTGCGCCGCATGGAGACGCTAGGCTGGTTCAGCTCCCGTGGATTTTACGAAGCGGCCGACTATACGGCCTCCCGCGGCCGGTTCCGCTGGTCGCGTTGCCAGATTGTGCGCTGTTGGATGGCGCACCATCAGGGAATGAGCCTTCTCTCCATGGCCAACCTATTGTGCGACAATGTGGTGCAGCGGTGGTTCCACGCCGATCGCCGCGTACAGGCTACGGAACTCTTACTGCAAGAGAAGCCTGCCGTCCACGTTCGCCCGGCTGAATTGCCGTCCCGAACAGCGGTTGCGTAGCGAGACTCGGGCGGGAGGACTCAGATCGCTCGGCCCGCGATGGCCGTCGCACCAGGGTCCAGCGAAGACTGCGAATAGGCACGTCAACGAAAATCGCCATCGCAACAAATAGATACCCAGAAGCTTTTGACGTAGCATTTTCCGTCGGCGTTCGCTATGTTGCGGCCGGTTGACGGGCATAACTCTGAAGTTATGGGCTAAGACTGACTCACGCCGGGCCAGAAGTCCTCTTCGAGGAGATCTGCCCGACACTACACATTCCGCTGAGGTATTGATCCCCTGATTTGGGCCCGAACGGTCGAGGCCTAAAGAGAAGCTAAATGAATGACATACTTCAACTTACCTTAACATAGCACCCGTGTGTTTTGTGCGATGAAATAGGGTCTTGCGAGCGTCGGTATGTCACGTTTACATCACGGCATCGCGCCAGCGGCCCAGCCGCCCGCCCCAGCGAGTACCTTGCCTTGAAGTGTCAGGACATCAGACATCAACTGGGAGCCTTAGCAGCCGAGCGCGACTTTCCGCCCAGTGAACCTATCCAAGCGGAGGTCCTCCGTCCCCAGGCTGTAAATCGAAAGCAGACCCCAACCGCGAGGATGGTCCCCGGGAGAATGAAGATGAGGGGAGCAATCATGGGTTGGTCGCCTTGCCGCAAGAATACGAGGAACTATTGTTCCAAAACGCCTTGCAGCGCTCCGCAAGGTAGAGGAGTGTGAGCGGCGAGCGGGCACAGAATCCCGCAGACGGGGGTGGACGCGTCCCTGACTCATCCAAAAGTGCATGGAATGGGGTGTCAATTGAATGTCGTGTCAAAGCGCATGACTCCATGCGAAACTGGGGCGCATGAAAGTGATTGCTGTGATTCCGGCGCGGCTGGCTTCGACTCGCCTGCCTCGCAAGATGCTGCGCGAGATCGCCGGCGAGCCCCTGCTGGCGCTCACCTACCAAGCTGTTCGACGCTGCCCGCAGCTCGACGAAGTCGTGGTGGCTACTGACTCCGACGAAATTTTCCAGTTCTGCCAGCGGCGCGGCTTTGTCGTGCGGATGACTTCACCCAGCCATCGGTCAGGCACGGAGCGCGCCCACGAAATCTCGACGGTTATTCCTGCCGATATCTATATCGACGTGCAAGGCGATGAACCGCTGACTCGCCCCGAACACATCGCCACACTGATTGAAGTGATGATGCCGTCCGAGGTCGAAGTGGGCACGCTGAAAACCCCAGCGGCTGACGTCGACATCAATAATCCCGGCGCCGTGAAGGTGGTGACAGATGCGGCCGGCCGAGCCCTCTACTTTTCTCGGGCCACGATTCCCTTCGATCGCGACGGCGCGCGTCCCCGATACTACAAACACCTCGGGATCTACGGACATCGCAAGGACGCGCTGGACAAGTTCATGGGCTGGCCGGAGTCGTCGCTGGAGCGCTGCGAGCGCCTGGAGCAGTTGCGTTTTCTCGAGAACGGAGTGTCGATTTATGTAGCCGAAACGGCGTTCGACACGGTGGGCGTGGATACGGAAGAGGATGTGCGGCGAGTGGAGGAGATTCTGCGGACGCATCGTGGGCTACGCTAGCCTCGTTCATGCTATCGGCACGCGGACAGGAGTGTCCGCGCCACACGGTCGGTTTCACTTCTTAGTGGGACTTTTCCCAGGCTTGGGCGGCGGCTACTCGCTTAGTGATCGCGGGATGAGAGTGGAGCAGCCACTCGACCCAGCGCGAAGGCGTCTTTTCGGCGAGATTCTGCTCGGCCAATTTATTCATCGACGAAATGAAGGGGTCGACGCTGGCCACCGAGTGGAAGCAATAGCGGTCGGCCTGGCGCTCGTTGAAGCGCGAGTAGGCGTTGAGAGCGGGCATCAGCAAGAACGAGAGCGCGGTCGAGACCAGAATCAGCAGTGGCAGATTGGCGAAATCGTGCATGGTCTCGAACATGTTGCGACGCTCCACGGCGAAGCGCAGAACTTCGTTGGCCAGCCAGAAGCCGAAGAGCGTGATTACCGCCTGCACGAAAATGCTTTTCAGAATGTGCCGGTGCACGTGATGACCGAGTTCGTGGGCGAGCACGGCTTCGATTTCGTCGTCGGAATAATTGTCCAGTAAGGTGTCGGCAAGAATGATACGGCGGGTGGCGCCGAGTCCGGTGAGGGCGGCGTTGGCTTTCTTGCTTTTCTCGGAAAGATGCCACTTGTAGACGCCGCGCACACGCGTGCCGGCACGTTCACTGAGAACGATGAGGCGGCGCTTGAGTTCCTCGTTTTCGAGCGGTTCGAACTTATAGAAAATCGGAAACAACACAACCGGCGCGAGTTGGGCGAGGAGCACCATGAGTCCGAGGAAAACGACCCACGCGATAATCCACCAGTGCTGCGGGGTCTCCCGCATCAGCATATAGAGTAGTTCGACCACGATCGTGGCCAGGACCAGGCCGATGAGCAGACCTTTGAACTCGTCCCAGAGCCATGCGCGGAGTCTCTGGTTAGAAAGGCTATAGCGGTGCTCGAGGCGGAAGCTGTAGTACTCGAGCGGAGTTCCCAGCGCTTTGTTGATGAGCATCAGCATCAGGACGTAGAGAAAAACGGCGTACGGGTAATTCTGCGAAGCGCCCCTCTCGGCCAGATCGCGTAGCGTCCCCGACCAGCCAGTGGCCAGGAGCACGACGAGCAGTCCAAAGCCGATGGCGAAATCGGCGATGCCCAACCACCGCTTGAGGCGGTTGTAGCGGCGCGATTCCGGAGAATCGGCGAGAACCACAGTCATTTCCTTGGTGGCCATTATGTTGACGACATTATCCTATCGCGTTCCGCGGCTGACTAGAACCCGAAAGGGCTGGACCAGCGGAGAGAACACTTGAAGGGTGGATGGGCTTCGGCGTCGAGTCCTGCACCGTGGATGGCGAGGCTTTAGCTCTGGCTTAGCCGTTCGCTCTCTCCGCCACCAGTACGGACTGCAGAATCTGATCCGAGACCTCCTTGACCGCGGCGGGGGAGTGAGACAGAAACAACGTATTAGTTTTGTCGCTCTCGCCAATGGACTTCAGGGTATCGAAATACTGTGTGACCATCACCAATTGCATGACTTCTTTCGCGGACGCGCCCTCCACCACCTTCTGGAACTGTTCTATGGAGACTTGAAGCCCTTCGATGATGGCCTTCCTTTGATTTGCGATTCCCTGTCCCTGGAGAGCTTTGCTTTCCGCTTCGGCCTCGGCCTTCTTGACCACCAGAATCTTTTCCGCCTCGCCCCTGGCGTTAGCGGCTACCTGTTCGCGTTGCGCCGCGTTGATATCGTTCATGGCCGACTTCACTTTGGCATCGGGAACAATATCGGTTACCAGCACATTTACAATTTCGTATCCGAATGTTGCCATGTCGGCATCCAGTTCCTGCTTGACCGCAGCGGCGATGCTGGATTGCGAGGCAAAGACTTCGTCCAACGTCATTCCCGGGACATGCCCCAGGATCACCTGCTCGACATAAGATTTGATCTGCGCCACGGGATCGGACAACTTGTAGTAGGCATCGTAGACTTTTTCCGGACGAACGCGATTCTGCACGGAAATAGGGATGGTGACGAAGACGTTGTCTTTAGTCTTCGTCTCCATGGTCAGGGTAATCTGATTCACCCGCAAACTCACTGTGCCGGTCACGGAATCGAAGAACGGGCGCTTCCAGTTCAATCCGGGCTGGGCGACTCGAAGGAATTTGCCGAATCGTGTGATCACGGCCACTTCGGCTGTGCGCACGGTGAAAAAGCTTCCAAGGATCAGGTAAAGAACAATGAAAGCCACGATCGCCAACGGAATCCAGAGCAGTTGATCCATTTGGTTTCCCCCGCTTGCTCCTTCTGGAAGCAAGCCAGATTATATCCTCCCTTTCCTTCTTGAAGTCCGTGTAAGTGGTCGCAGGATCTGGTCAACGCTGATTTTCATTGAAAACGACTTTTTACACCTGCCGTACGAAGTTTTCGCCGGCTTCAAGAATTTCTTCGACTAGTTCGGGCGTGGCCGCTTCAACGTAGCATCGCAGCATACGTTCGGTGCCGGATGCGCGGAACAATACCCATGCGTCGGCGCCGTTGCCGTGCTTGGGAGCGTCGAGGTAGAACTTCACTCCGTCGCGATTCTGCTTGTGCAGAATGGGATAGGCACCAAGCTTCGTCACCTGCGGATCGGCGGCGCGGCCGATGGCGCCGTTCTTCATCTCATCCCCAATATGCAGATCGCGCCGGCCATAGTAGTGCGCGCCGAATTCACGTTGCAGATCGGCGACCAACTGGCCGAGCGGCTTCTTTTCTTCCGCCATGACATTGGCCAGCAGGAGCGCGTTGAGGATGCCGTCGCGTTCTGGGAGAAAGCGGCCGTATCCTATACCCCCGGATTCTTCTCCGCCGATCAAAATTTCGTGGTCCATCATCAGATCAGCAATGTACTTGAAGCCGATGTTGCATTCGTGCAACCTGCGTCCGTACTTTGCGGCGATGCGGTCCATCATGCCGGTGGTGTTGAAGGCGCGCACCACATCACCCGGCCACTTCTTGTACTGCAGCAACCAATTCAGCAGAACGCACATGCACTTGTGCGAATCCACGAAGCCGCCGTCCTCAGCCACGGCGCCGATGCGATCCGCGTCGCCATCAGTGACCAGGCCGGCGTGGCATTTCTCCTTTACTACCGTTTCCTGCAACAAGGCGACGTGCGGCAGAATCGGTTCGGGATTGATGCCGGGGAATAGCGGGTTCACTTCCTGGCGGATGGCTACGTAGCGAATGTCGTGCGCGTCAAATATTTTCGGCAGGACTCCGCGGCCGGAGCCGTACATGGAGTCGATGGCGAACTTGAAATTCGCGTGGCGGATGAGATCGAGATCGGCGAATTCGGAAACGGCTTCGATATAGGCGGGCTTCAAATCTACTTCTTCGATTTTCGCGGCTGGGCCACTAGGCATAGCGTCGGCGGCCAGTTCTTCTTCGATAGACTTCATGATCGCGGGCGTGGCCGAACCTCCAAACTTGGCTTTGAATTTCACGCCATTCCAGTTCCACGGGTTGTGGCTAGAAGTGACCATGACGCCGCCGGCTGCTCCCAGTTTCTTGACGTTGTAGGAAACTGTGGGCGTGGGCACGTAGTCGTTGGCGAGTTGCACGGGGATGCCTGCGCTCGCGATGACTTCGGCGACGGCGCGAGCAAATCGGCCCGACAGGAAACGAGTGTCGTACCCGATGATGATTCCGTGCGTGGGATCTTCATGGTCGAGGACGTAGCTGGCGATTGCGCCGGCAACGCGGCGTACGTTGTCGAAGGTGAAATCGTCGGCGATTAGGCCGCGCCAGCCATCGGTGCCGAATTTGATTTGGGTCATAGTCGTCGTTCGTCGTTGGTCTCTGGTCGTTGGCGAAGGCCTATCGTCGTCGGTCGTCACGCGCTCGCAACTGCCGATCCCTCACTTCGGTCGGGATGACAATTTAAAAACAAGATTGCTGACCACTAGCGACCACCGACCGACGACCGCCTCTTCACACCAGGTTCTTCAGCTTCTTCTCATCCAGATGCTTCACCACTTTGCCTACGTCCTGCGATTGGTCGAGCGTGGTTACGAGCAGGGCGTCTTCGGTCTCGACTATCACCAGGTTGCTTACACCGATCAGCGCAACGAACTTCCCGGGCACGTGAATGTAATTGTTCATTGCATTCAAGGCGAAACTTCCCGACGCCGAGACCGGTCTTCGATCGGCGGATTTCGCCTTTGCTGCGTGGTGTTCGTGCAGGGCTGTCCAGGATCCCAGGTCGTTCCATCCGAAATCGGAGGGCAGACAGAAGATGCGCGACTCGGCTTCTCCCTTAGCCGAGCGGGGTTCGAGGACCGCATAGTCGACGCTGATGTTTTCGCACTTCGGGTAGAGCTTGCGAAAAGTGTCTGCGAACTTGCGCGTGCCATAAGCGGCGGCAATTTTTTCGAGGAGCACCGCGGTGTTGGGGAGAAGCTCTCGCAGGGCACTGGCGAGAGTGTCTGCGCGCCAGAGAAACATGCCGCTGTTCCAGAAGTAGTTGCCGGCATCAAGAAACTGCCGGGCTGTGGCTAGATCCGGTTTTTCGGTGAAGCGGCGCACGCGCAGCGAGTTCTGCTGACCGGGCGCGGCGCCTTTGGGCGGATCAACCTCGATATAGCCGTAGCCAGTCTCGGGGCGAGTTGGACGGATGCCGAGCACGACGATGTTTTCTCCCTTGGCAGCAATTTCGATTCCTCGACTGAGAGTCGCGCGGTATTGGGCGGGATCGGCGATTACGTGATCGGAGGGAAACAGGCCGAGCACGGCATCGGGATCGTGCCGAAGCAGGAGGAATGCCGCTAAACCAATCGCGGGAGCTGTGTTGCGTCCGGCAGGCTCGGCGATGATCTGCTTGGGTGGAAGTTTCGGGAGCTGCCTAAGAATGGCCGGACGCAGGTCGTCATTGGTGATGATCGAGAAACGGCTGGGCGCGGCCATCGGTGCGAGGCGCGCGACGGTCTGCTGGATCATGGTCTGCTTGCCGTCGAGCGCGAGCAGTTGCTTGGCGCGGCGCTTGCGGCTCAGCGGCCAGAAGCGCGTGCCTCGGCCGCCGGCCAGAATTACGGGATAGAAGTGCGGGTTCGTCTTCACTGTCGTACGAAGCCTAACATTTGCGCGCCGGGCGACAAAATCTTTACCACAGGGAGCCACAGGGAGCACGGGGGATCACAAGGGAAATCCGGCTTGTTGTGGCGCCCGGCGCTCCACCGGCTAGAGTTTCAGATGCGCGTGGCGGGCTCGGGGACGGTCCCGCTGGGCACGCTGGCTTTCAGGAACTCGACCGCCCACTGCGGACGGACCATGAAACTTTGCACCACGGCCGGAATCACGACCGCATCGCCTTTGGCTAGTGTCACCGGGTCGCGACCCTGCGCTTCTACAACTCCGCAGCCTTCTACTGCTACCAGAATCTGGACGGAGGTCTTACCGGCATCGTCTGTCGTGGAGAATGCTTGCGGCTTCTTCAACTCAAACATGTCGACCGTGAAGTAGGGCGCGGCAATCATCGAAGACTGCCGGCTGCTACCGCCGTGAATACTGACGGGCGCGGGGCGGATCACTTTGCCGGCGGCAGTGCCCTCCTTGACCGAGGCTAGGCCACGCTCCAGATGGAGCGGACGCGGGCGTCCGTAGTCATAGAGGCGGTAGGTGGTGTCGGATTGCTGTTGCGTCTCGACGATTACGGAGCCTGGTCCCAGCGTGTGCACCGTTCCGCCGGCTACGTAGATCATTTCCCCCTGATAGACGTTGATCCAGTTGAGCAACTCTTCCGCGCGATTTTCGCGGATGGACTGTTCGAATTGAGCCACGGTAACACCGGGCTTCAGTCCAAGAGCGATCTGCGATCCGGGTTTCGCGTGGGCTACGTACCAGCATTCGGTCTTGCCCCAGGGCTCGCCGAAGCGCTGCGCGGTAGCGTCGTCGGGGTGCACCTGGACGGAAAGCTTTTCCTCGGGAAACAGAAACTTTAGTAGCAGCGGAAAACGCTGTGGGTCGCGAGCGGCGGTACCGACCAGTTCAGCGCCGAAATCTTTGCTCAGGTCTGCGAGCGTTCGTTTTGCGAGCGGGCCGTTTGCGACTACGCAGTTGTCGCCGGTTAGCCAGGCTTCTCCGATGCGTTCGTTGAACTTGTGATTGGGGTAGATCGCGGAGAGATCGAGCGTACCCCAGGGGCGGGGGTCGAAGGCGGGCGACATCAGGAGTGGGTAGAGTTGGGTCATTTGATCAAGAAGCTTAAATCAAAGGAAGGACGGATGGGATTACGATTTGCGAGGAGGCTTTCTCGTCTGACTTTGTAAAGATCCCAGTCTGATCATCGCGACAATTAACAGGGCACCAAAGACAATTGCGAATGGGCCAAAAACGAGTCCACCCCACCAATTGTGATAACCCAGTCCGACGTTTCGTAGCGAGGCAAGTCCCAGCCCGACAAGTATGACCCTGAGAACGACAACGACGAAGATGGTGCGGTTAAGTGGGCTATCTAGATCGGGATTAAAGATATTATGGCGGCCTGCGCCGAGCTCTCCGTCAAAGCCGTCAAACCGTCGCGCTTCGCGCGACAGGACGGCCGAGGGCGGCCGTCCCTACGTGATACGTGTCGGCGCAAGCGGCCCTTACAGCGCCCCAAAGAACCTGTGCATGCGCTCCAGGCCACGGTCGAGTTCGGCCATCGAAGTAGCGTAGGAGATGCGAATATGCTCCTTGGTGCCGAAGCCTTCTCCGGGAACCGTGGCTACGTGCACTTCGCGCAGGAGTTTGCCCGCGATGTCGGAGGCCGAGTTCACTCCGCTACGGCCGAAGAATTCCGATACGTTGGGATAGGCGTAGAACGCACCTTCCGGAAGCGTGCATTTCATATCGGGGATGGAGCGCAGTCCCTTCACCACGTGATCGCGCAGCTTGATGTACTCCGCGCGCATGTCTTCCACACATTGTTGTGGACCTCGGAGCGCCGTGACCGCGGCTTTCTGCACGATCGAGGTCGGGTTCGAAGTGGACTGGCTCTGCAGCTTTTGAACAGCGGTGATTACGGGCACTGGGCCGAGCGTGAAACCCAGACGCCAGCCGGTCATGGCGTAGGTCTTTGACAGCGATCCTACGACCAGAAAGCGGTCGCGGAACTCGCGCAACGAACCGACCGAAAAACGCTGGCCGGTGTAGTTCAAATAAACGTAGCACTCATCGGAAGTCACCCAGATGCCACGCTGGTGGGCCAGGCGGACGACTTCGGTCATGTCTTCCGGGCTCATTACGGCGCCGGAAGGATTGGAGGGTGAATTCAGGATGATGAGCTTCGTCTTCGGCGTCACCAGCCGCGCCACCATGTCGGCGGTGACGCGAAAGCCCTGGGATTCGTCACTTTGCAGCAGCACGCAGTTGCCGCCGGCATAGCGCACCATGTCTTTGAACGAGACCCAGTAGGGGACGGGAAGAATGACCTCGTCGCCATGGTCCACGAGAACGGAAATGACGTTGAACAGGGCGTGCTTGCCGCCCACCGAGGCGGCGGCCTCTTCACGGCGGTAATCCGAGTCGAAGTCAACGGCATGACGGTGAACGATGGCGTCCTTCAGTTCGGCGGTGCCACCGACAGGGGTGTACTTCGAAAAATTCGCCTGAATCGCGGCGATGGCGGCATCCTTTATGTGTTGCGGCGTGGCAAAGTGGGGCTCGCCGGCGCCGAAATCCACGACATCAATACCCTGCTGCCGCAGCTTGTCAGCCTCGGCCACCACCGCCATGGTCGCGGAGGGCTCGATGCGGTTGATGCGTTCCGTCAAGCGGACGGCGTGGGTGATGGGTGCGATTACAGTGCTCATGAGCTCCTTACTGTCCTTTATAACTTCTTTTTTCTGAACTTGCTCTTGGCCTCGGGATGCGATTTGGCTGCAGGTTGCCCACCACTCTCGAATTTGTGAGCTACATCTATTTTCTCACGAAGCTTCTGTTCGACGAGTTCAGGCACGAGGCATTCAATGGATCCGCCAAGTTGCGCGATTTCGCGCACCAGACGCGAGCTCAGGTACGAATATTTTTCAGCGGGCATCATGAACACCGTCTCCAGACGGGGCTGGAGTTTGCGATTCATCAGTGCCATCTGCAGTTCGTACTCGTAATCGCTGATGGCGCGAATGCCGCGCAGAATGACCCTCGCTTCCACCTGCAACGCGTAGTCCACGGTGAGACCGGCGAAAGTGTCGACCGAGACGTTGTCAAAACCGGAGGTCATCGCCTCCAGCATCTTGCGACGATCGGCGACGCTGAACAGCGGGTCTTTCTCGGGATTGCGAAGAATGGCAACGACCAGTTCGTCGAAGATCTTGCTGCCGCGTTCGATCAGGTCAAGATGCCCGTTGGTGGGAGGATCGAACGACCCGGGATAGATGGCTTTGATGCGCTTCACAGGGGCCTCGTTCGACGACAAGGTCGAAGAAAGGAGGATTGTATGCGGGGGCTGGCTTGGATGGCAATCGGAGGGATTACTTTCACTTTGGATCGGTCCGGTAGCTCCAGAAACCGGCCATCTTCTCCTGCAGAACGTGGAAGGGAGCCTCGCGAGGTTCGGGGGTAGAACCGGGGGTCGCATCTTCGCGCACCGCATCTTCGACTATGTGGTGCAAGGGCGCCAGCTCGCACACCGGATCGGTCGCGCTGGCGTCCCCTGTGAGCAGAAAAGCTTGGCAACGGCATCCGCCGAAATCTTCTTTTCGGCGGTCGCAGGAGCGGCAGGGCTCGGGCATCCAGTCTTCACCGCGAAATTTCTGAAAGGCTTCGGAATTCTGCCAGATCCAATCGAGTGTGGCTTTGCGCACGTTGTCGAAGCGCATGCCTGGAATCACGCCCGCTGCATGACAGGGCAGCGCTCGGCCGGCGGGATCGATCAACAGCAACTGGCGTCCCCAGCCCCCCATGCAGGCTTTGGGGAAGCGGGCGTGATAGTCGGAAACGACCATGTCGATGCGAACTTTGCCGCGCAGACGCTCTTCGGCCTCTGCAACCACGGCCACTGCGCGGCCCAGTTGCGCACGGGTGGGCAGCAATGCAGAGCGGTTCTGGAGCGCCCACCCGTAGTACTGCGCGTGCGCGATTTCCATGCGATCGGGGTGGAGCGCTTCGAGCGCCGCAATCATTTCTTCGAGGTGCTCGATGTTCTGCCGGTGAACGACGAGGTTTGTCGTGAACGCGATGCTGTGCGAGCGAATCCACCCCGCGAGTTCGAGCTTGTGGGCGTGCGCTCGCGCGCCGGCAATCCAGTTAGCAGGGTCTTCGCTTGCATCCTGAAAGCTGAGTTGGATATGGTCGAGGCCTGATTCCACGAGCTGGGCCAGACGCTCGTGCGAGAGGCCGATTCCAGAGGTTATCAAGTTGGTGTAGAGGCGCGACTGGCGTGCGCCCGCGATCATATCGGCCAGATCCGGACGCGCTAGCGGCTCGCCTCCGGTGAGGTGAAGGTGGAGGACGCCGAGCGCGGCGGCTTCGCGGAAAACACGCAGCCAGTCGGCGGTTGCGAGCTCTTCCTGGCGTGAAGTCAGCTCCAGCGGATTCGAGCAATACACGCAGTGCAGGGGGCAGCGGTGCGTGATCTCGGCAATCAGGGCCAGCGGATTGGAACATTTCGTCATTTAGTGATTTAGTCATTGAATCACTTAGTCACTGGAAACAATGATTCCATACCTCAATGGGCTAAATGATTCAATAGTCAATGATGCGCTTGCCGTGCAGTTGCTCCAGAAATGTCTGGACATCGGCGCGGATCTTGCCTTTTGGCGCCAGCCTGAACTGCGTTTCCAGCTTCTGCACAATTTCAGCGAGCGAGAAATGGCCGTCGCAGAGTTCGAGGATGATGCGGCCAGTTCCTTCGACGCGGATCGCGCCTTCAGGAAAAAGAACTACCGGCGCTTCCACGGTTCCACCCCAGCGGCATCCGGCGGCGAACTTCGGGATGCTGGTTTCGAGAAGCTCAGCCACGCCTCGCCTCGTCACTTCCCCGACTCTTCCGATCAATACGCTTGGCATCGTCTTCAATCCGAAAAGCGCCTGGCGGCGGCCAGCCTGGTTCGACATACGCGAAATAGAGTGCGTCGAGCTGCGCCCAAAGGATGTCGCACTTATCGCGCAATGCCTGAATGACTCGCTCTTGTTCGGCGCGCGTGGCGGCGTGGTCGAACACGTACTGAATGGCAAATGCGGCGTCTTCCGGCGCTTCCGTCAGGCGCGCCTCAAAGTAATCGAGGGCGGAAGCGAGCCAGGGATAGTGCTGGCGCATTTTCTCCATGCGCAGCGCGATCAGGTCGCGGGAAAAAAGTTCGGTCAGCGAGGAAGCGACGCACTCCAGAAAAGGCCGCATCCGCACCAGGTGGAGATATTCGTTTCCGATGAAGCGCGTGGCCGGCAAAATCTCGTGAGCCCGGATCACCCTTTCTCTGTCAAGGCCGGTCGCTTCGGCCAGTTTTATCCAGCGGAGGATTCCGCCATCGCGCTGGGCGTCGCTGTCTTGGCCATGTCTGTCCTGGCCACGTGTGTCTTGGCCATGTCCGTCTTGGCCGTCGTGATCCACGATGCGTTTCCGCCAGACGCGGCGGAATGACGGGTCGGTTGCGCGCGAAAGAATGATCGCGTCTTTTATTGGAATGATCGACTGGTAGTAGTAACGATTCAGCGCCCAGGCCTGCAACTGTCCGCGGGTGAGTTTGCCTTCGTGCATGAGCAGGTGGAACGGATGCTTGTGGTGATAGCGTTCTTCGCCCACCTGGCGCAGCGCTGCGCGCAATTCCTCGAACGTAAGCTTGGCGGTGTTTCCTGGCTCTACAATTCCAGTTGCCAATTGTCCTCCGCTACTTCCCAGCCAGCCTGGCGCACAGCCTGATGTTCGGGACTCGCTTCGTTCAGGATCGGATTCGTGTTGTTGAGGTGGATGAACAGCTTGCGCCCAGCGACAGCTTTAGTATTAATATCTTTCAGCAGGCGCAAACTCTCCTCTACCGGAATGTGTCCCATCTGGTGCGCGGTCTCACCGCTGCCTTGAACGCGCTGCAGTTCGTCGTCGCTCCAAAAGGTGCCGTCGAACAAGAGCACGTCGACTTGACGGATCTTTTCGAGCAGCGTGTCGCTGAGACTGCCTATGGCGGGAACGTAACCAACCCGTTTTCCCGAGGAAGATTCGAAGAACAACGCCGCCGTCGCTTGATCGGGAGCGAGGTTGGTGAGTTCAGTCTTAACATATTTCGGATAATGGCCGGAAAGGTAGTGGACCTCACAGCGCAGTCCGGAGTCTTCGCCGTCGGCGGATAGCAAGGGAAACGATGCGTCTGATTTCATCGGCGTCCAGACCACCTGCGGATCGACGCGGTTCAGCATACGGAACATGCTGTTCTCTTCCCGCAGAATCCGCAAGATCGAGGGAGCGGCATACACGCGCAACGGCTGGAGTTCGCGGAGCAGAAGCAGTCCCACAACATGGTCGAGATCGGCACTCGCCAACACCACGCCCGAGATGGGAGAATCGCGCACGGCCCGAGGATGAAGCTGAGAGGAGCTTTCGATTTGAAAGGCCAGATCGGGAGAGGCTCCGGCTAGAAACCAAGCGGAGCCATCCGTGCTCAGCGCGAGTTGAGCCTGCGTGCGCGGCTTGCCGGAAGATTTATTCTTGCGGTCATTCTCACGCGCGTTCCCACGTACGGCGACGCAGTTTCCGCAGCCGCAATTCCACTGCGGGAACCTACCCCCGGCCGCAGAACCGAGGATCTGAATGCGCATCTTCTTTTTTTTGCAGGGTCAGAGTTGTGCGCTCACGTAAGAGTTGATTTCGCAGCAGAGAACAACTTCTTCGAAAACGGGAGTGGTCCAAGCCATAACTTTCACCTTTAGGTTAGAGTTTTCCCTTGCCGAGCCCCCAGGCGCGGCGTGGTGGGGATAACAAATCATACCACTGCGGAGGTGATTTCGCCGGGGAAAGTTGGGAGACGCATCACCCGAAACGGGCCGTTTTCCTCATCCTGGGGATAACCGGCGTTTCCAGGCTACATCTTTGATTCCAAGCGGCTTATACGAAATCATCGTGGCGGGTCATCGTTTTTTCCCTTGATAGGAAGTCATAGGCCGCGGGCAAGAGTGTCCGCGCCACAATTACTGAGCGGCTTCGAGCAGTCCCTTTTCGGCTTTTTCCTGGCACTCGATGCAATGGCGGGTCCAGGGCACGGCTTCGAGGCGTTTGGCGTTGATCTCTTTGCCGCAGGAGACGCATTCTCCGAAGCTGCCTTCGCGGATTCGAGCGAGAGCGCCATCGACCATGTTGAGCAACTGGCGGTCGTTGTTGCTCTGGCTGAAGAGGAATTCCTTGTTGTAGGAACTGGCGGCGCGGTCGGCGACGTCCTGAGTGGCCTCATCGTCGGCGATACGACCGTCCTGCTGATTACGGACAACCATGTGGCGCAGTTCGTTGCGCCGGGTTTCCAGTCTTTTCTTGAACGTCTCTAGTTTCTTCTTATCCATGTTTGCTGCCTATGATTGCCGCCTGCCGTGAAGCAAAAGTCGCGCCTCTCGGTGCCGCGTCCCGCATGAAGTCAAACCAGTATCGTAAGCGCGGGAGAGATCGGGCGTCAACTGGAGGGAAGCGATGGCAGAGATCAGTTTTCTCCAATTTTAGTTCGAGGGTTCTTATTTTCAATTCAGCCACCTTCCCCGTAGACGGGGCTTGGCGCGTCTCTCGCGGTGAAGACGGGGCAAGCCCCGTCTCTACAGGAAAAGAGAATCATGGCTTATTCGCGGCCGCTCCGAGGGCGGGTGCGGGGTATTCGGGAAGTCCCTGCTTGACGGATTGCGAGCGCTTGACCTGCAACTCGTCGAACAGGAGCGCGGGGCTGGCGACGCTGAACCAGACGGGTTCGGATCGGTCTTCAACGTCGGGCGCGGTTCCGGCGGCGATGAGATCGCTGCGCAGGGAGCGGACGTCGAGATCTCCGAAGACGCCGCCGCGAACGAGTTCTTCACGCGCATCTTTCGTCCAGATGCGATAGAGGAGCCGCGGTTCGAGGCCCGGGCCCATGGTTTCCACGTAGAGTCCGTAAGGCAGATCGCGTTTCTTGCAGATTTCGATCAACTTTGCCTTAAAGCCGGCATCGGGCTGGGGATCGGTCGACTGCAAAATAAGATTGCCGGGATGAGGGGCAGGCGACACGGCTGCGGCGGCGCGTCCGTGACCGTTGGAGGCGGGGAAGTCGCGAATGGGCTGGCGTCCCATGAGGTAGGCAACGAGTTGTCCCTTTTCGATCAATGACACGCGCTGGGCCTTCACCCCTTCGTCATCGAGCGTGTAGTCGCCGAAAAGCGGAATGCCGGAAATGGTGGAGATTGACGGGTCGTCGAACACATTGATGAAATCGGGCAGCACGCGGGACCTGTAGCTGCTGGACCATTTTCCCGTGGTGCGGGCGTTCTCGCCAAGCTTGGGCTTTCCGCCGAGAACATTCGGCTCAATCAGTTCGGTGACAACGCTGGCGGCAGCATCGTTCGAGAACAGGACCGGGCCGCGGTATTCCTCGTCGACTACCGGAGCGTCACGCAGCAACTTCAGCGTTTCACGGACCCGGACCGTGGTCTTCAGAAATTCCTCGCGGGTGGGGAGTTCTTTGAGATCGTTGCCCTGGTCGGCGTGCGAGCGCTGCAGCAGCATGCCGTCGGAAGCCTGGGTTGAGCCAGAGACAGAAACGACGTAGCGGGCATGACCGGAGCGGGCAACCGTGCCTTCGGAGTTCAGGAAATAACGGTTCTCAACGGTGAAACGCAGCCCGGATTCGAAGGTCTCCAGATCGTTGTCGGTGCGATAGAGGGCGGAAGCCTGTTCGAGCACATGCGTCCACGAAGCGAAGTCGGAAGTTAGATCGGTTGGGGAAAAATGGGCGAGAGGCTCGATGGCTTCGACGGGCGTGGCTTTGGCAAAATCGTCGACGGGCTCATCGACTTTCAACTGCTTCAGGGCAGCTTGCTTGGCGGAAAGCGCTTCGCTGGCGGCTTTGTAAGCGCGATCGGTGGCGAGCCAGATGCGGTGGCGGATGGCGAAAACATCGTCATCGGATGCAACCAGGTCAACGGCGCCTTCTCCCGTGCCGTAGTAACTGTCCTGCTTGTAGTCTCCGACGCGGACTACGACGCGCAACAGGCGGCCGCGATTGCGTTGCTGGTTGCGCAGGGCGCCAAAAACAGCGCTGGCTTCGAACTGGTCGATCTCGGTGACGCGGTATTCGATGTAATAGGGCGCCGGCACGTTCTCCATTTTCAGCTTCGCTTTGGAGCGGCCCATTTCTTCGCGAAGAGCGCGGAGAACGACATCGGTGGAAGCGGGGTTAGCGGCGCGGGCAGGAGTTGAGAAGCTGCAGAGCAGGATCGTGCATGAGATCAATAAATAACGCGATGTTGAACCTGGCTTTGGGCGGCGCAACGCTTGAGCGCTGCGCTTACTGCATTGTCGTGACTGGGGCTTTAGCCGCTGAGGTCGCGCTTTGCATGCGACACCTAGTTCCTCAGCAGTCTGACCCGAGCGGCTAAAGCCGGATCTAAGAGCAAGCCGTTTACCGCAGCGGCCAAGCGCTGCGCCACCCAAAATCGAGCGTGAGATCGACACGACGCGGCTGATCATTGTTTGCCTCCTTTGTCATCGGTTGCACCGGCCGGAGGTGGAAGAATGGGAGGTCGCGTGTCGCCGTACTTTCGTTTCTGAACCTCCATCTCGGAAAACAGCATGGCGGGCGCGGCCGCCGAGACCGGAACGCTCCCGGATTCGGCTCCACAAACGCCGTTGAAGACGCTGGTGGTATCTCCGGTGGCCTCGATCTCGGTCAACACGGTGAGCGGTGTGCCGACGATGTCGACACCACGCACCAGTTCATCGGGACGCCCATCCGCATAGACCCGCCAAACCATGACGGGCAACACCTGGAAGGCTTGTGGCAGTTCGCGCGTGGTCAGGGTGAATCCGCCCTGGATGTCTTCGAAGTAGAGACCGTAGGACTTCCCCTGCTTCTTGATTTCTTCGATGAATCGGGTGCGCAGTTGGGCGTCGGGGATGGTTTTAGAAGACGTGACGATGAGATTGCCCTGGCGGCCGACCGGCATTCGCCCGGCCTGGGCGCGTCCGTGCCCGT
>Ga0181532_10001614_pt1 | contig 21648 bp, 16 predicted proteins | sample PEATcosm2014_Bin_33_FD_119768 | JGI IMG/M metagenome (GOLD analysis project Ga0181532, IMG submission 119768) | Peatland microbial communities from MTU Mesocosm Facility, Houghton, MI, USA - PEATcosm2014_Bin11_30_metaG | ecosystem: Environmental > Terrestrial > Soil > Wetlands > Peat | place... | reverse complement strand
GTCCGCTCGCTAACAACGGGGGGCCTACCCCCACGATGGCCTTGCTCCCCGGCAGCCCCGCCATTGACGCAGCCGACACGGTCGCCGCTCCGGCGGTTGACCAACGCGGCGCGCCTCGTCCAGTAGGTCCTGCCGCCGACATCGGAGCCTACGAGTATGGCTGGCCGGCCGTGTTGCGTATTAGCCCGTCCGGCGCCAACGGCCTGAACATCCTGGGCAGCGGCAACCCCGGCCAACCGTGTCGGCTGCTTGTGAGCACAGATTTGTCGAGTTGGGTTCCGATTGCCACCAACCAGATCGGCGCGGGCGGAACAATTCTATTCAACGTCAACTGCGCTCGCGGCGGCTCCTGCTGGTTCTATCGCCTGGTGATGCCATGAGGGCTCTACGGAAGGACACACTTGTTCAGCATAAGAAAGGACTGCACTCTGAATAGAGAGAGAAACACCACATCAGCCTTCAACAACGCCATGCCCGCGCAGTTCCGTCGCCGGATCAGCCGGGCGGCCTTGCCGTTGCTTGTCTTGGTGGCTTTGGCCCTCACCGTGCCCGTCCGCGAGGCCAGCGGCCAAGGCTTCGTAACTCTGGCAAACCGCATTAACATTACTGGTGGTTACAACTTCGGCTTAACCACGCACATCTGGGGTCCGTCCCCCACAGCGCCAGCCCTGGGGCTGGTTGGGTTTGGCGCGAATGACCAGACGACTAGAACTGCACCTACGAATACAATTGACTTTACGGCAAACGGCATCGTCATGGTCGGCCAGCCCGGCGGGCTCGGCGCGGCGACCACCTTCGTCCAACTGCTCGGCGTTGACGCGCCAACCTCGGCACTTATGCCTGAAAACGAGTTGGTGCCCCTGGGCCAAATCACCACGTTCCGGACACAGACCGTTGTCGCGGGCACCATTGTGCCCATCACCGACACACTCTTTACGGGGGGCTTCGTTGGCGATGACGCGTTCGGCACCTTCGAGCTGGTGGCGTGGGACAACAGCAGCAATGTGTACTCGAACTGGACGCAGGCATCGGCTGCCTGGCAACAGGGGCTGATCGCTGCCGGCAAGTCCGGGCTTTTCCAGGTTTCGGCGATTGGTGGCGGTCTCAATATACCCCCGTACCTGAATGACATGCAGGACTTCAACAGCTTCAACCTTTACTTCGGAAGCCCGCCCGCCGTGGTCTGCAAGCCTCCGGCCCAGACAGCCGAACAGGGGTCCACTGTTACGTTGTCGGCCCAAGCCTCCGGTTCGCCGCCTTTGGGCTATCAATGGTTCCTTAATGGCACAAACGTACCAGCCAATCCTGCCAATAACCAGATGACACTATCCAACGCCCAGTTTTCACTCTCCGGCGCCTGGACCGTGGTGGTCACCAATCTCTTCGGGGCGATGACCAGTTCGCCCGCGATGCTGGGTGTGATTGCTCCCGTCGAGCGCCGGCCGGTTCCGGGCGTCAAGGTTACGGGACAGCCCGGAAGTTTGTGGGACGTGGTCTGCGCCGACTCTCTCAGCCCCGCGCCGAGTTGGACGCTGCTTGGCTCCGTCAGCCTCAGTGGCACGCCGCAATACTACTTCGATCTCACCCTGCCGCTTCCGCCCCAACGGTTCTACCGGGCGCAGGAGACAGCGGACCCGCTCCTGTTCCCTGTTCTGGACCTGCACATGGTTCCCGCGATCACGTTGACGGGCAACATTGGCGACTCGGTGCAGGTGGACTGCATCAACCGGTTTGGCCCGATAGACGCCTGGGTCACGCTGAACACTGTGACTCTGACCAATGCGTTGCAGCTTTACTTCGACGTCTCGGCGCCCGGCCAGCCGCAGCGGCTCTACCGGCTGGTTCCGTCACCCTAAACGGCACCTGACCAAAAGCTGGTGCTGCTCAATGATTGGGGCACCCGGTTGGCCTGGGAGCCCCTAGCCTTGGGGTAGAGAGTGCTACCGGAGCGCTACCGGGGTACCTGGCTTAATAGAAATTCTATTAAGCCAGGTGCCCCGGTAGCGCTGTCTTGGCGCTGTCCAGGCGCAGACCAGGTGCGGGCCAGACCAAAGGCTCTGGGTTGTGACTTAATGGTGTCGGAAGGCTGAAGTCTGAAGCCCGATGCCAGTTCCAGTTCAGGAAAGGCCTATTCCGTAACTGCAAGTGCCTGCAGCCGTTTAACTTTGGGAAAGGAAGATGGAGATGCGACAGCCGTGGATTGTGCAATTGCATGCTGTACACGGCATAAGTGGCTGTTAACCAGCGGCTTACGGTCTGCGCCTTGGGCAGGCTTCGGACTGGGGCGCTTCCGGGAGGGGCACAGAACGTAAACCATTGCAGGATGGCGGGTTACGGGAAGTGCCGTCTAAGGATTACTTACGGTGAGATGACGGTGAGACTCGCCTGGGGGTCGCAGGCTCGCATTGTGTGAGATCGTTTCGTCCCTGGTGAAGACTCTCTGGGGGCGGTGGGCGCACGCTTGGTCAGAACTCTGCGTTGCCGGGTGCACGGGCGAAGGGGGTCACATCGCGGATATTCGCCACCCCGGTCAGGAACATCAGGAGCCGCTCGAAGCCCAACCCGAACGCGGCGTCCTGACCTCTGGCGAGGCGGCTGTCGCCTTGCCAGACTGCCATAAATACGCCATACTTATGGCATGACTGCTACCGTAAAGCTGGACAGCTCGAACCGCATTGTCCTCCCCCGTGATTTGCGCCGGGCCGCGGGCATGGCCCAGGGGCAGAAGCTTAAGGTTTCGGCTACCCCGGGGCGAGTGGTCCTGGAGGTTGAGCCCAATCCGGGCAAGGTGGTGCGACACGGCAAGCTCAAAGTGTGGACCGGTCAGGTGCCCTCAACCCCGATTGAAGAGGCGGTGGACGTCGTCCGGCACTACGAGCGATGACCTTCCTGGACACCTCCGCGCTGGTCGGCGCGTTGCTGGAAAAGCATCCGCAACATGCGGCCTGCCTGCGGGCCTTCGAGGAGGCGGAAGACCCGGTGACTGATGCCCATGCGCTGGCGGAGACCTTTGCCACGCTCACCGGCTTCTACAAGGTCCCGGCCGAGGCAGCCGCCGAATTGACGCTGGGTTTAAGGACTCTGATCCGGGTTGAGCCGTTAGCGCCGGCAGACTACGAGACCGCAATTTCTGAGGCGCGCCCGCGCGGCATTATGGGCGGCGGCATCTACGACTCGCTCCATGCGACCTTCGCCCGGCGCCAAGGCGCCACACGCATCGTCACGCGCAATCCCTCCCACTTTGTTCATATGGCGCCTGAGCTGGAGATCATTGTGCCTTAAGCTCAAAGGCCCACTTAGGCGTCCGCCTCGCTCGAACACGGACGTTTCGGCGAAACGTCCCTATGAGGCTGGGGCTGAATCGCGACCTTTAAAGCGTCCCGGACGCCCCTTTTTGCCGGTGAGCAATCTTGAGCAAGGCGTCATCCACGGCAGCACTCTGGGCGGCTATTTTCAGATTGTTGGGGTGGTTCCCGAACCCTCCGTGTGCGCTCTACTCTTCTTGGGCCTCCTGCCACTCGCGTTCCGTCGCCGCGGTTAGGCCGACGGATGCCCCTTGGTTTTGCAGGCGCTGTCCGCGGCAAGCGAGGACCCCCCTTGTACGAGAGAGGTACTAGCCACGTACCAGCCTCGGGGCCGAAGAGTCTCTTACTATCACGCCGACTTATGGAGGCAGCCCTGGCCGAAACGCAGCCGCACGCGTGATCAGAACTCCGCATTCCCCGGCGTGCGGGCGAAGGGAATTACATCGCGGATGTTCGCCACCCCGGTCAGGAACATCAGGAGCCGCTCGAAGCCCAACCCAAATCCCGCGTGCGGCACCGTGCCGTAGCGCCGCAAGTCCGCGTACCACCCGTAGTCTTCGGGTTTGAGCTTCTGGAACTTCATGTTCTCCAGCAGTTGATCGAGGCGCTCCTCGCGCTGGGCGCCGCCGATGACCTCGCCAATGCCCGGCACCAGGATGTCCATCGCGGTCACCGTCTTCGCGTCGTCGTTCAGGCGCATGTAGAAGGGCTTGATCTCCCGCGGGTAGTTGAACACGGTCACCGGGGACTTGGCATGTTCCTCGGTCAGGTAGCGCTCGTGCTCGGACTGGAGGTTCAGCCCATACTCGACCGGGAACTCGAACTGCCGGCCCGACTTCCTCAGTATCTCGATGGCCTCGGTGTAGGGCACGCGCACAAAAGGCCGCTCGACCACGAACTTCAGCCGCTCCTGCACGCCCTTGTCCACGAACCGGGCAAACAGCGCGAGGTCCTCGCCGCAATGCTCCAGCGTGTGCCGCGCCAGGGCCTTGATGAACTCTTCCCCCAGGTCCATGTCGCCCTGGAGATCGCAGAACGCCATTTCCGGCTCGATCATCCAGAACTCGGCGGCATGGCGCGCGGTGTTCGAGTTCTCGGCGCGGAACGTGGGGCCGAAGGTGTAGATGTTCGACAGCGCGCAGGCAAACGCCTCGCCCTCAAGCTGGCCGCTCACGGTCAGGTAGGTGCGCTTGCCAAAGAAATCGGCTTGCGGCTTCTCGTCAATGTTCCCCTTGAGCGCGGTGACGCGGAACATCTCCCCCGCTCCCTCGCAATCGCTGCCGGTGATGATAGGGGTGTGGACATAGACGAAGTCGCGCTCTTGGAAGAACTGGTGGACCGCGAACGCCAGCTTGCTGCGCAGGCGGAACACGGCGCCGTACAGGTTCGAGCGCGGGCGCAGGTGCGCGATGGTGCGCAGGAACTCAGCCGTGTGGCCTTTCTTCTGCAAGGGATAGGTCGCGTCCGCCAATCCGACCAACTCCACCCGCGTGGCGCGCAGCTCCCACTTCTGGCCTTGGGCTGGCGACGGAACCAGCTTCCCCTCGACCACCGCCGATGCACCGGTTGTAAGCTGGGTCAGGTGTTCAGAGCCCGGCGTGCCAGCGTCCACCACCACTTGCAGGTTGGCAAGGCAGGAGCCGTCGTTGAGTTCAAGAAAGGAAAAGCCCTTCGCGTCACGCCGGGTGCGAACCCAGCCCTTCACCGTGATGGCTTCCTTCGGCTCGCTGGATGCCAGGACGTGCTTAATCAATGTGCGCATACCAATTCCTACTTTAAACTCATGGACGTCACCAGCCAAGACGGGCAGGGCGGGTAAAATCCGAAGGCCGAAGCCCGAAGGCCGAAAGAAGGCCGAAGCCCGAAATCCGAAAGTGTTAAGCCCATCGCCACTCTGGGATGGGAGTCGCCGGCAGAGTTGGGCTCCGGCAGCCCCGCGCTGAACGGGTGCCATATGTCACGGCCCCGGGCGGGCTGCTTCGGTTTTCGGGCTTCGGCCTTCTTTCGGCCTTCGGCCTTCGGATTTCGGAGTTAGCACCGGCAACCACGCAGGCGCCTACTTGAGTATCCTCGACCCCGCCGCGGGCCGGGACGAGAAAATGGTGGCCTGCCGGCCGGTCTTCTTCTCGTAGGGGCCGTCAACCGCGCGGGTGATGCTCGGCACGGCTTCCGTGCGGACCAGGCTCACGACACAGCCGCCAAACCCGGCCCCGGTCATCCGGCAGCCGATCACCCCTCCGTCCTCGCCAATGGCCTGCATGATGGCCACTGCGGCATCCAGCTCGGGACAGCTTACCTCGTAATCATCGCGCAGGGACGCGTGGCTGGCATACATCAACTTGCCGACCGCGGGCCAGTCGGAGGCCCGGATCGCCTTGGCCGTCTGCAGGGTGCGCTTGTTCTCGCTGACGACGTGGCGGGCACGGCGGAACACCACGCGCTCCATCCGGCCTCGCGCCGCTTCGAGCGCCTCAAGCGTGGTGTCGCGCAGCGCGGGCACCTTCAGCGTCCGCGCGGCCGATTCGCATTGCGAGCGCCGTTTGGGATATTGACTCTCGGACAGCTTGTGGCGGACGTTCGTGTTGATGACCAGCACGCTCACCGCCGGGTCAGTCATTGGCACTGGCGTCGTTGTGCGCGAGCGGCAGTCCAGGAGCAAGGCGGTATCTTCGCGACCCAGAATGGAGGTGAACTGATCCATGATCCCGCAGGGCACGCCTGCGAATTCGTGCTCGGCCCGCTGGCAGAGCAGGGCCTTGTCCAGGGGATCAAGCGCCTTGCGCCCCATCGCTTCCAACACCGTGGCGGTGGCGACCTCCAACGCGGCGCTGCTGGCAAGACCCCCGCCGTACGGCAGCGTCGAGTCTATCACGGCGTCAAGCCCAGGAATCTTCCGGCCTGCCTTCTGGAAGCCGGCTATGACGCCCCGAACGTAGTTGGACCATGCCGGCTCGCCGCGCTCGACACCGCCGCGCACGTTGAAGGTGGCGGTTTCTCCGGTGGTCAAGCTGTGCAAAGTCACGACTCCGCTGGTGTTGCGGTCCGCAGCCAGCACCGTGTAGCGCTCGATGGCCATCGGCAGCACGAAACCGTCGTTGTAATCGGTGTGCTCGCCGATGAGGTTGACGCGGCCGGGAGCTGCGGCCATCCATTGTGGCGGGTGTCCGAAGCATCGGGCGAAAAGGCTGGCTGCCCGGTCTGTCACGGGAGTGGAAGTCATAACTGTCTAAGTACCACCTTAAACGCCGAACGCCAGGGAGGCTAGATCATTCGGGGTGCGATCCAGTCCTGAATGCCGAAGGCCGAAATCCGAAGGCCGAAAGAAGGCCGAAGCCCGAAACCCGAAAAGGGCGTGATCGAGTGACCGGGCGGATGGCTGGCTCAGCATTTGGTTCGGGCTTCGGAATTCAGATTTCTTTCGGAGTTCGGCCTTCGGGAATTCGGATTTGGCAATCGTTCGTGCAAGCCCGCCGCCATCCCGCTAACTTGCAACCGTGCGAAAGCTTCCACGCTCGTTCTATGACCGGAACACGATTGAAGTCGCCCGGGACCTGCTGGGGAAGTATCTCGTGCGCCGGTCCCGCGGCGGCGAGCGCATTGGCCGCATCGTGGAAGTCGAGGCCTACCTCGGCCCCCACGACCTGGCGGCACACTCCTCGCGCGGGCTGACGGAGAGGACGAAGATCATGTTCGGCCCGCCGGGACACGCCTACGTTTACCTCATCTACGGCATGTACTATTGCATGAACGTGGTCACGGAACGCGAAGGCCACGCCTCCGCCGTGCTGCTGCGCGCGATCGAGCCGGTAAAGAACATCGAAGGCCGGACCCGGGGCCCCGGCTTGCTCTGCCGGGCCATGCGGATTGACAAACGCCTCAACGGCCACGACCTCCTGAGCGATGACCTCTACATCGCCGCGGCGCCGCCAGCCGCACCGGTGGTCATTATCAAGCGGCCCCGGATTGGGGTGGATTACGCGCGGCATTGGGCCAGGCGCCAGTTGCGATTTTACGTCAATGGCAGCCCGTTCATCTCCCGGCCTTAGTCGGTCAGAGCCTTCAGCCCCTCCTCCAGCGTCTGGCAGGTGATAATCCGCACCCCGCGCCGGTAATGGAACAGCGACAGGATATTGAAGCCAATGTCTTTATGCGGATCGGGGATCACGCGCACGACCCTTTCCGCCCCTTTCTTGTTACACACGTCCATCATCTTCTTCATGTCCGGCACGCAGGCGAGGTCCATCTCCTCCAGTCCGCTCAGGTCGGTCAGCAGGCGGAAGCCCGGCAAAAGGTCAGCCAGCAGCCGTTGCAGCGTCTCCACGGCGCGCTTGGTCTCTGACGGCCCGACGCGCTTCGCGTAGGTGACGCGCAGCAGGTTCTTTGATTTGTCCGCTTCTGCCTGAATCATGATCGTGAATCTGGCCGCCTCAGGGCGGCCAGTGGAAGCTACACCATTAAAGGGAACTTGGGAAAGGGAGAGGCTTCAAACGGCAGGTGATGGCCGTACATTTTATCACTTTCTTGCAGCACCAGGGGCAACCCCGGGAAGGCGTCCGTAGGCCCCGCCCGGGGCTCTACGTATTTGTTGGATTTGTGCTTTAGGGCAGTTCGAAGCGAGAGTTAGGGGATGATAAACGAGATCCCTTTGTTGGGTTCGGTAGCGCGACCCGCACTCCGTATAACACAGTAACTGATAGAAATAGAATAATGAAGTATCTTGCTCCTACCGTGGTCGGCATGTCTTTGCTGACCGCCATCTCCTCACAAGCCATCCCGGTCACCGTTCAGGAAGTGAGCGTCTCGCCAACCGAGGTCGTGAGCATCACAAGTTCCACTTTAGGAACCGCCTCTGTTTACGCCGGGGTGGTCAACCTCCTTGTTGATGGAGTAGCGACGCCCAGTGTCTGCATAGACCCTTTCCATTGGAGCCTCTCCGGACCGCAGCCTTATGATTCCGAGCCGCTGAGCACCGGACCAAAACCTCCCGGCGGCCCGATGGGCACTGCTGCGGCGACGGAGATCGAGCAGCTCTGGGGGCAGTATTTTTCGCCCACCATGAGCGCCTCGGATGCCGCCGGCTTGCAGATTGCGATATGGGAAATAGTGGGCGGGGCGAACTTTACGCTGAACCAGGCGAATGATTACGGCGCCGGCAGTATGTTGGCCTGGTGGTCTCAGAACCAGGCCACGGCCCCACTAGCGAATCTGCTCGCCGTGACTGGCCCCGGCCAGGATTACGTGATCCGGGATTCAGGCGGTGTGATACCGAATTCAGGCGGTGGCGGCGATCCGGTGCCCGAAAGCGGAACAACGATTCTGCTGCTGGGCGGAACCCTGTGCGGCCTGCTCGCCGTGCGCCGGAAGCTCTGCGTTAGCGCCAGCCCTTGACCACCAGGAAGGAATGGCACTTAGTGAAGGCCCATGTCCCTGAACCAATTCAACTCCATTACCAGTATTTCTCGACAAAGCAGAAATCTATAATCGTGCCATCCACGAGCAGCGCGCAATAGGTGTTGCCACGTTGGGAGTGGTTGAGCAGACAAGCGCCATAGCTGATCCCTGCCATTCGGGGAGGGAAAGAATGGCCTGGGTTCAAGGCGCGCAGACGATCGGGATCACAACGAGCGCCGCCGCCAAGATGGGGGAAGAATGGATGCAGCGAATCGTGAGGTTGGTCAATAAACGAGCCGACGGTCATCGCGGGGGCTCACCTCCGGCCCCGGGAATCAGAGCGCCATTGCTGATAGGATCTTTCCCCCCCCGCCCGCGCGTAGTAGTCCTGGTCGAGCCCGGCCGGAGCGTCCGATCTACGATAATCTGCCGGTGCCGCCGCGGGGCGATACGCCGCAGGGCGATCGTAATTGGCGACGGTGTCGGGATGATAGGCGGCGGTTGTGGGCCCGACCGCGGGGGCCGCGTAGCCCCAGCGTCCATCGGCTTCTGCGCGGTACCAATTGCCGTCCTGCCGCAAATAGACGTCGCCGCTGGCGGTGGCGTAAAGGTCACGCGAGGCCGCCGAACCGACCTTGACGGAGCGCGTCAGTTGCTCGGCTCCTTTGGCTGCCGCCGCCTGAGATGCTGCACGCGGCGCGGTGGCGTAGGGATCCACCAGTGAAGCCTGGGCGGGGACCGCCATAGGCGCCGCACGTGTCGAGCCGACAAACCGCCCATAAGTCGTCGGGTAACCATATCCCAGTTCCCGGTCGGAAACGGCCCGGGCTTCGCGCGCGCCTGCGGCAGCAGCGCGCGGCCAGGCGTCATACACGCTGGCGCCGTTCACCGCGTAGAGATTGCCGACGCCATTCCAGGTCGGACGCCACAGCCAGTTCTGGTCCCACCAGCGATACTGATAATCATATCCGTAAGGCCAGCCCCAGCCGTAATAGTAATTGTCCGCCCACGGTGTGTAATAGCAACCCGTTCCATACACCGGACCGCAGTTTTCGTCGCCGTTGTAGGAGCCGGTATAGCCTGGTGTGTAGGCTTCCTCGACCTGGTCACCGTCGGCGTAGCCAATATAAACGTAGGTCACATAATGGAGTGGCGAGCTGGCGGGTATGGTATAAATGGCCTGGGGCACCGAAGTCGCCACCGCCCACGGCCCCGTGGGCGAATCTGCCGCGAACCAGACCGCGTTGCCGACTGTGTAGAAGCGGCTCTGGCAGAGGATCACAGGCTCCGAGGCGTTGATCGCGTACTGCATGTCGGTGCCGTCAATCGGTTTGAGCTGGGGCGGGCCGTCATACTGCACGCCGAAACTGCAGCCGCTGCGCCGGATGGTGGCCGTTTTCGGCAGGGAAGCGGCGACGCGTGCCGCTGCGGCTTGCGGCGTGCCGGGCACGGATGAAAGCACCGCACCTTTGGGGCCGTCTGAGGCGATTCGGGCAAACTGGGGCGGCAAATCCTTCGGGGCGACATAACTCCAGGGACCGGTCAGCCCGGGGCGAGAGACGAACCAGCGGCCTGACAACAGGAGGTAGGCGGCCCGCCCGGCCGGGTCATAGAGGAGTTGGCTATCCGTGTTCGCGAGGTACAGCAACCCGGAGGTGCTCTCGGTCTGATAGGCCGGCTCCCCCAGCGTGTGCAACAACTCAGCCGGTTTGGTGCTGACGAAGACCACCGGGCTCCCGGCATTCGCAGCGGCCCCTTTCGTCCCGTTTGACGCCGGGGTCAACGCGCTGACGGCGGCGGGCGGATTGGGTGTCACCGCCCAAGGCCCGGCGATGCCTTCAGACTGGAACCAGCGCCCGTCACCGGCCAGGTAGTACGTCCCGCCTGCGGGATCAAACAGGATGAGGGAGGCGGTGTTGATGACGCGCATCAGCGCGGACCCCTGGACCGGGCGCAGCAACGGGTCGCCATCAATGAGCACCACGGCAGCCACGGTGTTGGTCGTCCAGATCACGATGGGAGGATCATTCTTGAGCGGAAGCCCGCTCCGCCGGGCCTGATTCTGAGCCACCACTGAAGCCATGATCAGCCGATCCAGCGCGATGGTCCGCGCGCTGTTTGGAAAGGCCGCGCGCATCACCGAGAGCATGTTCGCCTCCTGCTGGGCCTGGACGGAGAATTGCACGCGGGTGATGGCAATGTTGGTCAGGGTCACGAGCCGATTGGCTTTGTCCACCTTGGTATTCGCGGTGAACCACGCTACCCCGAGGTGCGGTTGCGTGTCGGAGGGCAGGGTCACCTCCACCACCGCCCGGGCGCGGAGAACATTGGTCTGCCAACTCTCCAACTGCGGCTGAAATACTTCGATCCGGTTGCCGGCGCTTATCGTTACTCGCGGCCAGCCGGTATCGGCGTCCGGGGCGGCCCCACGCGCCGTGAGGCAGATCACGCAGAACAGGAGAGCCGCAACCGAGGTGCGCGAAGCGATTGGAGCGCGCGGAGCTTGCTCCTGCTTTCGAACCGCCGCACGCCCTCCGAAAGCACCGGCCCGTCCTCCGTAGCCCGTCCTCCGTAGCAATACTGCGGAGGGTGGACAGCACTGCGGGGGCTGGACAAGCTGGAAGCACTCCACACGCTTCGCCCGGTCGGTCAATGTTGCCGCATTCATCTCGCGTCTTCGGCTGGTCAGTTTCATAGGTTTCTTGGTTCAGTTCGACCGTGAATTCGCGGGCTGTTCAGGGAAAAGCTGAAGGTCATATTTCAGCATTGCAGGTTTTGTTGCAGTGGCGAAATCGCAGGCCGCCCAGAGCAAATTCAGGGCGGCCCGCGTGGTTCACGAACGAAAGGACGTTATTCGCTGACCTTGTTGTTCCGCGTGGCGGCTTCGAGCTTCTTGATGTCCTCGGGCGACAATTGCGGGCGGTCAATCTTGAGCGTCAGCTTGTTGAGCTTGGCGGTGAGCTTGAACGGCACCTGGTAGTCCTCGTCGCACACCGGGGTGCCGGTGTCGGAGCCGATGTCGAACGTTTCATCCCACTGGAAGATGAGCGGGATGGTGTGCTCCATTTTCTGGTTGGCGACTTCCTTGCCGTCCACCCTGAGCACGCCGGTGCCGCCCTGGCCGATGCCGCTCAGGTTGTTGAAGGCCAGTGTGCCCATTCCCATGCCGTCGTATTTGAAGTCGAACTCGACCGTGTGCCGGCCCGGGGCGAGCGCCTCGGGACCTTCCCAGCGAGGCCGCTTCAGGTCAACTAGGTTCCAGAGGAACACTGGCTTGCCTTTGAGCAGGTAGAAGCCGTAGCCGCCAAAGCGTCCACCGGAGGTGAGGATGATGCCTTCGGCGCCGCCGTCCGGGACTTCGATGTCCGCCGTGATGGTGTAGGAGCAGTCGAGCAGCAACGGGGAGTCGCCCTGCGGAATGCCGGTCAGCGGCCGCGTATAGACGAACTCGCTGCGGCCAGCGGTGATGTTGGGTCGCGGCTCGACGAGCCGAGTTGCGACGGTAGCGTCGAGCGGCAGCACTTCGTACTTGCGCGCCTCCTTGGCAAAGATGTCCTTCAGTTCCCGGAGCTTGCCGGGATTCTCAGCGGCGAGATCGTGGTCCTGCGTCCAATCCTTGCTCAGGTCGTAGAGTTCCCAGGTGCAATTGTTGTACGGGTCCTGGTTGACCGGCCCGATGACCTCCCAGGGCGGGCGGATGACTTTCGTGCTGGCGATCCAGCCTTCGTGATAAATGGCGTGGTCGCCCATCATCTCGAAATACTGCGTCTTGTGCGTCGAAGGCTTGTCCGCGTTGGCCTGGTCGAAGGTGTAGGCGAAGCTCACGCCTTCAATTGGCTCCTGCTTGATGCCATCCACCTCTTCCGGCGCGCGGATGCCCGTGACTTCGAGGAGGGTAGGCACGACGTCAATAATGTGGTGGAACTGGTTGCGGATGCCCCCGAGGTCCTTGATGTGGCCCGGCCATGAAACGCACATGCCCTGGCGCGTGCCGCCAAAGTGGGAGGCGATTTGCTTGGTCCAGGAGAACGGCGTGTCGAACGCCCACGTCCAGCCCACGGCCATGTGGTTGTAAGTCCGGTCCGTGCCCCAGACATCATAAAAGTACTTGAGCTGATCCTCGACCGGCACCTGGACGCCGTTGAACATGGCGACTTCGTTGGGCGTGCCGATGAGCTGGCCCTCGGCGCTGGAGCCATTGTCGCCGCTGATGTAGATGATGAGTGTGTTGTCGAGCTTGCCCATGTCTTCGACCGCCTGGATGACGCGGCCAATCTCGTAGTCGGTGTAGGCGAGGTAGGCGGCATAGACGTCCACCTGGCGGATGAACATCTTCTTCTCATCGGCGGTGAGCTGGTCCCATTGCTTGAGGAGCTTGTCCGGCCAGGGGGTCATCTTCGCGTCCTGCGGGATGACGCCTAGCCGCTTCTGGTTGGCGAAGATGGTGTCACGCAGCTTGTTCCAGCCGTCGTCGAACAAGTGCATCGCGCTGATCTTGTCCACCCATTCCTTGGTCGGATGATGCGGCGCGTGCGTGCCGCCGGGAACGTAGTAGCAGAAGAAAGGCTTGCTTGGATCAATCTCGTTGAGCTGGTTCAGCCAATCAATGGCGTCGTCAGCCTGGGCCGTGGTGAGGTTCCAGCCCGGGTGGCCGACATAGGGATAGATGGCCGTGGTGTTGCGGAAGAGGTTCGGCTCCCATTGGCTGGTGTCGCCGCCGACGAAGCCGTAGAAGTACTCGAAGCCCATGCCGAGGGGCCATTGGTCGAACGGCCCGACCTGGCTGGCGGTGAAGGTCGGTGTGTTGTGGTCCTTGCCGAACCAGGAGGTGGAATAGCCGTTATCCTTGAGGATGCGGGCGATGGTGGCCTTGTCCTTTGGGATGATACTGTTGTAGCCGGGGAAGCCGGTGGACTGCTCGGAGATCACGCCGAAGCCGACGGAGTGATGGTTGCGGCCTGTGATAAGCGCCGCGCGGGTTGGTGAGCAGAGCGCGGTGGAGTGGAACTGGGTATAGCGCAAGCCGGCCTTGGCGATGCGGTCGAGCGCAGGTGTGGGAATGACGCCGCCGAAGGTGCTGGGCGCGGCGAAGCCCACATCGTCGGTCATGATGAGGAGCACATTGGGCGTGCCTTTGGGCGGCACGACGCGTGGCGCCCACCAGGCCTTGGATTGCGCGGCGTTTTCCTTGATTACGCCGCCGAATTTCGGATCGGGCGGCGGGAGCTGTTTGCCCTCAATGGTTGTGGTGGCGCTGGGCGAGCCCGGCACGCCGGTGGTTTCGATAGCCTTGGCCGTGACAGCGGCAGCCGCGAGGGCAACTATCGTCGCAAGATACATAGTCACTTCGCATTGTTTCATATCTGTGTATTTCCTTTCATTGTTGAGCGGGTCCATTGCCTTAGATAATAGCATTAGCCAGGGGATAGGCAATGCAAAGGCGCGAGCGCAGGCCGCCGCGCGTCGTAGCGGCAGGCCGGATGCCCGCCGCTACACGGTGGTGGAAACGCGCCCTGGCGGTCTCGGGCATGGCCTACCCCTCTGTCAACGCCGGCAGATTCCTCACAACCTTCATGGTTTCAAGGCTGACGGTGATGACCTGCCCGATGAGGCGGACGATGTATTGCGGGTCGTCGGGGCGTTCGCAAGGCTTCCTCGGGTGGCAGCCTCCGCACCTCAGGGGAGCCTCTGAAAGTCGGCCTGAGTGAAATGACGGTCAAAGGCCAGCGCCTGCGCTATCCGGCGCTCGCGCATAACGAGAAACGAAGCTCGCCTGGCCGTAGAGATAGCGGTCATGGTTGGCAGAGGCAAGTCAAGTAGACTACTTTGGTGTCCAGGGTCTTCTTCTCGAATTGGCCGGTGACCCCCGCGATACAGTACCCCGGCACCTGCTCGGTTCGCGCGCGCACTTGTTTCTGAAAGACGGTTTAGCCGCCCGGGGCGGAAACGGCGAGAAGAATGAGGCGTGCGACCGTGAGTGCGCGGGCCGGTTACTGAAGCCGACTGAGCCGTGAACGCTCCGTGCACCTATCTTACTGCGCGACAGATCTATTGCGCAGTTCTTCGAGCCCCAGGTCCGCCATTTTGGCCGGCAGCTCGGGCCGGCGGGTCAAAGTCCTTCGACGGAACGGGCTAGCGAGCAGCTTCACGATGTCGGCCGCCTTCATGTGCCTTGCGAGAGTTCGTAGCAGCTTATAGGTGCCACGCGGACGCCCGAACAGCCGTGAGGCAAAAAGGAGAGCGTAGCCCTTCATACGCAGGCGGTTGACCTCCCGCCCGGCCAGTGCAGTCGGGTCAATGTCGGTGCACTTGAACCATTTGTGCCAGTCTCGCTGGTCGTCAATGATCCCGCGCGCGATGTATTCCTGCCAGAGCGGGGTGCCCCGGTAGGCGCACAGGCGGTTAAAACCAAAAGTGTCCAACTCCAGCCGTGCGGCAAAGCGGAAGCTGGCCAGGATGTCGGCCGCCGTTTCGTCGGGAGAGCCGACAACAAAGAAGCCGTGGACGCGCGCGATTCCCTGCTGCTTGGCTTGGCTGACAGCGTGCTCGACTTGCTGGAGGGTCTGCCGTTTCTTGAGGCGATCCAGGACCTTTTGTGTGCCGGCTTCGACGCCGAAGGCCAGAAAATTGCATCTGGCCTTGCTCATCATCCCGAATTGATCCACGGCGGCGGAATCTACCCGCCCTTCGCAACCCCACTTAAACTCAAGTTCCCGCTCGGTAATGCCACGGCAGATGGCGCTAATGCGCTCCGGCTTGATAAGAAAGTGGTCATCAGTCAGATAAACCGAGCGGAAGCCCTGGTCGTTCAGCTCCTGCATTTCTCCCAGCACATGGGCTGGTGACCGGCATCGCCATTTGCCGTCCGAGAGGCACGGGATGTCGCAGTAGATGCAGGAATAGGGGCAGCCTCGCGAAGTTTGCATCGTGCAGAATCTCTCCAGCGAGAGGACGGCAGGGACATCCAGAGGCAAGGACTCGATGTAGTCAATGGGCAGACTGGATCGGTCGGGGTATGGAAACCGGTCCAGATCCTTGAGCAGTGGACGAGCCTCGTTCTGAACGATCTCGCCTCCGTTGCGCCAGACCAGGCCGGCGACCAGACCGGGATCGTGAAGGCTGGCCAGGTAATCGGGCAGCAGGTCTTCGCCCTCCCCCACGCCAACGCAGTCAACCGCCGGGCAGTCCTCCAGGATGCGGTCCGCGTTGACGGTGGCAAATGGGCCGCCGACGATGATAGGAATGGTGGGCGCCACCGACTTGAGCCGCACGGCCACTCGCTTCGCCTCCGGGTAGGTGGTGGTGGAGAGGAAAGAGATTCCAACCACGTCCGGCCGGGCTTGTTGGACCGCGTGGACCAAGTGGTCCGGTGTCATCGCCGGATGGCAGGTATCAAACATTCGCACCTGGTGCCCGCACCGGCGCAAGATCGGCGCGAGGGTCTGTATGCCCAAGGGCGGGAACGCCATGATCTTGACGCGGTTGGGGTCACGAGGAGATCGGTCCGGCTCCTCCGGGAGGACGCGGCTGAAGTCATTGTCAGCAATATGAACCAGGAAAATGTTCATAGGCGGTGCGACCGTCGGTCAGCGGGGCGCCCCTTCAGCACTCTCGGCCGAGCGGTGAGGCAGCTTGTAATACGAGCACATGCATTAACCGATCCAACTGGCTTCCCATTCCACGAAGGGGAAAGACTCGGCAGAAAAAGCCTGGTGGCTCTCGCACGGCGCCGCTTGGCGTACCATGTTCAAGAGCCCGCCGGAAACCGACGCGTAGTGCAAGCATAGCTGCTCGACGCAACGATGGGAAGAGCAATTCCCCGAATTCTCAGTATTGGTTGGCAGGAATCAGTGATCGGTCGCTACTGTCTAGGCACTCTCGGGCCAACCCGGTGCCCCAGCCATTCGGGGCGGCTGGGCCGAGCTCGAACCCAACCTTCCCGGACCCTGAGTGATGAGGCGGACGATGTATTGGCGACCGTCCGGTTCATCTCGGCGCGGCGCCAGGCGCGCCAAACCGAACCTCGACCTTCTTGCCGAGGACCAAACAGTTGAAGAGCGCGCGACCGGCCTCGTTGCGGGTCATGAACTCGTTGCTGCCGCCAACTTCGTCAAGCGTAACCACCACGTGCCGGTCAATGTGGTAAGCAGTGACCGCCAGCTTCTCGTGTTCCCAGACGGCCGGGTTATGCAGATCAATGTCGGATGCGAATCGAATGATCATGCGGCCGGTTTCCCAGAACACCCACGCCTCGTTGGCGACAGGTGAGAACGACGCCAGGTAGGCTGTCTGAACGCCCTGCGGGGGCTTCTCGTGGCGGTCCTCGTAATCCTCGCCGATCTCCTCCCACAGCGCTACCCGCATCCGATCCAGGAGCTTGTCGTCGGGAAACGACGTCTGATTGCGCGTCTTGAAGAGGCGCTCTCGGATTTTGGCGTATTCGGCTCGAACCTCGGTGAATCCCTTCCGCCCGTGCTCGCCGCGCTCGAAGCTCTCGACGCTGACGACCTTGAACTCGTCGTTCTTGATCTTGACGTCCAGTTCGGGGACCGTGTAGTCGGCATTCTTGACCTTGATGCAAAGCGAGAACTGCGGGAGCAAGACCTCACCAAACTGGCTATGGTCGCCCTCGTCGAGCTTGGGCTTGAGCTCCCGCACTCGGAAAATGACCTGGCCGGACTTCGCGACCGCGGCGGTGTCGCGCTCGTCCACGTACCAGTCGTACACATAGTGAAGGACCTCGAAGAGCCAGGTCTCGTTGGTGAGTTCCCGCAGCGCGGAGACCTTCGGCGGTTCATTGGTCCCGGCACCGGCGCCCAAGGGCATGAAGCCGACCAGCGCGAGCGCCAACAGGTAGGGAAGTTTCATTTTGCGGGGAGTTTTCCTTTAAGTTTCTTTAGCGTGAAGAACCGATTGCCTCCGCGCAGGCCATCTGCCTCATCCGTGATCTTCACGAAGTTACCGCCCGGGTCATAGCCCGCGCGATCGGTCATCCACGCGTAGGCGCGGCCGGTGACTGGGACGCCGCTGAGGTGCGAGAGTTGGGCGAAGCAATCGGCCCCCGCAACCTCGTCCTTCACATAAGCGTCCGCCAGGTCTTTGGCGTACTGCAGCAGGCGGGCGAACCGGCCGGGCTTGCCGCTGGAGGCCAGCTTGAAAAGGGAGTCCACCCGCTCGTGAACACGACGCGCGGCGACCATTCTGCCGGAACCATCCCGGTAGAACCCGTCGCACTGCCCCTTCTCGCCGCCGGCGGTAATGACGTCAATGACATTGTCGCAGCGCTGGGCGGCAATGTGCTCCTGACGGTACCCGGGAGGGATGATCTTGAGCCGGGAGTGGACAACCCAGAGGATCGCGAGCATCCCGGCTTTGGTGTCCTCCTCGCTGACCCAGGCCCGTTCGCCCGGGAAAGGCGTCTCGTTGATCAGCAGGAGCGCGATATATCCTTGCACGGTGTCGGCGGCGGGCGGGAGGAGATCCCGCGGGGCGGAGGCGGCGAAGATCGTCGGAACCGCCACCAGGCACAACACCCAGGCAAACGCCGGATGCACGGACCCTTTGTACAACTGGGAAACGAGGCTTTGGCCGATACACATCATATTGCCTCTGTTTGTTCTTCTGTCAAGCGGATCAGCCCATGGTTTCGACTGCGGATGAAGAAACCAGGCATCCAGCGAACGGAGTGACGCGCCCTACCCAACGGGCACGGCGGCAGTAACGAAAGGCGCCTCCCAATGGCCCAATGGCCGGCGCGCCACATAAAGCTTGAATCGCTTGTGGGAATCATTAAGAATTCTGCCATGTCTAGGCACCATACATCCGCTCGGACTTGGGTCGTCGCATTTTGGAGAGGGCAGTTTGTTCGCGGCAAGGCCCTCCTCGCCTCCCTGTTTGTCCTGCTCCCGCTCTTTCTTTTCGCCGACTCCGCTCCATTCCGTTTCGTCTGGCTGAGCGACACCCACGTGGGTTCAACCACCGGGGAGCAGGACTTGCGCGCCGCCGTCCGGGACATCAACTCGCTCACGGGCATGAGCTTCGTCGTGCACTCGGGCGATGTCACCGAATACGGCTCGCGCGAGCAACTCCGCCTCGCCAAGGAAATCCTGGACGGCATCAAAATCCCCACCCACATCCTGCCGGGCAACCATGACACCAAGTGGTCCGAGTCCGGCGCGACGGATTTCGCGCGCATCTGGCCTGCGGACCGGTTCGCTTTCGAGTATGGGGGCTATTGCTTTATCGCGATGCACGAGGGGCCGGTGATGAAGATGGGCGACGGTTTCTGGGCGCCCCAGGATGTGCGCTGGCTGGAAGAAACGCTGAAGAAGCTGCCCACCGGCCAGCCGGTCATCTTCATCACACATTACCCCGTTGATGACGGCATCGCCAACTGGTACGTGGTGCTCGACCTGCTCAAGAAGTACAATACCCAACTGATCATGTGCGGCCACGGCCACGCCAACCATGACTTCGTCTTTGAAGGCGTCCCGGGCGTGGAAGGCCGCGCCAACCTGCGTGGCAATGCGCCCGTCGGCGGCTTCAATATCGTCGAGATCAAGGACGGCAAGATGACCGTTTCCGAACACGATATGAGCGAGCCGACCAAGGCGCCATGGTACTCGGTTATCCTGGAGAAGCACGATTACGCGAGCGACACCAACAAATACCGGCGCCCGGATTTCTCGGTCAACTCGCGCTATCCGAACGTCAAGGCACTCTGGACCTTCGACTCCGGCTATACGATATCCAGTTCCCCAGCCGTTTGGAAGGACCTGGCGATTGTCGGCGACGCCTCGGGCACGGTTTACGGCCTCGCCCTCGGGTCGGGCAACGTGCAGTGGAAGTTCAAGTGCCAGAACGCCATGTATTCCACGCCCGACGTGAGCGGGGACGTCGTTGTACTGGCGTCCGCGGACGGGAACGTTTACGCGCTCAAAGCGGCGACTGGCAAAGAGGTTTGGCGTGATACGACCAGCCGGCCCATCGTCGCGTCCCCGCGCATTGCGGATGGTATGGTGTATATCGGGTCGAGCGAAGGGACTTTCCGTGCCCTGGATTTCGCCTCGGGCAAACTGGTTTGGCAGTTCGACGGTCTGGCCGGCTTTGTCGAAACCAGACCTCTGGTCTATGACGGCAGGGTCATCTTCGGCGCCTGGGACCAGTACCTCTATGCGCTCGATGCAAAGACGGGCAAGCTCGCCTGGAAATGGAAAGGCGACAGGCCCGGCACGCTGTTGTCTCCCGCTGCCTGCTGGCCGGTGGGCGCCAATGGCAAGGTTTTCATCGTTGCTCCCGACCGCAGGATGACGGCTATTGACGCAAGGACCGGCGAACAGATTTGGCGTACCGGCGCTTACGTCGTGCGTGAATCCATCGGCCTGTCTCAGGACCAGAGCCGGTTCTACGTCCGAGCAATGAACGATTTCATCTACGCGTTCTCCACCACGGCGGCGAACCCGGACAAGATCTGGGAGCTGAACGCGGGCTTTGGATACGACATCAACTCGGCCATGCTGGTCGAGAAGGACGGCGTGCTCTTCTACGGGACCAAGAACGGGTTGCTGATGGCCCTGGATGCGAAGACCGGTGCTCTCAAGTGGGAGCATAAGCTCGGCACCGGTGTCATGAATACAGTCGTGCCTCTCAGCGCAACGCAGGTTCTCACTACGGATTTCGACGGCAAGGTGGCGCTGATCGAGGCCCGATCTTAGCAGGCCGCTTAAATGGGCAGCAGCCGACGTGACGGGCATGTTGCCTAACGGCCCGTTATTCACGCTGCGGTGCATATCATCCCCGTGGAGCACGTAAAGGGCGGCCGCTCGCCAGGAACCCCCGCAGCATGCGTTGCCCATTGGGTGCAAATTTGCCCTGTCAATTTTGCCCTTTGCCGTCTGCCCCTTAAGCCCTACCTTCTCGCCGAATGAAACATTCGGGCAAAGCCACAAAGGCGGCCTTTCGATTGATTCTGATCGCGCTTATTGTGCTGCTCGTGGTCGCGGCCCTCGGCGCATTTGCCCTCTCCAAAGACGCCGTCGGCTGGGCCTTTTTCGGGGCAGTCGTGGCCCTGTGGGTTCTCTTCACGGCCTTCACGCTCTACTTCTTCCGCGACCCCGATGCGCGCGTGCCGGCGGGGGCCAACCTGGTGCTCGCGCCCGGACACGGCAAGGTGGATGCCATCGGCACCACCACCGAGCCGGCGTTCATGTGCGGCGAATGCCAGCGCGTGTCCATCTTCCTTTCCATCTTCGATGTGCATGTGCAGAACGCGCCGGTGAGCGGGAAGATCGCCTACTTCAAATACACTGCCGGCAAGTTCCTCAATGCGCTCAGGGCCGATTCCGCCATCTACAATGAGAACGTCCTGCTCGGTTTCGAGGCGAGCGAGCCGCGTGGCCTGAAGATTGGCGTGCGCCTGATCGCCGGGGTGATCGCGCGGCGCATCGTGCCCTTTGTGCAGCAGGGGGACGAAGTCGCGCGCGGGGACCGGGTGAGCCTCATACAGTTCGGTTCGAGGGCAGACGTGTATCTGCCTCCCAACGCCAGGATCAAGGTGCAGCTCAATGACCATGCCGTCGGAGGCGAGACGGTGTTGGCGGTGCTGGAGTGATGCTGAGCTGAACGAGGATGAGCTATGGCTGAAGCGCTCCCCAATCCACCCCCCGGCAGCCCGGCTGAGCCGAAGTTGAAGATCTACTTCCTCCCAAATCTGCTGACGGCGGCAAACCTGTTCTGCGGCTTCATCGCCCTGACCAAGATCGTCGAGGCAGACATCTCGACCGGGGACTTCTCACAGATCAAGGTGGCGCTCGGGTTTATCTTGCTTGCCTGCATTTTTGACCTGTTCGATGGGCGGGTGGCGCGGATGGGCGGGGTGGAGAGCCCGTTCGGGCGGGAGTTCGACTCCCTGGCAGACTTAATCTCGTTTGGCGTAGCCCCAGCGTTTCTGGTG
>Ga0181532_10001613_pt1 | contig 21652 bp, 24 predicted proteins | sample PEATcosm2014_Bin_33_FD_119768 | JGI IMG/M metagenome (GOLD analysis project Ga0181532, IMG submission 119768) | Peatland microbial communities from MTU Mesocosm Facility, Houghton, MI, USA - PEATcosm2014_Bin11_30_metaG | ecosystem: Environmental > Terrestrial > Soil > Wetlands > Peat | place... | reverse complement strand
GGGCGCCAAGAAAGGCCGCCGGAGAAGACCGCCACCATGATTTTCGGAAATTGAGCGCGCTCCGCCGGCGGATCGAGCTGGTTATTACTGCTCCCCTTCCCCTCTGTGAGACATTCGGGCTAAGGCGTGGGTGGTTGGAACTGGACCGAGCAGCCGTTGTCGAGGTCACTTCGGAGGCTGCCGCTCATCCGATTGAAGGAGCACTACTGAACGAAGGAGGGCGGAGCTGGCGCGCTGCTACCCCAGGCGTTCAGACAGTCCGGTTGTTGTTCGACAAACCACAGACAATAAGGCACATTCGGCTGGTTTTTAAAGAGCAAGAATTTGCTCGCACTCAAGAATTTGTGCTGCGTTGGTCTGAGGACGGAGGAACGTCGTGGCATCAATTTGGCTGTGTTCGACCCGCACTGCCTTGCCTTCACCCTTCAGCGCGTGGTCCCCGCAAAACACAGGGACCAGCACCGAGGTATCGAAAAACGCCTTCATTCTTCCTTGCCAAGATTAGCCAGGTCGCGTTCTTCGCGGATCTGCCGCAGCATCTCATCGGTTGGCGGAGGCGGGCAGGGGCTGGCCGGTGTGAAGATACCCAGACGCCGTGCTCCTTCCTGAGTGGCCCTGTCCCGCGAACCGGGCGCAGGGTGATCTGCTCGCCGACACTCTCCATGTCCAGAGTGTCCCAGGGCTGCAGATGCAGTTCCTCCCGCAGCGGCTTGGGGATAACGACGCCGCCTGCTTTATAAATGGTGAGGCGCGTGCGAAGCTTCAGCGATCAGACCGGGGCCAGCTTGAAAACCATGACACCAGCGTCAAAGCTCGTAGCAACCTCGCCGATTTACGTCGTTGTGAAATTTGGTGAAGCTGACCCTGGTTAGAATCTGAGATATCTTATGGCCCGAAACCGAAGCCCCCATCACACGCCTAGTTTTGCGCGTAACGGGGGTGGTCGAAAGCCAGAAAGTAAAACGGTTAGGGAACTCGCATCAGCGGCCGGTCGAAGAACCGGCCAAGCCTGAATTGGTGCTGGATCGTCTAGCCCTTGTTCCTGCGCAGCATAAAGCCCATAATGCCCAAGCTGCTACCCAGAACCAGGAGGGCTGACGGTTCGGGAATGGGCGTGAGCTTGTCGCCTGCCATCGCGCAGATACTGCCGCCGAGCAGCAACCCTAGGACTACCAGAGCTCTTGAAACTGTTCTCATCACGTTCTCTCCTTGCCTACCGATCTGCATCGATGGTAAGCGAACCTGAGTCCCGTTTGCTCCGGGATACACGTAAGCTTCCCCACCCATGGTTCCTAGTAGCAATTCAACTTCCAGAGTATTCCAGCATTTATGTATATGAAATCAAAAGTCTTTGGTAAATGAATGGGAGCCTTCGACGACCCACTGCGCAAGCTTTTACCCACGAAAGAGGAACAGACTTTCCCTTTGCAGGTGCTGCCGCAGAGCAACTTTGCGTCCGATGGGGCTGGAACGCGGCGGGCCCTTTTGTGCATTGGGCTTCACCTCCTTGAGTTGCTTAACATTTGCTGAAATCGGGCCCTAGCCACTGCGTTAGCCGTGGAGAGTACCCACCATTTCAGGCGGCCTTCGGGCTTGATCACAACGACCCCACAGGCCTGACCGTGACAGCGCCGCAATGGGCGCGGCGAAACCGTCTCCCGCGCTGTTGGGCTCCGCCGCGACTCATTCCAACCTTGAAGGGGAGTGAGAACTCAAATTGATGACACGTCTTCTCGGCGGAAAAACAAAAGGCCTGCGGAAGAGGACACCGCAGGAGTGAATCAAGACCAGATCGCCAGTAAGGATCAGAGCCAGCGCCGCAACAAGCCACCGAACAGAAGTGTCGCGCCCGCCAGCAGCCCCTTTACAGGCGGCTTCGGAACCGGTTGTGAGCCGTTCACGACAAACCCGGTAGAAGGTGCGCAGTTGGTGCCGGCGGCATCACAGAAGTGTACCGCCCATTCGTAGCCGTTGCCATTCGCGGTTTCCAACTGGGCCACTTGACTCCAGTAATCGTGAACGTCAAGTAGCGCTCGTACCAGAGCAGGTTTGTGGGTCGCAAATGTGTTCAATGTTGTAGCTGAAACCTCCGAATCCATCTGCATCACCGCCGGTTCCAAGTTCGAAGTCGGGGCCGATCAATATCCCATCAACCTTGAAATTCGTGATAGAAGCCTGTGTCAACCCAGCCGGCCCGCTTATCAGCGGCGGTCAATTGGCTGACCATGAGGACCTCACAGACTCCTGCGGGACCTCACCGGCTTCCTGACCCTCGCGATTTCTTGGCACGCTTGCTCTTGCTACCGGTAGTGCGGGGCACCTTAGCATTGGGCACGCTGCTTTGAGCCATATCCAATCCGAACAGCTCAGAAAGGTCGCCGGTGCGCAGGATCTTCCCAGGAACCGCTCCCTTCTTTGCCAGGGGAAGCGCGGCACCGGCCTTGGTAATGAGCTCCTTCTCGTCCAACGCATGAAGCCGGAAGAGCAACTCGGGCTGCTTGTCGAGCCGGGCGCCGATGCCATAAAGCACGGCGGCGACATGTTTGCACATTGACGCCCAGTCCGGGCAACTGCACGAAAGCTGGATCTCATTTGGCGAAGGGAATAGTCCGGTCTTTTCTCGGCAAATACGTTCCATGACGCCGGTGGAAAAGCGCCCTTGCAGAAGCTCGACCAGAGAATCAATCGCGCCCGCACAGTCTTTGCAGATGGACTTCCAGCGTGCCTTGGTCACGGGGGTGATTTTCACTGTGATTTCGTAGACTTCCGAGCCGCTCACCAGGGCTTTGACTTCGCCAGAGGCAATCTGAAGATCGATCACCGAGCCGTTGCGCACGTACGTGCGCCCGCGCGGCAACCGGTTTGCGAAATCACTGTAGCGTTCGAGGTTCTGGCACCAGGCTTTCCCCCAGAAAGTCTTAGCAATGGTGCGGCCTTCGACCGTCACCGGCGAGACGGCATGTCCCTTCTTCCTTAACTGCTCCGTCTTGCGCACCGCTTGCCGCCGCCGCTCCGCAGTGGACAAATAGGGTCGCCAACTCCAGTCGTAGTGCATGGATTACATCTCCGCCAGCGCGCTGTTCAGGTCCAGCGCAACCAGCTTAAGCAAATCATCGTCTTTCATTTCCGTGAGCAACAGATCGGGGCCGCCTTCCAGCAAGTCTTTGGAAAGCTGCCGTTTCGATTCGATGAGTTGGTCGATTTTCTCCTCCACCGTCCCGCGGCAAACAAACTTGTGCACCAGCACGTTTTTGGTCTGGCCGATGCGGAAGGCGCGGTCTGTCGCCTGGTTCTCGACTGCCGGATTCCACCACCGATCGAAGTGCACCACATGGGAAGCGGCGGTCAGGTTGAGTCCAGCGCCTCCAGCCTTGAGCGAAAGCACGAAAAATCCGACCGCCTCATCTTCCTGGAAGCGACACACGAGTTCCCTACGTTTTTTCACTTCGGTCTGTCCGTGCAGAACCAGACCTGGCCGGCCGAAAACCGATCCCAGGAACGTGGCGAGGGGCGCGGTCACTTCGCGAAACTGTGTGAAGATCAAGACTTTCTCCTGCTTGGCGGCGATGACTTCGGCAATGTCGCGCAAGCGAGCCCACTTGCCGCTGTCTTCCTGGCGCCAAGCGCCGTCGCCTAGCCACTGAGACGGGTGGTTACAAATCTGCTTAAACCGCATCAGGAACGACAACACCAGGCCCTTGCGCTGAATGCCTTCGACGGTTTCAAGCTGTTGCGTCAGTTCCTTCACGGCCTGCTGGTAAAGCGCTGCCTGCGTGCGGCTGAGCTGGCAGAACGCCTTGACTTCGGTCTTGTCGGGCAGATCGGCAATAACCGTCTTGTCGGTCTTCAAACGCCGCAGGATATACGGCCGCACCAACTCGCGCAACGGGCGGTATGGGTTGTGGGGCCTGTCCGCAAGGCGCTTGGCAAAATTCGTGAATTCCTTGGCCGAGCCGAGCAGCCCTGGGTTGATGAAGTCGAAGATGGACCAGAGATCGCCGAGCCGGTTCTCAATTGGCGTGCCGGTGAGGGCAAACCTCACCCTTGCCTTCAGCTTCTTGGCCGTCTGGGTCTGCTTGGCAGAGGGATTCTTAATGGCCTGAGCTTCGTCGAGCACAAGCAAGTTCCACGAGATATCCGTAATCCAAGGAATGCGGAGCAGTGAGCCGTAGCTGGTAATCACCAGATCCAAATCCTGAAGTCGTTCTGGCGCTATTGTTTTCAGCTCGCTGGCTGGGAGCTCGGAAGGATGCGCGATGATTGCTTTCAAACTGGGCGCGAAGCGTTCAATTTCTGCAGCCCAGTTCGCCAGAAGCGAAGCGGGCGCGACCAACAGGCTCGGCTGCCGATTAGCTTCGCAGGGGCGATGGAGCATGAGCAGCAGCGCCAGTACTTGAATGGTCTTGCCGAGCCCCATGTCGTCGGCAAGACAAGCCCCGAGGCCCAGATTGGCGAGGAGATAGAGCCACTGCACACCGACTTGCTGGTAGGGCCGCAGCGTGCCCTTCAGTGCCGCGCCGGGATCGATGCGGGCCAGACCGTCCGGGCTGCGCAGTCCTTGCAGCGTTTCCGCGAGCCATGGCCCTGCGACTACGTGCGCCCACCCGGCGTCCGCAGAGGCGGAATCGCCATCGGCGGCAACCTCAATGCCGGCAAGCATGCGCATGGCCTCGGCAAAACTGATGCCTTTGTCGGCAGCTTCACGCTCGACCGCACCGAAGTGCTCAATCATTCGGCTGAGGCGCCGCGGATCGACCTCTACCCAACGCCCTCGAACCAAGGCAAGTCCGTCGGATTTGCCGAGCAATTCCTTGATCTCCGCCTCCGTGAGTTTTTCGCCATCGAGGGTTACTTCCAAGCGGAAATCGAGAAGCGCATTTTGCCCCAGTCCCGATGGCGGCTTGCCACCGACGGTGGCTGTCACTTGCGCACGGGGAGGACGGTTGGCTCGCCACTTCGCGGGCATCCGCACTACCACCCCGGCGCTCTCCAGTTGCGGCACGTCTCTCAGAAGCTGCATGGCCTGGTCCGGCATCCACCGCAAGGGGTGGAAAATTTCTCCCGAGTCGGCCATGGCCTTCAGCCAGGGACAGCTCTCGCCCGCCCGCTGCACGGGAACAAGCAGCGAGAGCAGGCGCTGTCTGTTTGCGGCACCTGCATACTCGCGCAGAGCCTGGCCTAGCGGAAGATGCTGCGCCTTGGCGTGCGCCGTCAGCCGCGTCGTGTAGGTGGCAAGGAACGCGAACGGCGCCGCTTCGTCTTTGCGGTTTTCGGCAAGGTTGAAATGGACGCGGCCGACCAGGTTCCAAGCCGGATTGCGTCGCTTCAGAAATTCTTCAACCTCGCATTTCGATTCCGACCACTCGAGTCGGAAAGCCGCATCCAGTTCTTGCCACAGAGCGCTCAGGACCCTTGCTGTCAGATATTCAGCACCGGTCATGGGAGGCGCAGCCAACACAAGCTCATCCAGTTGCGAGGCAGGAGGAACTGGAACGTGAGCTTTTGATGGCTCCCCACCGGTATCTGGGAGGGTGCAGACGGCTGTCACATACTGTGCGGCAAACTCCCGCCAGTAGGACAAAGTCGGGGGAAGAGGAACTCCGATCTCATTGGCACCCAGTTGGAGGAGGCCGTGTCCTGATCCGCGCACGAACGCGTTCTGAAGCCGTTGTGCAAGCTCGCCTTCAACCGCCGCCGCTTCATCGTCTTGTACGAGCGTCAATCGGCCGTGCGGGCTGAGGGTCGGGGCTGGAAAGAGCAGTGGCATCGATTCTCTTGCCAGATTAGCAAACTCTTGCCCAACCGCTCGTGAGCTTCGACCGTGGAGTTTGCTTGGGTGATCCTGGAAGCTGTATCGGCGCTCAGTCAGGCCAAGGGTGGCTCAGGGCTCCGGAATGTCACGCACCTCAAATTGTCCGATCCCAGTAACTTCAATCAACGTGTTCAGCAAGAAGTCGGGATCGGCCGAATCCTTCACCTGCTGGATGACAGGTCGGGTGCGGTCCCACTGTTCGGTCCGGCTCAGGCCGCTCTCGCGGAAGACGATCAAGCCGGGGTGTACATCCACATCGAGGAGTTTGATGAGGTCTTGTCCGCGGAGCGGTTTGCCATCCGACTTTTGGTCAGAGAGCGGACAGGATGTCGGTCTTTTTGAAATCCTCCCCTTTGAAGAGGATAGGCTCGCCGGTGACCTTGGCGAGCGCAGTAGGCGATGCAGTCGCCGAAATTCAGCCCGCCCGCGTGGCGGCCCTTGCCGAAGTCGAGGAAGGCCTGGCGCGAGAGATGCGCCTGCTCGACCGTGAAAGGTTCGATGATGATGTCGGCTCTGCGGAAAAAACATCCCATTGACGGCCGGCGTCTGGCCCAATCTGGCCTTCAATGACGATGGAGAGCTCAAAGAAGTTTGCGGCGCTGATCAGGCAGCGGTCGGCGTTGTGGATGAGCTGGGTGTAGAGAGCGGCTTCGGGTTCCCAAAAAAGATGGCGGCGAGCGCGGAGGTGTCCAGGATCATTTGGGAAGACCGCGTTCGTCATAAAGGAATTCGGCGTGATCGAGATAAGGACGCTTGACCTGGTCGGAGGCCCGCTTGGCGATGGCGAGAAGTTCCTCAACCGAGGCCTTGCCACGCCGGGCTTGGAGGCGTTCGTAGCGTTCCCGCAGAGCTTCCTTGACGGCATGAGTCATGGTCTCGCCGGTGGCCTTGGCAATGGCCTGAGCGAGACGGTGGGCTTCCGGATCTTTGACGTTGAGGCTAATGGGGTCTCTATCCTTCTGTAACATTATCTACCTTTCTTTATTACAGCCAGAAGCACTTCCTCGATCAAGTTTCCCGATGTAAGGTCTCCGAAACAGCCGCTGGAGAGCTACGTTCCAGAATCTACGCTTGGTCGTCGCCAACGGCTCTTCATTTCTTGCGTATAGGCGAGCCCAGGCTCCGAACCAAAAAAGTCAAACTTGATTAAAATAATATTTCAGTTTAGATTTCTCATATGCACTATATTCCCAGATTGCTGGGCGATGTGCTGCGGGAGGCAACGCTACACTTCCCGGCAGTTGTGGTCACCGGGCCACGTCGTGCAGGAAAAACCACACTCTTGCACAAGTCGTTTCCAAATGCCCGCTACGTGCTGTTGGAGGACCCTGACATTCGTGCCCGAATACGTAACGATCCGCAGGGGTTCCTTGACGAGCTGCAGCCCCCGGTGGTGTTTGATGAGATCCAAAATACGCCGGAGTTGCTCGCCTATGTCCGTACCCGTGTCGACCGAAGGCCCCGCCGGATGGGTCAGTGGCTATTCGCCGGCTCACAGGAAGCTCCGCTCATGCGCGGCATTACGGAATCGATGGCGGGCCGTGCCGCTATTCTCCAGCTGTTGCCCTTCAGCCTGGCGGAAACCCCGAAGGTGAGTCTGCTTCACGGAAGTTTCCCCGAAGTGCTCGCCCGTCCAGAACATCGAAACCTTTGGTTCGCGTCCTACCTGCAGACCTATCTCGAACGCGACGTTCGGGCAATTACCAATGTACGTGATCTGGTGACGTTTCGCCGTTTCCTTGCGCTGGTGGCAAGTCGCCACGGCCAGGTGCTCAACAAGACCGATCTTGCCGCTCCGCTTGGAGTCTCAGTACCTACGATAGGCGAGTGGCTGCAAGTCTTGGAAGCAACAGGGCAAATCATTCTTGTGCCGCCCTATTTTGAGAACTTTGGAAAGCGACTCATTAAGTCGCCGAAAGTCTACTGGGGAGACTCTGGACTCGCCTGCTACCTGCTCGGCTTGACCTCGGCCGCCGAGCTGGAGCGCTCCCCCTTCCTGGGGGCACTGTTCGAAGGCTTCGTCGCGGCGGAGATCCTCAAGAGTCAATGCAATCGCAGAATGCGCAAGGAGCTCTACTATTTCCGCGATCAGCAGGGGCTGGAAGTGGACTTCCTCGTACCTCGGCCCAATGCCGGTTTGTGGTTGGTTGAAGCCAAAGCCACGAAGACTGTGCGGCCCGCCATGGCATCTCCTCTTCTCTCCCTGAGGCGATCTTTGCCCAAGCGTTCGGCACGCTTGATCGTAGTGCACCGAAAATCCCCGTCCCAGTTGACCACTGCTGCCCTCACCACGGGGGTGGAGGCCCTTGATGTGGAGCGCTTCGTTGTAGAACTCAATCGCACCAAGTAACAAAGCAGGGACGTCAACCGGTCGCCCGCAATATACATTCGAATTCTGTTCGACGCGCCGCGAAAGCAGATTGTTCCGGCGGATGAGTTTCCTGGCGGCCACCTCCCCACTGCCATGAAAATGACAACTGCCTCTATCTATGCTTGCGTAGCACAAGGTGGTGGCCCGAGACTACGGCTAGCCTGACTTGTCAGCCAACGCGTAAGCGAGCGCAGGCTCTTGAACCGGACGATGATCTCCCTATAGCTCCGTTGGAATGTCCGGTCCACGTCCGGCGCCACGACCACGTTTTCCCCTTGTGGGTACTGCCTGCGGAATGCAAGCAGGTTGGCTGCATCGAAATCGCTTGCCGACCGCTTGCACTCTATGGCCAGAGGCTTTCCCTGGCGCGGCGTCAGCACAAAATCCACTTCATGTCCGCGCTTGTCGCGCCAGTAATGCACCTTCTCCGTTTGGAGGTTTGCCATGATCTCATTCAGTACAAAATGTTCCCACAAAACCCCCAAGTCCTCGGGACGCAATTCCTGCCAGCCACGGTAGTAACACACAAATCCCGTGTCGAAGCCGTACACCTTCGGAGCCGACACGATCTCGGTTGCTCGATGCGTGCTGAAGGGGCGGATTACGCGTACGTTCCGTCCTTCCACCAGTCGACAGCCTAGTCCTCAGCTTCTGTTTGGCGACCAGGCGCTGCATGACATGAAGTCCTGTCCCACCTTGCTTTAAGCTTCCATGGTGGGGGCTCCGCCACCCGTACGCGCAGCGGACAGATCGATCGGCCCCCGTGGCGACGCGGTCCGGTGAGCCGGGTAACGGTGGCATTGCAGGACTGGATGGGGGAGCAAATCCGCCAGCAGCCGCTTGAAAAAAGTCACTCCACGCTGGATGTTGACATCCCAGAGAGTTTTTGGGATGGGCAGAGTCCTAACTACCGTATTCGTTCGCGCCAGCACTGCACAAGCTAAAAAGCGATGTCCGGAACTTCGAACATCGCTTTTTATCACTGTGGGCCGCCCGTTTCGTAACAGACTGACATGCAGGGCTTTGAATCTTGCGAAGTTCTGTTGCACAAGGGGAGGCTCCATGCTACAACCAGAACGCATGGGCGAGTTGCCCGGAAAGTCAGGCACGATGAACGACCAGACCACAGAAACGGCAGGTTTCATGAGCCTTTACCGTCGAGCCTTTGCGGAATACGGAACCCATGCTCTCTGGAATAAGCGCCTGCTTGACGCACCGACGCAAGAGGACGCCCTCGTGGTGGCACGTGCCTTGCGCATCGAGGGCGACCGCGAAGCGCGGCGTCTGGCGGAACAGATCGAGCAGGCCTGCCGTGCCACTTTCTAAGATTCAAACCGAGGTTCTCCGGCTGCTCGCAGCACAGCGGGACCCAGAAAGCTACGTCGCTGGAGCTACCCCGTTGAACCGTGATGCGGCACGTTATTCCGGCGACATCGACATTTTCCACGATCGCGAGGAACGAGTTGCGTCGGCCGCCATTAACGACGCGAAGGCACTCGAAGCGGGAGGTTACGGTGTCAGGTGGTTGCGGCAACTGCCCATGATCTATACCGCCGAAGTCACGCGGCAGGATGCCAGCACGCGCCTTGAATGGATTGTTGACAGCGATTTCCGGTTCTTCCCGGCAATGCGGGATGAGACTTTCGGCTACGTTTTGCACCCAGTTGACCTGGCGCTGAATAAGGTGATGGCCGCAGCTGGGCGGCGTGAGGTGCGTGACCTTGTCGACCTCGTGACGATCCACGAAACCATCCTCCCGCTTGGTGCCGTTATCTGGGCAGCCGTCGAGAAGTCGCCCGGATTTACACCCGAGGGCCTGATTGCCGAGATTCGCCGCAACGCCAACTATCCCGCCGCCGAATGGCGTGCTCTTATGACCACGGAACCGCTCGATCCCCACCTGGTCACAAAGCAACTACGTGCCGCTCTTGACGACGCCGAAGCCTTCGTGACGCGGATGCCCTCGGAGAAACTGGGCTTGCTGTTTTTGCAGGGCAGCAAGGTCGTGCAGCCGGACCCCACCCGCTTGGAAAGCTATCAAACCCACGCCGGGCAGAGGCGGGGGCAATGGCCGACTAGTAGCGAAATCACCGCCGCCATGTTCGAGCGTTACAACAAAAAGCCAAGCCCGTAAAACGCAGGCGCGAGAACGAGCGCGATATCAGGTCTGTTGAACTGGGCAAGTACCTCTGCGAAGTGCGGTCGGATCAGTACTGGCGACCTGGAGAACCTGAAGTCGTTCGATGAGTTTCTGGAGCGCCGCTTTCCCGAGTCCAGAACGAAGGCGTACTACCTGATGTCCATTCACTATGCCTTTTCTTCCATCGACCGGCTCAATGGCCACCAGCACCCGCATCTGCGCCGTGATCTGAATCATCTCTCTGCATTCCGCCAGGCGCGCAGCAGGCTCGCCCAATCGGGCGGTGCGGCAGCTTTCCACTGGATGCGCACCTTGCCTCCGCGCAAGGACTCGAACTCGATGACGCACTCTCTCGGCGTCGCCACCTGCGGCGCGATCAGTTCGACGAAGGCCGGCTTGCTTGCCTTCCGTCGGAGTCGGGGAACCCCGCCCAGCCGCTTCTTCAGTCCCACATAGTCCAGCCGTAGCGGGTGTGCGACGGAATACACCCCGTGTTTCCGGGCCAGTTCCACCGCAGCTTGCCACAGCGACTCCGGCAGCTTCCTCCGCCGCGGCTGGGTGCTGCGATACTCATTTAGTTGGTGTTGTAGTTGCGCGATTGGCTCGGGAATCACAGCTGTGCTCATGCGGTTCGCCTCCAGGCCGCTCACCGGCGGCTCAACGAACCTAACAGGGCTAGCAACTGTCACGCACGCTTGCCGAAAACTCACATAGCTTCCCTGAATATCCGCGCAGCAGCCCTGGTTAGGTCGGGATGGTACGCTGAGGAAGAGGAGGAACGGGACGCCGCCTGTACACTCCATTCCAGTAGCTCCAGGAGCGTGCGTCAAAGATCCCTGCTGGCGGGTCAGCTAGAACTGCTTCGAAGTCCTGGGCCGAAAAATACTTCCGTGCAATGCAAACTTCTTCAACTGTCCCAAAAGTCATTACGTATGCGAGAAAACGCTTGGGTTGGCGAAGGGTTTCTTCTGCGCTTTCAAACCAAACTACCCGTTGGGCTATTGCGCAAAGATCCGGCGGCGGCCGATTCATCTTCGCACATCCTGTCGTTGAATTCCCGGTCTTGGCACCATCTGTGGCAGGACCTCTAATTTCAACGCCTCCGCTGAGGTCCGTAAACAGTCTTGTATCGTCAATGGCAAACTCGGCAAATTGCCGTCGCCGAAGTACGTCAATGCCTTGAGTGCCGCCATGGCATTGAACGTCTTGCCGAAAACGGCAGTCGCGGCCCCAAGGGCTTCTGCAAGACCGATGCCCGCGTCAAATGCCGCGGTAATGTCGCGATAGTCCTTAGCCTCCGCACGCTGTTGAATTGTCTTCAGCTTGGTTGCGGTCAGGTCCAGCAGCGAAGCGACCTGCAACCGATTGTCGGGAGCGACATCCGGATCTTGGATGCGATTCATCCCGACCTCGCCAAAGAACGAAAGCCTCACCGGCCCACTTCTGTCGACGACCACCGAGAGTGTGTTGTCACCACGCTGGTCCACGCGCGACTCTCGCAGAGAACCTAGACTCCAAAGTAGGTTGCTGGGTTCAAAACGCTCATTGGAAAAGAAGTCGAAATCGACCGACTGGCGATGTCCCAAACGGAGAGCAATCGCGGTGCCGCCGTAAAGCACAAACGATCTCGGAATTTGATTGAGATCCTCCCAAATCAAGCGTTGAGCCGCTGGTAAAATGTTGAGTTTCGGACGAAACAAACTCTACCCCCTACTTTCAACATCATCGACGGTGTCAAACGCGTCACAGGAATACTGTTCGCCGGAGGCTGCCGTTTCCCTTCTCTTTGAAGAATCCCACATTTTTCAAGGTCCAAGTTCAAGCTTCTATGGACAGTGCTTGCCGCGACTGGCACTCTAGCTTGACCAAGGACGCCACCTACTACGGGACTGGCTGATCTCCTAGTGATGACGTGCACAGTTTACCACTCGGGTCGGAGGAGGCGCGCGAGGTTGCTCTCACGCTAGCCTCCGTCCGCCTCTCAAAGTGCACGTACGGTTTTCCCGTATGCAGCTTTTGCAAAGATGCATGACTACCTCGATGCCAGAGAAGGAATTAGCCTGACTAAGTTGACCAGCCCGTACTCTGCGTACAGCAGTGACTCGGGCAACTGCCGCTCACCGTTGTTGCGCCATCGTTTGAACCGATGCGACCGAATGCGTCGCAACGATCCATCCGGTCGAGACGGTGGAAGAGCGTTCGGACGTGGGCTGTCTTGTAGTACTCACCCCACCCTCGCAAGAGCGGATTCACTCGCGCGCCAACGAAGAATGGGCGCATGCTCTGGGGGTGAAGTATGTGTCGCTCCCCAACCGAAGTACGCGCAGCCCAGGTGACAGAGCAGAGTGGTCGAACCAGTCGCGGGCAACACAGACTCGCATTCTGTTCGCCGCGCGAGACCAGCTTGTTCCAGCGGATGGTTTCTGGCAGCTACCTCCCAGCTCATGGCGGGTACGTGAACTTCTCAACGTAGTCGCCATACCAGAAGACTTCAGCTCGCGAGAACGATTCCGTTGCTCGTCATTGATCTCGTCTCAGGCCGGCGCCAACTCTTTGGTCTTTGGCACATGGGGAAACGGACGGATTCTCGGCCGCTTCGCTTTCTGGGCTAGCCACAAGTCATACTGCATCTGCATCTTGACCCAGAACTCAGGCGACGTGCCAAGCGCCGCCGAAAGTCTCAGTGACATCGACGCTGAAATTCCGGCACGCTGGTTCAGAATCCGGGACAGGTGCGCCCTCGTGACGCCCAGACGCTCGGCCGCTTCCGCGACGCTCATCTCACCCAGATAATCCCTCAATACCTCTCCCGGGTGTGCTGGATTGAAAATCATGACCTTCCTCCTAGTGATAATCCTGGTAATCCACAAGCACTGCGTCTTCGCCCTCGAACAGAAACGTCAGCCGCCAATTGCCTCTCACGTTCACCGACCAGTGTCCAGCGAGATTTCCTTTCAACGGATGCAGATTGTTGCCCGGCGCGCTCATATCCTCGGGGCGGCTCGCCACATCCAGCGCGGTCAGGAGCCGTCTTAGTCGCGGAGCATGTTTTGGCTGGATGCCCGCCTTGGAGCCGGTCTCGGCAAATCTTCTCAATCCCTTGTGCCGGTAGCTCCTGATCATGCGTATAGCGTATAGCGACACTATACGTAGCGTCAACAGGAACGGAGCTTGGTCTATTTTGGGATTCTCCTCCAGCCCTTTGTTCCATTGTTGGCATGAGATTCCGTAGCATTTTTCTCCATGCAGCATTTGCAGGTGCATCACCTCAAATTCCGCAGTCATTCGAGTGGCGATGTAGAACAGAATTTGATCACCTTGTGCGCTGAATGCCATGCTTGCATGCATCGAAAAACTTGACGCACCAGGCCCAGCTGCAGTGACTGGTGGTCGAACCAGTCGCGGGCAACACAGACTCGAATTCTGGCCGCCGAGGTGCGAAGGCAGCTTGTTCCAGCGGATGGTGTTCTGCCAGCCACCTCCCCCTGCCATATAAACGCGAATTGCCTGGTCTCGCCCTTCACTGATCGCTCAATAGTTGAACGGTCACCGGCGCCGATACGTGCTCCCCTTCCTTCAGAAGCTCGATCATCGAGGCGGGAGTAATAATCCGGGTGGGTTTGTGACGATTCAGGGAGAGGAGCCGCTTGTCGCCGGTCACGAGAAACTCGGCTTGGCTGGCTTCAGCCAGCGCGAGCAGGTAACGGTCCTTGGGGTCCGGGGCCACCGGGCCTGAGGGCAGGTCCCGGCAAAAAAAAGAGAAGTCCCGAACGCCCGCCGCGAGCAGCTCGGCCGCGCTGGCGCGAAGTCTCGCCCGGAAAAACGGCCGGCTGGCGACGTCGCGAAGTTCCGCTACGAGTGCCTCACAGGCGACGAGCGTGAACGTCTTGCGCTCCCAGGCGTCGAGCAGCTTAGCCGGCGCGCCCAGGGGCGAGAGAAGAGCGGACAAAAGGATGTTGGTGTCGAGGATGAGGCGCATCAGGACCGTTGGGCGCGCTCTCGGTAGTGTTTTGCGCGGACGTCTTCGACGGCCTGGTCAATCATCTTCTGGAGTTCGTCCGGGGGAACGTCGGCGAAGGCTTCGCGGGCTTCGCGGACGGTCTGATGAAAGATCCTCCAGCGGACGGCTTCCTCGATGAATCTTGAAATGTCGCCCTTTTTCATGCCCTGTGTGCCCAGAAAGGAGCGCAAGGCATGATCGGCCTCTTTGGACCAAGTAATGGTCAGACGGGTGGTTTCTGTCTCGGACATAACATTCCTCGTCATATAAGCATATATCAGCTTATGAGTATAAGCTACTATGAGACTTCGTCTAGCGCCGCGAAGCTAGCCTTCTGAATGGATGCGTGCTTGGCATTCGGCGCACAGCGTGATGAGGTTCTGTTCCTGGTCGCTACCCGATACGTTATAACCTCGGACCGCATCTGCGGAGAATGACTCGCCGGAATACTCGCGTTCCACGAAAGCCTCACGCTGTGCGGCCTGGAGGACGAGGCCGCGGATCCCGACGGCGCAGCAGTAACGCTTGAGGCTGGGTTGGCCTGCGAATCGCCACGACAGTTTTGGCCGTCCTGGACGTTGTAGTCGTTAGCCTGCGAACTAATTCCGACAATCAGAAAAGCGACCCCCAAGGCGGCCTGAAGCATTTTGAGCATCTTGATGCCGTTTCTCGCACACGCCGGTGTCCACTACGGACAACCCGCGCGTTCAGGCAAACATTCTTATGGAACACTGGTTCTGGAGCACCATTCACCTTTGAAGCAGCTTCGATCTCTTCGTGTTCGCCGAGAGGTCAGAAATGCGAAAAGTCTTCTCTTGCCTGGGTTCCCAGCAGGACCCCAATGCATACCGACTTCAGGTACTTCAACATGAAGGGAATTGCGATGGTATCCGGCCAAAGAGTGTGATCGTTCGACCAACAAGACAGAAAACGCATTTCCGGGGAACTGGGAAATGACGTGCCCTTCGCGCTGATTGCGGCCTTTCCGCGTTGTGTGTTTCGCCGCGACTCATTCGAAGTCCAAAGGGGGTGAGACTGAGATCCAGACCACGTCCGCTCAGCGGTAATACAAAAGGCCTGAGGGTGAGAAGAACCCAAGGCCTGGATCCAGCTTAGATCGTCAGAAAAGGGACCAATGAAAGCGACGGAACAAGCCGCCGAACAGAAGCGCCGAGCACGCTAGCAGTGCCGTTACCGGCGGCTCGGGAACCTGTCCTTGCAGATTGCCAGTGAAGTACGGCTCATCCAGGCTGGTACCGTATTGAAAAACGATCGAACTCCCGAGTTCGCTCAGCGAGAATCCCGGCGCTGCCTTTAAAGTGAACTCGATAGAGTTCTGGATGATCGGGTCTTTGATCGAGGCGTTGCCGGTGTTCGTATATCCCGCAGGCGCGATTCCGTAGTTCGACCCAGCCAGCTTCTGGCCGGTCTTGTAGAAGTTCCCATCTGGGCCAAAGACACCAAAGCCGGCGGCGCTGATGCCGCTGTTCTCGTTGTGGGCGCTGATGCCCGACTTGTATTGCCAGCCTTCGCCAACGTTATTGACGAAAGTGCCGTAGACGGTGGAGCCATTCAGCGAGGCCGAGACCGGTGTGAGACCACTGCTGTTAAACAACACGGCGAGCAAAATCGCTGTGGCATCCTTCGCATCGCCCAAGGACGTGTTGGTCAGTGTCACCGTCAGCGTGTCAGTGGTTGTATTTAGATCAAACAGAGCCGAGGCTGACAAACCTGCTGCGCCCGTGAGAGAAGTGCAGGTCCCCACACCTGCCGTACAGCTCCCTACATATAAGGCGGTATTGTCAGCTCTTGCCGCCATGGGGCATAGAGCCAAGGCCAGCAATACTATAGCCGCGACCATATAACTTGAGAGTTTGCGCATAGAGCACTTCTCACTCATCCGTTTCACGCCCTGGTTAGCGCCGACGTATCCCTACTGTAGCGCGACGCTGCTTCCTGTCAAGACTGATAATGCTTGCATCCGGTTGCAAGCGATTGCAACTATCCACGATCGAGCCACAACAATCCGTTTATTTTCAACTGTTTGACATGGCGTCAATTCATTTGTTGAAGAGTCTGCCGGGCGCGTACTGCGTCGTCGCCTGCGAGCTTGAGTCTCAGCGCCGCCTCAAGTTCGGATCGGGCACTTCGCATGTCGCCGTCTGCGACCTCGGCCATTCCGAGATGGTAACGATAGGTTGCGCTCTCTGGGACCTTCTGAACGCACTCGCGCAGCAAGGGAAGCGCGTTGCGATAGTTACCCTTCAAGTAATAAATCCAAGCGAGTGTATCGCTGACGCTGGGCAGGTTGGGGAGCTGTCGCTTGGCGTCTTGTGCCAGGCCCAGTGCCACGTTCAGATCGCCTCCCTGCAGGACGTACAGCCATGCGAGGTCGGCACCGGCCAGACCGGAGTGCGGATCAGAGGCCAAGGCGGCCTCGTAGTATTGCCGAGCCGAGCCCAAATCGTTGTTTTGGAGATACAGATTTCCCACAAGAACTTGTACGGCGACGAGCTTGGGATTCAGGACCAACAGTTTCTTGTACTGCGCGATCGCCCGGTCGATGTCGCCTTGCACCCAATAAAGATTGCCCAGTTCCAAGTAGGCTTGATTCGACCTGGGGTCGAGTCGAATGGCCCGCTGAAACTCCGCCTCGGCGTCGGTGTACTGCTTGCCACCGGCTTGGAGCCAGCCCAAGATGAGATGCGCGCCTGCGTCGTTGGGCGAGTCAACCAGGAAGCGTTGTGTGCGCGTGATCGCCTCCGACCTGCGGTTCCGGGAAACCAGGAATTGCGACAAACTATCCAGTGCCGGCGTGTAATGAGGGCTCACCTGCAGGGCGGTTTCGAATTCCTTTTCCGCACTTTCGTCCTGCTTCTCAACCGCGTCGACCGCAGCCAGATAAACCATGGGCAGGGGGCCATTGGGAGCCAGAGCCTTGGCCCTGGAAAACTGCTCTCGTGCGGCGGCAAACTGCTTTGTACTCAGGAAAACCCGGCCCAGCAGCAGGTGGGAGGATGCATCGTTGGGGGCCAGCCGAACGATGTGCCGGGCATGGTTTTCGGCCGCTTGGCTGTTTCCCTGGGTCAAGTCGGATTCCGCCAGAGCACGCAACGCCTCGATCATGTCAGGGAAGATGGTCAACGCTGCCTGAAACTCGGTTTGAGCCTGGTCTTTCTCCCCGTTCTGCAAGTATGCGGCACCCAAAAAGAAGTGGGCCAGGGCGGACTTGGGATCATCGGCGACCACGCCGCGCAATTCTGAAATCGCGTCCTGGACCTTTCCGGTGGCGAGCAGGATCCTTCCCCGCTGCAGTCGTGCCGTCACGTCCTTCGGACTCTGCTGCAACACTTCGCGATTGAGGCGCGCGGGCTCCTCGATTCGATTTGCCGCAAGATAGGCATCGACGATGCCGGTCTTCAGATTCAAGTCCTTGGGGAACTGCCTTAAAGCGGCCTCGAAGTGCGCGATAGCGTTGTCAGGCTGATTGCGGCTGAGATAGAAATCACCGATCAGCAAGGCTACGTCTGAGGAATTCGGCAGGCGTGCTGCCAGACGCTCCAGTATGGACTTGGCGCCCTGCTGGTTACCCTGTTCGTAAAGCAGGGTCGCACAGAGGAGGTAGAGTTCCTTGGCCTCTGGATCCGCGGCGATCCCCTGCTGAAGTGTCTGCTCGGCCAGAGGAAGCTGGGACTGCAGGCGATAGAGGTTGGCCAAATTGAGGTAAGCCTGCACAAACTTGGGGTTGAGTGCGATCGCTTTTCGAAGGGCATCCTCGCCGAGGGAGTACCGCCGTATCGCGATCTCCGCCAGTCCAAGATCCATCTGAACGGAAGCATCGTTGGGGGCCAGCTCTGTGGCCTTGGTGAAGGCCGTGATCGCTTCCGGAAAGGACTGTCGGCCCAGCCACGATTCTCCAATGAGTTGATAGGCAAGCGCATTTTGCGGGGCTATTTCCAGCGTCTGTTTGGCTGCGCTCTCGGCCTTTTCGTACTGCCCGGCACCCACATACAGTTGAGCCATTCCCAACCGGGCATCCACATTCTGCGGATCAAGCAGTGCAGCCGTCTCAAAACTATGGAAGGCATTCGCCGGGTCGTGTACCGCCAGATAGGCCTGGGCCAGCCGGTAATGAGCTTCCGCCGAGCGCGGATCTCTGTGCACCGCATTCAGGAACTGGATGCGTGCCGCATCGTATTTGCCGTTCTGCATGTAGCGCTGACCGCTCTCCAGATACGAGTGGGCGCTCCGACGGCACCCTGGGCTTAAGGCGAGCACCATAGCGGCTGCCGCAGTGACCAACAACCGATTCCCACAGAATCCCGAATTCATCTCGGCCCTATAGTTACCGCTTCACCTTGGGAGGCATCCACCACCGGGAAAGCTGGCTGGTACCTTTTCTCAGAGTTGCGGAGTGCCACTAGGATTGGAATCAATATAACCAACCCCAGCACGTAAAACACGATCCCTCCGGACGTGTGTAGCCACCCATGTAAGAATCCCCGATCCACGTAAATTGTGAGTAAGGAAACAGCAACGATTCGCACTCCATTTTTCAAAATGAGAATGGGCACGATCGAGGCGACCAGAACCGACTTCCGCCAGGCTGAGCGCAGGACAAACTCACCGACCAACAGAGTAGTGATCAACAAAGCCAAGCTTGAGCGAATCCCGCTGCACTGCTCTGCCACTTCAACCGTAAGAGTGGGAAGCTGCAGCGTGAATCCCTGCTTGAACACCGGCACGTTTAAGAGTCTGAGCAACCAATATGCAACCTCCGCAGAACCTGCTTGCAGCAGAAAGATGACCTTGTGTAACAGAAAGTCCGGAATCGGGACCAGAAACAAAAGGAAGAGCAACGGAAAACGCGCTCTGGCGAATGCCTGGGCACCGTAAGCAAGGACAAATCCCGACATCCAGAGCACGACCATGGCGAGGATTTCGGCAGACTCGTAGTCGCTCGGGAGAAATGTAAGTGCCCGACGATGTGAAAACCAGTAGAAGATCGCGCCAGCCAGGAACAGCATGGAACCAGCCAGGAGACCGGATTGCAGCTTCGAAAAGATCTCCCGCCTCTTCCGGTAGATGATGTATGCACTTACCGGAGCAACCAGGATAATGTGCGAGCCATAGTCGTGCGTAAGCGAGAAGCTGATCAGTCCGCTTAGGGGCTTCCAAAACACAAACAGTGAGCCCACAACAAAGAGAAGGAAGCTGAGGTGCCTTCGCAACAGCTGGCGGTGTTGATCAGCAGTGGACAATCTTTTCGCTCCCGCTCCCTTTGGTGGCATCCGCGTATCCAACACCAACTGCGAATCGGCCACGATCTTCCCGTGATCATAACCGGAATGGTCGGTCACGAACTGGATGCAGTCGTACTCTCCAAGGTTTTCATGCGATCCCATTTCATCTGCAGCTCGCATTCGCGCCCTCTGCCGCGTTGTCCACGATAATCACGTCAATTGTCCCATGTCGTCGAAAGTTTGAATCGACTCTCCGTGAATTGTCCGGAAAGCGAGGAGGCGGCGGTTGAGACCGTGCTTTGCAGACCCACAGCGGGCGGCATCCCGGGTTGGGTGCCGGCCTTTTTCTGTCTTCGCGGTGTCACTAGCTGCTGTGGCAGGGGTCACTGACAAACGATTAGCAATAGGCGTGAAATTTCTTTGGTCCGTTCCGTGCGCCTAGCGGCGGCAGCGCGGCGGCGGCGACCTGGCGTCAGTGGTGCCGTCTTCCAGAGCGGATCGGCGGTCCCGAGGCAGAGAAGACGCTCGCAGCTCGGACTGCAATCGACGAGTGTAATTAACCAGACGCCCGCGGCCGGCCCGACCTTGGTGATCAATCAGCAGCGACAAAGCGGACGTCTGTCATCGGCTTTCCGTGAGGCGGGTTCTGGATTTCAGAAATCCAAAACAGGGGTTGGGATCGTGAAACGCACCAGCATAGTCGAATCCTCGATGGTTTACTGACCTTGACGGTTCTCTGCGCTTTTGTCAGAGCTGACACCCGAGGACCGGCGCCGCAGTTCACTGCCCAGACGCTGGATGGTGAAACGTTCACCAATGCGCCCCTCAGCGGAACAGTAACTCTGCTGCAATTCTGGGTGACCTGGTGCCCGTGCTGCCGTCGCGACCAGTCCGCCGTCGACAACATCGAACGTGTGTTTGCCGACAAAAGGCTGATGGTTCTTGCCGTTGATGTAGGCGAGTCGGAGACAACGGTCAGGACATATCCACAAGGGAACCCGAGATCATGTCGAGTCGTGGTCAACGAAGGCGCGAAGCTTGGCGCACGGTTTGGGGCACACGGTTTTTCCTATTACGTTCTGATCGTCGGGGAGGGCAACATTGCTGGAACTCAAGGTGGTGCCGATGGAGAAGCCTAACTGCGACACCTGTTGAGTCGCGCTGGCCTACCAGGCCGCTAGTTGGCAGACAGCACGTCGGGTAGTGGCGAAGGTGGAGTTCCATAGTGGGGAGTTGTTCCCGCGAGTAGGCTTTATCGTGACTAACCTGGAAACGCCGAGCCGGGCGGTCGTGCGGTTTTACAACAAGCGGGGGACGGCGGAGTAGTGGATCAAAGACGGCAAGCAAGCGGTGAAGATGACTCGCCTCTCTTGCCACCGGTTCCGCTCAAACCAGGTACGGCTGGGGCTGAGTCTGCTGGCCTACAACCTGGGGAATTTGTGGCGGCGGCGGTTCGGGGCGATGCTGGGTCGGATCGCGCTACTACCGATACCGACGGGATAGGTGGATCGTGGTCCAGTCAGCAGCAGAATCCGTCTATAAGCTGATTGGGGAAGGGAGAGGTGTTGCAAAAGTAGGCTACCAAGTGGGTAATTTTGGCTGTGCTGCTGCGGATGGCAGACCGTCGGGAGTGCTCCCGATGAAAAATTGTTTTATGGTGTCGCGAACAGGCCAGACGGGCGTATTATGGTGCCGTTTCCGAGATCAAAGAGGAAATCCCGGGTAAAACCGAACCGGCACACGCCATGATCAAGAAAGGTTCCTCGAACAAAGCGGGGTCGGAGGGAAAGCATGAGGAGGCCACGATGAACCCTTGCGGTGAAAGCCTTGCGCTAGAAGTAAGCCATCTCCTCGGTGAACATGGGTATAAGAAAATATGCCGTCCCTTGGAGGATATCGCGAAAGACATTGAGTACACCAGCCTCAACATAGACCGAAAGGTTTTCCTCTACAAATGGTCGGGTATCACTACTGTCCAAATTAGCGAGGGATGGAGCATCTGGACAGGCTAACTCACTGATTCTATTCTGTTGACCTTGGCGGAGGAAAACAGGTTGTCGTTTGCACTCAGATGCTGTCCAAATTG
>Ga0181532_10001612_pt1 | contig 21665 bp, 12 predicted proteins | sample PEATcosm2014_Bin_33_FD_119768 | JGI IMG/M metagenome (GOLD analysis project Ga0181532, IMG submission 119768) | Peatland microbial communities from MTU Mesocosm Facility, Houghton, MI, USA - PEATcosm2014_Bin11_30_metaG | ecosystem: Environmental > Terrestrial > Soil > Wetlands > Peat | place... | reverse complement strand
CGATCCGCAGCAGGTGAGCGACCAATTGGATAACCTGGTTCGCGATGTCGAGCAAACCGAGGAAACCGTGCGGCAGGTCGAGGCCGTCTTCGACATGGCGGTGCCGGGAGTCGAGGAAACGTTGGGCCCGCTGCCAACCGATTCATCGGTTTCGACTTCCGGTTCTATACCCAATTCGCGCGTTCGGAATTGAAACCAGAGGAACGGTTCTGGTTAGTTCGATTGCACATGGACCTGCGGCCCACCCAGGGAGATGAAAGCGGCTGTCATCCTGAGCGAAGCGAAGGATCTGCATTTCCGGTCCGATACGAACTGATGCAGATTTTTCGCTGCGCTCAGAATGACAGGTTCAGACGAAGTCTTAAATATGGCGACCATATCAACTCCTAACCCTACCCATTTGGAATCGCTGCCCGCCTGGGCAAGGGAACTCTCCGAGAAGTACTATTCTCGCACGCTTGCGATGTTCGTACTATACGGCAACGTGCGCGACTATGTGCCGGTGAAGCGAGAAGGCGCGATCCAGTTCCTCAGCTTGCCGCGCTTCCTGAACGAGGCGCTCTTCCCTCGCCGCGATCTGATCCTGAGTTACGATCGGGGTGGCGGCCTCACCTTCGCGCAACCCGAAGCTCAAGCGGATTTCCTCCGTGCCCTGTCCGGCTATGACAGTTATCATGGCACCAATTACGCCGCCGGACTGCCCCGCAACCCGGATGGGGTGCTCAACCTGCTTGATAACTACCTGCGGCTTCGCATTGCGGAAGGCAAGAAGATCGCGCTCATCATTGATTATGCAGAGACCATCGCCCCCGCCGGCGACGTGTCGGGCATGCCGGCGGAGGACCGCAATGCCCTGGTCATCTTGAAGCGCTGGGCGCAGAATCCTGCGCTCTTGAAGGCGGATGTCACCCTTTGCCTGATTGCAGAAAGTTTGACTGACTTGAACCAGGGAATTGTGCAAAATCCTGCGGTGGCTTCTATTGGCATTCCTTTGCCTGACGAAGCTGATCGGCTTGAGTTCATCCGGTCGCAGTTGGCCGGCACGCCGCTGCCTTCCGGTTCGGAAGTGACTGACGCTACGCTGGCGAAGCTGACGGCAGGCCTGAAGCGCGTGCAACTGCAGACTCTGATCTCCCACTCGGTGCAGAATAGCCAACCCTTGACGCTCAAATTCCTTACCAAGCGGAAAAAGGAATTGATCGAGGCGGAATCGGGGGGATTGCTGGAATTTGTTCAGAGCCGTTTCGACCTCTCGCTGGTGGCGGGGAACGACCAGGCCAAGAAGAAGCTGCAAAACGCGGCGGCCGCGATTCGTGCCGGAAGAACCGACGTCCTCCCTATGGGCTATGTCATCTGTGGGCCCGTGGGTACCGGGAAGACTTTTTTGACCACTTGCTTCGCGGGCGAGGTTGGAATCCCTGCTGTCATCCTGAAGAACTTTCGCAGCATGTGGCAGGGTGTCACCGAAGGAAACCTCGAGCGGGTACTGAACCTGCTCCAGGCCATGAGCCCGATTGCCGTGATCGTGGACGAGGCGGACGCACAGTTAGGCGATCGTTCGAGTTCCGGCGACAGCGGCGTGGGGAACCGCGTTTTCGCTCAGATCGCTCAGTTCATGGGCAACACCGAGCTGCGCGGAAAGGTCATCTGGTTCCTCCTCACGTGCCGTCCCGATTTGCTGCCGGTCGACCTCAAACGCCAGGGACGAGCCGAGGAACACATCGCCCTCTTCTACCCGGATACCGATGAGGAGCGCCTGGCGCTCCTGCGCGCCATGCAGAAGAAGACCGGCATCAATGTTGGTTCCCAAGAGATCGAGAAGTTCTTCCTCGAGCACGCCGGAGCCTTGTCCGGGGCCGATATCGAAGCGGTACTCACCCGGGCACTCATGAAGAGCGCGCTGGAGAACGAGGTCGCGGTAAATGTGGAAGATTTGAAAGCAGCCTTGGAGGATTTTGTCCCGCCCTCCTACCCCACCGAAATCGAATTGCAGAATCTGGTGGCTGTCTTGGAATGCACCAGCAAGAGCCTTCTCCCCGAAAAATACAAGAAGATCGAGCGCTCCGAGTTGATCCGCCGCGCCAACGAATTGGCCGCACTCACGCGATGACGCCTTTCACCACAGAGGCACGGAGGCGCCGAGAAGTCGGAACGACTTTCTCGGCGTCTCAGTGCCTCTGTGGTTAGTTTATTGGATCAAGTATTGCGCGAGCTTGCCATCCGGAGTGGCGAATGTGGAGAGGTGCAATGACTTTCCCGACGCAAAGCCAATGCGGAAGTGTCGATAGGTCATGCCACCCCGCAACTGGAAGCCTGTCTGCTCGAAACTGGAAGCCGTTCCCAGGGGACCCAAGCTCGAAGCAGCGTCGGCTAGCACCTGGGCAGTGAAATAGGATTCGGCGTCGGAGGTCAGAAGCGAACGGTCGATTTTTCCCTGCTGGAGGTCGCTGAAGATTTGCCGTGCCTGCTCGAGGGACGAAGCGGCTTGTGGGTCTGCTTTCTCCCCCGCCAACAGTGTTCCGATCTGGCTCACGATAGAGCCCGCCGCACTTGATCCGTCGAGGTTCGTCAGGACGGCGATGGCAATCCCTTGGTCAAGCCACACGGCGTTGTCACTGACGAAGCCGGCTACTGCCCCGCCGTGTGTCAACCTCGGATGTCCTGAGGCGTTCGAGATCCCCACTCCCAGTGCGTAGTCTACGGGCGCCCCGTTCTTGAGCAGCGTCGGCTTGATCATTTCAAAGAGCGTGGCCGGGCGGAGCAGTTTTCGCTCGATCAAGGACTGGTCCCACACCGTCAGATCGCGCGCGGTCATCGCGAGCTCACCTGCCGCGTATAGCCAGCCCGGCGCTTCCGGCATGGCCGGGCGAAGCGGTCCCAAGCCGAAGCGGGTGTAGCCCCCGGCGTCGGAACTGGTCAGTGGATGCGTATCCAGGTCGATGGGGCTTTGCATGCCGAGCGGGCGAAAGATGCGGCTCTCGAGAAAGTCCATCAACTTCATGCCGCTGACCTTCTCAAGAATTTGACCGGCCACGGCGTAATTGGTGTTGCTGTACTGCCACTGGGTCCCTGGCTCGAAATTCAGCGGCTTCCCGGCAAAGCGTTCAAGGATGCCCTGCGGGGTGACGGGTTGCTGCATGAAAGGGGCGACGTAATCCAACGGGTAGTAGTCCTCGTACCCGGAAGTGTGGGACAGGAGTTGGCGAATGGTGATGTCCCTTGAGCGCGTCAAAGAAGGGAAGAATCGCCCCACGTGGTCATCGAGCGAGAGTTTGCCGTCCTGAACCAGCAGCAGGATTGCCCCAGCCAGGAATTGCTTGCTGACGGAGCCAATACTGTATCGCATTTCGGAGGTGGCGGAAGTCTGCGGATCGAGACGCGCCTGGCCGTAAGCTTTCACATAGGCGATCTGGCCGTCTTTCACGATCGCGATCGAGGCGCTGGGCGCCCCGGTATCTGCCATTGCCTTGGTCGCGATGGCGTCGATGCGATTCATCGTCTCCTGCGGCAACTGGCCCGCCACAGGGCCCGTCTCCGAAACCAAAAGAGCCATCAGAAGTATGGTGCGGATGATCGTGCGCATAGGTTCTGCCCCTCTCTGACCCTCTGTTTCCTATTCCCTGTTCCCTATCCCCTGTTCCCTGCCTGGCGCGCTCAAGCGCGTGCTGGCATCTTCGTCGGCATAGGCCGCCACGATCTCTCCGAAATAGACGCGGTGGAAATCTCCAGCGGGATAGAACTCCTCGCTCACCGCCTGGGCCAGCGCCTCCGGCGCCAGATCGTTGCGCTGCAGCGTCCGGCACTCGTAGTGAACCACGCACTCTTGGATAATTGGCGATCGCACCTCGCGGCTCGGCATCGGGGTCAAATGCGCCTCTTCAAACTTGTTGTAGTTACGCCCCGAAATTGTCCCACAAATCCCCACGGCCTCCGATATTTCTCTTGGGGCGACGTTCACCGTGAAATCGCTCACCTGCTCGAGCCGGTCATAGGTGTACCTCGAAGGCCTGACCAACACGATAAAGACAGGCCGGGACCAGATGCATCCGATGGTTCCCCAGCCGATCGTCATGACATTGGGTTTTCCGTCCGTGCCCGTACTCACCAGCAACAGTCCGTCCTCCCGCATTCGCTGGATCGTCTGGGCAAAGAAATCCGTAAATCGCACCTGTACCTTGTTCACTTCGGTATCACCTCGTAGATAATTCCAATTCTCGGTGCAGCGTAGCAGGCTGGCCGTCGAAGGTGGAGACCCAAAGTTGGGCGGCATGACCTGCGACCCACCAGCCAATCAAGGAGAGCATACCACAGCACCGTCCCTGATTCTCGGGGATCGCCCACGGCGCGGTCGATCTGCCATACGGCCTTCTGGAGCGACCACAGCGCCAAACCGTCAGCTTCTGGGTGAAGCCCGAGCGCGAGCAGGGGAAACCCTGATGACACATTCCGTCACTGCGTTTCGACGGAAATTGGCGAGTCTAGTACTCTTGAACCGGGAGCCCCCGGACTTAAGTCCTGCCGGTATCTTAACTCTTTGAAAACGCGCCCCTTATCCTCGAGCAAAAAGTGTTTTGAGATTCTGCGTGGCACCCAAAGTGCTCTACGCTATTAACGCGTTACGTAACTGCTCAGTGCAACAAGCTGGATATATGAACAACAAACCACGAGGCTTTTCACTCATAGAGTTACTGATCGTTGTGGCAGTTATCCTGGTCATAGCGGCTATCGCCATCCCTAACTTGATGCGCTCGCGGGTCGCAGCCAATCAGGCTTCGGCCGTGGGATCGCTCCATGTGATGAATACTGCGGAAGTCACCTACAGTTCAACTTATGGCGGTTACAGTCCAACCTTAGGCTACTTGGGTCCCCCGAGCACCGGGACGATCGCGGTCCCATCGGGCGCGGCACTGATTGACAGCATCCTCTCCGGAGGTTCGCCTGGCGCGAACGAAAGCGGCAAGAGTGGTTACACCTTCACCTATTCTCCGGGTGTCGCCGATACAGCGGGCAAGATTTACTCATACTCGATGACCGCTGGCCCTATTACCCCAGGGACGACAGGGAACAACTACTACTACACTGACCAGACTGGCGTGATCCGTCAGAACTCCACCACAGAGGCTGGTTCCACCGACTCGCCGCTGGCTGGCTAGCTCGAACCCCTGCTAGCACGGCTGAGTTTCGGTGTAGCCCGCGAAGAAAAGCAGATCCTTCGCTGCGGTCAGGATGACATGTCATTCTGAGCGAAGCGAAGAATCTGCATTTGGTTGCGGTTTTGCCGCGCTGTGAACTTGCCTGTAGGCCCGCTGATTCTTTCCTGTCTCCGATCGGTCCCCGTGCTAACCTTCCGAATACTCAGACGTCTAAGTAGTGTGAGGCTCGAATATGCCCAAGCCCGATTCGCTGCAAGGCTCGCTCGATCTGCTGGTACTCAAAATCCTTTCGCGGCAGCCTCGCCTGCACGGCTACGCCATCATGACGGCCATCCAGGCGAGGTCCGGCGAGGTGCTCCGTGTTGAGGAAGGCTCCCTCTACCCGGCTCTGCACCGCATGGAGGAGGCCGGTTGGATTCGCGCCGAATGGATCACCAAAGATAACGGGCGCCGGTCGCGGCTTTATGAGGTGACGCCGGAAGGCAAGAAGCAACTTGCAACTGAAGAGTCGCGCTGGCTGGCAGTGACGGCGGCAGTAAATCGCGTTCTTAGGACGGTGTGATATGTCGTTATGGTCGCGCGTCGTAAACGTATATCGCGGCGACCGTTTGAGCCGCGAGATTGATGAAGAACTCCAGTCGCACATCGAAGAGGCCATCGCGCAGGGCCGCGACCCGGCGGAAGCGCGTCGCGCGTTCGGCGCGGCGCTGCGGCTGCGCGAGGAGAGCCGTGACTTCAGGCTTATCCCGTGGCTCGACTCGTTGCGCGCCGATGCCATCTTCGGCTGGCGGCAACTGAAAAAAAACAAGGTGGCCTCTGCGGCAGCCATCCTCTCGCTGGCGCTGGGGATCGGGGCCTGCACGGGAGCGTTCCGGCTGATCGACGCCTTGCTGCTGCGGCCGTTGCCGATCTCCCAGCCCGAACGGCTCTACGTGGTGTCCTTCGCGGAAACGGATCGTGACGGCAAGCTGGAAAAGTTCGATTCCTGTTCGTATCCAATGTTTGGCGAGTGGCGCAAGGTGGTGGGAACTCAAGCCGAGTTGCTTGCGATCTCTTACACTGAACGCACGGATCTGACTTATGCGGCAGACGGAGAGATGGAAAAAGCGGTTCGGCAATTCGTCTCCGGGTCCATGTTCAGTTCTTTCGGTCTTCAGCCGGCTTTAGGGCGACTACTCGTGCCCAGCGACGATCTGACTCCTGGAAAGCAGCCCTACGCCGTCATCTCTTACGGCTATTGGACGCGCCGCTTCGGGCAGGATCCGAGAGTGATCGGGCGCAGCTTTCGCATGGGAAATGACCTGTACAAAATCGTCGGCGTCTCCGAGAAGGGCTTCACCGGTGTTGAACCTGGCACTGTAACTGACATCTTTGTTCCAACTATGATGGTTGCAGGGTCCATCGGCAACTCGAACTCGTTCTGGTTCCGGACGTTCGTCCGCCCCGGGTTGGGGGTTGCGCCCGAAACTCTACGCAGCAAGCTGTACGCGAGCTATCGAGCATTCGAGCAAGAGCGAGCGAAAGGATTCACCAATTTTCCTAGAAGCCTTCTGGAAGGATACCCTAGGACTACGCTGTCCTTGCAGCCCGCGGCCTCCGGCATCTCCAGTATGCAAGGAGATTATTGCGTCTCGCTTGCAGTGCTGGCAGTCATGGCTGCACTGTTGCTGCTGATCGCGTGCGCAAACGTCGCGAACCTGATGGCAGGCCAGGCCGCGGCGCGGACACGCGAGATGGCATTGAGAGTCTCGATTGGGGCGGGGCGAGGGCGTTTAGTGCAGTTGGTCTTGCTGGAAAGTGCTTGGCTTGCCTTCCTGGCTGCTGTCATCGGCAGCGCCTTCGCTTGGTGGTCGGCGCCACTCATCGTCAACATGATCAATCCGCCGGACAACCCGGCGCGCCTGGCACTGCCGGCAGACTGGCGGGTGGTTACATTCGGGTTCGCGCTGTCGATCTGTGTAATGCTGTTGTCGGGCCTCGCCCCTGCGCTGCGTGCTTCGTCAGTACATCCCGCCGGCGCGCTCAAAGGCGGAGCAGACCCGCGCGCGCGACGACGCCTGATGCACGCGCTCATCGCGGTGCAGACCGCCTTCTGTTTCCTCGTACTCTTCGTCTCGATCCTTTTCGTCGCGACGTTCGACCGACTCGCGAATCAACGTGTGGGATTCGTTGCCCAGCGGCTCCTCTCTCTCGAAACTTTCGCTCAGCCCGCTCAGTCAGCGACCTATTGGAATCAAGTGGCCGACCATCTGCGAACAGTGCCCGGTGTTGAGTCAGTGGCGCTGGCTGGCTGGCCGCTGATGAGTGGAACAATGTCGAATAACTTCGTCTCGATCAATGGCGCGCCTCCCACCGATACCCTGGCCTTCTTCCTCCGGGTGTCGCCCGGCTGGATAAACACAATGAAGATTCCCCTCATCGCGGGCCGGGATTTCCTGCCCAGTGAAACGGATCCGGGGCTTGCGATCGTCAATCAATCCTTCGCAAAGCAATACTTTGGCGGAGAGAATCCCGTCGGCAAATCTTTTGAAATTGTCGGAGCGGCAGGCCACTGGACATATTTTGCAATCCTCGGCTTGGCCGGCGACGTAATCTATCGAGACCTCCGTGAGCCTATCCTCCCGCAAGTTTATGTTCCATTCGCATCGCTCGGTGCTCGGGGTGTCGCGGAGCCTCGGAATTGGGCGACGTTTATGGTTCGTACCTCCTCCTCTGACCCGCTTGCTATGGCGTCCACCCTGAGTAGTGAAGTGTCGCGCGCGCGATCCGAATTCCGGGTTAGCAACGTCCGGACGCAGATAGAGATTGACCAATCACACACTGTCCGCGAACGGCTTTTGGCAAGGCTGGCCTTTTTCTTTACTCTGGTTTCGCTGCTGCTTGCGGGTGTCGGCCTCTATGGCGTGCTCGACTATTCCGTACTCCAGCGTCGGAAGGAAATCGGAATTCGCATGGCGCTGGGCGCGCTTGCGGGCGAGGTTACTTGGCGGGTCATTACGGACGTCTGCTCGATGGTGCTCATCGGCGCAGGTGCAGGTGTTGTGCTTGGTTTCATTGCGGCGCGATACATCCGGGCACTTCTGTATCAGGTGAGGCCCACTGATCCTGCGATGCTAGCGCTGCCGTCGCTGATCATTTTTGCCGTGTCCGTGCTGGCTTCCCTCGTGCCCGTGATTCGCGCCGTGCGGACTGACCCAGCTACGGTGGTGCGAACCGAATAGCAGGCGGACGCACAATCTGGCTTTGCCGTCGAGCGAAATGTCGCGTTGGCTGGCAGTGACGGCGGTCGTAAATCGCGTTCTGAGGACGGTGTGATATGCCGTTATGGTCACGGATCGCCAATGTGTTTCGCGGTGACCGTTTGAGCCGCGAGATTGACGAAGAGCTCCAGTCGCATATCGAAGAGGCCATCGCGCAGGGCCGCGACCCGGCGGATGCACGCCGCGCGTTCGGCGCCGCGCTGCGGTTGCGGGAAGAGAGCCGTGACTTCAGGCTTGTCCCGTGGCTTGACTCGCTGCGCGCCGACGCCATCTTCGGCTGGCGGCAACTCAAGAAGAACAAAGTCGCCTCCGCGGCGGCCATTCTCTCGCTGGCGCTAGGGATCGGGGCCTGCACGGGAGCGTTCCGGCTGATCGACGCGCTGCTGCTGCGGCCCCTGCCCGTGTCAGATCCCGGCCAACTGTACGCGCTGGCTCGCCAGTTCACCGGGCCGGATGGTAAACCCCAAACATACGATTCCTGGGCGTATCCTGACTTCCAGTTGATGCGCGCGGCGGCGAAGGATCAAGCAGAGCTGATCGCCATCTCGTATTCCGATCGGACGGATGTGACCTACGGATCGGACGCGGAGATAGAAAAAGCGTACCGCCAGTATGTTTCGGGGTGGATCTTCAACTCTTTTGGTTTCCGGCCCGCCGCGGGACGGCTGTTCACCGAAAGCGACGATTCGAAGCCCGGCGCGCACCCCTACGCCGTGCTCTCCTACGACTATTGGACAAGCCGCTTCGGACGAGATCCGAAGGTGATCGGGCGCACCTTCCGAATCGGCAACGACCTCTACGAGATTGTCGGTGTCGGCCCGGAACGCTTCACCGGCACCGAGCCCGGCACGGTAATCGACATCTTCATTCCCACCATGATGCATCCCGGTGTGCAACATTCAGACTGGACTTGGATGCGGACGCTGGCGCGGCTGAAGCCCGGAGTTGCCATGGAACCTCTGCGCGCCAAACTGGACGCAATCTCTCGAGCTTTCGAACAGGAGAGGGCAAAAGGCCTCGGCGGACTACCCAAAAAAGAAATGTATGAAATGCTGAACCAGAGGCTATTGCTAGAACCCGCAGCCGCGGGTGTCTCCGATCTCCAGAACGACTACCGCACTTGGCTCGCGGCGCTTGAGGTGCTGGTGGCGCTGGTGCTGCTGATTGCCTGCGCCAACGTCGCCAACCTGATGACGGCGCAAGCCGCGTCACGGGCGCGCGAGATGGCGCTGCGGGTTTCGATTGGCGCGGGGCGCGGACGCCTGGTGCGACTCGTACTTGTGGAGAGCGCCTGGCTCGCCTTCCTTGCCGCCGCCCTCGGCTTGGTCTTTGCCTGGTGGGCAACGCCTGCCGTCGTGAGCATGATCAATCCGCCGGACAACCCGGCGCGCCTGTTCCTGCCGGCTGACTGGCGGGTGCTGGGGTTCGGCCTGGCGCTGACCGTCGGGGTCATGTTGCTATTCGGTCTGGCGCCGGCGTTGCGTGCCTCGGGAGTCAAACCGGTAAGCGCGCTGAAAGGCGGAGAAGACCCGCACTCGCGCCGCCGTGTGATGCACGCGCTCATCGCGGCGCAGACGGCCTTCTGTTTTCTTGTGCTTTTTGTGGCCGGCCTCTTTGTTGCCACGTTCGATCATTTGTCGAATCGCCCCACCGGTTACTCCGCCGGCCGGGTTCTCACTCTCGAAACGGTCACGGCGAGGCCGCAACCGGCGGCCTCATGGGATCAGGTGGCGGAACATCTGCGCGCACTGGCGGGTGTGGAATCAGTGGGGATAACCAATGCGGCGCTGCTGACCGGGTGGAGTTGGAACAATTTCATATCGGTCAACGGTGCACCTCCCAACGGGGTACTGGCTTACATGCTAAAGGCCTCGCCCGGGTGGCTCGACGCGATGAAAATTCCGCTCCTCGAGGGTAGGGACTTCCGCCCCGGCGACACTTATCCCGGCTTCGCGATCGTTAACCGGACCTTTGCCAAAACGTACTTCAACGGTGAGGATCCCGTCGGAAAGCCGTTCGAGGTAATCTTCAGTGGAGGCTTCCGTCTGCGCTTTGAATGCGTGGGCTTGGTCGGCGATGTAACCTACCGCGACATTCGCGAGCCCTTCTTGCCCCAAGTCTATGTTCCGTTTCACTCGATCGATGCCAAGGGTGTGTTGCAGCCGATCAGCCAGGGAACGATTATCGTGCGTACGTCTACCGCGAACCCCATGGCTCTGGGGTCCCTGCTGCGGCGCGAAGTGGCGCGCGCGCGGCCCGAATTCCGGGTCAGCAACATCCGCACCCAAGCGGCGATCGACCAGTCGCACACCGTCCGCGAGCGGCTGCTGTCGAGGCTGGCGCTCTTCTTTGGGATAGTCGCGCTCTCGCTTGCGGGTGTCGGCCTCTACGGCGTGCTCGACTACTCCGTGCTTCAGCGGCGGAAGGAAATCGGCATTCGCATGGCGCTCGGCGCGCAAGCCGGCGATTTGGCGCGGCGCGTGACCGTGGATGTCTTCTCGATGGTGCTCGCCGGAGCGCTCGCGGGCCTCGCGCTCGGCCTGGCGTCGGTGCGTTACGTCGAGTCGCTGCTCTATCAAGTGAAGGCGACGGACCCCGTGATGCTGGCGGTTCCTTCGTTAGCCATTCTCGCTGCGGCGCTGCTGGCTGCGCTGCCGCCCGTGATCCGTGCAGTCCAAACCGACCCGTTCACAGTGCTGCGCTCGGAATAGTGTCCAAATCGTAGGGGCGGCCCTTGCGGCCGCCCCATGTAGCGACTTCAATCCTTTCCTGCGTGCCGGTGGATTTCCGCCGCCTCCGCGTTCGCCTTTTTCACGGTCTCAATGAATTCCTGATAGGGCTTGTCTTGAATGTCGACTAGGCCGTAGTTCGAGTTCTCACCATCGAACCGGCCTTCCTTGGGCTCATCGACCCACTCGAACCAGTGGTAGCCGACGGCCTCGGGGAGGCTTTCCAGTTTCGACACGTAATCGGCATAGGCTTTGGCACGGGCGGTCTGATCTGGGACCCTGGGCCCTGCGCCCTGCGTATTCGGAAGGCCGGAGTTTTGGGCGCGAAACGCGAACTCGCCGATCATCACCGGCCGCCCCGTCGCTTTGAAGACAGCTTGCACCGTTGGGCGCGGATCAAAGCTGTAGACGTTGATCGAAACCACATCGGCGTGGTGAGCGCCGCGCAGGGCGGTCTCCGGCGGCATGCCGGCAAATCGCGCGCCCAGGTAGAGGTGATTCGGGTCGGCGGCGTGAATAGCTTGCTCGCAGACTTCGAAATACCGGTTGGCGACGATTTCCAGAAACTGCGCCGCGTCGGATTTGTAGGCCTCGGTGGCTTGGGGTTCGGGCAGGTCGTCAAAACTCGTCGCGCTCACTCCCCACGCCTGGTTCAGTTTTCCGATTTCGTTCGCGTAGCGTTCGCGCAGAAAATCGCCTGCCTTGTGCCGCCCGGGGGCGCCCGCCGGCAATTTCAAGTACATCTCCAGCATCGTCTCCTTGCCGCCCCAGTCCGGTCCCCAGCGCAGTTCGTTGTCGCTGAAGTATCCCAAAAGCATGTGCTCGAAGCGCCGCGGCTGGCAGACCTTTCCCGCAATGTCGGCTGCGGCTTTCTCGAACCTCGCATCGAAGTAATCCGCCGGTATTCTTTGCTGCCAATTCGCACCCGCCCGCTCGGCAATGTCCAGAATCACGGAGTAGGGGACGCCGTGCGTCCAGAGAATGGGGTCCGACCAGGCGCCAATGCTGTTAAAACCCCACTGGCGAATTCGGGCCAGCGCTTCCAGTCCCCAGGCGTTGCGGTCGGGGTAGATCTTCCCGAGGGTCTCGCAATAAGGGCAGGCACCGGTGCCGCGGACCTGGTCGGATTCGTACGAGATGTTGTCCACGCCCACGGTGAGCGTGGGCGCGCCCCTCGGATCGATGATCCACCAGACGCCATCACGATTCTCGGCCCGGAAGTAACCTTCCTGCGCGAAGGCGATGCTTACGGAGCCAAGTACCGCCAGAGCGCCAACAAACGTCAGGACATTTTTCACTGCAGGCAAAGCCTTCATGGTTTTTCCCTCTGCTCGCCATCGCGAGCCAATTATTATTTCTGTATGCAAGCGGGGATACTGTACACCCGAGGCTTGACTGTGGAAACCGGAAAATGAAAGAGCGGCGCTTGACAGGTCGTTCTTCGGTGGTATCATCCGCCTGTACATTCCTTATTACATAACTCCGCGACAGAGGCGGTGTAATCATGTGCAGACTCTTGGCATGCCTGAGCGTGGTGGCGATGCTCGGAGGGGTGGTGTTGTGCGCCGGACAAGCCAATCGGCTGGTTGAAGAAGTGCGGCCCGCGAGCGTGCGGGGCCATGCGACGGTTTATGAAACCATCAACCGCAAAGCGGCGACAAATCCGGTGCGCGACTTGAAGGTCTACCTCTTCGCTTCGGACGCGGTCAAACCGTTCGTGGAACTCCAGAACAATTGCCGACGAGTAATGAGGCAACCTAAGGCCGATCCCGTCCAAACCTATCAACTCTGCGAAATCGCTCTGAATCAGGCGTTCGAGTTGATTCCGACGCTGCCGGCCGTGGCCACGGCCAAAACGGGCCCTGACGGCTCCTTCGCGTTCGACAACGTCGTCCCTGGCCGGCCGTATCACCTGATCGGCATCAAGTCCGGCGAGGACGGCAGCCCCATCGTGATGGTGTTCAAGACCTCGAGCCTACGCCCGGGCCAGCAGCTCAATCTCGAGCTCTCTGAGAACGCGCCCTGGACCGGTCCGATTCTGGAGTAGGTGGTTGGATGGGCGCCATGCGTGGCTTCATCGGATCACTACGGCGCCGGGCTTGTCCCTTCTGATGTTCAGGGCGTAATCGCCATGCCCGAGATCCTTCCAGGTATACCCCTGCGAACTCAGATCACGTCGTAAAGCGAGTTGGGCGCCGGCAAGAGTGATGCTCGCGGCACGGAAGTTCACGCGGAGGTATTCCGTTCCCGGCCCCTGCGTGGCTGTGTATTGGACTTGCTGCGGCGCGTACGCCACGTCCTTGAGCACTGCGTCCGAATACAGAATGTGATTCTCCCCGGGCGGACCCCATTCCGGAACTCCGGCAAAGGCGGGGTAAAACATCCGCGGGCATTCCCCATAGAGGTCCGACCACCAGTTGGAGATGTGCTTACTGACAGGGCTCTCGATGCCTTCCCCGTCCGGCTTATTGCAGTAAGTTACCCAATTCAACGAGCGGTAGGCTTTCTCCTTGTAGCTTTCATCTCCGGACACCGCATACCACCGCGCGCACTCGGCAGCGTATCGCGCGGTTTGGTAGTCCATCTTCGGCAGAAAAGAATCCTGCTCTCCTACGATATTCGCGCCCCATTGCGTTGCCGGCTCGCCGGGGGCGCAACGGAAAACAAAATAGTCCTCGGTCCACTTGATTAACTTGGGCAAATCGGCCCGCCAGTCAGGATCGAGGTCGGGATAATCGAACAAGGCCAACGTATAGTTACTCTCGGGGGTATTACTCTTATACGTATTACTGTTAACTGCGTTATCGGTATGGCCGTCGGCCCAATAGCCGGTTTTCAAGGGATAGCGCCGGAGGAACTCCCGGGTTTTGTCGCGCGCATCACGGTAGGCCTTCACGTCGCCCTGGTTTGCCCTGATCAACTGATCGAACAACATGTAACAGCCCACCAGGTGCGCTCCATACTCTGCCGTGACTTTCCCGCTGTCCATGATCACCCGGTCGGGCCACACGGACTGGGTGGCTGTGCCGGTGCGCGCTTTACGGGCCAGCGTGTTGGCCACGTTGAGAGCGGCGGTCAGAAAACGCTGGTCGCCGCTATAGAGGTACATCCGGTAATAAACCAGCCCCATATCCCCGGCGTATCCCACTTGCGTTTCATGCAGGGCGAAGTGTTTCCCGTTTGTGAAACCGCGGAATTCCATATCTCCGGCATTGGTGCTCGTATACGGGAAGTTCGGCCAAGCAAAGTTCGCAGGGCTGGTGCCGTGAGCCAGCGTATAGTCCATCAGCTTTTTGTCGATTTCCATGACGCTGGCGTCGCCCGTGTAGGCGTAGTACAGGCGAGCGGATTCAAACCAATTCGGAATCTTCTCGGCCACGTCGTTCATCCACGTGTCCGGATCCAGGACTCCGTTCTTATCCCAGAACGCGCAGTAGAAATAATATTGCGGGTAGGATGATCGCGGCGGCGGGCCGGGGCAGTTGGGGACCTTCGTCTTAATGAAGTCCCAGCGCAAGCGAAGGAAATGGTCGTACGCCTTATCCCTTGGCATCGACCAGGGAAGAATCTTTCCCTGGGCATCCAGGATCACCTTGTGGCCGTTGAATACTTCCTGCGTGGATGCGGGCAGCAAGGCGGTCGCAACGATCGCCGCGAGCACGGTTCCGCCCAGCAAAACGTCGCGGATCAAGTTCTGTCTGGACCACATTCGGTTGGGCATGATTCCCGCCATCGAAACGTTGACTAAGTCCGGCCGCGCGCCTCAGCCCCGAAGGGGCAAAAGAGCGTAGCCCAGGGCGTTAGAAGGCGTGAAAAAATCGTCCACCTGTCATCCTGAGCGAAGCGAAGGATCCCCGCAGTTTCTTTTGCTTCAGCGGCTTACGAACAACTGCAGGGATCCTTCGCTCCGCTCAGGATGACACCTTCCGAATTACTTCACACGTTCTTGCGCCGTGGGCTACTTGCTTACGCCCGCTCCGCGGGCTGACATATTCAACGAACTTCTGGGACGTAACCTTAGTTCCCCTGTTGTCGCGCCTCCATCTCTCTTTGCAAGAAGATCTGGCGCGCTTTTCGATACCGCGCTTGGGCAGCTTCGCGGTCATGGCTGAAGAAGCTGCTCCACTCGCCCTCCGGTGAACTCTGCTTGAGCAGATTATCGATCCAACTTACGAAGAAGTGGGCATCGGAAGCGCTGGCCCGGATGGGCGAGTTATTGACGACGACGTAGACGGCGCCCGTATGCGAACGATGCCCGCTTTGCCAGTCCATTCGCCTTGCTGCCAGCCACCCGCTGCGCCGGAAGGAGAGAGTGGTTTCGAAAACCGCCGGCGAGCCAGGGCCTGTCTCGGCCATCTTCGAGGCCACTACGGAGCCGTTCTGTACCAACTCGATTCTTCCCAGGTCGCTGCGCACCGACCGCCACTCGATCCTCACCCGCACGGGCTGGTTCCCCTCCAGGTGGATCTCGTCACCCGGCTGCGACGAATCGTTCACTTTGAGATCCAGGAATTCGTTGTGGGCGTTGCGCGAAACCACGGTTCGCCCTTTGGCCAGGCCATCGATCCACTGGTCGTAAGTGAGGTGGCCGTCGGGAATGCGGACGTAAGTGAGCAGCGTCCCCAGCGGCTCGCTATAGTTGCAGGAATAGTCGGTGCTGGCAACGAGGCCCGGACGAAAGCCGGTATTCAGGATGCGGTAATACGCCTGCAAGGCGGTGTCGCTCCCATGCACATCTTCCATCAGGAACGCGGCTGACCCGAGCGCCGTCTCGACGGGATACTCCAGTGGCGCGCAGCAGTCGAGCGATGTCGGAATGCCGTCGGGCGGCCCGTAGAAGGCCAAAGGCAGGTATTGCAGGTGCGCGAATCCCGCGATGGCGCCTTGCTTCGCGGCCCAATCAAAGATCGGGTAGGTGTATTGGGCAAAGGGCTGCCCGCCGTGCTTGAGGCCCAGAAGGATCAGGTGCCCGCCGATCATTTTGCGCTCAAACGTCACGCCTTCCGGATCGTAGTGCCACTCCGCGTCCCAGTGAATAATGCGTTGCGGCGTCGATACCGGATTGTCTTTTCCGTCAATCACGGCGAGGTCCTGATCGGCGTACTTGATTTCGCCGTTGCCGGCATCGGCCAGCACACAAATCACCGCGAGGTTATTCACCTCCATCATGTCCTTGAGCTGCTGCGGGGTGAGCATTTCTTTCTCATTCGAGCGCCCGCAGCCAACGCCCCGGTGAACGTGCGCATCCCCGGCAAACCAACCCGGAGGCTCGGGCCCTCCGGATGATTGCCCGAACGCCGAACTCACGACGAAAAGACTAATTCCAAGAAGTAAAGGAGATACTAAGCGCGTGTAGCGCGCAGTGGACGTATTCATTTTTGTCACCGGACCCACAAACCTGTTTCACGCAAAGTCGCAAAGCTCGCAAAGAAGAGCAATGAGTTCTCCTAGAAGTAAAACTTCATGGCCAACTGCCCGATGCGCGCCGCATTCGCTCCCGTGACCAACCCGAACGCACTGCTGTTGATGTTGCCATTCGGTGTTTGGAATTGAGCGTGATTGAAGATATTAAACCACTCCGCACGGAATTCGAAGTTTTTCGTTTCTGTCAACCGAAGCTCCTTGACCAGCGCCATGTCGAAGTTGTTCAGGCCGGGGCCGTGGAAGAAGCGCCGGTTGGCGTCGCCGAACACGCCAAGGGCTTCGGTCGAGAACAGCGCGGTGTTGAAGTAGGGAAGTCCGGAGCGAGGATTGGTGCGGTTAAGGCTTCCCGGCGTGTAATTCGGCACATCCACGTCGCCGCCGATGCCGGAGGTGCCGGTGCCCAGCAGAGAGTTGTCGTCCTGCTCGTTCAGGGTTACAGGAAACCCCGTGGCAAAGCGTGTGATCCCCGACAGCTTCCAGCCGCTGGCCAGCCTGCTGTTCCCGGTCAGCCGGTCGAAAGGCAGTGTGTAGGAGTAGCTGACCACGAAGTTGTTGGTCAGATCGAACGCGGAGAGCGCCTTCGTCAGCTTGTAGTCAAACGGATAGACCTGGTCGCCAAGTCCGGAGGCGTTATCCATCGCTTTGCTGTAAGTATAGCCCGCGAGGAATTCCCCGCGCCCGGAGGTGAAGCGCATGCTTGCCTGCAGCGCATTGTAGTTGGAATTTCCCATCGTGTCGTACCAGGCATTGCTGGCGAAGAGCGGACCGAAGGGCTGGCGAGTGCCGTTAATGGCCGGCCCGCCGTTGGCGGGTGAGAAGACGCCATTTTCGAGCCCGGGCCCGCAGGGAGTTGTTCCGGGCATGACTTCATTCGGCTGGCTGACGCTGAGACACAAGGCGGGATTGCCGGGATTGGACTCGAGACCGGTCATCAATCGATGTCCTTGCGCGCCGACATAGGCGAGCGAAACCATGGTGTTGGAACCAAACTGCCGTTGCAGCGTGATCGAGTAATCCTCGGAATAAGGAAGCCGGTCGCCCCCATAGACGACGGGGTTACTCGCCACGGGTTCGAACAGCGCCCAGTTGACGTTGTTATCCGGGTGGGAAGGGTTGGGCGGAGGCGGGAACGTGATGGGAAAGCGCTGGCCCTCGCTATGGCCCGAGGAGCGATCGACGTAGGGAGTGGCAAACTCCGGGGGAAGCGGACTGACGTAGTAGAGGCCAAACGGATAGTCCGTTTGCACCTGAACGCTCAGATCCTCGATGGCGGTATAGAACAAGCCCCAGCCAATTCGAATGCTGCTCTTGCCCGGCCCGCCGGTCAGCTTCGCCAGCAGTCCGCTGCTTGCGGAGGGCGAATACGCCAGGCCAAGGCGCGGGCCGAAATTGTGGTAGCCCGTCGGCGCCACTGTGGTGGGAACCCCAGGATCGCCTGGAAAAAGCAGGCCGGTGGGAGCGCCGGGGAAGGTCACCGATTGCTCGCCCGGAATCATCGCGTCAACTTCATTGCGCGGGTTGAACCAGAACTGGCTGACGTCCCACCGCAAGCCGTAGTTCAAGGTGAGGTCCCTGCCTGCCCTCCAACTGTCCTGGACGTAGGCGCCGAAGTAATGGCCGCGGTTGGGGAACCCGTTTGGCGCGCCCTGCGCAAAGAAAACCGGAGCGCCGATCAGGAAGTCGGCCCAATCGCTGCCCGTCTCGGAGCCGTTAAAATAGAAGTTGCCGTCGCTGGTCAGGTCCGGCCAGATGAGGCCCGTTTGATTGTAGTGGAAGTTTGCCCCCAATTTCAGCGTGTGCGTGCCGAACACCTTGCTGAAATTATCCTGGAATTGGAACATGTTGTCGAACTGGAGCGTGGTGTTGGCGCTGATGCCGAAGCCGAATTCGTTGAGACCGATGGGCAGCACGCCCTGGTATTGTGGGGCAATCACACCGATGCCCAAGGTGTTAAATCCCTCCACATAGCCCTGAGAGCTGAACGACGGGCCGAGCCCCTGCCCGGCAATCGGCTTGTTTTCGAAGATCGCATTGCGCATGAAACTGGCGCGAAACTCGTTCAGCGAGGAAGCGCCAAAGGACTTCGTATCGCTCAGTTCGATCAGTTGGGCTCGGCCTGAGTTCTGGTCCGCAAATCCGGGAAGGCTGGAAGTTGCGTAGGGGCTCACCAGCTTGTAGTCGTCCAGCATGTAGTACCCTGAAATCATGCCCAGGCGCGTGTTGGCGTCGAGCCGGCCGCCGCCCTTGTCGTCGCGAAGCGTCTGATTGTTGGCGGAAGTGGAAAAGTACGGACCGTCGTTCGGCGGAGGGATGTATTGCAGCAAGTGGGTGGTGGGATTTGAGAAGGCGGCTTGCGGGATCATGGCGTTGGGAAACACACAGTCGGCGGAACTGATGCATCCAGGAGTGTAGTAAGGCTCGTTGGCCGCCACAGGATAGCCCAGCTCGGTCGAGAGTTGTTGCGCCCAGGCGCTGCCCTTGACCAGCCCGGTCAACAAACTCGCTTTGTCCGAAAGGTCACCGCCGCGGTCCGCCACCGAAGGCACCGCAATCAGCCCCGTATTCTGCCCGATCGTGTTGCGGGTTCCCTGGTAGTCGGCGAAGAAGAAAATCTTGTCGCGCCGGATGGGCCCGCCGATCGTGCCGCCAAACTGGTTCTGTTTGAAGGCGCCAATCGCCGAGCCCGGGATTTCCGCGTTGGTAACGGGATTAACCTGGTTGTAGGAGTAGAAGTTCCTGGCGTCGAAGTCGGTGTTACGCAGAAACTCGAAGCCGTCTCCGTGAATCTGGTTGGTCCCGGACTTAGTGGCCACCATGATTTGCCCGCCGCTGTAGTTGCCGTACTCGGCGTTGAAGTTGCTCGTCAGGATGCGAAACTCCGCAATCGAGTCGAGGTTGGGGATGACGCTGGTCTGCTGGTAAATGGACTCGTTTACATCCGCGCCATTTACCGTAAACCCGTTGGCCGTTTCCCGTTGCCCGTTAATTGAGAGCCCCCCGCCGTTGAGCCCTCCGGAAACCGAAGTGGAGGAGTTGGTGTAAGTAATGTACTCGCCGGAGGCCTGCGGTGCGACCCCCGGTTGAAGGGCCAGCAGGTCCGTGTAGCTCCGGCCGTCCAAGGGAAGGCTCGTCATGTGGGTTCCGGTAATCACTTCACCTTGCTGGGTGCTCGTGGTCTCAACGTGCAGGGCGGTGCTGGAGACGGTTACCTCCGCCGCCACGGCGCCCACTTGCAGCGTGGCATCGACGCGCAAGGAGCTGTTGACGTCGATCACCAGGCCCGTTTGCTGATACCCTCCGAATCCCGTCTTTTGGATCTGAATCTCATATTCGCCGATGGCCAGTGACGGGAACGAATAAAAACCTCGAGTGTCAGTGGTGGTTGTTTCCTTCACTCCGGTGTTTTTGTTCGACGCCGTCACCGTCGCTTCAGGGATAACCGCACCGCTGGGGTCGGTCACGATGCCCGAAATCGTCCCCGTGTCCGATGCACGTGCGCCTGGAGCAAGAATCACCAAGACGGCGACCACCGCCAGAAACATGCACACCCAGCCTGTGAAAAGGTTCGGTTCTTTCCCGGTTCTGTCCATCATATTTTGTTGGCTCCTGTGTCCTGAACTTCGCTGTGCCTGGCGAGGGATCGCTCCCGGGCCTGCACCAGCCGCTGTATCTATACGATTGACGCGGAAACTGCGGTCCGTCAAGCGGCTTCGCGTCCGGGAAAGGCGAGTTGTTCATTGGGTTGAACGAAAACGCGGGGGGAACCTAGTCGAGAGTTGAGAGTCGAGAGTTGAGAGTTGAAGAGGCAATAACCGCAATTCCTTCAGACTACAACTGCTGAGATTCTTAGCTCCGCTCTCTCGAATGTCTGTCATTCTGAGCGAAGCGAAGAATCTGCATTAGCTCGCCTCGGACCGGAACTGCAGATCCTTCGCGTCGCTCAGGATGACAGCGACTTTCATCTCCATGGGTGGACCGCAGGCCCATGAACACTCAGAATGACAACGGGCAAATATGCAGCTTTCTGCATATATGTGTCAAAATGCTACAGTCTGACCCCTGATTTTCACAATGTGGAACTTCCTAGCTTCATCAATCCCCTGATTCCATTGCACTAAAAAATAATTAGCCTCAATTTTCACACCATTTCCCATTCTTCCATCCCCGACCTGATAGGCTAGTAGATTTGAGGACTATTTCCCCCCTGGGATCAGGAGGGGAATCGGTGTTTGAAGTAGGGGCGGTTCGCGAACCGCCCCTGCATCCTACCCGAAACTTTCTTTCTGGAGATCTCATGTCTATCCGCCAATCACCGCAGCTTACCCCGCAATTGCTCGACGCCGCACGCTCGAACGCCCGGCATTCCACCGGACCGCGCACTCAAGCCGGAAAACACCATTCCCGAATGAACGCCCTCGAACACGGCGAGCGTTCCGACCCCGAAAATCACTACGCCGTGATGCGCGCCCTGGGCGAAGATCCTGCCCAGTTCGACGCTCTGAAGCGGGAGCTCCGTGCTTCCTTCAGCACCGGCGACCCCTTCGTGGAAAAGCAGGTCGATGATCTCGCCTACTTATACTCGCGGCGCGATCGCCTGGAGCGCATGGAGGGCGGCCTGGTGCGGCGCGCCCTGCTCGAACTCGAAGAGAAGCAGCACCGCCGCCGGAAGGAAATCGAAGACTGCACGATCGAGGTCGGCCAGGCCATCAACGTTACGCTCGAGGCGCCCTCGGACCCCGCCGCGCGCCTGCGTCTGCTGCTCTCCTTTCTGGCACTGATTCGCTTGCAGGTGCACGGCCGCCACTTTCTGGCGTGGCAGGCCGCCGCGCTCCAGGGCTTTTACCGGGACAAGACCGGCTGGCGAGGGCCGCGGTTGTGCTTTCTGCTGGCGCTCTTCGCGGGGAGCAACCTGCCTCTGCCGCTGGGTAACGCAGGCGCACACGTCGCGGATGCCGAGGACGACGAAGACGCTGATGTGGAAGCGCCGCTGGGGGGCGCCGAGGCCGACGAACCGGCCAGCCCCGCCCCCGCAACCGAACCGGCGGACGAACTGCGCTACAACGAACTGGTCCTGCTGCTCGCGGACGAGGTGGCCGCTG
>Ga0181532_10001610_pt1 | contig 21683 bp, 24 predicted proteins | sample PEATcosm2014_Bin_33_FD_119768 | JGI IMG/M metagenome (GOLD analysis project Ga0181532, IMG submission 119768) | Peatland microbial communities from MTU Mesocosm Facility, Houghton, MI, USA - PEATcosm2014_Bin11_30_metaG | ecosystem: Environmental > Terrestrial > Soil > Wetlands > Peat | place... | reverse complement strand
GGTCGAAAGGAACCCTGCGGTGAAGCCGTATTTCCTCTTATACCAGTACGTGAAGTCGGTAGAGAGATAGGACAGCCAATCGGTCGCATTCGACGTGCCCAAACCCGAAGGGCCGGTCGCATTCAGAGCCTGGTTTTCCTTGACGTAAGTCCCCTTCCAGGTCGCGGCGTTATTCTCGCCGATGAACTGGAATTGGAAATCCTCGGCTATGTCGGTGAAATTATTCGTTGGACCCGCCAACGCATTCCCACCGCCCGGATAGATCTTGGAGTAAAATCCGTAAGTGCCTACTTCGGCGGTATAGCGATCGAAGTCGTACTCGTAGGCCACCCGCCAATACGGGTTCCAGCCCTCAACCGCGGTAGAGGTTGCCGAATCGACCGGCCCCCCTTCTCCGATGATCGCGTTGCCGGGCGAATTCGACCCGTTCTGCGCGTGCCGGTAGGCGCCAAACGCCGCGTAAAACTGCTCGTTCCACAGGATGTACCCCACGGGGCCGGCCACTTCATAGGCTAGCCCCGCGTTGATGATGGGGGCCGGATAGGGCACGGAGACTTCCGGCGGAACATAGGGGAAGCCGAACGCCGGAGTCGTATTCCACGGGTCCTCGATCGTCGGGTTGTTGTTGAGCGACACGCCGTAGGTGAACGGCTGCTTGTTCGGCAGGACGACGCTGTCGGCAAAGCGGAAGTCATTATTGTCGATGTTAAAGGTGTCGGTCGAAAAGTCGTAGGTCACCTGGGCGAACGCGCCAAAATGAGGGGCGATCTTGCCGCCGTACAGCAGCGAAAGCTGTTGCGGGAATTCTATGCCTCCATTCGAAAACGATGTATATCCGCCGATATTGCTATCCGGAAGCGCTTTCGCCAATTGCACATCGCCGAGCATGACGAAGAGCCCCAGGTTCGGCACGGCCGGCAGGGCCAGAATCTGCTTGCCCTCGTCGGTGATCATCGTGATGTCTTTCCCGTTATCCAGCTGGTAGCCGTTGAGCTTGAACATGCGGCCGAAGTGCGTGAGCTCCGGGTACACGACGTGGCAGGAGAGGCACGCCAATCCGGTCTGCCGAGCAAAAATCGGCAGCGCGTGCGCCGGGTGCGCGCACACGAGACCCAACAGCACGAGCGCCAAGGCGCCGCAGCGTTGATACCAAGCGTTGAATTGAAACGAGTTGAACCGTGCCATATGTGGGCTCCCTTAGACTAGATCTCTTCTCTTCCGCACCAAGCTTGCGTGACGACACCCCGAGCACTCCGCGATCCTATGTTTGTTGCATTTTGCCAACAACGCGCGGATTTGGGGCGTTAATTTTTATGCGGCGGTAGATTTACCACGCTTTTTGCGTGGTATCAATAGGTACAAGCCGAGTTAATTCGGTAAAGTCAATTTTTTGTTGTAGTTTGTCAACAGATCCGGGAGCTCGCCGACATCACTTCTCAGCATTCTTGCGCGGCATCAAGATGTACCAGGATAACAACATGCTGGAAAATGCCAGGGCCAAACACAAGGCGGTCGCAATCGTTGTGAGCATGGAGAATATTCCCTAGGTTGTGTGCTGAGGTTGATGGTCGCGCGATCCGTCAGGCGGCGGCCTTCTTGTCGGCCGCGTATTCCTCCGCGTCGTGGCGCTTGAGCGCGATCGCCAGGATCACGCAATAGGCAGCGCCGAACACGAGCATGCACCAATTCACGAAGCCATCGAAGCTGGTCGGATCGTAGCTTACCGGCCAATTTCCGCCCCAGACCTTGAAGTCGCCGCGGCCCAGGAAACACATCATCGCGGCGCCGAACACGCTGCCGTTGCCCATGCCGGTTACGAAGCCGCCAACGATGATCACCCAAAATGCACGAGCCTGAATCGTTCTTCTTTGCATTTGCGTAGCCTCTAACGCCGTTGAAATGAAGCACCACGTCCTTAACTTTTAGACTCTACTCGAAGGCGTGTATCGATGCAACGGAACAACTACGGAGTGAACTGCGGTAAATTCATCGCGGCTCCCGCGCTGCGATCCAGCGGACTCAACTCCAGAATGCGCGCGCGGCTTGCGGCCGCAGCGGCATCTCCTTGCGCGCGCTGCAGAGTCCACAGCGCGCGCCACGCGTCCACGGACCACGGATTGATAATCAATATCTTTTGCAGCAATTCCTGCTGCTTAAGGCCGCGCTCGGGAGCGGCGTCGAGATTCGCCATGAGCCGATCGGATAGCGCGTACTCGGTCCAGCGGTCGTGCGGATCGGCCTCGTAGGCGAGCCCCAGCAGATGATCGGCCTCGAGCGCAGCGCCCTGCCAGCTTGCGAGCTCGCTGCGCACTCGAAGCTCATTGCCGATGTAGGCTCGCCTGAAATCTTCTTGCTGCGGCGGCGGAACGCGCAACAGCTGCGTGGCTTGTTCGATCGTCGGCCGCCGCGCCAACAAAGAGTTGAGCAGCGGCGCGACATCGGCGCCCGAGGCGTAATGCAGCCGCGGCAGCAGAAATTCGATGACGGGCGCCCATTCGTGCTGTGTTGCACCGGCGCTCACGTCGATCGGTCCGAAGTAGCGCCCCAGCCATTCGGTGGCGCCCTCCGGGGCGTTGATTTGCGTGCGCTGCTCGGCCGTCATCCCGTTCAGGTGCGCGAACAGCGCGCGAGCGCCCTGCCAATGATCTCGCGGTCCGACCAGCGCGAGGTGCATGCCGTCGAGAAACAACTGCGCCTCCGGAAACACCTGCCGGAAGCTGCGCAGCACGATGGCGAGCGTGCGCTGATCGAATTGGTTGAGCGCCAGCCATTGCACGAACAGCCCCTCATCGGCGAGCCGCGCTCGCACGCGCTCGAATTGCTCCACGGACAACAGAGAGCCGACACCGGCCAGATCCGGGTGAAACAGGTCGCCGATGATCACATCGTAAGTTTTGGGCGTGGCGCAGAGGAAATGACGCGCATCGTCCTGGTAGACCAGAGTCTGCTCGAGCACATCGTGATTGCTGGCCCTGAACCAGCGGTCGGCGGCCTCGATGCTGCCTTGGGATAGCTCCACGGCGCTGCGATCGAGGTTCGCAAATGGCAGCGAGCCCGCGAGTGAAATGCCGGTGCCGACGCCGAGGAACAGCACCGTGCGCGGCTTCTCGTGCAGCAGCAGCGGTAGGCGTGCCTGATTGGTTTGCACGAAAACCGCGGTGGGCTCGGTCGAGGCATCCCACCGGCGAAGATCCGTGAGCAGGATGCGCTGCCCGTCGGACTGCTCCACCACCTGGGTGATCGCGATGGCATCTTCATAGCGATACAGGTCCCGGCTGCCGGCCATGGCCTGCGGCAGCAGATCCTTCACCGGCGGCAGGACGGCCACGGGCCACGCGGCGCCGAGGATCAGCGGCACGCCCAGCCACGCGCGGCGCGAGCGCCCGAGCATCAGCCCCGGCAGCAGCAGCAGCATCGCGGCGAGCGCCAGCGCACCGGCGCTGCCGATGCGCGGACTCAAGGACACGTAGAGCATCGCCCCGAGCGCTGCTCCTAAAGAATTGGCCGCGTACAGCCAGGTGCCGTTGACGCTGAACCTTGAGGTGAGCGCGGGCAGCCAGGCTCCCAGGCACAGTGTCACGGGCAGCGTCAGCGCCGAGAGCAGCAGTCCCTGGCCCAGCATGGCCGCACCCAGCGAGCCGAAGGTCACCCTCTCCATCCAGCCCGAGACCGCGGGCAGCAGCCATAGGCCGGCGATGGTGCATGCGCAAGCACACCAGGGCAGCGCCGCCATCAGTCGCGAGCCCACTCGCCGGGAGGCGAGGAGGCTCCCGAGTCCCATGCCGAACAACATCACCGCGAGGATCAGCGCCAGCACATATTCCGTGCGCAGCATCACCAGGCTGAACAGCCGCATCCACGCCATTTCCAGCAACAGGCTCGCGGCGCCGATCAGGCCGTAGTTGAGCATCAGCCCCGCAGAAGGCTTAGGATGGCTCGCCGGGCTCGCGGCTCGCGCCGCGTCCCGCCCTCGGCCCTCCAGCGCGAACAGTCCCGCGGCGGCGATCAAACCGAGCAGGGCGACCGTGCGTATCGATGAGCTCCAGCCGATGCCGGGCAGCAGCAGCAGCGGCAACAGTGCGCCCGCTGCGGCGCCGAGTGTGTTGCTGCCGTAGGCCGTGCCGATCGCTCGCCCGTATCGCTTCCAGCCCTCGACCAGCAGGGGAAAACCCGCGCCCATCGCCGCGGCCGGCAGCGTCAACAGCGAGAGCCCGGCGAGCGCCAGCAGCACATGCCACTGCGGGGAGGACAGATGGCCGGCCGCCGCGTCGATGAGCGGAGTCGTGAGGTGCACGCCCCACGGCAGCAGCAGCGCAAACACTGCAATGCCCGCTTCCAGCAGCGCGAGCAGCCGCAACGGCCTCAAGCAGCGCGCGGCGCGCCCGGCCATGAGTCCGCTCCCGCCCGCGAGCCCGAGCATGAACGCGGCCACCGTGACGACCGCCGCAAAGGTGCTCACACCGAATTGCAGCGCGAGCATGCGCACCCACAGGACTTCGTAGGCCACGCCGCAAAGCCCGGACAGGGCGCCCAGCAGGGCGAGCCACGGCGCTCCCATGCGCGAACTCAAGCCGATCAGAACGGGAAGAACCAGACCACACCGACGATCACGTGCACCAGCGCCACGGTGACCGTCAATCCGGCAAGGATCATGTGCACCAGGAACAGCGGCTTGCCGAACGCTGCTACCGCAATGCCGACGGAGGCGGTACTGATCAGCAGCACGAGCAGCACGGCCCCGATCGTGAACATGATGACCTGTCTTTCGTGCTCGGCGATGGTGGTCGCGCGTGCGGGACCCTGCGGCGGCTGGCGGGAGAATTGCTCAAGAATCTGCAGCCCGTTCGACGTGGCGGGCGGCTCGGCGTCCGCCAGGCACACCGGCACGTGCGCGAGCAACAGCACGCTCAACGCGAGCGACGCACGCAGGGCGCGAGGAGCCTGTCTAATCATCGTCCGGCTTGTGCTTCGGGCCCCGCCACATCAAGGCCACCATCAGGATGAAGGGAACGAACACCGCCACCAGCAGAAACAGAAAAATCATCCACGGCGTTTCGATGCTGACGTGCAGGTACCGGTAGCTGTCGATCGCGAAGGCGGTGCCGGGGTACGGGAGCATGAACGCGAGCGCAGCCGCGCCGCACAGCCGCTTCATGTCTGCGCCCTCTTAAAGTCGACGCTGCTCGCACAGCGGAAACCGTAAAAATCGGTGGCCTGGTTCGGATAGGCGTAATCGCGGTGATACAGCGATGTGGAAAACGGATCGCCCTTCCAGGAGCCGCCGCGCAGCACCTTGTAATTCTTGCCCTGCGAGGGCTGTGCGCCGGCCGCAGCGTTCCCGGCATGAAAATCCGACGCCTTGGAGCCCTCGTAGGGCAGCAAGTCGTCCGCGGTCCACTCCGCCACGTTGCCGGACAGATCGTAGACGCCGTAGAGGCTGGCGCCCTGCGGATAGGCCGTCACCACGCTCGAGGAGCCCACGTTGTAGTAGGTATTGAGGCGGCTCGGATCCATCTTGTTGCCCCAAGGCCAGCGGCGCCCGTCGGTGCCGCGGCCGGCTTTCTCCAGTTCGGTTTCGTGCGGCAGGCGCTTGCCGGCCCATTTGCAGTAGTCGGCCGCGTCATTCCACTCCACCATCGTCACCGGGTTCATCATCTCGCCCTGCGGAATTCGTCCGTATTTCCAGTTGCCCGGCGGCCGCCGGTTGGTGGCGGCGACGAAGCGCGCGTATTGCGCGTTGGTCGTCAGATACTTGTCCAGGAAAAACGCCGGCAGCGTGACCTTGTGCTGAGGCTTGTCCTGCGCGTCGGCGCGCTCCAGATCAGTGCCCATCCAGAAATCACCGCCCGGGATGGGCTGCATGGTGTCGAGGTCCTCCCATTGTTCACGGCTGAGCAGTCTCTGGGCCTGCACCACCGAGTAGCCGTTGCTGGCGGCGAGCGAAGCCTCGTGGATCCGGTGCAGCACGATGTCCTCGCCGGCTGCACGCACGCGGTTGCGCTCCTCCGCAAGATCGTAGGTGGCGAGCCTGCGCATGTCGCCGAGACGAAGCCGTCCGAGCATGACGACGTGGATGGTGCTGCCGATCATGACCAGCACCAGGCAGGTCAGGAACGTCATCGACAGCAGGCGGCGGCGCTGCTGTCTTTCCTTGACCGACAGGGGGGCCGGACGATGCGACATCAGAGCCATGCGCATCCTCTATCGCGAAATCGGCGGGACCGGGCCGGCCCCCTTCTGGGCCGGGGAACGGCCATAGGTTCGCTTGATCATGACCTCGCCGATGACGCCGCCGATCGCTGCCGCTTCGATCGCCAGTATCAGGAAAAAGCCCCACCAGCCGAGCGGCATCAGCGAGGACCCTGGCGCCATCGTGGTCAGATGATTGGCGATCGCAAAATAACTGCCGCAACGCACGATGCACGATGGAATCCAGGAAAGCCACTTGCCTCCGAAGCCGTAGATCAGCGAAACCATGGCGCCGCAGAGGAATGGCACGAGAAACAGGTCGAGCACCCACAAGGGGCTGAAATAACCGACGCCCCCGGTGAACGCCTCGATCTTGACACCCAGAATGCGATCGGCGAAATGGTTGAATGCGGACGCCAGAAGTACTGCTGCTGCGCCGCGATAAAGACGCTCGGAATTAGTTTTCCGCATGGGCGCCAGGATACGCTTTACCGGTGAGCTTTTCATATTCGGCGGCCCGCGTGCTGTCCAAGTACCAGTCCTTCACCTTGAGGCTGGCCATGTATTGCGCGAGCGTATGGCGCTCAACGTCCGTGAGGTCCGCGAGCGATGGCATCCGGTACTCCGCCTTCAGGCGGCTGGGCAGGATGCTTTGCGGATCCGGCGAGGAGAAATAGCGGTAAAACCACTCTTCGGTGCGCAGCGAACCGATGCCGTCCAAGGCCGGTGCCGGGACCGATTCGAACACGCTCTTCACCGTCCACAGCGCGTGGCACTGGCGGCAGTTGTTGCTGCGATATAGATCCCCGGCCGCGCGCGCCAATCCCGGACTTGCCGTCGTGTAAAAAGGGATGCCGCGGTCCGGCGGTGCCCCCGAGCGCAGGCTGATCGCGTTTCGCACCATGACGCCGGCGACGGCCACTCCGATGATGGCCAGGATCACCGCTTCGCCGCGCTTCATGAGGAAGGTCGGTGCGACTCCGCTTGCATCTTGAGGTGCCGCTGTCGACTCGCTTCCTGCTCGACCAGCACCTCGCGGCTGTACCGATACTCCTCGGGGCTCATCTTGTCGCGATCGGATTCGGTAAAGACCAGATACTTGATGTCCTCGTCGAACTGCTCGTTTTTCCACGCCCACCGGATGCCGAATAAGCTGACCACGATGATCGCGGCGCCGACGATCAGCCACAGATAAATGGTCCAGCCGTCGCCGAGTGATTCAAAAAAACTCATAGCCGCCCACCTCCACCCAATGCCCTCGAGGAGCTAGAACAGGACACCGGATAACATCTGCAAGGAAGCAAACACCACGGCAACCACCACCCCCAGGATGATGGCCGCGAACATCCACTTTTCGCCGGTTCGGGTCACCTTTTGCCCCGCCGTACCCCGCATGACGGCGATGATGATCCCGGCGAACAACACCACACCCAGCATCAACAGGAAGAAAACGCCGACCCCGAAGCGCTGGCTGTGCATGCCCTCGATACTGAGGTCGAGCCGCGTACCCGGCCCGGCCAGCGCCAGAGCCCTCATCCAAGCACTACCCTTTGATCTGCGGACTCTTCTTGTCGTAATTATCGACAAAAAAGCCGTAAATAAACGGAGCGATGAACGCGAGGCCGATGGGTATTAGGAGTGCCAGCGGGCCATAATCAAGATCAATCATTTCGCCATCCTCCAGTTCAAAAGCCGCCGAGCTTCAATGCTGACTGCCGTGCCGGGGCTCCCAGCTAGTGGGGGGCAGCCGCTTGACGACGAGAAACACGCCGATGAAAAACGCCGAGAGATAGAATATGTCGATAGTATAGCCCTTGTCCCACCAAGGCTGCTGGCGGATGCGCGTCCCATCGGGCCGATAGTTGCCCTCGAAGTTGGCAATCACGACTTGATCGCCCACCACCGTGTAATCCTTCAAATCCACGCCCTTGGCCTCCAGCGCCTTGATCTGTGGCGCAATGAGCCGCAGGTCATCCATGGTCTCCGGATGGCGGACGAGCTGCGCTTCGTTGCCGGCGCCCTTGTTCAGGGCGACGATCAGGTCCATGGCTTCCTTGTCGTCCTTGGCTGCCAGCACCTGGGGATTGTCCATGGAATTGACGTAGGGTGCGTACAGAGCCGCGGTCGGCCGCTGCCCCCAGAGCGGAAAGGTAATAAAGAAAGCGGTAACGACCGTCAGAGCGACCAGCCACACCACCGGCAGCGGGATGGGGTTGTTGTCTTCGGTGAGTCCGCCCAGCGATTCCTTTTCCCACAGCTTCTCCGCCTGTTGATAGGTGGCGGCATCGCTCAGGGTCGTCATCGCGGTGTTGAAGGTCCAGGCCATGGGTGTCTCCGGTGTCTAGCGCCGACTATTTCATGTTCAGAACGAAATCGATGAGCCAGCGTATCTCGCTATTGGATGCGTAGGTCGGCACGTCCGGCGGAACATCCCTCTTGCCCTCGCGGTACGCATCGAACTCCTCGTTCCACTTGTCGTAATCGATCTTTTTGCCGCTGGCATCCAGCTCTCCCCAGAGGTAATCGAAGCGCGGCATGATCGAATGCGGCTGGACCAGCCGTGGGTTGAAGAAGTGCAGCATCATCCATTCCCGGGAGGAATTGCGCGAGCCTACGTGCAACAGGTCCGGTGCCTTGCGGTCCGAGCCGAAGGCGGTCGGGGATTCGCCGTTGAAGTCCCCCAGCATCGGAGGCGCACCGAACACCTGCCAGTCCTGTGTCTGCTCAGGCAGCAGCGTGTGGCACCACCAGCAGCCCTCGCGCACGAACAGCGTCTTGCCGGCTCCCGCGTGCGATATGTTCTCGTCCCCGGCAGTCTTCAGAACCGCCTCGGGTTGCCAACCCTTGGTAATGGTGGCGTTCTCGATGTACGGACGCTTCTCATCATCGGTGCTGATCAAAAAGACCGCACCCTCGAGATTTCGCCCCTCGTTGATTTTGCCCACCTCGATACTGAGCCGCTTGGCGCGGCCGAGATTGTCGGGATGCAACACGCCGCTCGCAAAAGGAGTGCCCTTCTCGTAGACGTACGCGTAAGTAGGCTCCATGGGCTGGCCGCTCGCCGGATCCGTCTTCAGCAGAACCTTCAAGGGTTTGTGGTGGCCCAGCAGCAACGGATCGTAGAGATTCCAGCCGGTTTCCCAGCCCGCCGTCAATTGCTTGTCCATCGAGACGGCGGTCGCATCCACGCTGGCAATATCCAGGCTGGGCAGCAGCAGGGTGATGCACATGGAGCCGCCGAGCGCCACGGCAAACATGCGGCTGCCGATCTTATATTCTCTGAAGTTCATCCTGAGTCTCCTCTTCGGCAGCGCAACCTAACGCTCGTAGGCCAGTTCATGCGCCATGCGGCCCTTTGGAACCACCGTACCGACGCGGGCCGTCATCCACATGTTGTACAGCCACACGATGTTGCCAAAGAACACCAGCGAGCCTCCCAGCCAGCGGGCAATCATGTACGGGTGTTCGGCAATGACCACGTCGATATAGGGAACTTCGTAGATCTTGCCGGCGCCCTGGATGAGTCCGGCGATGGTCATCGACACCCAGTAGATGGTGAAGCCGATCAGCAGCGCCCAGAAATGGATGTTGCCCAGGGTGATCGAGTAGAGCTTGCGCTTCAGGATCATCTGCAAGCCGAGGTACACGGCGGCGACCTCCATGAAGGTCGAAAATCCGAGCAGCGCGAGATGCGCGTGGGCGACGATCCAGCCCGTGCCGTGAATGTACCAGTTGATCGCACGGGTCTGCTGGAACCCGCCCTGCATATTGAGCGGAATGGCGAGCAGTGCGCCGGTGACGGTGAACCGCACCTCCAGATTCTCGACGAACATGTGCCATTTGCCCTCCATCGTCAGCAGGATGTTGGAGACGAAGGCAATGGCCGGAACCAGGATCAGAACGCCCTCCACCGAGGCGAAGGACTTCAGCCACTCGGGCAGCGGCGCGGACATCAGGTGATGCGCGGCGGGCGTCGAATAGAAAACGACCACGGACCAGAAATGCAAATGGCCGATGCGGTGAGAATACAGCGGATTGCCCGTCACCTTGGGAATCGTGTAGTACGCGATGGCCGCAGCCACCGGGGTGATCCACAGCCCCAATACGTTATGCGCGAACCACCAGGTGAGGTACGCCTCCGTGAGCCCCGTCAGGTGGAAGTATTCCGGCAGGTTGCCGACGATGAATACGATGATGAGCATGAAAGTGGCTGCCGCGAAGAACCAGTTGGTCGTGTAGATTCCCTGCGTGCGGCGATTGATGATCGTCATCCAGACATTCAGGCCGAGGGGAATCGCCATGAACACGGAAATATAGAGATCGATGAACCACGGAAAATCCGAGTACTCGCGTCCGGAGGTCATGCCGGCCCACAGCACCGTCAGGCCGAGGGAAAGGCCGATGTTCCACAGAAAGCAGTTCCAGAGTCCGAGCTTCTCCGACCACAGCTTGGTGTTGCCCAGGATCGGCGTGATGTACATCATCGCCATCGCGAACGCCATGGAGATCCAGCCGAAGATGACCGCGTGCACGTGCACTTGCCGCATGTGACCGAACGACACGAACTCGAGACCGTGGACGAAATCCGGAAAGGCCAGTTTGGCGGCATTGAACGCCCCCAAGCCGGTCCCGATGACGAACCAGACGATCGACGAGAAGCCAAAATAAACCGCGGCGGAGCCCGGCGGAATATCCTCATTCTTGGCTAACAGGTATTTGAACATGGTCATTCCCCCCTGGCTTTACCCGGCAAAGCGGCTGCCGGAAAAAATCTTGTCCCTGGATCGATCGCGGGTCATTTGCGAATCATTTGCGAATCATTCGCGTTTCGCGATTTTTTCGCTCTGCAGCCTACGGAAACTAATCCATCTTGCGCTTCAATGCAATGTGGGAAAACCGAGAGTCACGTGATCAGCCCGTATTTTTTCATGGCACCGCGCACCAGGAAGAAAGCCGCCGTGAACACGACGACAGACACGGCGATCCCGAAAGGCGAGAACATGGCGAGCGGCGTGTCCGACGCGGCGCCGGCGATCCAGGTGTAGCGCTCGATCCAATAGCCCACGATGATCGAGACGGCGACGCCTCCAATCACGCCGGGCGTGTAGCGCGAGTAGGGAAATACCAGCACCGAGAATGGTATGACGAATTTCAGCACGAAAAACAGCCAGAACAGCTTCGAGAAGGGGCCGTATTGCAGCTGGAAGATACGCCCGGTCTCATCGGGCAGGTTGGCGTACCAGGTGATCAGGTACTGGGCGAAGAACGTGTAAACCCACAGGATGGTGAAGGCCAGCATCAGCTGCGCGAGATAATTGTAGATGTACTCGCCGAGCGGCGCCTTCAATGCCTGGTTGCGCATCAGCAACATCACGCTCAAGACCAGAACCGAGAGCATCATGCCGAAGGAGCTGACGAGGTGGTACATGCCATAGATGGCGCTCGACCAGCCGGGCTGCAGGGTCATTTCAAAATCCCAGGCAACCATGGTGCCGAACAGCACCTGAGCGAACGGGATCAACAGCGCATTGTTGCGGAAGGTGCGCGCCTGCGCCGCACTGCGCGTGGAGACGGCCTGATACTTGATGAACAGGCCATATAAAACGCCGACGATGAGCAAGCCTATGATCTCGCGCGCCGCCAGAAATCCGAGATTGTTCCATCCCGGCATGGCCGCCTGCGAGCCGACCCAGGGGAAGGTCTTCGGGCCGTTCAGCAGCAGGATGATCAGCAGGCAGAACGCCAAGGGATAAAGCGCGAAGAAAGAAACACTGAGATAGCGGATGTCGAAGCGCCACTTGGCATTGACGAGGTGCAGCAGCGCCGCCAGCGTCACGCCGCCCAGGGCGAGATGCAGCACGATCAGATAATCGACGGTGAGCACGGACCAATTGGCATACGGCATCGCGATCTATTCCTGTGGTCGGGATTCGGTGAACCGCTGCAACGGCGCAGTGATTTTCATTTCGATTTACCGGCCGGGCTATCGCTGACCGAGCCTGCGCTCGACAGTTGACGGCTGTCGCCGACCAGGCCATGCCGCACGTAATTGACCACGTCCCAGATTTCGCTCGGCGACAGATCATTGCCGTAGGAGGGCATCAATGCGCCGCCAAAAGCCACGGTCCCGAAGATGTACCCCTCGGGCTGCACCTTCTGCTCGTTATCCGCCGTCAGGTCAAAGGGACGTATCAGGAATTTCGCCCCGACCAAGCCGTCGCCGGTGCCCGATTTGCCATGGCAGGGCGTGCAGAATATCTGAAAGAATTTGCGCCCATGGTGGATCGACTCCTCGGTCGCCGGATTTGGATTGATGAGCTTCATGGCGCCATCCCGATCATGCACGTAAAAGAGCATGTTGGTCCCCGGCATGGGCACCGAACGCGCCGGAAACGGCCGGATCGCATCGGGTCCCTCCTGCGGCTTGATGCTGATTTGATTGGCCATGTCCCGGCTCCAGGGCCACGCACCCGCCACCGCCGGCGCGAGTGAGATGCAGGTCAGCGCCAGTAAGCCCAGCTTTCGCCCCATCACCCCATTTTTTCTAACGCGCAACATCGGAGCTTTCCGAAATCTCGAGCGCGTGGTACCTGGTGAAAATGTCCCGGAGACCGGCGATGGCGGCCGGGTCCGCCTTGACCAGGATCCCGATCTTGTCGACCGAGATGGCCACGTTGTACAGCCGGTTTTTCTGGGCGTGAATCCAGAACACGACGTAACAGGCGATGATGGTGAAAAACACCGACCCCAGGATGAACAGCTCGTACGTGATGACCATGTTGGTCGGGATCGGCACGATGGGGAACCCGCCGCGCGGCTGGCGCAGAAAGTTTGCCTGTGCCGAAGAGATGGCCAGGAACCCGAGACTGCTGCCGAGCACGGCGCCCAGGAGCGAGAACAGCTGGATGTACACCGGCCGATCCCCGAGTTCTGCGGCACACTCGGGGTGATCGATGGGGGATTTCAAGGTCACGTCCTGCATATTGAATCCCTGGAGCCGGGACTCCCGCAGTGCCGCGATGGCATGGGCTGCCTCTTCAAAATCATTGAACAACGCCAGGATGTGCGATTTCTTGCTCATGGCTCAGCTCTGTGCCGGCTGCACAATCGGAGCCGGCTGCGGTGCGGTCTTTTTACGCGCGCGGATGCGGTGGTAAACCATTTCCTTGACCTCGTACATCGAGACCGACGGGAAGATCTTGCAGAACAGCATGAACAGCATGGTGAACCAGCCGAAGCTGCCGATGATGATGCCGATCTGCACCCAGTTCGGCCACCAATTGCCGGTCCAGGTCCACGGATAGTAGCCATGGGCGAAGGTCGGCGTGACGATCATGAATCGCTCGATCCACATGCCGAGGTTCAGCAGCAACGACACCACCATCATGGTCGGAATGTGCGTACGCACCGCCTTGAACGTCATCGCAAACGGCACCACCGAGGCGAGAATATTCATCGCCCACCACCATCCCGCGTACGTGCCCGTGGCCCGGAAGATCAGGGCATCCTTGGCATACGAGTCGGTGCCGTACCAGACCGAGGCGTACTCGATCAGATTCAGGTAGGTCCAAACCATGGAAATGGCGAACGTCAGCTTGGCGAGCTTCTCGAGAATGGGAATCGTCATGTACTGCTCAAAGCGGAACGTATAGCGCAGGATGATGAACAGCGTGATGATCGCGGCGCAGCCGGAATACAGCGCACCGGCGACGAAATACGGTGGGAACGAGGTGGTATGCCAGCCCGGCTGCTGCGAGACCGCAAAATCGGTGGCCACGATCGAGTGCACCGAGACCGCGAGGGGAATCAGCAGACAGGCAAGAGTCAGGTACGTGACCCGAAAATTGGCCCACTGCCAATCGGTGCCCTTCCAGCCCACGGACATCACCCGATAGAACAGCCGCCGGAACCCGTGCGCCTTGTCCCGGCAAATGGCCAGATCCGGGATCATCCCGAAGTACAAGAAGATGATCGAGGTCGTCAGATACGTGCCGATGGCCGTGGCATCCCACACCAGAGGCGAGCTGAAATTCGGCCAGGTCCAGCGCTCGCTCGGATAGGCCACCACGTAGTAGAACTCCCATATCCTGCCGAGATGCACTAGGACGAACAGTCCGGCGGTCATCAGCGAGAACGTCGTCATGGCCTCGGCGAAACGGTAGATGGGCTTGCGCCAGTCCGCATGCATCAGGAGCAGGATCGCCGACAACAGCGTGCCCGAATGGCTCATGCCGATCCAGAAAATGAACGTGGCGATGTACAGGCCCCACACCTGCGGGTTTTCCAGGGAAGCGACGCCCAGGCCGGTATTGTATTGGTAAATCTCGCAGTACACGCCCCAACAGAACGCAGCCAACGAGCCGAAGAAAATGACCCAATACAGCGGGCGCGGGCGCTCCAGACTGCTCAGCACATCCTCGTTGATCTGCGCCCAGGAGATCTCCTCATTGATGTCCTTGGGCTTGATGACGAAGCGCGCCTCGGTGGCGACCTCGTGTTCATGATCGTCGTGAGCGTGGGGCGTCATTTATACTTCCGTGGAGCGGATGCGTTCGAGATAGACGACGGACGGATAGGTGCGCAATTCCTCCAAAACCCGATAGCCGCGCACAACCTCCTCGTTATTCTTGGCCACCTGCTCGTCCTTTTCCCGCTGCTCGTCCTTTTCCTGCGGATACGCCGACAGCTCGACCTGCTGCGCCTTCCACATTTCGGCGACCTGCGAGGTAGGATCGGCGAGATTGCCGAAGTGGATGGCCGATGTCGGGCAGGCCTGGGCGCACGCCGTGAGCACCTCGCCGTCTCGCACGGTGCGCTTTTCGGTGCGCGCCTTCGACTTCGCCTCGGTGAGACGCTGCACGCAGAACGTGCATTTCTCCATGACCCCCTTGCTGCGCACCGTCACATCCGGATTCAACTGCTGCTCGAGCGGGCTGGGCCATGCGCTCTCGGGGTAGTTGTACCAGTTGAAATACCGCACCTTGTAGGGACAATTCGCCGAGCAATAGCGCGACCCCACGCAGCGGTTGTAGACCTGCGAGTTCAATCCATCGGGCGTGTGGTGGGTGGCGCCTACCGGGCAGACGATCTCGCAGGGCGCCGCCTCGCACTGCTGACACATCATCGGCAGGAACTGCGCCCCCTGTTCCGGAAACTCCTGCGTCGGCTCCGTCCCTTCGCCCCAGTAGCGCTCGATTCTCAGCCAGTGCATCTGTTGACCCGCGAGGAAGCGCTCCTTGCCGACGACGGGCAGGTTGTTTTCCGCATAGCAGGCCGTGGTGCAGGCATTGCAGCCGGTGCACGCATCGAGATCGATGACCATGCCCCATTTGTACGGAGCGTCCTTGTACTGATCCGGCTGCGGGCGCTGTACCCGCAGCTTCGACCAGTTGGAAGTCAGATTATCTAATGACAAACGGCGTCTCCTTCTTAAGATCGACCTGATCGGCCGCGAGCGTGGCGACCAGCTTCCTGCCCTGTTGAAGAGTCGTCGGCCCCTCGTCCTTGACCACCGGCTCGTTGCGACCGGTCTTCGAGATCGCGACCCGGGTCGCGTAGGTGGCAAGCTCGCCGGTCTCCTGATCGAAGATCGGATCGAGGATCTTCAAGGGATTGACTCCGACACGCGTGGCATAGCGGCCATACGCCTCATGCCCCTGGCCAATCGGCACCGCCACTGAGCCCGGGTATATGCCGGGCATCAGGTAGGCTTTGACACGAATAGCTCCGTGCGCGGACTGAAGGATCAGCACATCGCCCTCCCGCACTTCGAGCGCCTTGGCGGTGCTCGGATGCAGCTCAGCCCAACTGTCCCACACCACCGTGGTCAGGGTATCCGGGGACTCCTGCAGCCAGGGCAGATTGGCCGGTCGGCCGTCGCGCATGCTCGGGCTCACGGCCGGAATCAAGCTGAACGGATACTTCGGATCAGTGCCGCCCGGCGCCGGCTGCCCGATCATCTCCGGATTGATCGTGAGCGCGGGCAAGGGCCGCAGCGAGGCCTGCCGGCGCAGAACACCGACGCTCAAGGTGCTTTCCCAGAACTCCTCGTCCGGAGCCTGGGACAGGAAGGCCGGTTTGGCATTGATGATGGCGCTCTTCAGGTACGCGTAGTAATCCGGAAAGGCCTTGTAGCTCTCGGGCTTCACCTGTTTCAACAGATCGAGCAGCACATCGCCGAAGGAGCGGGTTTGCGGATAGAGCTTCTCCATCAGCGGCTGCTGCATCGCTATCTCGATGCCATCACTTTGGTTGAGCGGCACATGGGTGCCGAAATCCTCCAAAGTCGACAGCAGCGGCAGCACCAGGTCGCAGTGCATGGCGGTCTCGTCCAATTGCGTGACGAAGGCGGCCTTGAACGGAACCTTCTCCAGGTTCGCGGCAAACTGCAGAAAATCGGGCGTGCTGTACACCGGGTTGGTGCCGTGAATCAGCAGCGAGCGGCACTGCCCCGCGGCCATGGCCTGGTTCAGTTCCGCCAGCGATTTGAAATCACCCGCCGTGGGCGCCATCTGCGGGAACGGGAACTCCGCTTCACGCAGCAGCGTCTTGCCCTGGTTCTGCAAAACGATGTTGAGAAGCGCGATGGCGGCCATGTTGCGCGAACCATGCGCATGCCCCTGCGGGTAGCGGCCGGCGAGCACCAGACTCGGCGCATGCTCCCACAGCATCCCGACCAGGTGCGGAATGAGATCGCCCGGCACTCCGGTGACCCGGCTGACCTCGGCGTGAGTGTAGGGCTCAACGGCTGCGAGCAGTGCAGCGGACAAATTGCCTGCATACTCCGGGCGCTGCACCAGTTCACGCACGAGACCCAGGGCGAAGACCCCTTCCGTTCCCGGCGCAATGACCACCCACCGATCAGCGTTGGCGCCGGTCAAGGTCATCTTCGGCTCTATCTGCACCAGCACGCCGCGCGGCGTTGCCCTGCGAAACCGCGCGTACTGCCGGGCCGCGGCCACCGGCGCGGCGCCCGCGCCGAGAAAATCATTGCCGAACGACAGCACCAGCCCCGCCTTGTCGATCAAAGTGACGGGCTCATCCACAGCGAACATCTTGCGATTGACCGATGCCTCCACTGCGGTGGAGAGCGCGTCGTAAACGACGTAATCGGTGGCAGCGCCGGCCTCGACGAGGCTGCGCAGCAGAATCTGCTGGTGGCCGCTGGTCGGTCCCGTCAACCACACCCGCCGGCCCGTCCGGTCTGCGGAAGACAGCGTGGCGCCGAGCAGGGCCATCGCCTTCTCCCAGGTCGCCGGCACCAGCGCACCGTTCTCGCGGATCATCGGTGTGATCAAGCGGTCCGGGTTGTAATGCTGCTGTACGGCGGCTTGACCCAGACCGCAGATTTTCCCGCCGCTCGAGGCCGCTTGCGGGTTGCCTTCCAACTTGAGGACCCGCCCTTCCCTGACCCGGCCCATGATTCCGCAGGCCGAAGCGCATTGCGTACACGTCGATGCATAGTAGACACCGACGCCGGGCACCACGAAATTCTCCGGCATGACATACGACTCGACCAGCTCGGCACCTGATTCGATCGAGGTATTGCCGCAACCGGTGAGCGCGACCGCGGTCCCGCTGAGACCGACGATCTGCAGGAAATCCCGGCGGCTGACGCCACTACCGCTCATTCAATTCCCCTACTTGTGGCATTGCCAACAGTCATTCGGGCCATGGCTGGTCTTGTCGCTCACTGCGTCGATCTTGTGATCCTTTTCGTGGCAGCTGATGCACCATCCCATCGAAAGGGCCTTGACGCGGCGCGCCGTGGTCATCGAGCCCACGTCGCCGTGGCAATAGCCGCAGACTTCCCGCGTCGGGCGGTCCTGATCAAAGATGAAGCGCTGGATATGGCGCTCATGATTGAAGCGCACGAAATCCGGCTCATCGTGCACCTTCTTCCACGGAATGGCCTGCTGCTTGTCCCAGTAATCGAGCAGTATCTTGATGCGCGGCTTGTCCTTGACGGATTCAATGTTCTGATGGCAGCCGATGCATTTGCTCAAGCGCGGAATCCCGGACACCGCGCTGCGCCTCGCGTACGTGTGACAGTACATGCAGTCGATCCCCATTTTCTCCACATGGATGTAGTGGGGAAACTCGATGGGCTGCGTGACGACGGGCCCGAGCGCGTCATAGCCGTCGGGCGTTTGGCTGCCGATGGGCCCGCCCTGCTGAAACGGCTCGTGCGGTTGAAAGGTGCCGCCGGGCTGATAGGAGTAGGCGTCCGCGTGCGCCGGTTGAAATTGCTCAGCGCTCCTGGCGGCGAACACGAACACGACAAAGGCCAAAGGAACCATGAGCAACGCGTATCGCCAACCGCGACCACACGCCCGCAGAATCCGGCAGGTATTCAGAATCACTCCGCCCATTAAAAACCTCGTGCTGCCCGGTACGAACGCCGGCAGTCAACTAGGCAAAGGCCGCTACCCTGATCGCACGCCCCGGATTCGGAACTCAAGCTCCCAAACCCAGGGTCATCGCAATCAGGATTACTTTGCAGCGGGGTTCAGTACAAAGCCCACGCAATAGCCGTGCGGCGGTATTTCGGTGTCGCCCGGATAGAGCTTGCAACCATTCACGTCGTCGTTATTCCCCGGTTTGTCCTTGTTGGGAATAAAATTGACGCACTTGCTGCATTGCTTGTCGCCGAGGGGCGTCTCCTGAAACTTCAGGGCTTTCCGCACCGCCGCGTTTTGCGTCGCAAAAGCTTGCTCAGACAATCCGACCAGCGGCGCGACGGCGAGCGCCGTCATACCGATCTTGAGAATCTTTCGACGCGAATGCTTCGCTTGACTTTCCATTGGAATCAACCCCCTTCTGATGATCTCATCGAGAAAAATCGGCCCGGCACGTGATGGAATCATTATCCAAGTCGCTTCGCGCAACTGTCAATGATTTCACAGCGCAGCCGCTACTATTTTCTCTACAGCGGCGGACGGCAATACGTACTTTCTCTCCGCCCCGACGGTCAGTACCTAACGGCTCCGCGCAGCCGCCGATGCGCCGGCGAGTCCGGCGGAGGCAAGCGGTAATGTGATATAATCAGTACCGGGTTCGCAGATGGGTCGCATCGTGCGACACCTCGCTCGCGGCAGCCTTTGTAGAGCTGCATTCACAGGCAAATGCAAGTCAATCTCATCAGTAGCCCTGCAATATCGCCCGGCGCCGCTGCACCGGCGGGATTCCCGGGAAGCGCCAACCCGAGCCGCGCGAATTCCACGCGCTATCACGGCCGGCGCCGGCTGATCCAGGCGCTGTCGTTTGCGCTGGCCATCGGGGTGCCCGCTTCGGGCCTGCTGCGCATCGATCCGAGCGCAGGCGCCCTGGTGGTGCTCGATCGCCAGATATGGTTCGCTGATTTCTTTCTCATTGCCGGGCTGTGGATCATGCTGGCCAGCGGCTTGATCATGCTGTACTCCGTTGCCGGGACGGTTTTCTGCGGCTGGGTCTGCCCGCAGAACATCGTGTCGGAATGGGCCAATTTCATGACTCGCAGGCTCCTCGGCCGGCGCGCCAAGGTGGAACTGGATGGCAGCGCTCCCATCGTGGCCGTGACCAAGAACAAAGCGGTCAACTGGATCCTGCTCGGTCTGTCGCTGCTCGCCGGCTCGTTGGTGGTCGGCATCGTGCCGCTGTTCTACTTCTACGCCCCGGCGACCGTGTGGTCCTTCGTGACCTGGCGCGCGGATCCGCGCCTCGCGGGCTCCTTGCACTACATCTATTGCATTTTTGTGCTGATCATCCTGCTCGACGTCGCGTTCATCCGCCACTTCTGGTGCCGCTTCGCCTGCGTCTACCGGGTTTGGCAGCACAGCTTCCGCACACGCGAGACCTTGCACGTGCGCTACGACGCCGGCCGCGCGGACAGCTGCAACAAATGCAGCTATTGCGTGAGCTCCTGCTTCATCGAAATCGATCCGCGCAAAACCGCCGTCTACGACAGCTGCATCAATTGCGGCGAGTGCGTCGATGCCTGCAATCGTCTACACAAAAAATCGGATCAGCCGGGCCTGCTGAGCTTCGAGTTCGGCGAGCCCAAGGCGCAGGCGCAAGCCCGCTCGCGATTCCGTGACAATGCGACCCGGCTGGCTGCGCGCAGCAAATGGATGCTGGCGCTTGGCGTGTTCGGCACCTGCCTGTTCGTCTGGGGATTGCGCACCTGGGAGCCGCTGCACGTGGTCGTCTACCGCGCCGATGTGCAGCACAGCTCGGGCAATCGCGACTATCGTATTGCGATATCGAACAAGCTTTACCATGCTCGGCAAGTGCTGGTTCGCGTGACCGGACTGGCTCCGGCGGATTACCGCCTGGAGGCGGCGCAGGTCAATCTACCCGCTGCGGGACATGGATCCGTGATCCTGTCGCTGTCCGACAAGCTGCCAGCCGGGCTGCATGCCTTTGCGGTCGATGTGACCGCAGAGGGCTGGCACGTCCGCTTTCCGGTGGAGCATCTTTCGGAAATAGCGAGGGCACGACCATGAACGACGAGGACAAACCCACACCTGCTCTGGGCACGGTGGAATCTCAGTGGGGCAAGCTGGACGCCGACCACTTCGGCTATGAATCCGAAGAAGATCGCAAATCCAAACGCGGCCTGGAAGATTGGGAGCTGGTCGAAAGAATGCCGGCATCGCAGAAGCCCGTGCCGTACTGGTTCTTTGCCGTCGTCCTCGTGGTGCTCCTGGTTGGAATCGGCTTGAGCTTTCCGTTCTGGGGCTTAAGGCCCGGCGATCACCGGCCGTGGTTGGACTGGGGCTATCTCATCGCCCTTGTCTACATCGCGGTGGCCGGCGGCTTCGTTTGGTACATGGTGCGGATGTACGCATCATCGTCGAAGGAAAAGCCCGACGATGATCGCTGAACGGCGCAGCGGCCGGCTGACCCGCCGCTGGTGCGCCGCATTGCCCGCACTGGCTTTGTGCGGGTGCAGCGGCGGCACGCAGGACTCGCCCACCGTCAGCTGGCGCGATCTGGAGGTGCACGTGGAATCGCGCAGCTACAGTCCGATCCCCGGGATGCGTGAGCTTCTGGTGTACGTGAACAGAAATCGCGCGCTGCCGGCGTGGGATTGCCGGGTGGACCTGCGCACCTCGGATGCGGATCCCTGGAAGCAGGCCATCGAGGACGGCCGTGTGGGAGTCTATCGTCGCGCGGCCAAGGTCGACGAGCATGAACATTCGGTGCTGCAAGTCCGGATCCGCGCCGAAGGCAATGAAACGGTGCTGCGCATTCCGCTCAATTCTCAACCCGCCGCATCGCTGCGGGCACGGGACAACATGGTGAGCGCGACGTTGGCGAAGTAGGCCATGAATCCGGCCGCCATGATCGTTGCGGCGACCGCAACCAGCCTGCCGTACCAATGGTGTACGGCGTGCCAGGCCGCGGGATCGCGGAACATCAAATGCCCCTCCCAAATGCCGAAGGCCATTTGCACCGCGTAAAAGCTGAATACCCCCAGCGTCATCAACCAGAAAGAATGCTGAACCAGCCGC
>Ga0181532_10001608_pt1 | contig 21700 bp, 24 predicted proteins | sample PEATcosm2014_Bin_33_FD_119768 | JGI IMG/M metagenome (GOLD analysis project Ga0181532, IMG submission 119768) | Peatland microbial communities from MTU Mesocosm Facility, Houghton, MI, USA - PEATcosm2014_Bin11_30_metaG | ecosystem: Environmental > Terrestrial > Soil > Wetlands > Peat | place... | reverse complement strand
GCCTTCGTACGGCACAGCTTCAGGACGCCGATATCCGCCAATCGCTTAGAGATCTTACCAAGAAGGCCACCCTTGAAACTGGTCTCAACGTGGTCCCCACACATCTGATGGATCAGCGTGACACAACATGCAAGAGAAGGACCTGGGCACTGATTTCTCCTGAGATACCAATGAAGCAGAAGGCGCTCAAGACGATTGCGTTCACGAGCTTCGCGTTGGGTCTCATGCTGGCCGCGGCACAGCAGGCGCAAACACAGGAAACCAAAGCATCGTATCCGAGTATGGCTCCGCTGGATCAATACCTGATGGAGCGAAACGCCGAGATTAGCCTGGCACGAAGCGCTGCGCCGGAATCGATTTCGCTGGATGCCCAGGTCATGGTTCTCGGAGGACATGGTTACAAAACCGTGGTCAAAGGCAAGAACGGTTTCGTATGCGTCGTGCAACGATCGTGACCGCTGGAATCGACGATCCCGATTTTTGGAATCCCAAGCTGCGGGCCCCGATCTGTTTCAACCCGCCGGCCGTGCGATCCTACCTTCCCCAAACGATCAGGAAGACCGAGTTGATATTGGCCGGACGATCCAAGGCTCAAATGTTCGAGCACATTCAAGCCGCTCTCGACCGAAAGGAATTGCCGGCGCCGGAATTCGGCGCGATGTGTTACATGATGTCGAAGCAAGGTGGCGGACCTGTGGCCGGCAAAACTTCGGGCACTCGAACCCAGATCGCGCGCCGGAAGGCCCTATTTCGGATCGGCGGACGACGGCATTGTTCGTCAATACCGGCTTCGCCAGATCCTTGAGTCGCGCGTTCCTGGCCAGTGTCATCTCCGACATGCGATAGCGCTCAATCCCTATTCAATCATGTTAGTCTGGTAGCCAGGAGGGCTGCCCCCCGTGCGCTTCATCCTGATCCTGCTGTGTCCCTGTGCACTGGCCGCAGCGGCTGCCACGCCGTCGGTTTCGTTCGTGGGGTCCAAGATCTTTCCACAGTCGTATACACCAGTCGCCCTTGTAGCGGCAGATTTCAACAATGACGGCAAGCTAGACTTGGCGATGCTGTCTTACAGCCTGGGTGACAACGGCTGTGTTTGCGTCATCTTGGGAAACGGGGCTGGGGGGTTCCAGCCAGCGTTGATCAACCGGATTCCACTGAACGCGGGCGGCAGCGGCAACCTGGCAGTGGGCGATTTCAACGGCGACGGTAACCTGGATATAGCGGCCGTGAATGGGCAGGCAGTGGAGATCTACCTCGGCAACGGCGACGGCACGTTTCAAGCTCCCACCAGTTTTTCGGCTCAAAACGATGCGATATCGGTGGCCGTAGGAGACTTCAACCGGGACGGCTACCTCGATCTGGCGGTTGTCAACCGCGACTCGAATGACGTTTCTATCCTGCTTGGAAACGGCAACGGTACGTTTCAAACCCAGGTCTCCTATGGGGTAGGTAACAGCCCTGTCGGCATAGCGGTAGGAGATTTCAATGGCGACCGCGTCTTAGACTTGGCGGTTACGAATTCGCAGGATAATACCGTTTCGATTCTACTAGGCAGAGGCGATGGCAGGTTTCTGCCCGCTACCACGTACTCTGTTGGGACGAGCCCGTCTTCGGTGGCCGTAGCGGACTTCAATGGAGACGGCGCACTCGATTTGGGGGTAGCCAATAGCGGTAGCGCGAATGTGTCGGTGCTACTCGGCAACGGTCACGGAGGGTTCGGCTCGGCCGCGAACTACTCCGTTTCGGGCGCGCCTTACATGGTCGCAGCGGGAGACCCAAACAAAGATGGCGTTGCGGACCTGGTAGTGGGTGCGTATGGTATCTGCGTGCTGGCTGGAAAAGGAGACGGTACGTTCCGCAATGCAGTGACTTACGATGCCAATCATTATATCAGTGCGGTCGCGCTCGGCCACTTCAATCAGGACAACCTCATAGATATCGCGGGTGCGGACCTAAACGCAGAGGCAATCATTCTGCTATTGGGCAGGGGGCGGGGTATATTTGAGCAAGCTCCCACTTACGGTACTGGTGGCACGAAAGCGGTCGCCGCTGGCGACATTAACAATGACGGGATCATTGATCTGGTTTTCGCCGACGGCGCGGTGCTATTGGGCAAAGGCAACGGATTGTTCCAGCCTCCGTCCCGCTTCCAGATTGGCAGCGGGGCAGAATCTATCGTCCTAGGTGATCTTAACGGGGATGGCAACCTGGATGTGGTGACGGCAACTGCTGGCGGATGCTGCGACCTAGGATTTATATCCGTGGCTCTGGGAAACGGCGATGGAACCTTTCAGCCGTATTCCGTCGTGGCCAATGGCTACAGCGAAACGGTGGTGGCGCTGGGCGACTTCAACGGTGACGGCAAGCTCGACATAGCGGCGGGTAATGCCGTATTCGGCGCAAACGAACTGTTCATCCTGCTGGGAAACGGCGATGGAACTTTCCAAGCTCCGTTAATCTATCCGGTAGGCGGCTCGGGCCCGCCGAACTCAATCGCTATGGGGGACTTCAATGGCGATGGAAAAGTGGACCTGGCGGTGGGCGGAAGCACGTTGGCAGTGCTGCTGGGCAATGGCGACGGCACGTTCGGTCCTACGGCTGATTACCCATACGGATGGGGACCTGTGGTTACCGCGGATTTCGACGGTGACGGTATCCTGGACCTGGCGGTCGGCGGAAATGGCTACCTTGTCACTCTGAAGGGAAATGGCGATGGGACCTTTCAGACCGGCGTGAACCAGACCATGTTTCGCGGAACGATGTCGCTGACGGTTGGGGACTTCAACGGCGATGGTCTCCCGGACCTGGCGGTGTCCGACACCGATTGCGGAGCGGTGACCTTTCTGCTCGGTTTGGGAAATGAGGATTTTCATCAGGCCGGCTCATACGCCGTGGGCTACAACCCCGGGATTATGGCCGTGGGCGATTTCGACGGCAGTGGCAAGCTATCGCTGGCGGTGGCGAGCCCAGGGACGGATAACGTGACCATCCTTCTGAATACGACGCGCTGATTGTGCACGTCGTAGGGGCCGCGACGCCACGCCGGGTTAGCTTCCGGCAATAACGAATAATGCCGTAAACGGGCAGGCTTTCTGTACCGGCCTCGTGGGGCGGCACTTCCACGCGTGTCGCGTTTGAATTACCTCCGGATGCGCCGCTATCTGTTTGCTGAACTGAAATCCCCGCATGCTCTCCGCTGGTGACAAACTCGGTTCCTACGAGATCCTTGCCCCCTGGGCGCGGGCGGTATGGGCGAGGTGTACCGCGCCCGAGACGAGCGCTTGGCCGCGAGGGGGTCATCAAAGTATCGGCCGCGCGCTGCAAGCGAACCATTTGAACGCGAAGCACGCGCGATATCCAGCTTGAATCATCCTCAAATCTGCACTCTGGACGGCATTGGCAGCGACCGCGGCGTCGGCTTCCTGGTCATGAAGTACGTGGAAGGCGAAACCCTGGCGGCTCACCTGCAAAATGGACCTCTGCCTCTCGCGGAGACCCCGCGTATCGGCCAGCAGGCCGCCGCGGCTTCACGGCGCACCCGAGACCATGATGCCACGAGAAACTACGAAGAACTCAACGGAAGGTCCACCATAGGATCAACGTACAGGCGAACAGCACGCCAGCCCAGATCCGATAGTCCGTTCCTCCCTGAGTGTGCTCCGCAGCCGAAGCGAACACGTTGCCCGCGACTTTGTACTCAGGCGGCGGCGCAGTCAGAAGGCTGACCACAATCATCGTGATGGCTGCGCAGAACCACACCAGGATCGAACGGTGGAGGAACGAGACCAGGTAGGGGTGCGCCACCAGCGCCCAGCCGAGGGTCTCGTCGAGGAACAGGAACAAGCCGAGGCCGAAGCCTGCCGCGCCTCCGGCAATTGCCCCGGCGGTGTTCCCGCGCTTCCAGAGCAAGCCGACGAAGATCACCGCGCCTAAAGGTACGCCCAGATACGCCGAGAGCATCTGCAGGTAATGCCAGATGGTGACCGAGAGTCCCACTAAAGGAGCCGCGAGTACGCCGAGCGCGGCCATTAGCACGGTAATCCTGCGCCCGATGACGACCTGATCCCGATCGGAGAGTCCGGGTTTCCAGCGCATGAAAAAGTCGCGGACGACGAGGGTGGCGCTGGCGTTGTAGCAGGCGCTCATCGAGGACATCAGGATGGCGACGAGGCCGGCCAGCACCAGCCCGCGAAGCCCGACGGGGAGCAAGTCGGTGACAAGCCGCGGATACGCCATGTCGGCCTTCGCGAGATTCGGATAGAGGGCATGGGCGATGACCCCCGGCAGCACCAGGATGAAGGGGATGAGCAGTTTGAGAAAGCCCGCGAAGATGGCGCCTTTCTGGCCCTGGTCCACGGAACGGGCGCCCAGGACGCGCTGCACGTTGGTCTGGTCCATGCACCAATAGAACATTCCGCCGAACAGGTTCCCTATGAGAAAGCCGGTGATGGGAAGCTCGGAATTGAGCGGCTTCACCATATGAATGAGCTGGGGATCCACGCGTGCGGTCAGGCCACTCCATCCGCCTACGGTCACGAGCCCGACGATCGTCAGGACGATACTGCTGACGATGAGCCACGTTCCCTGCACCATGTCCGCGTAGACCACCGCGCGCAGGCCGCCCTTCATCGTGTAAAGGGCCGTGAAAATAGAGAGGCCGATCATGACCGCCATCTGGTTCCAACCAAAGAGCAGAACCAGGAGGAGCGAGCCTGCCCAAAGATCGATGGCGTTCTTGGTGAATACGTTCATCACCAGCAAATTGCCCGAGAGGAAGGCGCGCAAACCCCATCCGAAGCGGCGCTCCAGGAATTCAGGGATGGTGTAGATCCTGCTGCGCAGATAGAGGGGTGTGAACAGAGAGGCGAGAATAATGAGGCACCACGCGGCCATCCATTCAAACCCGCCGGTGACCATGCCAACGCGGTATCCGTCGCCCGCCAGCCCGACCACATGCTCGGCTGAGATATTGGAGGCCAGCAGCGACATGCCGATAAAGGGCCACCGCAGGTCGCGCCCGGCCAGGAAATACTCGGCGTCGGTTTGTTTCTTGCCCGCCGCGCGCAGAACCGCGCCAACCACGAGGGCCAGACTAATAATGATGATGGCGGAATCGAGGATGCCTAACACGCGCGAAACGCTCCCTTCTGACTGCGGCTTCGTGGTCGCGCCGCGCACGGTTTAGCGTGGCGCGGGAAATGCCAGGAGTTGCCGCTGGTAGACCTCGTCCACCTCCGCGAACGGTTTATGCCCACGAGTGTACAAAACTGCCCGGTGCTCGAACAGCGCATCGGGGATAGCGAGAACCCCGGCGGTCGCCGTGGCCGCCGGGATTGAACCGCGCTCCCATCCATCTGGGAGCGGTGACCACAAAAGTCTGGCCGCGAATGTCCGCCGATACGGCTCCAGTGGCTGCACCACCTTACCGAACGGCATGCCCGTGGTATCGAGTAGTCGATTCATGTCGGGAGTCAAGCGGTCCGGCACATACCAGTTATCGGCTTCGGAGAGAACCCGGTTACCACATCGAAGCAGAACCCTGCGATATTTCACTTCAGCTTCCGACATCACTCGAAGGCGCTGTCTCTGCTCCGCCGTCGAGCCCTTTACGACGCCCATCACAAGCTCCGCAACAATTGTGGGGTCCTTCGCAAGCTGATGGTCGCGGCACCAGCTCTCCAGCGTGAGCGTCGCACTTCGGCTCGCAAGCACCTCGGCATTGAGCGTTTCAACGAGCGCCAGTGCCTGCAGCCTCGCCACGTAGGTATCGGGCCACGCAGGCGATTCCTGCGCGCACGCCGGAATGCAGGCCGCGATTGCGGCCGTAACGGCGATCAGGCGTGCCAGGCGAACTGTGGGCCCAAATTCTCCCGTGCAAGTTGCCGAACGCCTCGGGAACTTCGCAACAGCCTCAAGACAACCTGTGCGAGCGTCAGCGTCACCGTGCACTGGGTCATTCTAGCGCGATTGAAGGGCTCCGCATGCCGATAAGAGGATCGCCGCGTCACCCATGTCCTTACAGCTTGGCTCTTAGCGCCACCTCGGCAGGCGATCCGCTACCGCTTGGGTTTGTAATCGACAAACAGTTCCGGGAACTGCTGCTGCAAAGCGGCGATCTTCGGCCGATCGCAAACCTGGATATAAGGATTATTGGGATTGTTGTAAGCGTAGTCCTGATGGTAGCCCTCGGCGCGGTAGAACGCCTTGAGCGGTGTCACTTCGGTCACGATTGGTTTTGGAAAAACTTTCTGCCCATCCAGTTGCGCGATGTACGCATTCGCCAGCCGCTTCTGCTCTTCGTCCGTATAAAAGATCGCCGACCGGTACGAGGTTCCCACATCCGGCCCTTGCCTGTTCATCTGCGTCGGATCGTGTGCGACCGAAAAAAAGATGCGCAACAACTGGCCATAGGTGATGCGTGATGGATCGTAGACTACCTCTACCGATTCCGCATGCCCGGTGGTCTCGGTGATCACCTGTCGATAGGAAGCGGTCTTGGCATCTCCACCGGAATATCCGGCGGCGGTGGACAACACACCCTTCACCCGCTGAAACACGGACTGCACGCCCCAAAAGCAGCCGCCGGCGAAGACGGCTGTTTCTTTTCCCGATTTCGCGGCAAGGGGAACATCGGCGGATGGCGGCGGAATGGGCGGGTTGGGAGCGGCGAAAGCCGTACCGGCCGCCAGAAGAAGGCTGGCCGTCACATAGCGCCCTACGATTCGGACAGACATGCGCACCCCACGAAACTATTTTACTTCGCGGGCGCCCTCCGCGCGGAGGTTCAGGCTGTTAAACTCTGATCCCGGCAGCCGGCCAGGGAGACCAGGAAATCCTGACTGAGGTCCGGCGTCTCATGAATCACCGCGGCGATGGTCTCCGTTAGGTTGCCGCCTGGAAACGGGCGCCGCCCGGCGAGCAGTTCATGCAGCACGCCGCCAAACGCCCAGATGTCCGCCCGCTGATCGACAGTCTTGCACGTGAGCGGTGGCGAGCGCTCGAAAGGGCCACGTCCGCGGAAACCCATGGCGGCCGGCTACGGCCCAACGCCGTACGACTACACTTGCCGTACGACTACACTTAAGGAGATGTCTGCTCTTCCGGAACGGATCGGCCCGTATACCATCACCGGGAAACTGGGAGAAGGAGGAATGGGCATTGTTTACAGCGCCAAAGACACCCGGCTGGACCGGCCGGTTGCGGTCAAAATGATCCTCGATTCGGGCGATGACGAGGACAGCCGGAAGCGTTTTCTGCGCGAAGCGCAGGTCGCCGCGCGCGTCACCCACCCCAATATCTGCCGCCTGTACGACATCGGTGAGGTAGACGGCCGGCCGTTCCTGGTGATGGAACTGCTCGAAGGGGAGTCCATGTCCGAACGCTTGGAGCGTGGGCCGATGCCCCTGGCCGAAGCGCTGCAGGTTACGCTGAGCATCCTGTCGGCGCTGGCCGCGCTGCATAGGTCGTCGATCGTCCATCGGGATCTGAAGCCGTCGAACGTGTTTCTGTCGACGCAGGGCGTGAAGCTGCTGGATTTCGGGCTTGCCAAGCCGGTTTCGCCTCTCTCCGGCGACGGGAAGACGCAGACCGAGCTGACCCGCCATGGAGCGATCGCCGGAACGCCGCGGTACTCGTCGCCGGAGCAAGTCACCGGAAGGCCGGTGGACGCCCGGTCGGATCTGTTCGCGGCTGCCGCGATTCTCTTCGAGGCGCTAGCTGGCAAACCGGCTTTCGCGGGCAACTCGGCGGTGGAAGTTTTTCACTCCGTGCTGTATGAAACGCCACCGGCGCTCAGCGGATCGCAGGCCATTTCGGCCGTCGATCGCATCGTGCGTCGGGCGATGGACAAGAATCCGGCGAACCGTTTCGCTGCGGCGGATGAAATGGCCGCGGAGCTGCGTGCCGCGATCCGTCTGGAAGATTCGGGCACGCATGTGGAGACTCGCGCAGTGAAGCGGCTGGTCGTGCTTCCGTTTCGCGTGCTCCGTTCCGATCCGGAGACTGATTTTCTGGCCTTCAGTCTGCCCGACGCGATCGCGGCTTCGCTGGCCGGCTTGAGTTCGCTCGTGGTGCGGTCGAGCCTCGCGGCGGCTCGCTTCGCTGGCGCCGTCCTGGATTTGAGAGAGATCGCCAAAGAGGTTGACGTCGACACGGTGCTTACCGGGACTCTTCTCCGCGCCGGTACGCAGTTGCGTCTCACGACTCAATTGGTGGAAGCCCCGAGTGGCACCCTGATCTGGTCGAAGACGTCGCAGGTGGAGCTGCGCGACATCTTTCAACTGCAGGACACGCTGGTGAGCGGCGTCGTCGAGTCGCTCGCGCTGCCGTTGACAGCGGGCGAGCGGCAGCGGCTCGCGCACGATGCGCCGGCCAGTGCGACTGCGTACGATCTGTACCTGCGCGCGAATGAAGCTGGCAGAGAATTCAGCGGGTTTTCAGAAGCGATCGCCTTGTATGAGCAGTGTGTCGCGCTGGATCCCGGATACGCACCCGCGTGGGCTCGTTTGGGACGGGCGCGCTGGCTGGTCGGCAAGTTTTCCGAAGGAGCGGAGGAGCAATTGGCGGAAGGCCGCAGCGCGATCGAGCGGGCGCTGGAGCTCAATCCCGATCTTCCGCTGGCGCACAATCTGTACACGAACATCCAGGTGGACCAAGGCCGCGCTCTGGATGCGATTCGGCGGCTGCTCAAGCGGCTGTGCAGTTCCAAGAGCGATCCGGAACTGTTCGCGGGCCTCACCCACGCCAGCCGCTACTGTGGTCTGCTCCCGGCGTCGCTCGAGGCGCATCGTCAGGCCCGGCGGCTCGATCCGAACATTCAGACCACGGTCACCCATACGTACTTCGCGATGGGCGACTACCAGGGCGCGTTGCAGACTGCATCCCGGGATTTTGGCTATTTCACGGCGCTGCGCCTCGCGATGCTTGGGCAAGTGCAGGAAGCCATCGCGATGTTGAAAGAGAAGGAGCCTCTTGTGCCGGAGCGGCGCGGCCAGGTGTTTATGTTTTCTCTGCGCACGCTGCTGGAAGGGAACCGGGAAGCGAGTCTTAAGGCCAGTGACGAGCTGATGGCTAAAGGTTTCATGGACCCGGAGGGGAAATATTACCTGGTGCGGCAGCTCGCCTATCTCAGCGACGCCGGCCGAGCGACCGGCCTTCTGAACACGACCGTCGATGAAGGCTACTTCTGTTACCCGCAGTTGGCTTCCGATCCGTGGCTCGATCCGGTTCGCGGCGATGCCGGGTTCAAACGGATCCTGCACAAAGCCCAGGCGCTGCATCGGGAGGCGATCGAGGTGTTCAGGGCCGAGGGCGGTCCTCCGCTCCTCGGCCAGGCGTAGATCGTCTCGGCGTTGACTACCTCGCCACCATCGTTCCCGTCACAACCTCCACGCTCTCGAACACAGTGCCGTTCGGCCGCAAATGTGCCATGCTGGAGCTGCTATGCGAGACCCGGAGATCATCGAAACCGAGCTGATGGAAATCAGCGCCATCGCCGACGACACCATCAAGTTCGAGCGCATCATTGCTTGGTGCGCATCACATCCCGACGAAGTCCCCTTCGCCTTGCATCAGTTCATGGGCAGGCGCGAAAAGCACCCGTCGCCAGCCCCTGGAAACTAACTGCTCGGGTGTTACCGCCTCGCCAGGATGTACCGCCGCACCCGGAGGGATGGCATCCTATCTCTCGCGATGACGGCAACCCGACTCATCTAGTCTCTCTTGACGGCAAAGCGCAGATTGCCTGGACGCAGAAAATAACTGCCGGCCACAATCGCCAGCATGAGCAGCGGAGCTGCCGTGCTGGAAAATGTATCATGCACGGCGCAATGTGAGGCGAATGCTCCCAACGCATCGATGGTGATGCCGGCATAGGCCCACTCACGCAAAACGCGCGTCTTCGGATAGAGCAGAGCCATGACTGCCAGCAACTTGCAGGGTCCTAGAATCAGAAGCATGTAGTCCGGATAGTGGAGCGTGCGCATGATCTCCCGCATCTGGCCGGCACGCCCTATGTCCAGCAAGCCGCCGGCCGTTAACCATGCGACTAGCAGACCGGTAAGTGTCCAGTACGCCGTCCGGTTCTTCATGGCCTTTCAACCGATCGTAGACTACATAAGGCATTTCGCACAAACAGGTCGGGACCGATGCCGGTCGATTTCCTTGGGACCAGTCGACGCGCAGCCCCCCGCTTCAACCATGCAACCTGTACCGGCTTCTGGATTCCCTACTTTCCGGCCTCCCCATTTCAACACTCGAGCTCGCTCAGCACCGGTCTACGCTACGGCTTCTCGCGCGAGTCGTCCGAAACCGGACGCGGTCAATCGTTCATTCTCTGCTCACTGCGCCGCTGATCGGCACGTATAACCATTAGCATGACTGTCAATCCTTCTGTGACGCTGCGCTCCACAGCCGCCCTCGTGTTGATCTCGGGCGCGGCACTCGCCTCGTTGAGCGCTCAGGAAGTATCCTCCGGGCGATCGGAATCCGGCGAATTCCAGAAACTGAGCCCTGCGCTCAAGTTCTTACGCACCCGCAACGCGCGGGATTATGCGATCACCACTCCCAACGGAATCGACGAAGCGAGCTATGTCGAGATCGGCGGACTCGAGCAATGGATCGCCATCCGCGGCGAAGACCGCAAGAACCCGGTACTGCTGCTCTTACACGGAGGGCCCGGCGATGCCACCAATCCCTGGGGGTACGCAGGCTTTCGCAACTGGCTGAAGTATTTCACCGTCGTCCAATGGGACCAACGGGGCGCCGGAAGAACCTTCGGACGAAACGGAGCGGCGGCCAACTCCACCATCACCATCGAGCGCATGGTTCAGGATGGCGTCCAGCTTGCCCAACTGTTGTCGCAGAGGTTGCAGAAGGACAAAATCGTTCTTGTCGGACATTCCTGGGGCTCCATCCTGGGCGTTTTCATGGCGAAGGCACGGCCCGAACTTTTCTATGCATTCGTGGGCACTGGTCAGGTTGGCGATCCTGCGCGAAACTACGCTGTCGCATACGCCGCCCTTGTCGAGCGGGCCTCCCGCGAAGGCAATTCCCGGGCTCTTCGGGAACTGAAGGAAGTTGGCCCACCGCCATATAAGGACGGCAAGGGCTTCGCGATCCAACGGAAATGGTCGAATCTGTTTGAAGGAGCGGACGTATTTCTGGCATCCACCCTGGGGTTCGCGCTAACCGCGCCGGGGTACTCGCTGGGCGACATCAACGACTGGTTTGAAGGACAAAACGTGAGCGCCGAGCGCCTCGTCCCCCAGACATCCGTGCTCGACCCGAAGCTTCTCGCAGGTGAATTCGCGGTGCCCGTGTTCGTCATCCAGGGTGCCGAGGATTTCACCACACCGGCAAGTCTGGCCAAAACCTACCTGAATTCACTGCATGCTCCTCGCAAAGCTTTCGCCACGATTGACGGGGCCGGTCATTTTGCCGTGTTCACGAAGCAGGACGCGTTTCTGAAAGAGCTCCGGGCGCTAGTGCTCCCGTTGGTACCCTAGTTACTCGATTCTAGAGACTAGGCCCGTCACACCACCGTCCTCCTGCCAGATCGCCAAGGGCTTACCGAAGTCGGGCGCTCATCCAATCTGGTTGCTTTGACTGGGCGCAATATAGAACACGTCGCTCTAGGCATTCTGTGCCCATCCGATCGGCCTGAAGCCATAGCCGCCAATCGGTCAGTTCAGAAGATGGCCTTTCGTCATGCCAGGTCCAGTTTGAGGCGTGCGAAGCCTTTTACAATGACGGCAGATAACTCTGAACTCGTTATCGTTCAATTTCGGCAGGTTTGCGGTTTGACTCGATCCAGCACGCGTGGGATACTTTGTCTTCGAGTATGAAGACGCGCCGGCTGGCTCTTCTGCTACTCGCGTTGCTAACATTGCGAGCGCCTGGGATACCGTCGGAGCCGGTTGCCGCGCAAGAAGCCGAAACGGAGCTATTTGCGGCGCGGTACGATCGAGCCGCCCAGCTTTATTCGAAGTTACTGCGAGACGATCCCGCGTGGGCGCCCGGCTATTACGGAATCGTGCGCGCCCTTATTGGCGCCCACCGCGCGCCCGAAGCATACGCCGCGGCGGCGGAGGGCCTGCAACATGCCGCTGAATCCGCCGAGGTTTACGCGGCAGTCGGCCTGGCGGCGTATCGCCGAGGCGATTTGCCAAAAGCCGAAGCGTATTTTCGCAAAGCCCGGCAAATCGATCCGAACTACGCGTATGCCTTGAGCGGCCTGGCATCGATCTACAACTCCGTCTCGAGATTCAGGACCGGCCAGACACTCATGGCGCAGGCATATTGCGCTTCGCCGGCCGACCCACTGCTCATCGCCGCGTATGCCGAGCAATTGCGCCGTGGCGAACATATCGCCGCGCTGGAACGCGCCCTTTCGATTTATGACCCCGCCACGCGCGAAGCGCGAAGGCTGAGCGCCCACATCGCCGTGGATAAAGCCGCGGGCGACCGCAAGCTAGAACAGCTTGGCAGTCCTTATCGAGTCTATGACATCGAGTTAGTGCAGATCGGGATAGCCCCGCGGCACTCTTACGGAGTTGGTTTGCGCGTTAGGTTAAACGACAAGCGCCCCGTGCTGCTTATCCTGGATACAGGCGCGTCGGGAATCTCAATCTCGACCAAGGCGGCCGAAAAGGCTGGACTGGAGAGGCTGGGCGGCAAGAGCTTCGAGGTCGGCGGTATCGGCGACTATAAGCCGCAGGACGCCTTCACATATCTGGCCAATGCCGTGGCGGTGGGCGATCTGCGTTTTTCCAATTTTCTCGTAGAAGGTTTCAAGACGGCGAAGACCGACGACTATGACGGCTTCATAGGGACGGATGTCTTTCATCGCTTTCAGGTCTATATCGACTTTCAGAAACTGCGGTTGACATTGGTCCCAAATCCTAATGGGCAACCGCTCGACGATGAACCCGCGGACGCGTCCGACACTGTGCCCGCAGGCTTCTCGCGCGCTTTTCGATTTTGGCATGCACTCGCCGTGCAGACCTCGGTCAACCAAGGCCCTCAGCATCTCTTTGTGGTCGATTCCGGGGCATGGGGGAATCTGATCGATACCGGGCTTGCTCAGGGATACACCAAGGTCCGTCGCGACCACGGCTCCGGACTGGGTGGCCTGCAGGGACCTGTGGACGAGGTATCCCGAGCGAGCAGAGTATCGCTGGTATTCGCCGGCTTCCGCCAGGACAACTCTGACGTGTTGGCCGCTAGCCTGGAAGCGATGGGAGACGGGTTAGGCGTCGGCATCGCCGGAATTCTCGGTATGCCCGTGCTGTGGCAGATGAAGCTGACCATCGACTATCGCAATGGCGCGCTGCGTTTTGAAAAGGCAGGAGTGAGATGACGAAGCTACGAAAGAAGACTGGCGTTTCTTGGACATCTGACGTTGCCGAGCTTCAGTAGCATACTATGGAGCCACGAGCATCACTGGCGCCGCTTGACCGAGTAACCGTGTCGAATTCTGCAATTGACTTGAATCGGGCCTTCTGGCATTCCTCTTTGAGGGCAGCACCCTCCGTGGCACTGCGGCGCAGCCTGCGGCCGTCCAGGTCCGAAGCGGCTATGTCGGCTAGCCCGAAACTGAAGATCCCGGCTCCGCCGCCGTCGAAACTTGGGACATCAGTTCCCCCGGCAGCGCTGCCACTGGAAACGGAGGACCGGCGACGCTGTTCGGCCGGTATGGCAAGGTGGCGTCAACGACCACCAGAACTGGATCCGGCACGCATGGCGCGACGCTGGTGCCCATATCGCGAAAGGCCGCCACCGGCGCCGGGATCACAATAGGGAGTTGCCTGCGCGGCGGCTTTGGCAGAAATCGCGCAGAGGCGCTTGGATGTTGCCATTCGGATTTCTGACCGTCGAGGTGCGCCCGTAAGTGACTGAAGGCGGCTGTTTCGGTCCTTTTCCGCCGGGCGCGATAGCGCCAGCGTGCAACGATGTAATAGAGCGCCGGAACCGGAATCGCGGCCAACGCCACCAATCCCAGTACAACCTGATTACCACGCTTGGCGGCCAGCAGCAGGATGGCGGACGCGCTTACCACCAGCAACAAGCTCGTCTGTATCAGCCGGGCCACCGTTGGCCGTCTGGAAAATTGGAAATCAGCAGTCACATGGCGCGCCTTCAAGCGCTAATCCGATTTTGACGGCGTGCCGGGCGGAACACCAAGTCCTATCCGTACTGCTGGGGTACTTGCAGTGGTGGGACAGACACTTTCGTCTGTCAATCCGTCTGTAGGGGGGCTAGAACTTACTCATCTCATCCGCTAGCACCCTGGGCGCCCTTCTCGAGGTAGAGCTGGGACAGACGCTTTCGTCTGTCAACCTAGACTTAGAACTTACCCAGCTCGTCCGCCAGCGCCTTGGGCCCCTTCTTGAGGTAGAGGTCCGTCAAGCGCTGTTCTTCGGGTGAAGGCGCCAGGATGCCCAGAAGTTGGGCGTTGGCGAGCGATTCGCGATTGGGAATCCAGATTTTGCCGTCGGCGTATTCGACCTGGCTGACAAAGGCGGTCATCTTGTCGATAAATACCGGCTCGCCGCGATCCTTGGAGAAACGCAGTGCCGTGTCCTGCAAGACCCGGCTCTTGCTGCCAGGCTTCAGGTTGAACTCGAGACCTGAGGCAGGCACCGAAGCGGCCATGAACTGCTTACCCTGCCGGTCGGTGACGATCCAGCCGATTTCCACGTAGCGCACCTGCCTGGAGGAAAGATTTTTCACGTCAATCCGGGGATTGCGAGCTTCGTTGCCGGCGATCTCCGCCCACCCTTCCACCGGCTCTACCGGCGCATCGGGGAAGCGCAGAAAAGCGAATTGCGCGTTGTGCTCCGGAACCGCCGCGGCGGAAACGGCGCGCCCGCGGGAAACCTGCACGTCCAGGCGCGGCCGGTCGTTCTGGCGGGCGAGGCTTTCCCGCATCGCCTGTTGCAGACCTTCCAGGCCGCGCGACGCCAGGATCGACTTGAAGTACTTACGGTCGCGTTGCGCTTCCATCTCCCAGGCGATCATCGAACGGCGGGAATCCAGGCGGTCGGGGCCGTAGAACGAGAAATCCTGGAAGAGCACGCCATCCAGGTTCACCTGCACCAGTGGACCGCCCATCTGCCCCGGCCGCAACAGGCGCAAATCGATACGGACCGGGAAGTTCTGGCCGGGAGGCACGTCCAGGCTGGGAACCGAAACCGAGGCCTTGCCGCCGGGGGTCACTTCCTGCGCCGCCACCAATAGCGTGACGCCGCGGACGCGGTTGGAGCTCGAGTTGCGTAGCGTGAGGGCCATCTTCAGATCCAGCACCACGGCGCTGCCCCGGAAACTGGCGTGCGATTCACCCAGATTCGCCGATATCAACGTCAGCGGCGAATCCGCCGGCAGATTGATCTTCACCGAGTTGTAGGGATCTAGCGGCGTCTCTTGCGCGCACAGCGCAGCCACCACCGCCAAAAACAGAATCGCAAATTTACTGGACATACACGTTATTAATCGTCACGTTGCCTGTATCGGAATCCACGTAACGAGCCCTCATGGAACCCTGCGCTCCGGCTGAATAAGTCACTTTTTCGGCAGGCCCTTGCAGCAGGCTCAAGGTCTGTCCGCCCTGATTCAATTCGATGCCATTGGCGGTGGCCCGCAGGACCGCGCTGTCACCGGCCACTGGCTGCAAAGGCGGCGTGGGGCGCTCCAGGAACATCCCCGCCACCAGCAGCGCCATCACGCTGGCGCAAGCCGCCAGCGCGCGCCCGCCCGACAACCACGCTAGCGGTGCGGCGCCCTGCTCGCCGCGCACACATTCGCCCGCAGCCAGACCGAGCCGGATATTGGCTTTCATCTCGGCGGCCAGGCGCCACGATAGGGCCGGCAGTTCATTCTGACCCGCCAGGTCGTCGCGCAGAGACGCGAAAGTCTCCACCTCGTCGCGGCACTGGCGGCAACCCGCCAGGTGACGCTCGGCGCGCCAGCGGGCGAACCAGCCGAGGTCCTTGCCGGCGTAAAGAGCCAGAACGGATTGACTGGGGTGCGTCATGCTTTCCTCTTCTCCATGTACCGGCGGAACTTAATACGCGCGTTGGCGATGTGGGACCGCACGGTAGCCTTCGAACAATCCAGCCTGCGCGCCACTTCTTCGGCGGGCAGGCCTTCCACATCGCGCAGCATCAGCGCCGCCCGCTCGCGCGCGGTCAGCAGGCGCAAACCGTCTTCCAGAAAATCGCGCTGCTCCGAGCGCAGCAAAATATCCTCGGGGCTCTCCTCGTGACCCTCCGCCGCCGGATCCATTTCGACGAAAGCCGCTCGCCGGTTTCGCCGCAGGAAATCGATGGCCGTATTCGTCGCAATGCGCGAGAGCCAATGGGCCGCCTTTTGCTCGTCCTTGAGCTGTTCCTGCCGTTGCAGCGCCTTGATGAAGGCCTCTTGGGTCAGATCCTGGGCGTCCGCCACGTTTCCCACAATCCGGTAAATCTGCGCGAAGATCCGGCGTAAGTGATCGGAAACAAACCGGTTCTGCCGCTCCCGGAGTTCCAGGCTGGGCTCGACGGCTTCGCTCATCAGGGCGCAAACAACGGCTTCCACGGTTCTATCAAGATGACGTGGAAACCCCTAAAACGTGCAATCCAAGCGTGGTAGGCTCTTCCAACCGGCGCTATGCTATTTTACCCCGGCCCGGCCTGCACGTTCGTTAACTCGCTAAAATATAGCCGTATGGACCGCGACACGATGGAGTTTTTCCAGTCGCTGTTCGACTCCCTGAAGCGCGAGATGCACCAGGAGTTCGGGCGCGTCAACGAGCAGCTTGAGCAGGTCAAGGCACGGTTGGACCGCATGGAAGCCCGCCAGGACCGCCAGGGAGGTTTCTTGCAAGGCGGGCTATGACTAGGGTGATCGAATGGACGGAACGCGCCGACGGCCTATGGGCGGAGCGTGACCGCCGGCTGGATGCACTCGAGGAGCGGCTGCGCAAACTCGAAAACAGCCGAACACAATGCCGAACACAATAAGGTAAGTATTGGACCCCGGACCAAGGCCTACACGTTCGCCAACCCGCTACAATATAGCCGTATGGACCGCGAAGTCATGGACTTCTTCCAAGGTCTGTTTGATTCGCTCAGGTGCGAAATGCACCAGGAATTTGCCGGCGTCAAGGCGCGGCTTGACCGTATGGAAGCGAGCCAGGATCGCCAGGGAGATCTGCCTGAAGGCGGCAGCCGGGCGATGACTCGCGTGATCGAGTGGACGGAAGGCCGAACACAATAAAGTAATTCTATGAGACCTGTCGCCGTGATCGGAATTGGCAAAACCCCGTTTGGCGCGTTTGCGGATCGCGACCTGCGCTCCCTGGCGGTCGAAGCCGGCCAGAAATGCCTCAAAAACGGGCACGCCTCGCCATCGCAGGTGGATGCGTTCTTTCTAGGCAACTTCGCGGGACCATCGTTCGTCGGCCAGAACCACCTGGCGCCCTACGTTTCAACCGCCTTGGGAATTCAGGGAGTGCCCGCCACGCGCGTGGAGGCGGCCTGCGCCTCGAGCGGCTCGGCCTTTTTCCATGCGTATAACGGCGTAGCCAGCGGCGCGTTCGACCTCGTGCTGGTGGTGGGGGTGGAGAAGATGACTTCCCAGCCCACCCCGAAAGTCACCGAGATTCTGGCGGCGGCGGGCGACTGCGCCGGCGAAATCAAGGCCGGTTCCACTTTCGCCTCCCTGTTCGCCATGATCGCGCGGCGGCACATGTACCAGTTCGGCACGCGGCGCGAGCACTTGGCCGCCGTAGCAGTAAAGAACCACGCCAATGGCGCGCTGAATCCGGACGCGCACATGCGCAAGGCGATCACCATGGAACAGGCCATGAACGGCAAGCCCATCGCCGATCCGCTGAATCTCTACGACTGCTCGCTGATCAGCGACGGCGCGGCCGCGGTGCTGCTGGCCCCCGTCGAGCGCGCCGGCGAGTTCACCGATAAGCCCGTGCGCGTCCTGGGCATCGCGCAGGCGTCCGACTTCGTGGCCCTAGACCAGAAACCGGACATCACCACTTTCCCGGCGGTGCGCCGCGCGTCCGAGAAAGCGTACCGCATGGCCGGTGTGAGGCCTGCGGATGTACAATTCGCGGAGCTCCACGACTGCTTCACCATCGCCGAGATCATCGCGCTGGAAGACCTCGGATTCGTGGCGCGCGGCGAAGGTGGACCATACACGGCCGAAGGCCACACCGCGCGCACCGGCGAGAGGCCCATCAATACCAGCGGCGGGCTGAAATCCAAGGGCCACCCGGTGGGCGCCACCGGCGCGGCGCAGATCTGCGACCTCGTGCTGCAGATGCGCTGCGAAGCGGGCGAACGGCAGATCCCGCGGCATTCCCTCGGGCTGGCGCAGAACCTGGGCGGGACTGGCGCCAGTTGCGTGGTGACTATTCTGGGGACCGTATGAGCGAAGAAACCGGAACGATTTACACGGAGACCGTGGTTTTCTCCGCCACGGAGGCGTTTATGCCGGACGTGCCCTACCAGCTAGCCATCGTGTCGCTGGATTCCGGCGGGCGCGTAACCGGACGCATCTTGGGCGAACGGGTTACCATCGACGACCGTGTGGCGCGCGTGGAAATCCGCGACGGCGTGCCCTATTTTAAGGCTTCACGAACGCCTTAGCAGCACGTGGCGCAAGCTTCAGCTTGCAGCGGGACTTCAGTCCCGCCCTCGAGTTTTCAACATTTGCTGGCCGTAGGGGTGGCTGATGTGCGTGGTGGGGCAGGCGCTTCCGCCTGCCAACAGCGAACTTTAGTTCGCTGCAAGCGGGACTTCAGTCCCGCCAAAAGGCCTGCAACGATATGAAGCTTGCAGAACGCATGCATCGGATGTCGTTGGAATCCGCGTTCGACGTGCTGGTGCGTGCACGCGCGCTGGAGGCCCAGGGGCACAGCGTGATCCACCTGGAGATCGGCGAGCCGGACTTTCCGACTCCCGCGCACATCGTCGAGGCAGCCAAATGCGCTCTCGACGAGGGTTGGACGCGCTACGGTCCGCCACAGGGCTTGCCCGAGTTGCGCGAAGCCGTGGCGGAAGAGGTTTGCCGGAGCCGCGGGATACGCGTGGGGCCCGAGCACGTATCCATCGTGCCAGGCGGCAAACCCATCGTCTTTTTCCCGATGCTGGCGCTGCTGGAGCCGGGCGACGAAGTGATCTACCCGGACCCGGGATTTCCGATCTACGAGTCGATGATCCGGTACCTGGGCGCCACCCCGGTGCCCATCCCGCTAGTCGAGAGCCGCGGTTTCTCGTTCGACCTGAACCTGCTGCGCGACAAACTCAGCGACCGGACCAAAATGCTGGTGCTGAATTCGCCGCAGAACCCCACCGGCGGCGTGATCCCGGAAGACGATCTCCGCGGGATTGCGGAGCTCGTTCGGGACCGCGATTTGATGGTGCTCTCCGACGATATTTATTCGCGGATTTACTACGGTGACGCGCCGGTTTCCATCGCGCGCTTTCCTGGCATGCTGGAGAAGACCATTATCCTGGACGGCTTCTCGAAGACCTACGCCATGACCGGATGGCGCATAGGCTACGGCGTGATGCCCACCTGGCTGGTCGATGCCGTCACGAAGCTGATGGTGAACTCCTGTTCCTGCACGGCGGGCTTCACGCAGCGGGCCGGGATCGCAGCGCTGAAGGGGCCGCAGGACGCGGTCGCCGCCATGGTGGCCGAGTTCCGCCGGCGTCGTGACGCCATCTGCGAAGGCCTGAACCGCGTTCCGGGGTTCCGCTGCGCCCCTCCAGGCGGCGCGTTCTACGCGTTCGCCAACGTGGAAGAAACCGGCATTCCCTCGAAGGAACTGGCCGACCTCTTGCTGCAAGAAGCTGGCGTAGCGTGTCTGGACGGCGGCGCGTTCGGCGATTATGGCAAGGGCTACATCCGCTTCAGCTACGCGAATTCGCTCGAGAATTTGATGGAGGCGGTGAGCCGCATCGAGAAAGCCGCGGTGCGCTGGGAGGGAGTGGCAGCAAGAGGGTGAACTGACGCGGGATTTATTCGACGCTACTTCCCTTTCTGGCGTTGGTAGCGAACCTTTTTGGCCTCGATCTGCCCCGGCACGTCGTCGTGTTTCTGGCCGTCGATGATGTCTTTTAAATGTACCTGGCCATCTTCGTACTGCAGGTGGATACGCCACCCTGACACCTTGCCGATGTCTGCCCGGTAGACTGACTCCTTATAGCCGACTACCCGATGCAGACGCGTTTTTGGGAATTTGCGAGTCCGATGGCATTCGTGGTCCTCAAGTTCGGCAAGCACCTCGATGAAGGCCAACTTGAGATCCGCGCTCGGCAAGCGCTTGGCCGCGTCGTAGATAACACCCCAGCCGTCGAACAGCGCACTGGTCTGGGCCACTACTGGGCTCCGTTGGTCCTCTGGATCTGATTGCGGTACAACACGCGCGCGATCGAACGGAAGCTGCGCTCCAGTTCGTCTTGGGGAACCACACGAAACAACGTGATCAGCGTCTGGCCGAAAACCGGGTCGTCATCGACCGCGATAATGATGCGGATGTCGCGGCCTGCGCGCAGCGAGTAGAGCGACGAGGTGAAGCCACTCTTTAGCTGAATGGACGGCGGACGCTACACTCTGGCAAAAAAGGCCCGCCGGTTGTCTCGCAGCACCGCGTAACCACGATCGAGCGCTTGTCGCACCGCTGCTTGATCGGTGGGGCTCAGGCGCTCCCAGTCGAGCCGGAACCCAGGCGTCGTTTGCTCAAAGAGTGTCGTTCGCTCATCAACCGAAAGAGGCAGAATATAACTCCTCCTTCAAAGGTACATCATTAGGATGCGGCCGCGCTCCACCGCCCACCGCTACCAAAGATGCTCCTTCGCCACGTATGTCTTCGCAACGCCGCGCTTGTCGTACCCGTACCCGTCCACCACATGTTCCACCCCTTGATTTGTATGGACAAAGGGTATACACTCGCCAGTAGATGCCCGGTTCCACGAAACCGCCTTTCGACTGGGACCAAGCCAATACAGGACATATCGCGCGCCACGGCGTAACGCCGGCAGAGGCCGAGCAAGTCATTTCCGGCGGTTCGCTGCCGATCGAGACCGAACACCGGAGAGGTGAGGAACGGTACACCGAGTTGGGCCAGACCGCTACAGGGCGATTGCTAGTGGTGGTGTGGACATGGCGGCGGCGACGGATTCGCGTGGTGACCGCATTCCCGCCGAATCAAAGGTGGCGCGTCCTGTGGCGCCGCTTCAAAGGAGTTCAGGATGCCTAGAAAGAAACTGTCGGAGACTCGAAGCGAAGCGGAAGAGGCTCGTTGGTTCGAGGAGAATCAGGAACGGCTGCTGAAGCTGTTCGAACAGGCCGAGAAAGAAGGCTCGGTGCGTGTCGGCGGGAAGAGCATTGGCATCACGTTGTCCAAGAAAACGGAGGCATTGCGCAAGCCGCCCTCACAGAAGGTCATGCTGCGGATTCCGCAGGACGATTTGGATCGCGCGCGTCGTCAGGCGTCCCGCAAAGGGATCGGCTACCAGACCTACATCAAGATTCTGCTGCGGGAAGGCTTGGATCGTCAGGCGCGCGTCCGGGGGGAGGGTGTAAAGTGAACTGTGTAAATGGCCATCGGATAGAGGAGACTAGGAGAACCGATGGCAATCGACTTGAAATTGATCGACCAACTGCTGGCCGACTATAAGAAACCCGAAGACATTAT
>Ga0181532_10001607_pt1 | contig 21720 bp, 12 predicted proteins | sample PEATcosm2014_Bin_33_FD_119768 | JGI IMG/M metagenome (GOLD analysis project Ga0181532, IMG submission 119768) | Peatland microbial communities from MTU Mesocosm Facility, Houghton, MI, USA - PEATcosm2014_Bin11_30_metaG | ecosystem: Environmental > Terrestrial > Soil > Wetlands > Peat | place... | reverse complement strand
GGGAACGTCGGTGTCGGGGCCGATGTGGCGGCAGAGTTCGGTCATGAAGCTCTGGCAGAAGCGCATGACTTCGTTGTCGCTCTTGCCCTTCGGATCGAAATCGCTTCCGCCCTTGCCGCCGCCCATGGGCAGCGTGGTGAGCGAATTTTTGAAGACTTGTTCGAACGCCAGGAATTTAAGAATGCCGAGATTCACCGAGGGATGGAAGCGCAGTCCTCCTTTATAAGGACCGATGGCGCTGTTCATCTCGATGCGGAAGCCGCGATTGACTTGTACTTTGCCCCGGTCGTCAAACCAGGGAACGCGGAACATCAGGACTCGTTCGGGCTCCGTAATGCGCTCTAGAATCTTGGCTTCGAGATATTCGGGATGGCGTTCCAACACGGGCCTCAAGGACTCGAACACTTCGAGGACGGCCTGGTGGAATTCCGGTTCGGCTGGGTTTTTGGCTTTGACGAGGTTAAGGTTTTGATCGATGTAATCCGCCGCAGCATTTCGCTTGGGCGGTTCCATGACATGGCTCATAGGCTTGCCTCCGAATTTTATGTGATCGATAGATTGTCAAAAATACAGGACACCGCAGGAATTGCGGCTGCAATGATTAGACGCCTGGAGGGGAGGCTCTGCCGTGACTGGCATCACCGCATTCCGTGATGATTCGGCGCAAGGTTGTGTACGTATGACACCCGGCGCAGGACACCCCTAAACCCCTTTGAAAGCGTCCGATAGCGCAATGACTGAATTAAGGTTACTTCCGTCGGGCAGGTTTTACAACCGTGACTTTGGCGGTTACCTGCTGGCCTTTCTCCATGCCTCCGACGATGACCAGGCCGCGGTGGGTCACCAGCAGGCCGCGATGATCCATGGTAGGCGCTGGGGTGCGCGCTGGAGTCGGCTCAGAAGTGTCTTCGTCGACCGTTTCCCATTCCTCGGTGTAAACATTAAAAGCGAAAGTCACCGGGGAGGGTTCGGCTGGCCGGCCGTCATAGCCAATCCCGTTGTAGTTGTAAGGATTGTCGCTGCCGCCAGAAAAATAAATTCTGCCTCCCCTCTTTTCCAACGGTCCGGCGCCCGCCGCGATGCGATAGCGCGCATTGCCCGGATGTGGTGGAAGTTTCGTCCAGGCAATTTTCGTGATGTCACCCTTTTTGGGGATTATGCCCATCCAGCATTCGCTGGTCGCGACGTACTTGGCACCCAGGCCGCCCCGGTTCTTGTAGGCTCCATCGACATAAACAATGGTGTCGTCGAGGATGGCGCCCGCATGACCAAACACGGGCCAGGGGATCGGTGTGGCCTGCATCCAGGTATCTTTGTCGGTGTCGTACACCTGGACGTTTTGGACGGCATCGCCCTTTGATGATGACCGTCCGCCTATGAGGAAGATGTAACGGTCGCGATACAGGCCGACGACCGCGTCATCGACGGGTACGGGGATGTCCTGTCCGCGGTAATAGCGGTTCTCGACCGGGACAAAGACGTTCAAGTCCGACACGGTGGTCTCTCCGCCCTGCGCGTCGACGACGTAGCCTCCGAAGATGAAGACCTGATCGTGGAGCGCCACCGCCGAGGCCGCCAGGCGACCGGCCACGCCCGGTACAGGACGTTTTTCCGTCCACTGGCCGGTATCCGGATTCATTTCGTAGGCGCTGGTGGTGACTGCATCCCAGGTTTTTTTCGGACCAATGCCCATGAAGGAGAAAATCCTGGGTCCGCCTTCGTCATGCGAAATGGCAACCGCATTATTCGAAACCGGCGAAGGGAGCGGGCTGAGCTTGGGCTCGTCGGCGGCATGAAGGCGGGTCATCAGAAAAAAGTAGAGCAACGCGGGGAGGAGTTTGGTCGATGCGGATTTCATTGTTGAAATCATAGCAGCGGAGAGGCGGAAGCTCGGGACGGCACACTTCAGAACCAAGTACGCTTGCGATATTCGCGATACTCGTCGCCGAACTTTGCTTCCAGAACTGCGGCCTCGCGGCGCGCGCGGATGATCTGAACGGGAATAAGGACCAGCAGAACAATCAGCAGTTCAAATCGCCAGAGAATGAGAACAGCCCCGGCCACGAAGAACATTCCGGAAACGTAAATAGGATTGCGAATCCGCGAATAGATGCCGCTGGTGACCAGCACCGTCGCTTTAGGAACGACGGAGAATGATCGGCCCAGCGTGTAGCGGGAGAGAATCACGCCCGCGAGGCCGATCAGAGCGAGCAGCAAGCCGATCACGCGCAACAGTCCGTGCGGCCCTGGTGCGTACCGATATACAAAGCCGAGAGCCCACAGGCCCGACACCAGCGGCAGCCAGACGCGCCATATCGTTCCACGATCCATTTTTGAGTCCTACTCTAGGAACCCCTGACGCACGGCATGGATGAAATCGGTGTGAGCCGGCTCTATGCCGGACGCGCGCATCTGCAAAGCGATCTGCCCGCGATGATACGCCGAGTGAAAAAGCACGTGCGTCAATATGTCTTCCACCCGGCTGGACCAAGGCTCGCCTTTGCTGTTGCGGTATTCAACTTTGTCGTCAAGCGAGCCGGGCGCGAATTGATTTCCCAGCCGCGTAAGATAGCTTTGCCATGCCCCTGACATCTCGGCGCCCAGCGCCATGCAATCATCAATCGTTGCGGTTGGCCATACCGGCATGCTCTGGCGTTGCTTCAGGATACGTTCGAGCCAGAGCTTCTGCGCCGAAAGAATGTGCGCCATACGTCCGACTATGTCTGCGGAAACAGACCCGGCGGCGCGCATCGCGGCGAGACATTCGCGATTCGCCCAGTAATCGTAGGCAAACATCCGCGAAAAATCATTGACGTGCATAGAAACTCCTTTCGACAAGACGCGTTGCGACTGGCTGCGCAGAGACGATACGATAAGAGACGCCACGATGACAAACGGTGCGATGACGAGCACGAAGGAGTGGTGTGTCCTTAGTGTTGCTTTGTTTGTCTGCCTGTTGTGCCCGGCCGCCGCGCCAGCGCAGGCGCAGAATCAGACCCAAACACAAATCCGCCAGCAACTGTTGCAGGAACTGGAATCGGGCAAGTTCCGCGATGCAGTCCTGCTTGGTCAACAAGCGGTTTCTCGTTGGCCGAGCGATGCGCAATTCCGCCACTATCTTGGGCTTGCCTACTTCAAAACCGGCGATCTCAAACAGGCGCAGGAGCAGCTAACGCGTGCGCGAGACTTGGACACGAACGACTCCGCGACCCATTTTGATCTGGCTCTTCTGCTATTGAGCCAGCGGGATGACGCGGGAGCCGCGGACGAACTTGAAGCAACGATCAAGCTCAGTCCTTCGAACCCGAACGCGCTCGCGCATGTGCTGCTGGGGCGAGCGTATCTGAATTCGAATCGCAGCCTGCAGGCGATCGATGAGTTCAAGACCGCTTTGAAGCTCGACCCGGCGATCAAGCTCGGACACTACAATCTGGGATTCGCCTACTTCAGCCTCGGTCGCAACGACGAAGCCATCGGCGAATATAAGGAGGAGTTACGCCGATCGGGCGAAAGTCCCGCAGTGGTGTATGAATTGGGACGATCGCTGCTGGAGACGGGAAAATATGATGCGGCCCTGACCTATCTACAGCGTGGCACTGACCTGGACACGCAGAATCCCGATGTCTGGTACTGCTTGGGTAAGGCGCAGGCGCTCGCGGGGCAGCCAGCGCAAGCCGAGTCTTCTTTACGTAAGGCGGCGGAACTTAGCCCGGGAGACCCGAGCCCGCACTATCAACTGGCACGCGTCCTGGAGAAACTCGGCAAGACCGAAGAAGCCCGAAGCGAACGACAGCGCTTCGCGGAACTGAAGAAGGCGCAACCGGCCACGGCAGGCATGGCCACGGGGCGCGATCATTGATGGTGCGATCACTGATGACGCGGTTTATGATAGCGACTCAGCGCATGAGAAGCCTGTACGTCGCGATTGCGGCGGCCATCCTGCTGATGGCACTCAACGGTGTTTGGATTTTGTGGGGAGCTGCGCGGACGGCCGCGCCGCAGAACGCTGCACCGAATAACAACGCTCAGGCAAAACCTGCAGCCGTCGCGCAAAAACCGCTCGCGAAGCCGCCTGCGGCAAATCTACCGTTGTTCGTTGACGTCACCCACGCCGCTGGCATCGATTTTCATCTGACTTGCGGCAGTCTGGAGAAGCTCTACATCGTTGAAACCCAATGCGGTGGCGCGGCCGCGTTCGACTACGACAACGACGGCTGGATGGACATCCTTCTTATCGATGGCTCGTCGATCGAAGACTACAAGGCCGGCAAATGCCATCCGCCGCGTCTCTACCACAACAACCACGACGGTACGTTTACCGATGTGTCGGCAAAGTCGGGCCTGAATTTTTGCGGGTGGGGTTACGGCGTAGCCATCGGCGACTTCGATAATGACGGCTGGGAAGACGTCTACATCACCGGCTTCCACGGCTCGGCGCTTTACCGCAATAACCACGACGGCACCTTTACCGACGTCACCGCAAAAGCGGGCGTTGCCAACGCCGATCGGTGGGGAACCAGTGCGGCTTTCGGCGACTACGACAATGACGGCAATCTCGATCTCTATGTCGCCAACTACGTAGACCTGGATATCAACAACCTGCCGCAGTTCGGCAGCACCCAGTTTTGCCAGTATCGGGGCATCCCGGTCAATTGCGGGCCGCGCGGTTTGAAGGGCTCGCGCGACCGTCTCTACCACAACAACGGTGACGGCACCTTCACTGATGTCACGGAGAAACTCGGCATCGACACCGAAAGCTACTATGGCCTCGGCGTCCTGTGGCTGGATTACGACAAAGACGGCTGTCTCGACCTTTATGTGGCCGATGATTCTTCGCCTAGCCTGCTCTATCACAACAACTGCAAAGGTGGATTTACTGAAGTCGGCGCCGAGGCCGGCGTGGCGTACAGTTCCGACGGACACGAACAGGCTGGCATGGGCATTGATTCGGCCGACTACGATCGCGACGGCTGGCCCGACATTGTGAAGACCAATTTTTCCGACGATGACAACAACCTTTATCACAACGATCACAATGGTGAGTTCACCGACGTAGCCGGCGCTGCGGGGATCGGAGCCATCAGCAATCCCTATCTGGGCTTCGGCGCCAAATTTCTCGATTACGACAACGATGGCTGGCCTGACATTTTCATCGCCAATGGTCACGTGGATCCGCAGGTGGAAGGGCAGTCGTTTGGTGTGGGCTATGCCGAGCGGCCATTCCTGTTCCACAATTTGCACAACGGGAAGTTCGAAGAAGTCGGCCAGAAGTCAGGCGGCGCGCTGGCGAAGAAGTACGTGGGACGTGCCGCCTTAACCGCTGATTTCTGGAATCGAGGCCGTCAAGACCTGCTGATGACCAGCCTCGATGCTTCTCCCGTGCTGCTGCGCAATGAAGTTCCGTCGCCTGGGCACTGGCTGCGGATCAAAACCATGGGCAGCAAATCGAACCGCGATGGCTTCGGCGCAAAGGTCGAGATCACAGTCGAAGGATCAACCCGCTACGAAGAAGTGCGTGCCGGAAGCAGTTTCGAGAGTTCGAGCGACCCGCGGGTCCATTTCGGCTTGGGGGCGGCGACAAGAGTCGATGCAATCGTCATTCGCTGGCCGAGCGGGCAGGTCGACAAACTGTGGCCGGAGGCGGCGGACCAGGAACTTGTCGTCCGAGAGGGAAGCGGTGTCATTCAGAGGAATCCGGAAAAGCGGCCCCCTGCCGCCAAGCACTGAAGCGGCGCCCCTGCAGAAGATCTCGGTCAGATTTTGACCTGCCACAAGCTGAAGGTGGGCCCCAGCGAGCGCGACAAAAGTCGCTGGCAAGTATGCGATGAATCTACGGAAATTGGTAGTTCAGCAAGTTTCGATCTTCAGTTACTCATAGATTATAGCCGTCAACATGAACGTAAGTATCTGAAAAATAAGGCGCTGTTGTTTGGAGAACGAAGTGCCTCCCCACCTCAAAAGCACTGGCTGTAGTGTTTGTGTAGCTAAAGCTCGCAGAGTGTCCAGTGTTTGCCACAAAACTACGTGCCACAGTTTTCAGGGGGTAGGTAAATGAAAAGATTGCAGTTTTGCCTCGCAGTATTCGCCGTTCTGGCTCTGACATGCAGCGTATTCGCGCAGGTTCAGTTTAGCCAGTTTACCGGCACCGTGCTCGATCCAACCAGCGCCGCGATTGCGAACGCCAAGGTTACGGTTACCAACGCGGCGACCGACCTGAGCCTTACCGCTACGACCAATTCCAGCGGCAACTACACGGTGAGGGAGGTGCCGCCCGGCGTTTACAAAATATCGGTCGAGGCTGCGGGTTTCAAGACGGTCTCGAATAATGGTGTGACGGCGAACGCCGGCACCATCGAGCACGTAGACTTCAAGATGCAAATCGGCAAGACTTCGGAAGTGGTCGAAGTCACGGGCGAGGCTTCCGCTGTCAACACGGAAGATTCCAAGCTGGCTAACACGGTTACCTCCACGCAGATCAGCAACCTGCCCCTCAATGGACGCAACGTCTTTGACCTTATGCTGCTGGCGCCGGGAGCCGTGAACGTTACAGGCGTGGACTTTGAGGCTGGGAACAATCACGGAGACTCAGGTGCGGTCGTGAACGGAGTGCGCGAGGATTTCAACGGTTTCCTCATCAACGGGGTCTCGAACAAGGACATCAGCGGGGGCGCCAACAACATTCCCATTCAGGATACAGTGCAGGAGTTCCAGCAGTTGACGTTGAATATGTCTGCACAATACGGAAGCAGCGCTGGCACCGTCAATAACCTGGTCACCAAATCGGGCACCAACAGCATTCACGGCAGCGTTTGGGAGTACAACCGCAACAGCGATTTCGATGCGAACGAGTACTTCGTGAACGCGGCAAACACAGCCCGCCCGCCGCTGCACTTCAATCAGTTCGGCGCCACCGTGGGTGGTCCCATCATCAAAGACAAGCTCTTTTTCTTCGGCTCATACCAGGGAGATCGGTTTCTGACCGAGGGCACTCCCATCACAGTCACGGCGGAAGACCCGGCGTGGAGAAGTGAGGTGAATGCTTGGTCCAAGGCGGATAACCCGAACTCCGTGGCTAATCTCTTGTATAGCAACTTCTACGACCATGTTGCCGGAACCGTGACCGCAACGTTAGATTCGTTTGTACTTTCAAGCGGGCAAGGTGGGCCAGGCACGGTTGCAGGAACTTCGAACTACACCACATGGCTGTGTGGTCTGCCGCAGCTTCAAACCTTACTTGGCGTTACGTCTGCGGACATCACGAACGCCAAGGGCGCATGCCCCTTGTCGGTAACAGCGCCGGTTACCCCTGGGATTCGTAGTGCACCCTTCGAGGACAGCACCGTCGCCCTCTGGGGCAGCCAGACCCAGTCGCTCGGCAATCTGTTCAACGGCAATGAAGCAATGGGAAGGATTGACTATAACTGGAACCAGAACAACCGCATGTTTGTGCAGATGAACTGGAGCCATACCACCGATAAGTTCGGAGGCAATAACTGCAACGCCAATTGCGCTCGCGGCTTTGCCAATCCGAACAACGACTACTTCCCGAACGCGCAGTTAAGTTTTGTACACACGTTCTCGCCAACCGTGTTGAACGAATTCCGGCTGGGCTACACCCAGAACAACACGCAGATCGGCACGAATCTTCCGGGCGTACCCTACATCGGTTTCGCGGACGGTGTACTCGGGTTTGGCTCGTACAACGGCTACCCGCAGTACTTCAAGGACCACGAGTACAGCTACGGCGATATGGTTTCCATCAGCCATGGCAATCACAGCTTCAAGATCGGAGCCGATCTTCGCCGCAATATCGAGAACAGCATTTTCAATGTGGCCCGTCCCTCCTACACGTTTCTCGATCCCATTTACTTCGCGGGGGATACTCCGGGAGCTGAGGTCGCGGGCGTGGATCCGGACTTTTGCACCAGCGTCCCTTGTACCACTCCGTACAACACAAACCCGGTATCCGAACTTGCCAGCAACCGACGCCATTGGCGGAACTGGGAAGTCGGAGCATATTTCCAGGATGACTGGAAGGCAGCCAAGCGCCTGACCGTGAACCTTGGCCTGCGCTGGGATTTCTACAAACGGCACACCGAGGAAGGCAACACGGCGACGACGTTCATCCTGGGACCGAGCAACCCCAATATACCTGGGATAGCCGGACAGGTCGCGAACGCCAATGCTCCTTTTGGCAGTGCGGGCTGCCCTGATACCATCACGCCTAACACTCAGATTCTGGCGGGCGTGTGCGGTCCCGGCGGATTCGCCCCGGCAAGCAGCCTTGGTCCAAATAAATATAAGGACTTTGGGCCGCGGGTGGGTTTTGCCTGGGATGTGTTCGGCGATGGCAAAACCTCTCTGCGTGGCGGCTTTGGAGTATCGTACGAGGGCACTCTGTACAACCCGCTCTCCAACTCCCGCTGGAATCCTCCGTATTACTCCTTTAATGAAGTCGGACCGTTCACCGGTGTGCCCGGCGGAATCGTCTATGGGCCTTCAATCTGCAGCGGCACCACACCGACAACAACTGCGTGCACGCCCTCTGGGGCAGCACCCGTGTATACCGGTGCTGCCACCAATCCCGGGCAGGGCATTGGCGCACAGGCGGCGGGAAACCTTACGGGCTGGGATTACGTGAACCCAGACGCGGCATTCCTGACCGGCATTGTTACTCCTCAGGGACTCAAGGATCCATACGTTTATAACTTCTTCTTCGGCGTCCAGCGTGAAATCGTACCTAAGTGGGTGGTGGAAGCCAACTACGTGGGAACCGCCGGCCATATGCTGTTCCGGGCGCAGCAGATCAACCGCGCAGTCGGAGGGGCCTTGCCCACGGGCACGACGGGCTACGTCAACAACATTGGCGAGACGCTGAACAGTTTAGTCACTCCCCTGGACCCCGCCGGTGTCCCCAACCCCAACTACGCCGTTTTGCGTAATTGGGAAAACGCGAATAACTCCAATTACAGCGGTTTGCAGTTGTCGCTCAAGAAGCAGATGAGCCACGGCATGATGTTCAACGCCAATTACACGTGGAGCCACTCCATTGACAACGGGTCGTCCTGGCATGACGCGGCAACGACCGCTGGGGGCTCGGCCGCCGGCGACGGCTACAGCACGGATAATACCAATCCTGGTCTCGACCGCGGCAATTCCATATTCGATATCAGGCACCGTCTGGTATTGAACTATGTCTATAACCTGCCGGGTCAGGACCTGCACGGTGCCGAGGGTGCTCTCATCGGTGGCTGGACGCTCAATGGCATCTGGTCATTCCAGAGCGGGGCGCATTGGTCGCCATATGCTCACCTCACCGGGCCTAATCTCGTCAGTACTGCCACTGGCACGGCGTGCACGTCGGGCGATGTTTCCGCTGGCACTTGCGAAAACCTCGGCGGAGAGTGGACGCTCGACGGCCAATTCCCGGGCATTGATCGTCCCGACAGCAGCATGACCCACTTCTCGCAGCCCCGCTCAGCGTGGAAAAACGGCTGGTCGCCCGCCGGGTTCAGCTTTTTCAGCTCGTCGGCGCCTGGCAGTTTCTCGGCGCCGGGGTTCCCATCACTGTCCGCGCCCTGCTTGGCTTGCGTCGGCACTCTGGGTCGCAACACCTTCACTGGCCCGGGGCAATGGAGCGCCGATATGACACTGGGTAAGAACTTCAAACTCACAGAGCGCCTCAATCTGAAGTTCGAAGCCTCAGCGTTCAATATCTTCAATCGCGCGAACTTCCTGATCGCAACCGCTCCGCTCACTGCCCATAACAGTCTCGACGACCCCGCATTCGGTAAGGCGGCCGGGACCCTTGATGGCAGAGACCTTCAGTTCGGTTTGAAGCTTCTCTTCTAACCGAGGATTTGTGCGGTACTATTAGGCCTGCTCCACTCGCGTGGGGCAGGCCTCTCGTTTTTGGCGGTGCCCGCATGGCAATACTCGCCAAGTTACGAACCAAGTTACGAACAAGGTTGCGAACCTTCGCCATCTGCCTCGTAAGCTTGCTGGGATTCATTTCTGCGTTCTCCGTTGCAGCTCAAGGCCAGGAGACCATGGCCTCGATCGTGGGCCGGGTTCGCGTGGTTCGTGGAGACGCTCCTGCACAGCGTGTTCTGGTATCCCTCAATTTGCACGGGACCCCGATTGATAGCGTATATACCGACTCGACGGGTACCTTCGGATTCCACAGTCTTCATCCTGAGAATTACGAACTGAGCGTCAACGACGACCAGTATCAGCCGGTCCGGGTAGCAGCCGAAATCCATCCAACTTCGCTATCGCCAACGGTCTATCTCGATATCCAACTGGTTCCAAGGAGTGCAACCAATGGCGCCGCTCTTCCCCCGCAACAACAAGGCAGCAACCCCTACACGATGGATATCAAGGAGTACTCAAAGAGCTTTCCCAAGAAGGCTGTAAAGGAATTTGAAAGAGGGATGGAATTGGATCGCGACAACAAAAAAGACGACGCCATCGCGCACTATCGCAAAGCCATTGAGATCGCACCCGACTTTCATCCCGCCCACAATAATCTCGGCACGCTATATCTGGGCAAGTCGGACTTCAAGTCAGCAGAGGAGCAGTTTCGCGAGGTGGTCCGCCTCGATCAAAATGACGGGCAAGCCTATTTCAACCTCGGCAATGTGCTCATGCTAACCAATCGCATCCCCGAAGCTCAAACCACGCTGGCAGCGGGTCTGCAGCGCCGCCCCGATTCCGCCTTCGGAAATTTTCTGCAAGGATGTTTGTATGTGCGAACCGGCAAGCTGGCAGAAGCCGAGAGCAGTCTGCAGAATGCCCTGCGCCTGGATGCAAAGATGCCGCAGGCCTACCTGCAACTGGTCAACTTGTATCTCCGGCAAGACCGGCGCGGGGACGCCATCACGCAGTTGCAGGCTTTCCTGAAAGACTTCCCGGATGCACCCGCGGCACCTAAAGCGAAGGAAATTCTGAATAAACTGCAGAAGGAAGAGAGCGCTGTGAAGCGCTAGCCATTTTACTTGGGAGTTGCTCCGCAGAACTTAGCTTCAAGCTTGCAGGCGGTTGCGTACTCGGCGCGTGCCTCGCTCATTTTCCCGACGTGTTGGTAGGCAAGCGCCAAGTTGAGGTGCGCTTCCGCCAGCTTTGGGTCGAGTTCAATGGCACGCTGATGTTCGTGGACGGCTTTCGGCATTCGATTTGTGTGGCTGTAGCAGATCCCAAGGAAGTTATGCAGGCGAGCGTCTTCGAGCCCGAGTAAAAGCGCTTTTTCCAGATGAGTCGCGGCGTCGGCATAGTCCTTCTGCTGATAGAGTGCCATCCCCGTCTCCCGCTGCCCCGGCGAAAAATTGGGCTGGATGGCAATCGCCTTCCGATAAGAAGACAGTGCCGCTGCCGGATCGTTCTTTGTCTCTGCATCCAGCAAACCCACCTGATACCACGCCCGGTAGTTCTCCGGATTGATTTGCAGCGCTTTCTGCAGCCAGTTTTTTGCCTCGTTCACGCGGCCCAGCTTTGCCAGGGCCCGAGCCAGCCCGGTCATGGCGTTGTCGAAGTTAGGATTCAGTGCGAGGCAGCGCTGCAGTTTTTCGGCAGCCCCTTCCCAGTTCTGCTGCCGCAACGCCGACTCGCCGAGCATGAAAGGGATCACGTAGATTTGCGGATCCTTTTGCTGAACCTCATTGAGCAGCGCCTCTGCCTGATCGTCCTGGTTGCGCTGAAAAGCGTCGGTGGCCTTCAGAATGGAATTAAACTCCCAAAGCTTGTCCTTGGGATCGGCGAGACCCTGTTTGAGCGACTCCGCGGAAACCGCAGCGCGAAATCCGAAGTAGCCCAGAGCGCGCAATTTTTCCTGTGCGTCGGGACTCAGATTTCCCACAGCCGATTCTGACCGGGTGAAAGGGTTGTGGGCCAGCAACGCCTGCATCTTTTCCCGGAACACCGCGACAGTAGCGGGTTGCTCAGCGGCAATGTTTGTGGTTTCTCCAGGGTCGGTCTCAAGATCGTACAACTCCGGCTGGGGCGCCTCGATAAAGTGAAAACGTTCACTCTCGAGCGCGTGCAACGGACTCCATCCGAAAGAACTGAAGGGATAAAAAGTCTCGCTGTATGCTGGATCGCTTGCCGCCTGACTCCCGGCCTGATTCTTGTCTAACCGATCCTTATCTGACCGATTCTTGTCTAACAAGGCATGCGATTGGAACTGTGCATAAATCGAGTGAACTGAATCCAGCGAATCCTTCACGCCCGCCAGTTGCAGAAGCGTTGGGGCCACGGCCGTGGTCTCCACGGGTTCGCGGCGGCGGCCAGGCGCAATGCCGCTCCGGGCGTGCGGTTTCACGGGCGGTTTTACGATCAAGGGCACGTGCACAGTGGCGTTGTACACGAAGAACCCGTGTTCGTCCTCACCGTGTTCCCCCAGAGACTCGCCGTGATCGCTAAGGGCGACGATCAGCGAAGAATCATAAAGATGGTTCTGTTTGAGCCAGGCCATCAGGTTGCCGAGCTCATGATCCGCGTAGGCAATCGCGCCATCGTAGGGGTGGCTGCGGTACTCGGTGCGGTAGGGTTCCGGAGAATCATACGGGCTGTGCGGGTCGTAAAGATGCAGCCAGAGAAAGAATGGGCGTCGCGGAGTCTTCTTCAACCACGCGATGGCGTGCGCTACACTTTCCCCGGCGGGACGGTCCACCAGGCTGACGTCCTTTTTCTCGAAAGTTTCCGCCGAAAACGCGTCATCGTAAAAGTCGAAGCCGCGCGCCAGCCCCCAACTCCGGTCGAGTACGAAGGCGCTGACCACGGCGCCGGTGGCGTAACCCGCCTTCTGGAACACTTGCGGCACGGTGCGAAATTGCTGCGCCAGCGGCTGTCCGGTGAAATCCTGCACGCCGTTCTGAAACGGGTAAGTGCCAGTCAGGATCGCTGCATGAGATGGCCAAGTGAGGGGAACCTGCGAGATCGCCCGCTCAAACACGACGCCGTCACGGGCGAGCGCATCAAGGGTGGGAGTCTTGACCGTTTGCGCTCCATAACATCCCACGTGGTCGGCCCGCAGAGTATCGATGGTGATCAATATAACGCTCGGCCGCTTAACGTCGGATCGCGTAATGCCAGGTCGGGTAACACCGGGCGCTGGCTGCGTTTTCGCTGGCACCGGCTTGGTGGCAACGCCTTGCCCGCAAGCTGTGCGCCCGTCAGCGAGGACGATAACAACCGCGAACAAGAGAGCGGCCCAAGAAGCTGAGAAGCGCCCAAACATGCGTCTATTGCGGTGCCAACTGTTGCGCGTGCCGCGTCTCCTCGTCTGACTCCGCCGTGAGTCCCTTGGCAGCCAGCGCCTTTGCTAGCGACTCATGCATGATCGACTCTTGCGGCGCCAGCTCCACAGCACGTCGCAACTCCGTGATCGCGTCGTCTAGCTTGCCCTGGTAGAGCAGGGTCTCACCCAAAGCGCGATGTCCACGCGCAAGCTCCGGATTAATCGTAACCGATTGCCGGAATGCTTCGGCCGCCGGGTCCAATTGCTTTTTCTGTAGGAACGCCACGCCTAGATTGAAGGCAGCTTCGAAGTTCGTGGCATCCAGTTGCAGAGTCCGTTGCAAGGTGCCGATGGCGGCATCCATCTGCCCGGCGCGAGCCTGCGCCATGCCCAGGTGAAAAAATGCGAGCGCGTAATCAGGACTGAGCTGAACCGTCTTCTGCAGCTCGTCCACCGCCTCGGCAAACATCTTGAGACGATAGTAATTCAACCCCTGCATATAATGAGCTGGAACCGAGTTGGGCTCGGTTTTAATCACACCCTTAAGCTTTTCAATCGACTCCTGATAGCGGCCGTGCTGGCTATCGGCGACGGCATCGGAGATCAGCTCATACGTGGCAACGCGTTCCTTCGGATCGGGCAGGTCGCGACTGCTGATCGTTGGATCGTTCCCCCCGGAGAACCCCGCATACCCCAGCGACTTCAATCGCTCCAGCAGCGCCGGATCCAGACCGGTTTTCTCGGCCAGTTCTTTGCCGGCGCTGTAATCGCGGATCATGCCGGCGAGCTTGGCACGCATCTCTTCGGCTACCGCACTCTTTTCTGTGAACAGATTGTGCACTTCGCCCGGATCCTTCGCCAGATCGTAGAGCTCGGGCCGAGGTGCGTCGATGAAGTGATATTTTGTGTTCTCCGAGCCCCGCAGTTCACTCCAGTTAAAATGAATCCGCGGCAGGAAGGTCTCGCCATAGAGGACGCGCTCGGCGAAATTGTGCTCGGCTGAGCCCCGCTCGGCTTTGTCGCCGCGAAGCTCGGGAAGCAGACTGCGTCCTTGCACCTGCGACGGAACCTCCAGCCCCACTGCCCCCAGCACTGTGGGCATCAGATCGACAAGTGAAACCGGATCGGACACTGTGCGTGCGGCCGCATTCTCCGGAAACCGATTCTCTGGCAACCGGATGATCAGCGGCACATGCATGGTGGCGTTGTAGATGAAGAAGCCGTGCGTCTTTTCGCCATGTTCCCCCAGGCTTTCGCCATGGTCACCGCAAAGCACGATCACCGTGTTCTGATAAATTCCTTTCTCTTTCAGGAAGCGCAACAGCCGCCCGACCTGTTCATCTGCGAAAGCGATCTCGCCATCGTACGGCTGTGCCGCATATTCACGACTGTACGGGTCGTGCGGATCATAAGGAAAGTGCGGATCATAAAGATGCATCCATAGAAAAAACTTCTTTTGCGAATTTGTCGCTAGCCAGTCCAGCGCAACGTCCGCCACAGCATTGCCCGGACGCTGCATCTGGTCGAGATTCGCTTCATCCAGGCGGTTGAAGTCGAAGTGGTCGTAATAAAAATCGAATCCTTGATTCAATCCAAAGCGCGAGTCCAGGACCGCTGCTGCGATTACCGCTCCCGTCTGGTACCCGGCCTGCTTGAGAACTGAGGCCAGCGTGGGCTGAGTCGGACTGAGTTTGTTGCCGCTAAAATCGTGCATCCCGCTCAACATGGGATACGTTCCCGTCAGCATAGAGGTGTGCGACGGCAGGGTTACGGGGACGACCGCAAAGGCACGCTCAAAGCGCACACCATCGGCAGCCAGACTGTCGATGTTGGGCGTCTTGATCTGCTTGTATCCGTAGCAGCCGACATGATCAGCACGCAGCGTATCGATTGTGATCAGGACCACATTCAGCGCCGGCTTCGCGGTCGTTTGCGCCGCCACCTGAAGCGCGGCAAGGCCCGTTAGGATGACAATCAGTCGACGAAAAGTGGGCAGCATCGGTGCGTTCAGTTTATCGCATGTTGCCGTACCAATGACGCAGTTGCGAACGCCGCTGGCAGTGGCTCAACTCGGCCACAGACTGTGATAGGCTGGGCGCTTATGCGACGGCCAGCTATTTTGCTCGCGATCATCTTCATTAGAATATTCATCATTAGGAGAGTCATCGGGATCACACTGTTCGGAACTTTACTCGGCACTGCGGCCTGGGCCCAGACCTCCGCCCCCCATACCTCTCTCCCCGACGTCTACCTCATCACCATTGATACGCTCCGCGCCGATCACGTCGGCTGCTACGGATACAAGCAAGTCGAAACTCCCGCACTCGACGCGCTCGCTGCCGACGGCGTCCGCTTCACGCAGGCCTTTACTCATAGCCCGATCACGAACACTTCGCACATTACGATCATGACCGGCTTGCTGCCCAGCGTGCACGGTGTCACCGATTTTGGAGTTCCACTCTCGCCGCAGCATGTGACTGCTGCGGAACTGCTGAAGAAGCACGGCTACCAAACCGCGGCTTTCATCGGAGCCGTGATTCTCGACAGCAACACGCTTGCTCCCGGCCTCGATCGCGGCTTCGATTTCTACGATAACTTTCCCGCCAAGACTGAAACTAAAGAGCGCTGGGATCGCGTCGAGCGGCGCGGCATGGAGGTCGTCGAACACGCCGAAGCTTGGTTCGACAAACACCGCACCGGACCTCACTTCGTATGGGTGCACTTGTTCGATCCACACGATCCCTACGAGCCGCCACCGCCGTTCTCGGAGAAATATAAAGACCATCTGTACGACGGCGAAATTGCCTATGCCGATTCCGCCGTCGCTCACTGGATTGCATTTCTAAAGAAAGCTGGCGTCTACGATAACGCCATCATCGTAGTCACTGGCGATCACGGCGAAGGACTGGGCGAACACGGCGAAGAAACTCACGGCCTGTTTCTCTACGACTCAACGCTGCACATTCCGCTCATTCTCAAAGCATCGGGAGCCGCTCATCACGGCACTGTAGTTGATGCCGAGGTGCGTACCACCGACATCCTTCCCACCATCCTGTCGGCGACCGGCATCGCTGCGCCGGCGGAACTGAACGGCGAGTCGCTGCTTCCCCTAATAGACGCGCAAGCGCCTGCCAATCGCGCTCTCTTCGGCGAGACCGACTATCCTCTCCGCTGGGGATGGGCCCCTCTGCGCGCCTTGCGCACCGACAATGCCAAGTTGATCGAGGCTCCCCGGCCCGAGCTCTACGACCTGCAGGCCGATCCGAAGGAGTTGAAGAATCTCTATGCTCTCGACAGCTCAAATTCCAAAGTCCAGAGCATGCAGGTCGAAATGGCGAAGTGGAAGGCCAAGCTCCCGCCGCAGAGCGCCTCCGCCAAGCTCGGAGAAAATTTGCCCGATCCCAAAGACAAAGTCGAGGTACAGAACCTGCTGCACAACGCCATGCTGGCCAGCGACGACAATCGATCGAGTGACGCGCGCCAGTTCCTGGAAAAGGCGCTGCAGCTCGACCCGGCCTCGCCGACCGCGCTCCGCCAACTGGGCGAACTCGAACTCGCTGCCGGAGATTTCGCCAAAGCTGCTGCTCACTTGAAGCGGGCTCGTGAACTGCGTCCCGATGATTCCACCGCCGCTTTCGAATGGGGCGAAGCGGCCGAGAAGTCCGGCGATTGGCCCGGGGCGCGGGATGCGTTGGAGTCGAGCCTGAAGCTTGCGCCCAGCCAAATGTCCGCCCGGCTGCTGCTCGGGCACGTTTACTTGCAACTGAAAGACGCGAAGAACGCGGAAGACCAGTTCGAGGCAGCGCTGCTGGTGGATTCGAACAACAGTGACGGCCGTCTGGGACTGGCCGAAGCGCAAATTCAGCAATCCGATTTTGCCGGTGCATTGCCCGATCTCGAAGCGTTCACCAAATCGGATCCGCACAATGCCCTGGCCCTGCGTTTGCTCGCGCGCGCCTATCGCGGACTCGGCCGAGAGCAAGACGCCGAACGAACTGAAGGCCAAGCCGCAGCGTTGGAAAGGAAGTAGTCAAAAAAATCGGCGACTGCCCTGTACTCGCCGCCTCAGCAGCAAAAGTCGTTTACATTCCTTTCACATTCCCGTTATATGCTAACTTCTCTATAGTTACTGGCTTGTCTCGACTTGCGCGACTTTCCTATGGCCCAGAAACAACCGCTTCCGGTTTCACGACCGAAGCGCCGCTCGACTTCGGCACGGCGAACGACGGAAGCGCGTACCCGCCCCGCTGAACCCCGCAATGAGGATATGGCCGAAGATGAATTGACGTCTCTGGTCGTGCGCGGCTGTCTGATTGCCCGCGACGCGGTTTTCAACACCAGAGACTTTCTCGCAGACGGTTCGCGACTGGCCTTTCTCGCGATCAAAGACTGCGAAAAAGAGCTCGATCAGATCGAGCGCAAAATTGACGAGCAACTGCCCGAGGCCATCACACGCGTAGGGGAAGCCAAGGCGCGTGAACTGCTGGCGTGCCTAAAGTTCATCACTGACCTCGAACGCATCGGCGACCTAGCTTACAGTGCGGTAATGCAACTGCAAGCACGCCGCGAAAAATTGCCGGCGGCGGATTCTCGTCAGCTGGTTGAGATGGCGTCGCTGCTTTGCCAAATGCTGGAGGAGGTGCATCAGGGATTCCTCAAGCGTGACGTGTCGCACGCGCAGAGCGTTCTGCAATCCGATCCGGAAGTGGACCGGTTGTGCCATGCCTTGTTTCACAGGCATCTGGCCGAACCCAACAGTCCTAGCGGACAGAAGAACTTCGACATCCTGCTCGCCGCCCAGGCGCTCGAGCGCATCGGCGATCACGCCAAGAATCTCGCGGAGGAACTCTACAGTCTGGCGGAAGGCCGGTCGCTGCGGCACAATGCCAGGAAGCTCTCGACCGCCTAAGAAACTCTGCGGCCCGGCCCCGCTTAATGAAAGTCGTGCGATACTGTCTCTGCTCGTGTAACGCTGAGCGGCGAAACTTTTTTCGCCCGGATGTGGATTACATTGTCCTGATTCTGCAGAATCCCCTCAATCATCAGAAATCGCTCCGAGATCAGCAGCACCCGATTCTTCTGCAGCAGATCGGGAGTGAAGATCGCATTGGCGATCCCCGTTTCATCCTCCAGGCTCATGAACATCATTCCCTTCGCTGTCCCCGGACGCTGGCGAGCAATCACGCATCCGCCGATTCGCAATCGGCGTCCATTCGGCAGGTGCGCCAGATCGGAAGCGCGATAAATTCCCATCCTTGTCATCTCTGCTCGGCGGTACTGCATGGGATGAGGGCCAACCGTCAGCCCGGTAGCGCGAAAATCCGCCACCAACCGCTCTTCGTCCGTCATGGCCACAAGCGGAGATACCCCATCAATCTCCGACAGTTCATCCAGCAACGGTCCCGACCAGCGCACCGCACGCTCCACCTGCCAAAGCGCATCGCGCCGATGAAAGCCTGTTTCACCACGGAGGCACGGAGACACGGAGGAATTCTTTTCACGATTTTTCTCCGTGTCTCCGTGCCTCCGTGGTGGATTTCCAATTTCATTCAAAGCCCCGATTTCCGCCAGCGTAGTCAACTCATCCTTGCGCAACTCGGGCACGCGACGAGCCAGATCCTGAACCGAAGCAAACGGTGCCAGGCTGCGCTCTCGAACCAGAGCCTGCCCCGCTGGCTCGCGCAACCCGCGAGCGTAATTCAAGCCGAGCTGAACTGAAGGCTGATGGCTGTTAGCGGACGGCTCCAGTGTGCATTTCCAATCCGACCGCGTCACTTCAATCGGCAGTATTTTTAACCCGTGCCGTTGCGCGTCTTTCACAATCGTCGAAGGATGATAAAACCCCATCGGCTGATTATTCAGCAGCGCCGCCGTAAACGCCGCCAGGTAATGGCATTTCAAATAAGCGCTGGCATAGGCAATCAAGGCAAAGCTCGCGGCATGAGACTCCGGGAATCCATAAAGAGCAAATGAAGTAATCGATTGGATGATCTGTTCCTGCGGTTCGCCGAGGATTCCATTGCGCGTCATGCCGGCGCGCAGCTTTTCTTCGATTACTTTCATTCTCGCCTCGGAACGTTTGAAGCCCATGGCGCGGCGCAACTCCTCCGCTTCGCCGCCCGTAAAGTTGGCAGTGATCATGGCCATGCGCAGCAACTGCTCCTGAAACAGCGGTACGCCCAGTGTGCGGCCCAGCACGGTTTCAAGCGACGGATGCGGATACGTGACCGCCTCTCGACCCTGCCGCCGCTTGAGAAATGGATTGACCATATTTCCCACAATCGGTCCCGGCCGTATGATCGCTACTTGTACGACTATGTCGTAAAAGTTCCGTGGCTTCAGGCGCGGCAGGCACGCCATCTGCGCCCGGCTCTCCACCTGGAACATTCCCACCGTGTCGGCTTTTTGCAACGTGGAATATACGACGGGATCGTCCGCTGGGAGGTGTGCTAGATCCACTTCTTCGTGATAATGATCGCGAATCAGTTCGAGAGAATCTTTCAACGTCGCCATCATGCCGAGACCGAGCAGATCGACTTTGATGATGCCCATGTCGGCGCAGTCTTCTTTATCCCACTGCACCACCACGCGGCCCGGCATGGAAGCCGGCTCCAGCGGAACGACGGAATCGAGACGCCCTTCGCAAATGACCATGCCGCCCGAGTGCTGACCCAAATGCCGTGGCAGATCCTGCGCCGCCAGACACAACTCGAAATACTTGCGAATCCGCGGGTGCGTAAGATCGAGCCCCGCATCGCATAGACGGCGATCGAGCGCATCATTCTCGTCTTTGAATTCCCAAGTTGCGACCGCCGCCGAAATTCGCTTCAGCGTTTCCGGATCGAATCCCATTACTTTGCCCATCTCGCGTGCCGCCATGCGATTACGATAGGTGATCACGTTGGCGGTCATGGCCGCTCCGCGCTGTCCATAACGCTGATAGACGTACTGAATAACGCGTTCCCGCTCATCGCCGCTCGGCAGATCGAGATCGATGTCGGGCCACTCGCCGCGTTCCTCGGAAAGAAATCGTTCAAATAACAATTCCATGCCGATCGGATCCACGGCAGTGATGCCAAGCGAGTAGCAAACCGCGCTGTTGGCGGCCGATCCGCGGCCCTGCGCCAGAATTCTCTGTTCGCGGCAGAAGCGCACCAAGTCCCAGACAATCAGAAAGTACCCGGCGAGCTTCAGCTTTTCGATCAAGCTCAACTCGCGCTCGATCTGCCGGTGCGCGCGCTTCTTCAGTTCCGCATCTGCACGCCCATACCGGCTCTGCCATCCTTCCCGCGTGCGTTCCCGCAGAAACGACATCATAGTTTCCCCCTCTGGCACGGGATAACGCGGAAACTCGTATCCCAGATCGTTCAGCGTGAACTCAAGCCGCGAGGAAAGTTCAAGCGTGTTTGCGATCGCCTCCGGAACATCCGCAAAGAGCGCTCGCATCGCCGCCGGAGACTTGAGATAGCGTTCCGCATTGCGCGCCAGCAAACGTCCGGCAGTGGCCAGCGTGCGATGATGCTGCAGCGCGGTGAAGGCATCCGCCAATTCGCGCTCCCGAGGCGTGGCATAGTTCACGCCATTGGTCGCGAGTAGCGGCAGGTGCAAAGCCTCCGCGATCTCGATCGCAACCCGGTTTCTGTACTCTTCTTCGCGATGAAAATGGCGTTGCAATTCGACGTAAATATTGCGCTGGCCAAAAATATCCGTCAGCCTTTTCACTGTTTCGAACGCCGCTTGCGATCCACCTTGCCTGAGCGCCGCAGCCAACGGTCCTTCTTCTCCACCGGTGAGGCAAATCAAACCATCGGCGTGCTCAATAAAATCCGAAGCCGGAGCGGAGGCTCCTTCTTTTCGCCCAACTCGCAATTTCATTTTTGTAATCAGGCGGCAGAGATTTTGATATCCAGCGCGCGAAGCGGCCAGCAGCGGAAGACGAAATTCACCACGGGGCTGCGAGCTACAAGCTGCGAGCTGCGGGCAACCAGTTTGCTCGAAGCTTGCAGCTCGTAGCTCGCAACCTGAAGGGTGTCTCCGTGGTGAAAACGCAGTGCACGTCACTTCCGCCCCAATGTGCGCCTTGAGCCCCGCCTTTTTGGCGGCGAGATGGAAGCGCGGCGAGCCATACACTCCGTCTCGATCGAGTAATGCCATCGCCGGCATTGCGAGGCTCGCACACACCGCGATCAGTTCCTCGGGAATAGAAGCTCCTTCGAGGAAGCTGAACGCAGAGCGGGAATGGAGTTCAATGTACATTAGTTCTCAGTTCCCAGTTCTCAGTTGTCTTTCGTAAGACTGAGAACTACTTTCAGTCATACGTTCCTTCTACAAACCAGTTTCCACTTAGTTTGTCTTGCACTAAGCGATACAACACGAGTCCAGTTTCGGCGGGCACGGCGATGTCCCACTCCTCGCGCGACCAGCCTTCCTGTTCCGACCAGTCGCCGGAAGAGCGCCAGGGGCCGGCGGTCCAGACGATTTCGCCG
>Ga0181532_10001606_pt1 | contig 21726 bp, 21 predicted proteins | sample PEATcosm2014_Bin_33_FD_119768 | JGI IMG/M metagenome (GOLD analysis project Ga0181532, IMG submission 119768) | Peatland microbial communities from MTU Mesocosm Facility, Houghton, MI, USA - PEATcosm2014_Bin11_30_metaG | ecosystem: Environmental > Terrestrial > Soil > Wetlands > Peat | place... | reverse complement strand
GGTCCACCCTTGCCTGAGGCTTATCGCTATATCGGCGGCGCTCCTGGTTTCGAGCCCCGTTCCGTTTTTTTGAATTGCATTCGCGATCCCCAACAGCTTCAGCCGACCATGGACCGGCTCCAGGAGATGACGCAGGCCGCCGCCCAGAAGAAGTAAAACCCCCATCGTGCAGCCGTCTGGTACCCCAAGTCTCGAAAACCGCGAAACGCGCGGTAAACTGATTCTCTGCTCTGCCAACACCCAGGCGCCAATCTAGTGCGATATGCTCTCGGGTAGAACTTTCTGAACGATGAGCGAAGGCGTCCAGGCAACGAGCACAAATGGGTGGAGGACCTGGCTGTCACGTCGCGTGGCCGAACTGCGACAGCGCGAAAGCCAGGTTTTTCTGGTCCTGACGCTGGTGATCGGCGCGTTGACCGGGTTGGCGGTCGTCGCCTTCATCGTGCTGACGGAGCGCCTGGGGATGCGGCTCTACCCGGTGGGTGGCGCTCCATGGCGGCGTCTGCTCTTTCCGGTCGTGGGGTCGCTCGGTATCGGATACCTGCTCTATCGCTACTTTCCGAACGCGCGCGGCAGCGGCGTGCCGCAGACCAAGGCGGCGCTGTTCGCGCGCGAAGGGCGCATCACGCTGCGCACTGTGCTGGGCAAGTTCTTCTGCACCTCGGTAACGCTCGCGAGCGGGATCCCGCTGGGACGCGAAGGGCCTTCAGTGCAAGTGGGTGCGGGCATCGGTTCCGTGCTTGGACGCCTCCTCGGACTGCCGACCGAGCAAGTAAAGAAATTGATCCCGGTGGGAGCGGCGGCGGCCATTGCAGCCGCGTTTAATACGCCTCTGGCTGCGGTACTGTTTTCGCTCGAGGAGATCACGGGCGATCTCTACGCCCCGGTCATGGGTGCGGTGGTGCTCGCCTCGGCAACGGCGTGGATGGTTCTGCGCGTGCTCCTCGGCGATCATCCTCTGTTCAAGGTCCCGCAATATCAACTGATCCATCCGGCCGAGTTTGCCGTATATGCCGTGCTCGGCGTGGCCGGCGGAGTGGTTTCGGCGGCGTTCACCAAGCTTTTGCTGGGCCTACGGGCGCGCTTCCTGCACTTCCCACAGAAGACGGTCTGGTTCCAACCCGTAGCCGGAGGCTTGCTGGTCGGCGTGATGGGATGGTTTGTGCCGCAGGTTCTGGGCGTCGGTTATGGGTTTGTGGGCGAAGCGCTAAACGGAAGGATGGCGTTCCGGTTGATGGCGCTGCTGGTGGTTCTGAAACTCGTCGCCGTCACCACCAGTTACGCCGCGGGAAACGCGGGCGGGATATTCGGCCCGTCCTTGTTTATCGGCGCCATGTTGGGAGGCACGGTGGGAACCGTGGCGCATCATTGGTCCCCCGCCCACACGGCAACGCCGGGAGCCTACGCCCTGGTCGGGATGGGCGCGGTTTTCGCAGGCGTGGTCCGCGCTCCCATGACTTCGGTGCTGATGATTTTCGAGATGACACAGGACTATGCCGTGATCGTCCCGCTGATGATTGCGAATCTGGTGAGCCTGTTCATTGCTTCGCGATTGCAGCACGAGCCTATCTACGAAGGCTTAGCCATGCAGGATGGCATCCACCTGCCTTCAGCGGAGACTCGTCGACGCTATGGTCAGCGTCAAGTGATAAACGTGATGCAGACAGCGAGCGAGTCGCTGCCGGCTGAGATCACGGTTCGGGAAGCCTTGGAACGGGTACGATCGAGTAAATTCCGCACCTGGCTGGTCACGGATCGGCGAGGCGTGATCGGCGTCATCAACCTTGCGACGCTCGATCAAGAGCTAGCGGTAGGACAGGATAAAGAAGGTGCGGATAAAAAGGTTGGCGAGCTGGTGGATGCGATGGTTTTCCCGCACGTTCACCCCGACCAGGGACTGGATTTGGCGCTCGAGCGCATGGGGGCGAACCAAATCGAAATATTGCCGGTTGTAAACCGCGCGGATGTGCACAAGTTGGAAGGGATGGTGACGCTGCGGGATGTCTTGGATGCATACGGCGTGAGCCGCGCCTGAGCACAGCTTTGCGTAGGGAGAGCCGCGCTCGGCTGTCCAGCCGAGCGCACCGGGACCCCGTCAAGCCCGGTGTCGGTTTGACGGGGTGGAGCAGCTCAGCAGCCCGCTGAGCCGCCGGACGCCGAGGCGGCCGTCTCCGCGTGATCCTCGCAGAATCCAATTCGAATCGACGTTCATCTATCCAGCATGAACCTCGATGGTCTTCTCGCAGAACCTCTATCCTCGCACCAATCGCTGGGCGCAAGTTTGCCGGAAAAAGCCTTGCCGGAGGAAACCGCGCGTGCCGCGACTACCGAATCTGCAGATGCTGACCTGCTTGACTCGTACTCGCAGGCGGTGACCGCCGCGGTGGAGAGAGTCAGTCCGTCAGTGGTGAACGTTGAAGTACATCAAATGCGGCGCCCATCTGGCGCCCGAACTCGTTCGGATGAGCGAGCAGGCGAGCCCCGTGAGCGCCGAGGCGGCGGCTCCGGCTTCGTCTTCACGCCCGACGGATTGATTCTCACCAATAGCCACGTTGTGCACGACGCGACGCGGATCGAGGTGACGCTGGCCGACGGCCGGCATGCTCCGGCTCACACCATCGGCGACGATCCGGCCACCGATCTTGCGGTCATCCGAATTGATGCTTCCGGATTGCAGGCCGTTCCCCTGGGAGATTCGCAGCGGCTGCGGCCGGGGCAGATGGCGATTGCGATCGGCAATCCATACGGGTTCCAGTCCACGGTGACGGCCGGCGTGATCAGCGCGCTGGGGCGGTCGCTGCGTTCGTACTCGGGGCGCCTGATCGAGGATGTCGTTCAAACCGACGCCGCCTTGAACCCGGGAAATTCCGGAGGCCCGCTCGTCGATTCGCGAGGCCAGGTGATCGGAGTCAATACGGCGACGATTCTCCCGGCGCAGGGAATCTGTTTTGCGATCGGAATCAATACTGCAAAATTCGTTGCCAGCCGCCTGCTGCGCGATGGACGCATTCGACGCAGTTACATCGGCGTCTCGGCGCAGACGGTGCCGATTCATCGCCGCGTGGTGCGCTTCTATGGTTTGGCGCGGGAAACCGGCGCACTCGTGGTCGGAATTGAGGAACGAAGCCCGGCGCGCACCGCGGGCTTGCGCGAAGGCGACGTGATCGTGGCGCTTGATGAGCAGCCAGTCGCGGGCGTGGATGACCTGCATCGCTTGCTGACCGATGCTCAAGTGGGCGTGCGGTGCTCGCTGACGATCGTTCGCCACACCGAGAGGCTGACTCTACCGATCTTTCCCGAAGAAGCGGCGTGATGCTGGAGCGACGGGCGTCTCGCCCGTCCCCTCCGCCTTCTGCAGCATCGTTGCCGGGCGGGGACGCCCTGCGCTCCACCGGCCCCTCCTATCGCATTGCACACACAGGATTTCGTGTGTTAGCTTCGATTTCGAGAGGTCTGCTTGCGACACACGGTTCCGGCTGGGATGGACCGCAAAGAAACCGACGTTTACCTGCGGCTCGATGCGGCGCGTCTTCCCCAGCATATCGCCATCATCATGGACGGAAATGGGCGTTGGGCCCGGCGTCGGCACATGCCGCGCGTGGCCGGACACCGCGCCGGCGTCGCCGCCGTGCGTTCCACCGTCGAAACCGCGGCGCGCATCGGAATCCCCGCGTTGACCCTCTACGCCTTCTCCGAGGAAAACTGGAAAAAGCGTCCGAAGACGGAAGTCGACTTCCTGATGCGCCTTTTGTGCCGCTATCTCCAGGCGGAAATCAAGACGCTCAACGAAAATAACATCCGGTTGAAATACATCGGACGTCAGCATGAATTACCCGAGTCGGTGCAGCGCGAAATGGCCGAAGCAAGCGACGCCACATCCAAGAATACCGGAATGCTTCTGACCCTGGCGCTGAACTACAGCGCGCGCAGCGAGATCGTCGACGCGTTTCGCTCGCTGGCCCAGGCTGCCGCCCGCAATGGCGGACTCGATCATATGGCCGTCGACGAGCAAGCGATTAGTGATCATCTCTACACGCGGGGTCTGCCGGATCCGGACTTAGTAATTCGCACCAGTGGCGAGATGCGGCTGAGTAACTTTCTGCTCTGGCAATTGGCCTATGCGGAGATCTATGTAACGCAGACGTTGTGGCCCGATTTCCGCGGCCTGCAACTGCTCGAGGGCATTGAAGAATATCAGAAGCGCGATCGCCGCTACGGCGGCCTGGGGCCCGACGGCTATGCTCCGCAACACCCGTCCGTCCGTACCCACGCTGGGGCCAAGCGTTAATGGGCACTGCTGGTGCGGGCACTGCTCGTGTGGGGACGGCCGCCCCGGCCGTCCAAGCCGAGCGCACCGGAGCCCCCGACAAGCCCGGTGTTGGCTTGACGGGGTGGAGCAGCTCGGCATTTGCCCGCGCTCACGGCAACTCTGGACTCGTGATCGTCGGAGTGTCGCCCCGCGAATCGTGATCTCATGATCAAGCGCATCGCAACCGCCGTTGTTTTAATCCCCCTGGTTCTGCTGCTCGTGCTGAAAGCCCCATTTTACCTGTTGTCCATCGTGGCTGGAGCGGTCGCACTGCTGGCCATCGCCGAGTTCCTGAAGCTCGCAACCCATTACGCAGTCCAGCCGCTGGTGCCGGCCACGTATGCCTTCGTCGCGCTATTCTTTATATTCGTAATCCTAGCGACCGCCAATCGCACGCCCCTGGTTGAGACCACCGCGATGCTCTACGGAATCGCGCTAGCGGCGGCGCTCGCTCCCTTTGTGTTTCTGACTGTGGCCATGCGGCGCGCGGATTTGAAGACAGGCTATCCCGCGGCGGCGACTTCAACGTTTGCCTTCGCGTACATTGCGATCCCGATGGCGCTGCTGGTCGCGATCCGCCAACAACCCGCGGGAGCGATCTGGACGATCTACACGCTGCTCGCTGTCTGGGCGGGGGATATCTTCGCGTACTTCATTGGCAAGTCGCTGGGACGACACCGCATGGCGCCCGAGATCAGCCCGAAGAAGACCTGGGAAGGCGCAGTGGCGTCGATCGCGGCCAGCATAATCGTCGGCGCGCTGTGGTTCCCGCACGCCCCCGCGATCAGTTCCGCTCTGCTGCGGATTGGATTGATTGAACGCCGCGATGGCATGTTCGGCCTGGAGCAGCCCCATCTGTATCCCATCGTTCTGCTCTCGGCCGTGGTCAACATCGCAGCGCAGTTAGGCGATCTGGTGGAGTCCCTCATAAAGCGCGGCGCCGGAGTGAAAGACTCCGGCACGATTCTCCCCGGCCACGGAGGTATGCTCGATCGCATCGATGCCGTGCTGTTCGCGGTGCCGGTGGTGTGGGCGTATGGAGCTTGGCGGCTGATGCAGTAGGCAGGTTTCGGACACTGCCGCTACGTCTGCTACACGTCTAACTAATGACCGATTAATGACCGATGCTTTTCCAGACCTGGTGGCACAATAGTGGCTGGCCCTACCCGAGCGCCTGGCAAGCCACATGGACGACGGCATCACACAACCGATTCGCGAAAGTTATGACCGGCTCGCGGACGAGTATGCACGCCGAATCTTCAATGAACTTCAGCACAAGCCGCTTGACCGGGAACTGCTTGATCGCTTTGCCGCTAAAGTCGCGGGAAGTGGCGAAGTGTGTGATATAGGCTGTGGGCCCGGTCAGGTCGCCCGCTACCTGCGCGATGCGGGCGCAACCGTTTTCGGTTTGGATCTCTCCCCTCGAATGTTAGAGCAGGCGCGCCAACTCAACCCAGACATTTCCTTTCGGGAAGCGAACATGATGTCCCTGGACCTTCCCGACCACGCCCTTGCTGGGATCACCGCGTTCTATGCCATCGTCAATATTCCCAATGCATTGCTACCCTCGGTCTTTCGGGAAATGCAGAGAGTACTGCAACCGGGTGGGCTGCTGTTGCTGGCATTTCACATTGGCGACGAAATCCTTCACGAGAATGAGCTGTGGGGCCGGCCTATCTCGATGGATTTCTTTCTCTTTCAGCCATCCGCGATCCGAGATTATGTGGAGGCTGCGGGATTTGCCATAGAAGAGATCATCGAGCGAGGCCCTTATGCCCCGGAAGTGGAGTACCAGAGCCGCAGGGCATACATCTTTGCTCGGAAAACGAATCCTTAATGAATCAAACTGCGCAGGGCCAAGAGTGAAAACGAACCGATGACTCTAAAACCCACTGTTTCCGGCGACACAAGGCTCTGCATGAACGATGCCGTCACCCGTCGTGATTTCCTCGGTTCTGCGCTGCTGGCGTCCGGGGCTCTCTTGCTCGAGTCAATTACGCCTGCGGAACTACTTGCGTCGAACGACGACTTTACCGGCTATGGCGGAGTTGGCGAATACAGCACGTCGAACGGGAATACCCTCGCAGTCCTCGAGGCCGGGCATACCATCCGCGATGAAGTTTATGACCCGCTCCCTAAGGACGTCATCGATACTGGGGAACGTTACGATTGTGTCATCGTCGGCGGCGGGATCAGCGGACTTGCCGCCGCCCTGTTTTTCCAACGGCAGTCGCGCGCGGGAATGGAGTGCCTGGTTCTTGAGAACCATCCCATCTTCGGTGGCGAGGCGAAGCAAAACGAGTTTCTGGTGGATGGCCAGCGGCTCATCGCGCATCAGGGCTCAGCTATTTATCAGCTTCATTCTCCAGATAGCGTGATCGCCGAGTTCTACGACAGCATCGGTTTGAAAGCGCAGAAGCTCGACTATCAAAAATGGGCGGGGCCTGGGCCGGAGATGCCCCTTTCTCAAACTCCCTATGAAGCGATCGGCCTGGAGCACGGGCAATACGGCTTCTGGTTCGGGTCACGCTTCGGGCAGAGGCCGGGCATGTGGTTGATTGATCCGCTGGGAAAAGATCTGAAAGGTGCTCCCATTTCCGAAACAACTCGGACGGAGTGGCTGCGTTGGCTGAAGAACGCGCCGGTGCAAGAAGACCGATTCGTCCATCCGAAGGTGGAAGGGGACGCGGCTTCTCGATACCTTGATTCCATCACGCTGGAACAGCATTACATGGACCGCTTTGGGCTGAGCCAGGAGACAATCCGGACGTTTCTCTCTCCCGTGGAAGGCGGCGGCTCCGGCCTGGGCCCAGACGCTCTGTCGGCTTACTCGGATTATGCATTCGAAATGCTGCATCCCTTAACCGGCGAAGGCAGCAGAGACCAGATGTTCCCGGGTGGCAACACGACGATTGCAAGATTGATGGTCAAGAATCTAATTCCAGGGGCGATTAACAGTTCCAGTGCAAGTCCCGACATGGTGACCGCTGTTACCGCCAACGACGTTAACTTTGCCGCACTCGACACTCCTCAAACAAACGCCAGGGTTCGGCTATCGTCAACCGCGATTTCTGTTCATCATGACGGCGAACCAGGCAAATCCAGTTCCGTGAGTATCTCCTATCTCAAGGACGGCAAGCTATACCGAGTGAAGGCGCGCTCGGCCGTCATGGCGGGAGGAAGCTGGACCACCAAGCACATCGTGCAAGACCTTCCGGAATCACATCGCAGGGCGTATGCGGAGTTCCACCGCTCTCCGTGCCTGATGGCCAATGTCGCGTTGAGGAACTGGCGATTTCTACACAAGATGGGGATGAGCGGCTGCCGCTGGTTTGAAGGAACCGGCAACTATATGGAAGTGCGCAAACTGGCGCTCACTGGCGTGGGGACTTCCAAGATCGGTCCAGACTCTCCAATCGTTCTGTCCATCAAAGTTCTGTATTCTTATCCGGGTCACTCCACCGAGGAGCAGGGTAATCTCGGCCGCGCCGAGTTGCTCGGGACTTCCTTTCGCGACTATGAGACACGAATCCGCGAGCAATTCACCGAGATGTTTGGAGCTTATGGATTCAATGCGCAGCGAGATATAGCTGGAATCATCCTTAACCGCTGGGGTCATGCCTATCTAAGCCCGCAACCGGGCTTTTTCTTCGGTCGGGAGAGTCGGCCTTCGCCGCGAGAGATCCTGCGCAATGCTCCATTCGGCCGCATCGCATTTGCAAACACCGATCTCGCCGGAGCGATGGACCACCGCTATTCGATACTGGAAGCTCAGAGAGCGGTCCAACAGCTGCTCGTGCGGGACTTGGCTACATGATTTCCGTTTGGTGATAACATGCATCCGCGAAAGGAGACCATCGTGTCTCGAACATTCTGCTTTTTCACTTTCGTAGTCATCTTTCTTTTGCTTTCCCTTCTCGCCGGAGTCACGCAGGAAAATGCTGATCGGCTGGAACCCATGGATGTTTTCCATGTTCAGGTTGCTTCTGATCCGCAGATCTCTCCCGACAGCAAGCGCATCGTCTACGTCCGCCAGTCCGCGGACGTCTCTTCCGATCGCCGTGTCTCCAACCTTTGGGTCGTCAATTTCGATGGCTCCGAACATCGTCCCCTCACCACCGGCACTTATAGCGACACTTCTCCGCGCTGGTCGCCCGATGGCACTCGCATTGCCTTCGTTTCCGACCGCGATGGCAAGTCGCAACTCTATGTTCGCTGGATGGATTCTGGCCAGACCGCCAAACTCACCGACGTCGAAAATGCTCCTGTCGGCATTTCCTGGTCTCTTGACGGAAGGCAGATCGCCTTTACTTCTTTGGTCTCCGCCACTCCTCCGAAAATCGCCACGCTTCCTGCCGCGCCCGAGGGCGCCAAGTGGGCCGACGCACCGAAGGTCTACGAGGACCTCATCTACCGCTTCAACGGCCCTGGATACCTGAAACCCGGCTATTCGCAAGTTTTCGTCGTTGCCGCCGACGGCGGCGCGCCGCGTCAACTCACCAGCGGCAACTTCCCCCATGGCCCGGGTGAAGGCGGTTTTGGCGGCTCTTACGCCGCCTGGGCTCCGGATGGCAAATCGCTCATGTTTTCCATGAATGGCACGGCGAACTACCAGTACGAACCTCTGCACACCGAACTCTTCGAAATCCGCGTCGCTGACGGTTCCCTTACGCAACTGACGCATCGCAACGGCCCCAACGAGTCCCCGGATATTTCACCCGACGGCAAACTCATCGCCTACACCGGCTTCGATGACCGTTACCAGGGCCACCAGACCACTTACCTTTACGTCGCCAACCGCGATGGCAGCAATCCTCACCCGGTTACTGGTAAACTCGATCGCGACGCGGCCGATCCTCGCTGGTCCGCCGACGGCAAAGGCATCTTCTTCACTTATCCCGATAAGGGCGACACCAAGCTCGCGTACTTACCCCTCGACGGTTCGCCCAAGGTTCTCGCCGAGCATCTCAACTTTGGCGCCAATTTCAGCATCGCCAAAAACGGCTCCTTCGCCATTCAATACGACACGCCCTCCGATCCCGGCGACGTCGCAGTCGCCTCGCTTGCCAATCCCAAACTGAATGTCCTCACTTCTCTCAATCGCGAACTCTTTACCGCCAAGAAGCTTGGCGCGGTTGAAGAACTCTGGTACGACTCTTCCTTCGATAAACGTAAAATCGAAGGCTGGATCATCAAGCCGCCTGATTTCGATGCCTCCAGGAAATATCCTCTTATCCTGCAGATTCACGGCGGTCCGTTCTCCAACTACGGCGATCGTTTCGACCTCAACGCGCAAATCTGGGCCGCCAAGGGATACGTCATCCTCTACACCAACCCGCGGGGCAGCACCAGTTACGGAGAAGAGTTCGCCAATCTTATCCACCACGCCTATCCCGGCAATGATTTCGGGGACCTCGACTCCGGCGTCGACTCGATTCTCGCCAATGGCTACATCGACCAGGACAACCTCTTCGTCACCGGAGGCTCGGGCGGAGGAGTTCTAACCTGCTGGATGATCGATCACACCGATCGTTTCCGCGCGGCCGCCAGCCTCTATCCCGTCATCAACTGGTACAGCTGGGTCCTGACCTCCGACCTGCCTTCTTTCGGTTCACAATATTGGTTCTCCGGCAATCCCTGGGATTACACCGACGACTACATGAAGCGCTCGGTTATCTCTCTGGTGAAGAACGTGAAGACGCCCACTCTGCTCATGACCGGGGAGGAAGACTTCCGCACTCCCATATCCGAAGCCGAGCAATACTACGCGGCGCTCAAACTGCTCAAAGTCGAATCCGCTCTCGTCCGCTTCCCTGGCGAGCCCCACGGCCTCAGCCGCCGCCCGAGCCATCAAGTCGCCAAGGTCGTTTACACCATCAACTGGTTCGACGCGCACCGCAAAAAGCCCTGACTTGCTCCTCGCGTAACCGACACTTCGGAGGGGATGCGACTTTTGATCGAGGAACCTTTTGGCCTTTCGGTCCCCCCAAGATTCAGCCGCGCCCTATCCCGTACAATAGCTAAGGACCTGCCTGACGCGCACATGAAACGAATCGCTATTCTCGGTTCGACCGGCTCGATCGGCCGCAGCACCTTGAATGTGGTCGAGAGCTATCCCGACCGCTTTCAGGTCGCCACGCTCGCCGCAGGTAACAACGCCGAACTTGCCTTTGAGCAAGCCGTGCGCTGGAAGCCCAGAGTAGTATCGCTGGCCGATGAAGCCGCCGCGCATGCTCTCCAAGCCAAGTTACGGCAAGCAGGCTTGGGCGAGAACGACGTCGAAGTCGTTCATGGCGCCGCAGGCACGGTGCGGGTGGCGACTCATCCCGAGGTAGATTTCGTGGTCAGCGCGATTGTGGGCGTCTCTGGCTTGGAAGCGACCTACGAAGCGGTGCGTGCGGGGAAGACCGTTGGCCTCGCCAACAAAGAGTGCCTGGTGGTGGCGGGCGAGTTGATCACCGCCGAGGCACGGAAGCAGGGCAAGGCGCTGTTGCCGATCGACAGCGAGCATAACGCCGTCCATCAATGCCTCCGTGGCGGGCGGATGGAGGAAGTGGCCCGCATCTGGCTGACCGCTTCCGGCGGTCCGTTTCTGAAGACGCCCAAGTCCCAATTTGCCTCAATTACGGTGCATCAGGCGCTCAATCATCCCACCTGGAAAATGGGAAAGAGGATCACCATCGATTCGGCCACGTTGATGAATAAGGGGTTCGAGGTGATCGAGGCCTGCCGATTGTTCCAGATCCCGCCCGAGCGCGTGCAAGTCATTGTGCATCCACAGTCTACGATCCATTCCATGGTCGAGTTCGTGGATGGCAGCATACTTGCCCAAATCTCCGTCACCGATATGCGTCTGCCCATTTTGTATGCGCTGACGTATCCGGAGCGGATCCCGTCGGATCTGCGCTTCTCGATTGGTGACTTAAGACATCTGGTTTTCTGTCCCCCGGATATGGAAAAATTCCCTTGTCTCGCTTTGGCTTACGAAGCGGCGGCAACCGGAGGCGCAAAGACCATCGCCCTGAACGCCGCCGACGAGGTCGCGGTGGCTGCGTTTCTGGAGGAGCAAATCGGATTCGAGGACATTCCGAGAATCATAGAGGCAGTAATGGCGGCAACGCCAGCCCGACATTTGGAATCTATACAGAAGGTACTCACTCTGGACACCGAGGCCCGCCGTTTGGCAAGAGAAGTCGTGAACCAGCGCCGCCGAAAGGGATCGCCCATCGGGGCCATTTCAGAATAGGAATTTTGGAGTAATCTGGGAATGATGCCGCAGCTTCTGTCCATCTTTCATACCATTTTCGACATGGGAATCGTGCTTGGATTCATGATCTTGATTCATGAGTTCGGCCACTACGCCGCAGCCAAGTATTTCGGCGTCCGCGTAGAAGTGTTTTCCATCGGCTTCGGCAAGCGTCTGCTGGGTTTCACGAAGGGCGATACCGACTATCGCATCAGCGCCATTCCGCTCGGCGGTTACGTGAAGATGTCGGGCGAGAATCCCATGGACGACCGCACCGGCGATCCGGGCGAGTTTCTGTCGCATCCGCGCTGGCAGCGCTTCATCGTCGCCCTGGCCGGGCCGGCGATGAATATTATGCTGGCCATCGCGCTCCTGACCGGCGTCTACATGGTGCATTACGAATACCTCGCCGATCTCGATGAGCCGGCCGTCGTGGGATGGGTCATTCCCAACACCCCCGCCGAAAAGGCGGGAATCGAGCGTGGCGACAAGATTGTCCAGGTCGACGACGTCAAGAATCCAAATTGGGAGCAAGTGCGCCTCAAGGACGCGCTCAGCCCTAATGAGCCTTTGAAATTCAGCATCGAACGCAATGGCAAGGTAATGGAGAAGATCTTGGTCCCAGTGCCGTTCGGGCCCAATCAATACGGAGACATGGGTTGGGCGCCGCAAGAGCCCAGCAACACTTTGACGCTCGTCGAACCCGGTATGCCCGCCGCCAATGCCGGGATTAAGGTTGGCGACGAGATCATCAGCGCCAATGGCGAGGACATTCCCCACTTGGGCGCACTCATCCAGACATTGAACCGCACCAAAGACCAGCCTCTGCAAATTGTGGTTCTCCGCGGCGGCCAGAAGCTAGCCTTCACCGTGAAACCAATCCTCGATCCCGGAGCGTCCGGGCAGGGCCCCGCCTACCGCATCGGCATCGCCAATAGTCCCACCAAGGTCGTCAAGCTCAATTTCTACGAAGCTCTCCAACGGTCTCTCTCGGATAACAAGAGAAGTTCCTTCCTGATCCTCGAGTTGCTGCAAAAGATGGTGCAGCGCAAAGTATCCATGCGTCAGGTCGATGGCCCAATCGGAATCGGCAGCGCCGTTGGCGCAGCCGCCCGCGAAAAGGGCTGGTCTCCGCTGTTCTTAATCTCAGCCGCCATCAGCTTGAACCTCGGCATCATGAACCTGCTGCCCATCCCTATCCTGGACGGTGGCGTGATCCTGCTCCTTTTCATCGAGAGCCTCATGCAGAAAGAAATCAGCCTGCCCATCAAAGAACGCATCTATCAGGCGGCCTTCGTATTCCTGGTGCTCTTTGCCGTTATGGTGATCTATAACGACCTCGTCAAGACCCTGCCCGGTCTCACGCGGATGCCGTAGGTCTGCCGTGGGCAGCCGGTAAATCTGTTCTAGCTCCATGTTGCCAACTGTCAGCTTCTGAGATACATGTATCTCAGAGGGTGATATGGCAACGACTGAGATGGTTCCCGTTCGCATTGACAAGCGAACCAAGGCAAGAGCGGCCAAGGCACTCGACGCCATGGGACTTTCTGTGTCCGACGCGGTTCGCGTCATGCTGACGCGCGTGGCAGCCGAGAAATCCCTCCCCTTCGAAGTAAAGACGCCGAATGCCGCGACGGCTGCAGCAATGCACGAGGCACGCCTTGGTGGACTGCCTTCGTTCCGCAGTGTCCCCGACTTGATGACCGACTAGAATGCGCAGGATGGAGAGAACCAACGCCTTCCGCAGTGACTCTAAGCGCGAAAAACGCGGGCAACATCGCCGCGAACTGGCTGCGGTGCTGGTGGTCGTCGTTTCCCTGCTAGCCGAATGACAAGCCGCTGCCCGAGCGAAATCGCGACCATGCACTGGGAGGAGACTGGCGCGACCACCGGGAGTGCCACCCCAAGCCGGATTTACTGCTGATCTAGCGCAAGGCGGACGCTGAAGTTCTGCAACTGTTCGTCTGGGCTCGCACAGCGAAATCTTCGGGTGAAGGCGATCGCCTCTGGATCTCGCGCTTTCCCTCTCCCTGGTTTAAAATAGATATCTAAACATGGCCGAAATCCAGCGTAGAAAAACCTTCACCGCCTCCATAGGCGGCGTCCGCGTGGGCAGCAATGCACCAGTTATGGTGCAGTCCATGACCAACACCGACACCGCCGACATCCCCGGCACCATAAGGCAGGTAGCCGCTCTGGCGCGAGCCGGCAGCGAAGTGGTCCGAGTCACCGTCAACAACGAAGACGCCGCCAAAGCCATCCCCCACATCGTGGAGGGGCTAGCCAAGCAAGGCCTGCGTACGCCCATCGTCGGCGACTTCCACTACAACGGACACCTCTTGCTGACCAAATACCCCGGTTGCGCCGAAGGCCTGGCCAAATACCGCATCAATCCCGGCAATGCCAGCATCGGACGCAAGAACGACGACAACTTCCGCACCATGATCGAAGTTGCCGTCAAGCATCAGAAGCCGGTGCGCATCGGCGTGAACTGGGGATCGCTCGATCAAGCCTTGCTGACCAAAATGATGGACGAGAACTCGCTTCTGCCCGAGCCAAGAGACGCCCGTGAAGTAACCATGGAAGCGATTGTAGTAAGCGCGCTCACCTCGGCGAAGCTGGCCGAGCAGCACGGACTTCGCCCCGACCAGATCATCCTCAGCGCGAAAGTCAGCGGCGTGCAGGATCTGATCGACGTCTATCGCATTCTGGCCGCGCGCTGCGAGTACCCACTGCATCTCGGACTAACCGAAGCCGGCATGGGCGCCAAAGGCATCGTGGCGTCGAGCGCCGCGATGGCCGTGGTGCTGCAGGAAGGCATCGGAGACACCATCCGCGTTTCGCTGACCCCCGCTCCCGGAGGCGATCGCACCGAAGAAGTTCGCGTGGCGCAGCAGATCCTGCAGTCGCTGGGCATTCGCAGCTTCACCCCGCAAGTCACCGCCTGCCCCGGCTGCGGCCGCACCACCAGCACTTTCTTTCAGGAAATGGCAGAGCAGATCCAAACCTACCTGCGCGATCAGATGCCGATCTGGAAACAAACACACACCGGTGTCGAAGAAATGAAAGTCGCCGTGATGGGCTGCGTGGTCAATGGTCCCGGAGAATCCAAGCACGCCAGCCTGGGAATTTCTCTCCCCGGAACAGCCGAAGAGCCGAAAGCCCCCGTCTACGTGGACGGCCGCCTCTTCACCACCCTCAAAGGCGACAAGATCGTAGCCGAGTTCATCAAGATTCTCGACGACTATGTCGAGTCCCACTACGCCGCAAAAGAAAAAGAAGAAGTAGGCGCGCGCGGCTGAGTTGGCTCCAGGAATCACGTAGGGACAGCCGCCCTCGGCTGTCCAGGAGAGCGTAGCTCGCCAGCTGATTCCACTTAAGTTTCCCGACTATCGTTCGACCCCAGGCAATCAGCGAGCATACGCCCTTCGTCGCATCGAAGGCGAAACAGCGCATTTCCTGATGGTCACTTTTTGGGAGTCCGAGCACGTAATCCGCGCCTTTGCCGGTGGCGATATCAGCGTGGCCAAGTACTACGATTTCGACAAGGATTTTCCACTCGAGATGGAACCGTCCTCAACCCAGTAGCTTCGTCGCGTCATTCCAATCGATCATCGAGCCCCTTTTATTTGCCCGGGTGGCTAGTTCGGCGCATTCGCGAATAACTCGGGGATCAAAAAATAAGCGCCACGGAACATAGTGTGCTTGCCAATAGTCAGCGGAAAAAGAGAGTTATTCCCAACTGGCAGCGATTTTGCACGAGCTTTGAGGAAGGCCACGCATTCCGGGCATCAGTGAATCAACGATTGTGACATTCACTCGCCACTCGTCAAAGGAAATTTCCACCACACGGACGTGTAAGAGACCGGGCTTCTCCACGTAAATCGCCTCCGCTCCTTCGAAGGATGAGCAGATGGTAGAGAAACGCGCGCTCTCAAAGTCATGCAAAGGATTTGATCGCGAGTTCCTGTCCGCCTCTACCACGAGCTGAATTCTGGGCATGATTGCCCAACGATATCGACGAATTAAGGTGTTTCCTATTCCCAAAACGATATCTCAAAACGGCGGATTCGGGATTTTCGCCTCTGGCATGGAAAGTAGTAGGAATGGGGATGTTCAGGAGATCGTAGCGCTAGTGATCCGTTTCTGCTTGTGCCCCCACCTGATTGTTGATTCGACGTAAGCATCTTGCGGAGCAAACCAGCTCTACTGGTTGGGTGCGTCGAATTCCGCTGGGCTTCGGTACCTTGTACGGCTGCGGATGCGCAGGCCTTTCTGGTTGCGCGCTTCAACTTTGATGGTACGGTAATGTCCATCCGGACTGAACGCCGCCGGCTTGTAAGACACCGCGTACTGGCTGCGCAGCTCTTCCTGAATGGCGCCGAACGCGTTGGCTACTTCGGTGATCTGGGAGGGCACGTACGATCTCCCGCCAGTTGCTTCGGCAATGCGTTCCAACGTCTTGTTACCGTGTCCGCCGGAGCCGGTCGAGTTGGTGCTGATGGTATACACCGAGACCTCGGCCTGCTGCGCCATCTCGATGGCTTTTTCGCGGGTCACGGAGCTTGCGTTGTCATTGCCGTCGCTCAACAGGATGATGGCGCGCCGGACGGGACCAGCTTGTGGTTGCTTCAGCAGCTTGTCCTGGCAAGCATAGTAGAGAGCATCGTACATTGCGGTGAGGGTGCCCGGTCGCAGCGCGCGGATGCCGACCGAGAGCTTCTGGGTGTCGTCGGTGAAGTCCTGCATGACCTTGGGAGTCAGGTCAAAGCCGATGACAAGCGCCTGGTCGTACTTTGGCCGGATCGTCTCTTTCAGAAAATCGATGGCCGCTTCCTGCTCGAACTTGAAGCGTCCGGTCACCGATCCGCTGGCGTCGATCAACAGCACCACTTGCAGGGGCAGATCCGTCTCGCTGCTGAAGCTGAGGATCTCTTCCGGCGGCTTGCTGTCGTCCAGAATTAGGAAGTCGTTCTTCTTCAGATCCTTGATGTAGTGGCCGTGCTTGTCGGTGACGGTGAAGACCAGGTGGACTTCGTTCACCGTCTTGCGCATGGTGAAGATGGGTTCATCCGGTACTGCTGGCGCGCTGGAGGCAGGGCTGTTTGCAGCCGGATTGGGTGATTGCCCGGTTTGAGCCGAAGCCATCGTCGCCGACGCATGGGCGCTGCTCGGGCTCAGCGGAGAAAAAGCTCTCGGCTGAGATGGTACGAGTTGTTGCGCCGCAGGCTGAGGCCGACTGTTCGGCTGCGCAGCGGAGGGCGCCGACGTCAATTGCTGCCCCGGGTTGTGCGCCCAAACCACCTGCAGGAACAGAGCAAGACCGACTAGCCAAAAAGTGATGCAGAGGAACTTCATGGTTTTTGCGATTATAGCTGCCTGCAAGGAGTAAGACGTCGCTCGGACTTTTGGGGGCGCGGGCAAGCCAAACCGCAACGCGCCCGCAATCGCGAGGCCCCTGCGTTTCGGCCTAGGCGTCATTTTTGACAGTATGCATGGCGGAGAAGGCCTCCTAGCATTCTCTGGTTACATTTTTACTGCCCACCGAGCCAATCGGCTCGCACAATTTCAAGGGCGACGCCCGACGAAAGGACAATTTTTATGAAGCAGCAACGTAGACGGATCGTAGCTTTCACGGCATTACTATGCGCCTTGAGTGTTGGATTGGCGTATGGCGCCGATAAAGTCAAGGTTAAGGGGTTGATTACGACCAGAACCGGAGAGACTCTGACTTTGAAAACCGCAGACGGGGGGAGCGTCACCGTCGTTCTCACCGATGACACTAAGGTGCAACAGCCCAAGGGCCTCGGCCTTCGCAAGAAGCAGATGTCAGCCACCGTGCTGATGCCTGGCCTCAAAGTCTCAGTAGATGGCACCGGCGACGCGCAGAGCAAGGTGACGGCCCAGACAATTAACTTCGACGCAGGCGATTTGCAATTGGCCGAAACCATACAAGCTGGCTTGAACCCGACACAGCAACAACAGGCAATCAACAAGGCCAACATTGCCGCCAATCAGCAGGGGATCCAAGCCAACAAACAAGGGATTGCCGCCAACCAGCAACAAACCGCAGCCAACACGGAGCAGATTGCCGCCAATCAGCAGCAGATCGATGCCAATAACCAGGAAATTGCGGCAACCACAAAGCGTTTCTCCGAGCTCAGTGAGTATGAAACCAAGGGCGACGTTACGGTCAACTTCGCTGTCGGGAAGTCAGTGATCTCGGCAAGCGCCAAAGCTGCCCTCTCGAAACTGGCGCAGGATTCGGTGAGTCTCACTGGCTACATCATCGAGGTGAAGGGTTTTGCCGATTCTTCGGGCAATGCCGCCATGAACGAGCAGTTGAGCATGGATCGAGCCCAAGCGGTTATTGCCTACTTGATCCAGAATTGCAAGGTACCGGTGCGGCATGTCATAGCCCCAGGAGCGATGGGCATCGCTGATCCTGCGGCGCCCAACGAGACGGCCCAAGGACGCGCAGAAAACCGGCGCGTGGAAGTCAAGGTCCTGGTGAACAAGGGTGTGGCTGGATCGTGAGCGACCCTCGACTTCGTCCATACAGTCCGAGCAAAATCGCACTTGCAGGGAAACGAAACTCAAGAAAAAAGAGAGAACTTGGTTAGTTCTGGCAGTTGGAATTTGGCGGTGACGTAGGTAGCTTTGTTCGCGGTTGTTCTTTCGGGCCGACCCACCTTCGCCAGTTGTTCGGCGAGGGTGGGCCGGAGGAGTGCCTACGCGGACCGCATCCGCACGGGCGGAGATCGAAGATAATTTCATTCCCATGAGCGAGAAAGTTCATCGCCGCAATATCGGCAGCCTTTTTGGTCGCGTAGCGACGGGTGACTGTCCTGAGAAGTTATTAACGGGTCATTGGCTGTGTTTGGCAAGTGCCTGCAGCCGAATTTCGCGCTTGAATATGTCTGCGCATTGGGGCAGGTGCTTACGATATTTTGTAGGAAGTTGAATGCAAAGGCCCACGGCGCTTTGGCGCATGGCATGTAGTTCCAAGAGGGCCGCTGTTTGCACCGTCAGCATAGGTGGCTGGTTGTTAACTGCAGAGGATGGATCCGCTTCAACCTTGGTGGCTTCTTTCTTGATCACACCCGACATTACCCGCGGACGTGAATGGGTAAGCATCATCTCTGGGCGTAATCTGCGCCCCTGCCGACACCGCGAAAACGAAAAACACCGACAGAAGCCAAGCGCAAAACCACCAGACCCGTACCTCCCCGGAGGGGAGCGGGAAGTATTTTTTTCTTGACATCCACTCTCATAGGATGAGCGCTACCGCTTTAATTCGAGGTAGAGTTTTTCGGTAGTAGCCCGTCTTTCTCCATCTGCTTCGGAACTTCTTTCACTAGGCCATCGGCGACCTTATTTGCCGACTTTGGATTGAATGATTTGCTAACGCCGGTCCACACCAGGTCACCATCTGGCTTGCTGGTGGCGTAAACGTTGCTCTCGACGCTTACCGTCGTGTCTTCCCGCGTGTAGCCCGGATCGTAAACAACGGGATACACCGCGCCCAGGTAGCCGTAAAAAGAGTAGTAGTAGGGAAACGGGGCTACGTACGTCGAGCTCGGGATGGAGGTCACTTTCTTGTCGACCTTCAAAAGACGCGAGACGACCACGGCGTCGATATGATTACTGCGGATCTGCGCGCGCAGGTAGTCGAGGTCAAGTTTCGCCTTGGGGTCCGGTCGCAGCAGGATCTGGTTGCCGGGAATTGTCTGGATGCCCGGACGCGCAATCTTAGCGGCCATTTCATCTTCGAAGTCGGCGCGCACTTTCAGATCCTGAGCGACGCCGATGACGAGGATCTTGTGGAACTTCTGTCCTTCGTACTTGGGATTGAACCAACTCGTAACCATCTTAATGGATGTGCCACTGGCGGCAGTGAGAGCCAACAAAAAGACGCTGAGGACAGTTGAGCGGGAGAACACCCGGCGGTGGGGGAGTCGGGATACGCCACGGCTTTTTCGTATCGGAGTCAGATGCACTTGTCGAGCCATTGTGCGCGCTAGAAGGGATTTGTGCAAGACTGACTGGGTGCTCTGACTGACTGGGTGCTCTGTCGTTAGCACATCAAATGTCCGGTGGAATTAGCACATGAAATGTCCGCTTTGCCGGCGGTGAGAGTAAGAGACCATGCGAAGCATGGACGCTTACTGGAAGGCCGCCCCGGAACGGGCGATGAAGATACAGGAAGTAATTTTGCGAGCGATGGCGAAAAAGATCAGTTGGTGGCAGGCGGCCGAGATTCTGGGTTTTAGCGACCGGCATCTGCGGCGCATTCGCGAGCGTTATGAGCAGTTCGGCTATGAAAGTCTATTCGACAAGCGGCGCAGTCAGCCCTCGCCCAAGCGGGTGCCGTACGCCACGGTGGAGCAAGTGCTGGCGCTGTATCGGGAGAAGTATTTCGATTTGAACGTGCGGCATTTTCACGAGAAGTTAGGGTCGATTGAACTCGGCGATGTAGTGCTGGCGCAGAAAACCACTCCGCCACCCCATACGGCCCGGCCTGTCTCTCGCGAGTTGCCAGTTGATCCCGACCGCGATCTCCGCTGGGGCTTCCCGTGTTACCTCTGGTCTCCTATGCGTACATGCCGTCGCCATTACCCCGGCAGGTGCAATGGAGCTTGTTCGCTCGTCGGTCTCCATTGCCAGCGGCCTTCCCCGTGAAAAAGTAAGGTCGGCTCCTGCAATTATTTTTTCGTGGCCTGTCCGAGTAGAGGAAAGCACGACGGGCTGTAGGTGTTCCTTGGCTGTATCCGCCGTTTCCAGCTTCGTGCCCGTTTAGGTTCACCATGGCATCGTCGGCTCTCCCCCCTCGCAGACCCCACCGTGCGGGATTACCGCAGCGGGTTCCTCAAGCGTGGCTCACTGCACCGCGCCAAGTATGGGAGAGCCGTGGTCGCAACAGCGGATGTCGCCGTAGGATTGCGGTAAATTTCTCCCACGTCATCCCTCTTCCACGAGTGCGGCGGCTGAGCCACTTCCGCCAGATATGACAGACCTCCCGATAGAACTGCCGGATACTTCGGTAGTTTGTCGGTCGTCCGTAATACTGGTAGTGGCCCCGGAGCTTGGCGTTGAGGGTTTTCTGTTGCTCGTCCACTGGTTCGTGTCGATTTGCCTGGCACCATTCGGCCATTGCCGTCAAGCCCCTGCGAAACCGCTTCTTCATCGTTCGCACGTGCACGGTGAACTTCCCCTTTCGGGAGCGTCAGACCGTACTTTGCAAACCGCTTCGGTAAGACCTCCATCACCCTCTCTGCGTCCCCCCTGTACTGGAAGCTCAGTACGGGGTGAGTAGCCCCGGGGAGTTTCACCCCGAGGCCCTCTCAGAACTGTACGTGAGCCTCTCGACTCATACAGCTCCCATCACGGAGCCACGCCGCGCCCCCAGCTGCCAGAGGGCGAACAATCCCGGAGCGCGCTGCGAAAGGCGGGCGATCCAGTGTGTCGCTCTACGCAGATGTCGACGCAGCTTCTTGTATTTCCGCACGGCCCAAAGGGCAAGATCTCGGTTCAGTGCGCGCGCCATCGGATACATCGCCGAGCGATAATATCGCCCGTAATATTGGAGCCAGCCCCTGATGATCGGATTGAACATCCGCGACAGGTCTTCGATCGCTTTATTACTGCGCTGAGGCAATTTCCAGCTACGAATGGTGTCCCGGATCGCCTTCGCGGCTTGGTTCGACACTGCCGGACTGAAATTGATGAAGAACTTCCCCTTACGATTCTTTGATCTCCTGGGCCGAAAGGTATAGCCCAGAAAGTCAAACTTTTCGTTCGGGTACGTTCTCCTCCCGGTGAATGGCAACACTCGCTACCGGCCCGCTCGCTAGCTTTGGCCGGACGGGACTCGCACCCGTTGGATTTCATTGAGTGGTTTCCCCTACTTCATTTCTGGTTTCTCCACTCCCACACTTTTCCCAGCGCGACTCAGCGTTCACTCACGTTACGGCCTGCACGCTCGCGGAGTCGCCATGCGACCCTTTCCATCGAAAGCTCCGACGGCTTTGTTGTCTCCACTGCCGCTTCGATTGCTACCGGGTGGAGCGAACCAGTTCCCGGGGTCGGGATAGAGCCGAGGCGCGCGCACTGAGTCATGAAAAGACACAGTCACGTTTCCTCGGGCCCCCCTGCAATCCCGGAAGGTCGG
>Ga0181532_10001604_pt1 | contig 21742 bp, 21 predicted proteins | sample PEATcosm2014_Bin_33_FD_119768 | JGI IMG/M metagenome (GOLD analysis project Ga0181532, IMG submission 119768) | Peatland microbial communities from MTU Mesocosm Facility, Houghton, MI, USA - PEATcosm2014_Bin11_30_metaG | ecosystem: Environmental > Terrestrial > Soil > Wetlands > Peat | place... | reverse complement strand
GGCGTGCGGCTCTGCCGCTCCAGCGGCTCGGAGATCGCCCACTGGTTGTTCTGGCAGAAGAAGACGATCGGCGCGTTGGTGACCGACGCCCAGATAAACGCCTCGTTCACATCGCCCTGGCTGGTGGCGCCGTCGCCGAAGTAGGCGATCACCGCCTCGCCGTCCTCGCCGACGGCGCCATCACGCTGGATGCCCATCGCATAGCCGGTGGCGTGCAGGGTCTGGCTGCCGATCACGATCGTGTACAGGTGGAAGTTGTGCGCGCGGGGGTCCCAGCCACCGTGGCTGACGCCGCGGAATAGCTCAAGCAGCCTCGTCGGGTCGAGACCGCGGCACCACGCGACGCCGTGCTCGCGGTAAGTAGGGAAGGCCATGTCCCTCGGGCCGAGCGCCCGGCCCGAGCCGACCTGCGCGGCTTCCTGGCCGAGCAGGGACGCCCAGATCCCGAGCTCACCCTGGCGCTGCAGCGCGATGGCCTCGAAGTCGATCCGGCGGACGATGACGAGGTCCCGGTACAGCGACCGGACCTCGTCAGCCGTGATCTCCAGCGGGTAATCGGGATGGGAGACTCGCTCTCCCTCGGGCGTGAGCAGCTGGATGAGCTCAGCTGACTCGGCCGGCCCGCCGGGATCGGGGGCGGCAGCCCGCCTGCCAGCGCGGGCGGCAGCTTGTCCGGCATCTTTGACGGCCACGTGCCACTCCTTGCGTACTCAATGGCCGGGCCCTGGGCTTGCCCGGGCCGGCCGCTCGTCCGTCGTGTCCGCTGTGACAGTACCCGCCGGCTGGCCAGGCCGGTCAAGCGCGGCGGACACCAGGATGACAGCCAGTGACGGATGTCACGAATCGGGACAGCGGGGGCAGCTGAGCTGTAGTCGCCTGACGGGTACCGCCACCGTCGCGTACGCTGCGAGCCGTGTCCAGAGTCGTCGTTGACGTGATGCTGAAGCCAGAGATCCACGATCCGCAGGGCGAGGCCATCGCCAGCGCATCTCACCGGCTCGGTTTCGGTGAGGTGGTCGCTGTCCGTCAGGGGAAGCGATTCGAGCTCGAGCTGGCCGGCGCGGCGGGCGACGGGGCGCTCGAGCGGATCGCGGAGCTGGCAGGCGAGCTGCTCGCCAACCCCGTCATCGAGGAATTCTCGATTCATCCGGCCTGATCGGCGCCGTCGCGCTGGTCCCAGGGGCCCCACCCGTTGACTCGGGCCGCTCCCGCATGCGTGCCTCTTTCGGTATCCCTGCCGGATCAGCGCTGTTCGTCCAGAGATCGCCTAAGTTCATGATTACCAGGGCCGTTCCCGGGAAACGCTTCACAATGTGAACAGAGCGTTACCGACCAAGCGGGGGCGACGGAGCGGATGCGTACGCGGGTGACGCACTCGGCAGAGCCGGCCATCGATGTCCGGTTCTGCTTGGTGTTCCCTCGGGAAGCGCTCAGCGTCCCGGTCATGCGCCGCGTACTGGGCGACACCCTGACCAGGCTGGGCGTCGATGAGAGTTCCATCGACGACCTGCTACTCGCGGTTACCGAGGCGTGCACGAACGTGCTGCGCCATGCCGGGACCACCCGCCGTTACGAAGTCATGGCCAGGCTCGGCGGCAATCGGTGCGTCCTGGAGGTGCTGGACGGCGGCCGTGGCTTCGATCCCGCCAGCCTGCCCGTGCGCCGGTCGGCCATCAGGTCGGCGATCCGGCCCGCCGTGGCGCCGGTGGCCCGGCTGCGCCGGCACCCGGCCGCGCCGCCCGTTCCGGCTCCGCCGGTCTCCTTCCGGCACGCTGCGCTGCGCAACCGGTTCGGCCGCTCGAAGCGGCTGACCGGCAAGCGCGCGATCGCCCAGCTGGCCGAGTCAGGCCGCGGCCTGGCCATCATGCGGGCCTGCGTCGATGACGTGACCCTGCGAACCGGCCCCGGCCAGGGCACGGTGGTCTCGCTGCAGAAGCGGATCGGCTGGCGGAACGACGCGCCGCTCGGGCGCCTGCCGGCCGCGCAGCCAGCCGGGCAGCTGCAGGACGCTGGCTGAGCCAGCCGCGCGGAGCCGGTAGCCTGCCTGCATGTGCCGCCCGCGAGGACGCCCGTGACAGCCAGGGTCGGAGTCGTGACCTTTCCCGGCTCCCTTGATGATCATGATGCGCAGCGGGCCCTGATGCTGGCGGGCGCCCGGGTCGTCCCGCTCTGGCATGGCGACAGCGACCTGCGCGGCGTGGACGCGGTCGTGCTGCCCGGCGGGTTCTCCTACGGTGATTACCTGCGCTGCGGGGCGATCGCGAGATTCTCGCCGGTGATGTCCGCGCTGATCCCCGCGGCACGGGCCGGCCTGCCGGTCCTCGGGATCTGCAACGGCTTCCAGATCCTGTGCGAGGCGCACCTGCTGCCAGGGGCGCTGACCCGCAACGAGGGCCTGCGCTTCGTCACCAGGGACATCCGGATCCGGCTGGAGAGCAACCGGACGCCGTGGACGAGTGCGTACTCGCCCGGCCAGGAGATCACCGTGGTGCTGAAGAGCGGCGAGGGCGCCTACGTCGCGGACCGTGCCACTCTGGCGCGGCTGGAGGACGGCGGCCAGATCCTGGCCCGCTACGCGAGCGGGAACCCGAACGGCTCCGCGGGTGACATCGCCGGGGTCGTCAGCGAGAGCGGGAACGTGGTGGGGCTGATGCCGCATCCCGAGCACGCGGTCGACCCGCTGACCGGGCCGTCGGCGGACGGCCTGGGCTTCTTCACGTCCGTGCTGCAGACGGTCGCCGCGCTATGAGCGAGATGCTGCAGACTCCGGCCGGCCAGCAGGACGGCCCCAGCGGGAAGGACGGCCGGGGCGGGCAGGGCGGCGGGGGCGGGCAGGGCGGCGGGGGCGGGCAGGGCGGGCAGGATACCGTCGCCCGCGCCGCCGCCACCCCCGAGCGGCCGCAGCCGTTCGCCGCGCTCGGCCTGACCAGCTCGGAGTACCGGCGCATCTCGGGCATCCTCGGCCGCCGGCCCACCGACGCCGAGCTGGCCATCTACTCGGTCATGTGGAGCGAGCACTGCTCGTACAAGTCCTCCCGCGCGCACTTGCGGCAGTTCGCCGAGAAGGCACCGCAGACCGACGTGCTGCTGGCCGGCATCGGGCAGAACGCGGGCGTCGTCGACATCGGCCAGGGCTACGCGGTCACCTTCAAGATCGAGTCGCATAACCATCCCTCCTACGTGGAGCCCTTCCAGGGCGCGGCGACGGGCGTGGGCGGCATCGTCCGCGACATTCTCGCGATGGGCGCACGGCCCGTCGCGGTGATGGACGCGCTCCGGTTCGGGCCAGCCGACGCGCCGGACACCCGCCGGGTGCTGCCGGGGGTGGTGGGCGGCATCTCCTTCTACGGAAACTGCCTGGGCCTGCCCAATATCGGCGGCGAGCTGGCGTTCGATCCCTGCTACGCCGGAAACCCGCTGGTCAACGCGCTCTGCGTCGGGGTGCTCCGGCGCGACGGGCTGAAGCTGGCCGCCGCTACCGGTACCGGCAACCAGGTCGTGCTGTTCGGCTCGCGGACCGGGCCCGATGGCATCGGCGGCGCGTCCGTGCTGGCCAGCGCCTCGTTCGGCGGCGGGCACGGGAGGGTGGGCGGGCACGGGAGGGTGGGCGGGAGCGAGGAAGCCAAGCGGCCCAGCGTGCAGGTCGGCGATCCCTTCATGGAAAAGCTGCTGGTCGAGTGCTGCCTGGAGGTATTCGCCGAGGACCTGGTGGTCGGCATCCAGGATCTCGGGGCGGCCGGGGTCGCGTGCGCCACGACGGAACTGGCCGCGGGCGGCAAGGCCGGCATGACCGTGCGGCTCGACGAGGTGCCGCTCCGGGACGCCTCGCTCGGGCCGGCCGAGATCCTGATGAGCGAGTCGCAGGAACGCATGATGGCGGTCGTCACGCCGGGCAGTGTCGCGCGCTTCCTCGCCATCTGCGCCAGGTGGGACGTGCCGGCCACGGTGATCGGCGAGGTGACGAGTACCGGCCGCCTGGAGATGACCTGGCACGGCGAGGTCGTGGTGGACATCCCGCCGGGCAGCGCTGCCGACGAGGGGCCGGTCTACCAGCGCCCGGCGCGGCGCCCGGCCAGCCAGGATGCGCTGGCCGCCGACGACCCGGCCAGGCTGCCGCGGCCGGGACCGGGCCAGGGCAGCGGCGCGGTGCTGCGCGCTGACCTGCTGGCGCTGCTGGGCTCGCCGGACGCGGGCGACAAGAGCTGGGTCACCGACCAGTACGACCGGTACGTGCGCGGCGACACCGTCCTGGCCATGCCGCACGACGCCGGGGTCATCCGGATCGACCCCGGAACCGGGCTGGGCATCGCGCTCGCGACCGACGGCAACGGCCGGTACTGCCTGCTCGACCCGTACGCGGGCACGCAGCTGGCGCTGGCCGAGGCGTACCGCAACGTGGCGGCGACCGGCGCCCGCCCGCTGGCCGTCACGAACTGCCTGAACTTCGGCTCGCCGGAGGATCCGGCGGTGATGTGGCAGTTCACCGAGGCGGTCCGCGGGCTCGCCGACGGCTGCCTGGCGCTGGGCGTCCCGGTGACCGGCGGGAACGTGAGCTTCTACAACCAGACGGGCAGCGCCGCCATCCAGCCCACCCCGGTCATCGGCGTCCTCGGGGTGCATGACGACGTGCGCCGGCGGCTGCCTGCGTCGTTCGCCGGGCCGGGCCGCCAGGTCGTGCTGCTCGGCGTGACCCGCGCTGAGTTCGGCGGGTCGCTGTGGGCGCATCAGCGCCACGGGCACCTGGGCGGCCAGCCGCCCGCCGTCGACCTGGCGGCCGAGCGTGCGCTGGCTTCCGTGCTGGTCGCCGCGGCTGAGCGCGGCCTGCTCGAGGGCGCGCATGACCTGTCGGACGGCGGGCTGGCCATCGCCCTCGCCGAAGCCTGCCTGAGCGGCGGCACAGGCTGCGCCGTCACCCTGCCGGGCGACACCTGCGCGCAGCTGTTCAGCGAGACGGCCGCCCGCGCCGTAGTGGCCGTGCGGCCCGGAGCTGAGGCGGACTTTACCGAGCTCTGCGACGTCAGCGGCGTCCCGGCTGCCGTCATCGGCGCCACCGGCGGTGCTGCCCTGGAGGTCACCGGCCAGTTCACGATCAGCCTGGACGAGCTGGCCGCGGCGCACCGCGGCCAGCTCCCGGCGCTGTTCGGGTAGCCGCCGGCCGCTGGCGTCACCAGAACGCGACCAGCTGGTCCCACGGCTGGGCTGGATCGCACCTGGCCAGGCCCGCCGGCCCGGCCGCACCGCTGGCCGCGGACAGGCACTCGCCGCTGCCCATGTCGCGGAACTGCCCGAACACGCGACCCCCGGCCTTCACGGTGGCGGAAAGCTCGTGCCACCGCTGATCCGGCCCCAGGTTGCAGTGCTGCAGGGACAGCGCCCAGCCCGGCTGGCGGCCGGACGCCGCCAGGCACCGGCCGTCCGGGATATAGATGAAGACGTAGCTGCCGCCGACCATCAGGTCGGCGGTCCACAACGGGTTCCCGGCTGCCTGAGCGGCGGGCGACACCGGGCTGAATGCCAGGCCGGCCGGCCCCTGGACCAGCTGCCGCAGCGCGCCGCCGCCCGTGGCCGGCGGCTGGACGACCAGGCCGACCGTCTGCACGCTGGTGACCCGGCTCGGCAGCCGCTCCGCCCCGGCCGAGTCGGCGGGGCGGCTGGAGAGCAGGTAGGCGGTGGCTCCGCCCGCGGCCAGCAGCACCACGACCGCGATCCCGGCGATCCGCAGCGTCCAGGATCCCCGCGCCCGGCGGCGACCCGTGCCACGCTCACCTGCCATACCGAACGAATACCGGGAACAACCGCCGTGCGCAAACCGCGGGCCGCCGTGGCGCCCGCGGACGTCACCCCGCGGGAGGCTGGACTAGCCTTCGACAGCATGCCACCACGACGGCCTGACCCGGAGCGGCTGCTCGCCGCGCTGGACGCGCAGCGCGCCGCGCTGGCCGAGCCGCCATGGAGCGGCGAGCTCACCCCGGCGGCGCTCGGCCAGGCCAGCCTGGACGCGGTGAGCCGGGCCATCGGCGCGGGCGCCGAGCCGGTGCGCGAGGCCATCCGCGCCGCGGTCGGCTACCTGCTCGGACTGCTGGCGGCCAGGGCCCCCGGCCGGGCCGTGGAGGTGCGCGTCCCGCCGTTCGCGGCCATCCAGTGCATCGAGGGCCCGCGGCACACCCGCGGCACGCCGCCGAACGTGGTCGAGACCGACGCGATGACGTTCGTGGCCCTGGCCACCGGCCAGCTAGCGTGGGCAGCGGCGGTGTCGGCCGGTCAGGTGCGCGCCAGCGGCCCGCGCGCGGATATCTCTGCTTACCTTCCGCTCGCGCCGACGGGTCCGGCAGGCTCCGGGAGTCACTAGAATTAGCTGGTGATCAAGCCTGATGGCCGCCTGACGGATGATCTGGATCCCGCTGACCGGCCGCCCAGGGACGCGTGCGGTGTCTTCGGCGCATGGTCCCCTGGCGAGGACGTCGCCAAGCTGGCCTATTTCGGCCTCTACGCGCTGCAGCACCGTGGCCAGGAATCAGCCGGGATAGCCGTCAGTGACGGCAGCCGGATCGTGGTGTACAAGGACATGGGGCTGGTGGCCCAGGTCTTCGACGAGTCCGTGCTGAACACCATGCGCGGCCATATCGCGGTCGGCCACTGCCGGTACTCGACCAGCGGGTCGTCGGTCTGGGAGAACGCCCAGCCGACGTTCCGGGCCACGCAGTCGGCGAGCCTGGCTCTCGGCCACAACGGGAACCTGATCAACACCCTGGAGCTGGCCGCCCTGCTCGGCGCCCAGGCCGCGGGCCGGGCTGGCGGCGCCACGTCCGACACCGACGTGCTGACGGCCCTGTTCGCGGCGCCGCCGCTGTCCGGCGGCCTGCCGTACCAGGGCGTGGAGGAGGCGGCGCTGGCCGCGCTGCCGCTGGTCCGGGGCGCCTACTCGCTGATCTTCATGGACGAGCGGACCCTGTACGCGGCTCGCGATCCGCAGGGCTTCCGCCCGCTGGTGCTCGGGCGGCTGTCCCGCGGCTGGGTGGTGGCGAGCGAGACGGCGGCACTCGACATCGTCGGGGCCGCCTTCGTGCGCGAGATCGAGCCGGGCGAGCTGATCACGATCGACGAGCGGGGCGTCCGGTCCAGGCGGTTCGCCGTGGCCGAGCCGCGCGGCTGCCTGTTCGAGTACGTCTACCTGGCCCGGCCGGACACCGCGATCGCCGGCCGGAGCGTGCACACGACCAGGGTCCAGCTGGGCAGGAGGCTGGCGGCCGAGTTCCCGGCCGACGCCGACCTCGTCATCCCGGTGCCGGAGTCGGGCACCCCGGCCGCGATCGGGTACGCCCAGGCCAGCGGCATTCCCTACGGCCAGGGCCTGGTCAAGAACTCCTACGTCGGCCGGACGTTCATCCAGCCCAGCCAGACCATCCGGCAGCGCGGGATCCGGCTGAAGCTCAATCCGCTGCGGGACGTGATCGCGGGCCAGCGCATCGTGGTGGTCGATGACTCCATCGTCCGCGGCAACACGCAGCAGGCCATCGTGACCATGCTCCGCGAGGCCGGGGCAGCCGAGGTGCACGTGCGCATCTCGAGTCCCCCGGTCGCCTGGCCGTGCTTCTTCGGCATCGACTTCGCCAGCCGGGCTGAGCTGATCGCGGGCAGCCTGGACACCGAGGAGATCAGGGAGTCAATCGGGGCCGACTCGCTGGGTTTCGTTTCGCTTCCTGGCCTGATCGAGGCGACCACGTTGCCGGCCGGGCGCCTCTGCAGCGCCTGCTTCGATGGCAACTACCCGATCCCGGTAGCAGAAACCGAGCAGGGTAAGCACGTGCTGGAGAGCGCGGGCGCGGGCGGGGACGGGCGGCCGTGAGCCAGGGCCTGCCAGCCGGCCGCGCGGCGACCGGCCCGGTCAGCTATGCCGCCGCCGGCGTCGACACCGAGGCCGGCGAGCGCGCGGTCAGCCTGATGCGGGCCGCCGTCGAGCGAACCGCGGGCCCCGAGGTGATCGGAGGCATCGGCGGCTTCGCCGGGCTGTTCGACGCCTCCAGGATCGCCGCGATGCGCCGCCCGCTGCTCGCGACGTCCACCGACGGCGTCGGCACCAAGGTCGTGCTCGCCCAGCGGCTCGGCGTGTACGACACCATCGGCATCGACCTGGTCGGCATGGTGGTCGACGACCTGGTGGTCTACGGCGCGGAGCCGCTGTTCATGACCGATTACGTGGTCAGCGGCCGGGTGCGGCCGGAGCGGGTGGCAGCCATCGTGGCCGGGATCGCCGAGGGCTGCGTCCGGGCCGGATGCGCCTTGCTGGGGGGTGAGACAGCCGAGCACCCCGGTCACCTGGGCGCTGACGACTTTGACCTCGCGGGCGCGGCCACCGGCGTGGTGGAGGCTGACAAGCTGCTCGGACCCGAGCTGGTGCGGCCCGGCGACGCCGTGATCGCGATGGCCGCATCCGGGCTGCATTCCAACGGGTTCTCGCTGGTCCGCGAGATCATCGACGCCCCGGAGGCCGGGCTCGACCTGGCCGCCGAGCCGGCCGGGCTCGGGCGGACCCTCGGCGCGGAACTGCTCGCCCCCACGCGGATCTACGCGCGGGACTGCCTGGCGCTGGCGGACGGCTGCGAGGTGCACGCGTTCGCGCACGTGACCGGCGGCGGGCTCGCCGCGAACCTCGCGCGGGTACTGCCGCCGCAGGCCGATGCGATCCTGGAGCGCAGCAGCTGGCGGCCCGGCCCGGTGTTCGCGCTGCTGGCCGAGCGCGGCCGCGTTGCCCCGGCCGAGATGGAGCGCGTCTTCAACATGGGGGTCGGCATGGTCGCGGTCGTCGCTGCTGCCGCCGCCGACCGTGCGCTTGAGCTGCTGCGGCGCCGCGGCGTTCCGGCGTGGCTAGCGGGCGAGATCGTTCAGGGCGGCGGAGTGGCCACGCTGACGGGACGCCATCCGGCCTGAGCCGTGGCCGCTGACCGGCTGCCGCGGCGCGCCAGGCTCGGCGCTGCCCCGCCGCAGCCTCAGCCAGGCCGCCGTGCATAGTTCACGGCGGAGTCGTCGTCCTCGTAGCTGTCGAGCATCTGATCGTCAAGATCCTCGTCATCAAGGTCCTCGTCATCAAGGTCCTCGTCGTCGAGCGACTCGTCATCGTCGTCGTCGTCCGGGTAGCGGTTGTCAAAATCCGCATACCCGTCCGAACCCTGCCGGTCCGTGGTCACACCCAGCTCGGCCCGCAGCCGGTCAAGGTCCGTGCCGCCACCGCTGTACTTCAGCTGGCGTGCCACCTTCACCTGCTTGGCCTTGGCTCGGCCGCGCCCCATTGGCTCGACCCCCTCGAACGTACGGGGCCCCGTCGGGCCCTGGTCAGCGCACTGAACGTTGCTCCTGCCACGCCGGTGCTGGCGGGCCATGGTGCACAGCAGGCACACCCGCCGCAGCTCCGCCGCCGGGAGTGCAGCGCGGTTGTGCCTGGCGTGCAGGTACAACGGTACCTCCTTTGAGCCACTGGCGCCTCCGGCCATTGCGGCACCGCCCGGCTACCCGGCGCGGGCGGTACCGGCGTGATGATCATGACAGCAGGGGCGTCCGGCCAGCTGAGGCCATGATCATCAGGCTTTCGCTCGTCAGCGGCCCAGGTAGATGCCCCGCAGACGGCCGATTTCGGCGATCCTGCGCTCGGCGAGCCGGTCGGCCGCCACCGCCGGGGGTACGCCGTCTTCGTCGGCGATCGTCAGGATCTGCCTGGTCGTGCCGAAGATCTGCGCGGCACGAGCCTGCGCTCGCTCGAAGCTGAACCCGTGCAGCTCGTCCGCGACCTGGATCACGCCGCCCGCGTTGACCAGGTAGTCAGGCGCGTACACGATGCCGCGGTCGGCCAGCAACTTCTCCACGCCCGGGTGCGCCAGCTGGTTATTGGCCCCGCCGCAGATGATCCTCGCGGAGAGGGCGGCCACCGCGTCGTCGTCGACGGCCCCGCCGAGCGCGCAGGGCGAGTACACGTCCAGCTCGCCGCTCAGCAGCTCTGCCCGGCTGGCGGCAACGGTCACCTCGGTGTGGCGGGCCGCGAGCGCCTGCGCGGCGCTGGCGCTCGTGTCGTACACCACGACCCTGGCGCCCTCGCTGACCAGGTGCTCGGCCAGCTTGCGGCCCACCTTGCCGACGCCCTCGATGCCGACGACGCGGCCGTCCAGGCTGGTGCTGCCCCAGGCATGCTCGGCGGCGGCCCGCATGCCCTGGAACACGCCGAACGCCGTCAGCACCGACGAGTCGCCGGCGCCGCCGTTCGGCACCGTCCGTCCGGTCACGTAGCGGCACTCGCGCGCCACGATGTCCATGTCCTCGCTGTAGGTGCCGATGTCGCACGCCGTGATGTACCGGCCGCCGAGCGACTCAACGAACCGGCCGTAGGCCCGGAGCAGGGCCTCGGACTTCAGCCTGGCGGGGTCGCCGATGATGACTGCCTTCCCGCCACCGAGGTCGAGGCTGGCCAGCGCGTTCTTGTAGGCCATCGCCCTGGAGAGGTTCAGCACGTCCGCTAGCGCCGCGTCCTCGCTCGGATAGGGGTAGAAGCGGGTGCCGCCCAGGCCGGGCCCTAGCGCGGTCGAGTAGATGGCGATAATCGCGCGCAGGCCCGATGGCGGGTCCTGGCAGAACACGACTTGCTCATGGCCGGCCGGGGCGGCCCCGCGGGCACCCTGCAAGTGCGCGGCGTCGTCGTCGGCCTGGACGGCGCTCCCGAACACAGTAGTCACGTACGGTCACTCCTGGCATCGCTCGCCGCGTCCCCGTTGACGCGGGATGGCGAACAGCCTATGCCGGCGGGTCGCCGTAGGAGACCGAGCGTAGCGATCTACTACTGCATAATACTTTCCGATGATGGGTACGGCATGTCACCATTAGTCATGGTCGTACCGGCTGCTTATCTCCGGATCTATGGGGCGCTTTCGGCCGCTGGGACGGCGGAGCGGCCAGCCTTCGCTGACTACAGAGCGTGTAAGGCGCGACCCGTGCGGGCAAATACCCTCGAAGCACAGCAACTTGCATCACTCCGGAGGATTATTCCGGCCCGGCCAGCCGTTGCAGGCTGCCAACGGGAGAGGCCGGATTCCTGCCCGCCGTGTCCCCGGCCGTGGCTGCGGCGGACAGCGGCAATTGCTCCGGCTGCAGCCGGGTCTCGCTTAGGCTCCCGGCCGAGCTGGAGCAGCAGCCGGCGAAGGGTGCCTGCATCCGGCCATGATCGGCGAGGACGGCCGGATGGGAGGAAGGGAGGGAGTACCGCGACCTGACAGACCTGGGTGCGGTTAGCGCCGCCTGCGCTTCTGTCCCGGAGGTCCAGAAGCGGGCAAAGCTTCGGGCGGGGCGGGCATGCGAAACCGCGTTCCAGGTGAGGACTTGGAGGCAACCGAGCTAAGTGCCCGATGGGAGGCGCGGATGACTTTTCCGAATCCGCCCGTTGCGACGGAGCGTGTCGATAGACTCACGCAGCGTGACACGGGCGAAACGGGGGGTCCGGAGACTCGCCACGAGAAACTTTGCTCCCAGTGGTCGACTTGTCACGGCTCGTGATGGCAATATGGCCTGAGTGGACGATATAGGACATCACATCCAACGCAGGCTGGCTTTACGAGCCAGGAACAGCAAGAAACGCGGGATCGCAGTACCGGTCCAGGAGGAGAGGCCGTCACATGTCTGCACGTACGCCAGAGGCTGAGCCGCTGCTGACACCAGCAGAGGTCGCCACGATGTTCCGGGTTGACCCGAAGACCGTTACCAGGTGGGCCAAGGCCGGGAAGCTGACTTCCATTCGTACCCTTGGCGGGCACCGCAGGTACCGGGAGACAGAGGTTCGCGCACTGCTGGCGGGAATTCCGCAGCAGCGTTCCGAGTGAGGACTGGCCGTTGCCTGGTGCCGGCGAGCGCCAGGACCGCAGGTGCGCAAGGGCGCGCGCCCGCACACGGCCAGAGTTCAGCCTGTAAGGGGGGGTCGGCCCCGGCGGCAAGCAAGCCGCACCGGGGGGTGTGGTCCGCTCGATGCGCTGAAGCATCGATCTGAGCGGACATGCCGGGGTCGATCCGGCCTCCAGGGCGCTCGCCGGCGGCCCGGAGACCGTAACGCCATCGGCGGACATCCGCCGGGGCCATTCCAGCGCCGGCACTCCTGGCCCGCTGGCCGTAGCGCGTGCTGGCCCCGACCCGGACCAGCCGCCGGGCACCGCAGAGCGCCGCTGAGCGCGCGCCGCGACGGCCGCGCCGGGGAGGTCCTTCCAGCTCTTCCGCTGCACCGCAAGCGCCAGACCTGCCGTTGGTCACGCAACGTAAGCGGTAGCAACTTTTCGTAATCGCCCCTGCTGAGACGGGGGCTCAGCCATACTGGTCGGCATGCTGCCGCCGCTGCTGAGGCGACAGTACAAGCGTCCGCGCTCACCGTGCCCGGCCTAGCCGTGTGATCGGTCACCAGTGAGGCGTGCGCTCCGGGGGTCCGCCAGCTGGCGGAAGCGTGCCGTCGCTTTGAGGGGAGGATCGCCAATGCGTGATCCAGATTTGGTGCTGCGCGCGCAGCGAGCTGCAACGGCGCTGGAGCAGGCGTGGCGCAGCTGGCGCAGTACGCACGGCGTGAGCACGGACCCGCTGCCGCCGGTCTCGGGGTATGTCGGCTACTCGCTCGACGAGCCGTGGGGTCAGCCGCGGGTGGTGTTCGGCATCTGTGCCGAGGAGGCCGAGCATCTGGCCGCCCTGCTCGAAGGCCATGACTGCATCGGGCCGGTGCATGCCGCGGTCGTCGCGAGCCCGGCCGCCGGCAGTCGCGTGCACGTGCCCGCGCAGGCGCCCGCCGACGGCGCCCGGCCTGGGGCGCCCGAGTACCTGACCGCCAAGCAGGCGCTGCCGCCGAGGTCAGCTGCATCCGGCCAGGCCGCCGGGCCAGGAGCGGGCGGCCCGGCTGACCGGGCCCCGGCCGGGCCGACGCCGATTGAGCGGGAAGCGTCCCGTGCCGTCCTGGCGGCCGCGGCCGCCCGTGAGCCGGCTGCGGTGCAGCTCCCGGCGGCTGCGCTGGATTCCGGCCAGGCGGGGGAGCCGGCCGGCCCACCCGCCGCGGCAGCGGACGCCGCGCCGCCGCGGACCGAGTCGCACGGCGAGCCGGCTGTGATCGAGCCCGGGCAGGCCGACCAGGGAACGGCGGTCATGGCCGCACTGACCGGCAGCGAGGACCCGCCGTCCACGGGGCAGGCGCAGCCGCCCGGCCCGGCGCCGTCATCGCACGTTCCCCGGCATGCCGATCCGGCCGGGGCTGACCTGGCCGACGATGAGCCGCCCGGCGCACCGGCCGAGCCGGCCGAGCCGGCCGCGGCAGCGCAGCGCCCGCCCTACGGCTACCCGCAGCCGGGTGCCCCAGGCGATCCGGTCGCTGGCGGCGAGGGAGACTGGCCGGTGGCCGGGCCGTCGGAGGTCGTCGCCTTCCGGCCGCGGCCCGAGCTCGCGGCTTACCTGGATGAAGGCCCGGAGCCTGACCCGTTCCTGGACGGTCCGCAGGAGCGTGACAGCGGCGACCGGGGCAGGGCCAGCCGGGGCATCCGCGGCGCGGCGATGTCGCGGCTCGGCAAGTCGAGGCGACCGAGTCCCGACCGGGAGCCGGCTGGTGCCGCGGACCGAGGGGCCGCCGCGGCCGGCCGGGGAACGGACGGTGCGGATCACATCAGCGCTAGCGCCGTAGCCGCGGATGCAGCGGCATGGGCCTCCAGTGAGCTGCCGGGTCAGGCAGCGGCGACGGACACGGCCGTCTGAAACCGTGGTGCCGGACCGGCTGCGGCTGGTCTGGAGCATGCCTGCGCTGCAGGCGAAGCTGGCGGGCGACCGGCCCATGAGCGGCCCGGTCGCCCGCCGGCCTGATCAGTGCCGGCCTGATCAGTGCCGCCTGATCAGTGCCGCCCCGATCAGTGCCGGCACTGGTCAGCGGGCCGGCGATGGCTCGTCCTGCCAGCTTCTCCCGGGCCGATCCTCAGCCTGCCTACAGCTGCCAGCGGCACGCTCAGTGTCGGGTGGCAGCAGGAAGGGCCGCCCGGAAGGAGCGGCTGGCATGTCTGCGGATCTGCCGGGTGGCGGCGAGCGCTGGGCAACTGAGGACCCTGACTGGGCGGGCGTCCCCGGGCCGCTCGGCCGCGCCGCACCGACTCGCGCGCCCGCGCCAGGTCGGCGGCCACGTTCCCGCCGTCCCTTCATCCTCGGTGCCGTTGCCGTCGCCGCCCTGCTGGCCGGGGCATCAGTCACCCTGGCCGCCACCCGATCCGGATCCCCGGTGTCCACATCCGCCGCCGTAGCGGCGACACCGGCCCCGTCCGCCGCGCCTTCCGGCGGGCCGGGCCGCGGATCGGGCTTTGGCGGGCGGCCGGCACCGGGGCTGGGCTTCGGCCGCGGCATGGGCCTTGGGTGGGGCGTCGGCGGGGCGCTGCACGGACAGTTCGTGGCGGCCAGGCCCGGCGGCGGGTACCGCACCATCGACGTCCAGAACGGTCAGGTCACGGCCGTGAGCACGGCATCGATCACGGTCAGGAGCGCTGACGGCTTTACGGCCAGGTACGCCGTGACCGCCGGCACGATCGTCGATGCGCAGCGCGACGGCATCAGCTCGATCCGGACCGGCAACCAGGTGATGGTGCAGGCGACGGTGAGCGCTGGCACGGCAACAGCCGCGAGCATCAGCGACCTGACCCTGCTGCTGCAGCAGCGCCCGTCCGTCGGCAGCGTCGGCTAGCGCCCGAGTCGGCCCGGACGGTGGCGGCCGGCGGAAGCCAGTGCGGTTCTGACAGACCCGTGCCGGACAATCGAAGCCGTGCGGCTTGCTGTGGTGCCCGGAGCCGGCCCGGTCGGCCTCATCTGCCGGATCGGCGACGACAGCCGGCCCGGTGCCCCGGTGCTGGCCGCCGATCTCGCCTCGGCCATCCGGGAGCACGAGCGGTCCGGTGCGCTGCGCTGGGTCTGGCCCTGCACCGCCGAGATCTATCCCCGGCTGCTGCAGGCGGGAGCACGGGTGCAGCGGTGCCATGACGCCGGCCTCGTCGAGGCACTGCTGCTCGGCCGGGCCGGCCGGCCCGGCGAGCCGGCCGGGCTGCCCGCCGCGGCCGCGCGGCTGCGCGGCGCCCCGGTTCCGGCGGCGGGCCTGTCGGCTCCGGCGGGGCCGCAGGCGGCACTGTTCGATGCCGGCGACATCGGCGCGGTTCCGGCCGCGACGGCGGCGGCCGCGCTGGCTGACCTGATCGCCGTCTACGGCGCCCAGCAGGAGCAGATCGCGGCCGACCGGCATCCGGTGCGGTTCAGCCTGCTCGCCGGGGCCGAGTCGGCCGGCGGCCTGGCCGCCGCGGAGATGAGCGCGGCCGGCCTGCCCTGGGACGCTCACGTGCATAACGAGATGCTGACCGAGCTGCTCGGACGGCGCCCGGCGCCGGCGCCGGGACCCCCGCTGCGGCCAGCCAGGCTGGCCGAGCTGGCCGCCCGGATAGCCGCGGCCTTCGGCAGCGGCCGGCCCGTGAACCCGGATTCTCCGGCCCAGCTTGTCCGTGCGCTCGCCGCGGACGGCGTCCGGGTGCAGTCGACCCGCCAGTCCGTGCTCCGGGGCGTCCAGCATCCAGCCGTACCGCTGCTGCTGGAGTACAAGGAGCTCGCCCGGCTGCACGCCGCCTACGGCTGGTCGTGGCTGGACACCTGGGTCAGCGATGGCAGGTTCCATCCGGAGTACGTGGCCGGCGGCGTCGTCTCGGGCCGCTGGGCATCTCGCGGCGGCGGAGCCCTGCAGATTCCGAAACTGCTGCGCCGCGCCGTCATCGCCGACCCTGGCTGGACGTTCGTGGTGGCTGATGCAGCCCAGCTGGAACCCCGCGTGCTCGCCGCGCTCGCGGGCGACGGCGCCTTCGCGCAGGCTGCCGCGGGCGGGGACGTCTATGCGGCCCTGGCCAGCGCGTTCAGCGGTGACCGGGCCAAGGCCAAGGTGGCGCTGCTGTCCGCCATGTACGGCGGGGCGGGCGGCGAGGCCGGGCAGCTGCTGGCGGTGCTCCGGCAGCGCTTTCCGCAGGCCTCGGGGTACGTCGAGGCGGCGGCCCGCGCGGGCGAGGAAGGCCGGGTCGTCCGGTCGGTGCTCGGCCGCACCTGCCCGCCGCCATCGGCCGCCTGGCGCTCCGTCACCGGCGAGTCCGGCGATCCGGATGTGCAGCGGGATCCCGGCGCGGGCCGGGCGGCCCGCGCCCGCGGCAGGTTCACCCGCAACTTCGTGGTCCAGGCCAGCGCGGCGGACTGGGCGCTGGTGGCGCTGGCCGGCCTGCGCCAGCGGCTGGCCGCGATCAGCTCGGCCGCGGGCGGCCCGCAGCTGGTGTTCTTCCAGCACGACGAGATGATCGTGCACTGCCCGGCCGGCCTGGCCGATGCCGTCACGGCGGCCGTCGCCGAGGCGGCCGCTGCGGCCGGGCGGCTGGTCTTCGGCGCGACGCCGGTGAGCTTCCCGATGACGACCGCGGTCGTCCGCTGCTACGCCGACGCGAAGTAAGCGCGCAGCGAGCGGACCACTGGGCCGGGCTACGCGGCAGTGGCCGCGGGCTGCTCGGTGCCGCAGTACTTGCACTTGGTCGCGGCTAGCGGCAGGTCACTCGACAGGCAGGCCGGGCAGGTCTTGACCGGTGCCGGGTCGCCGAAGACGACCTGGCCGCTCCGGGCCTGGATGTGCTTGTAGGGCACGATGATGACGAAATAGATCACGGCCATGAAGATGAGGAAATAAATGATGGCCGAGATGAACGACCCGAGGTCGAGGAACGTCTTGGTATTGCCGGCGTGCCCGAGCTGCACGCCCAGGCCGATCGACGTGCCGCCCTGTGCCCGGGCGATCAGCGGGTCGATGATGAACGTGGTGAACGCGGTGATCAGCTGGCTGAAGGCCAGGGCGATCACCAGTCCCACGGCGAGTACGATCACGTCACCGCGCATAATGAAGTTCCTGAAGCCCTTCAAGACCGCTACCTCCTGGCAAATGGGGGGTAAAGCCACGGATCATGGTGGTAGAGGCGATGCCGCACAGTGGCCAGCCGCGCAGTTAACGGCGCTTCACGGAACTTCCGGGATTTTCCGGATCCGCGCCGATCCCCGGGCTGCGCAGGGCTCCTGGTGCCGCCGGCCGGCCAGGCCGGCGGCGACGTGCCTTACTTGCAGTGCAGCGACATGTAGCTGAGGACTTCCTGGAACGCCGTCTGGCCCGGAGCGTCGGTGCTGACCAGCGACCGGCTGATGGCGGTCGTGGACCTGGCGTCCGCGATCACCTTCTCATCGGCCCGGTAGATGGCGACGATCGTCCTGAGCGCCGGGACGAGCTTCTTCGGGGCCTCCGCCTGCAGGGCCGAGAAGCCGGATACGCCCGTCCGGGCCACGCCGGTCAGCTCCTGCTGGGCGGCAGCCAGCGTGACCTCTTTCGTGGCCGAGCCCGGCGTCGGGATGTTCCGCATCGTCGCCGTGAGATCCAGGCAGAAGTGGCCGGTCATTTTCACGGTCTTGACCTTGATCGCAGGGGCAGCCGTGGTCGCCGCCGGCTTGGCGCTGGAGGCGGCTGATCCACCTCCGCAAGCCGTGAGCGCGAGGCAGATTCCCGCGGTTGCTGCCAGCAGAGCCGGGCGGCTCCCGTGGACCATTGCTGAGTGCTTCATGCTTCCTCTCCGGGGCTACAGAACGTAGGTGCTACAGAGCGTGCCTGCTACGTTGCGGACCGTGTCGCATTCTCTCGGACGGAACACTGATCATGTGGCGGATTGTGACCAGCTGACCGCGAAAATGTTGCGAAAATTGCCGGGCGAAGGAACGCCGACGCTTGGGTGAACAGCGCCGGCTGGCTGCCCGTCAAGCTGCCGAACACTGTGCGCCGGCCGTTGCCGAGCGCGTCATCGCAGGTAGACGCTTGGAATCAGACAGCGAAGCTCCGTGCATGAGTGCAGATTCCGGGGGTAGACGTGATGGCCAGGCTGCTCCGGCCAGCGCCGGCTGGCCGGTGGCACACATCCGGGGACGCCTGGTCGCGAGTCAGCCGCAGGGTCCGCGCGGCCCGCGGTGCCGGGCGTGACGGGGGAGTGCAGCATGATCAATGACGAGCCGCTGTCCGTCATCGCTGGTCTCTTCCAGACCGAGGGCACGGCCGGGTACCCGGGGTCGGCCGTCACGCTGGCCGCGCACATGCTGCAGTCGGCCGCGCTGGCGGAACGTGCCGACGCGCACGATCCGCTGATTGCCGCCGCGCTGCTGCACGACGTCGGTCACTTCGCCGCCGTCAGCGGACCGGACCGGCCGGGCGGGAGCGAGAACCGGCACAGTGAGCGCGGTGCCAGGTGGCTGTCTCAGTGGTTCGGGGCCGAGGTGACTGAGCCAGTCCGGCTGCATGTCGACGCTCAGCGGTACCTGTGCACGGCCATCCCCGGCTACCTGTCCAGGCTGCCTGCCGCCGCTGCCTGCATCCTCGACCTGCAGGGCGGCCTGATGGGCAAGACCGAGCTGGCCGAGTTCGAGTCGAACCCCTTTGCGGCAGATGCCTGCCGCATCCGCCGCTGGGACGAGGCAGCGAAGAAGCCCGGTGCGCTGACGCGCTCTTTTGATCATTTCCGCCCGCTGCTCAGATCGCTCGTCAGGCCCCGCTCGCGGACGGCCACTCAGCCGATGAGCTGACCGCTGGCGGCAGCCACCGGGGCGGCCGGCAGGCCCGGCATGGTAGGCAGGTCAGGTGAGAGCCGACGACCGGGCTGCGGGCCGCGATGAGCCTTGAGGTATCCGTGCGCGGGAACACGATTCCGCCGGATGAGCTGACCTGGCGGTTCTCCCGGTCGCCCGGGCCCGGCGGCCAGTCCGTCAACACCACCGACAGCAGGGCCGAGCTCTCCTACGACCTCGCCGCCTCCGGCGCGCTGCCGCCAGCGCTCAGGACACGCGCGCTGCAGGCTCTCAGCAGCCGGCTGGCCGACGGCGTCATCACCGTGACCGCGTCGGAGTACCGATCCCAGCTGCGCAACAGGGAGGCGGCCGCGGCCCGGCTCGCTGCCCTGCTCACCGAGGCGACGGCGCCGCCGCCGAAGGCGAGGCGGCCGACCCGGCCTACGCGCTCGTCGACAGAGCGGCGGCTCGCGGCCAAGCAGCGGCGGGCCCAGCTGAAGCGGCTGCGCCGCTCGACCGACGACTGACCGGCCTTGCTGGCCGCGACGCTGGCCGTCAGCCAGCGGTGAGCGCGACCAGCCTGTTCACCGTGTTCCAGTTGCGGGACGTGGCGGCGACGCCGAGCCGCTTCTCGATGAAGCTGTTCGTCAGCACGGTTTCGGCGGCCCCGTTCGGGCACCACAGGAAGGCCTCCGTGCCGCTCACCCAGATCCGGTCCTGGCCCAGCGGCTCCGCGACGATCCCGGCCACCCGGTCCGGCGCTGGCTCGGCGGCCAGGAACGCGACGAAGAACCGGGACGGGTTCTCCGGGCCATCGGGCACCGGGCTGCGCTGCAGCACCGCGCTGAGCTCAGCTCCCGTCCTGATCACCACGGTCACGGCCAGGCCGAACCGTTCCTCGATGCCGCGCGTGATCGTGCTCGCCAGCGCCGGTGGCTCCCCGCCGGGACTGCTGAAGACCGCATTGCCGCTCTGCAGGTACGTGCTGGCGTCGGCGTAGCCGAGGTCGCTGAGCAGCTGCCGCAGATCGGACATGGGGACCTTCTTATTGCCGCCGACGTTGATGCCCCGCAGGAGCGCTGCATACCGCATGCTGACCGGCCCCGCCCTTCCACGCGATCGCTGACCAGGCCACCGTAGCCTGGGCAGATGAATCCGTGCCCCGGCTATCCCGGCGGTGCCGGTGCGCAGTGAGCGGGACCGGCGGCGGCGCGAGCTCTCGCAGAACTACCTGCGCGGGGCCGGAGCGGCCCAGTTCCTGCGTGCCGTCCGGCTGGATCCTGCCGGGCTGTGCCTGGAGGTGGGCGCCGGGAACGGCATCCTGACCGGGCGGCTGGCTGCCCGATGCCGTCAGCTGATCGCCTATGAGGTGGATCCGGACGCGGCCGGGCAGCTGGAGTCGCGGCTGCGTGATCAGCCGAACGTGCGCGTGGTGATCGGTGACTTCCTCGCGGCCCGGCCGCCGCGGCAGCCCTTCGAGGTCGTCGGGAACGTCCCGTTCGGCCGCACCGCGCCGATCGTGGACTGGTGCCTGGCGGCCCGGTCCATGACCGCGGCCACCCTGATCACGCAGCTGGAGTACGCCAGGAAGCGCACCGGTGGCTACGGCCGGTGGAGCCTGCTGACGGTCAGTACCTGGCCAGAAGTCCAGTGGGACCTGCTCGGCACGATCCCGCGTACGCAGTTCCGCCCGGTGCCGCGGGTCGATGCGGGGATCCTGCGGCTGGCGCGCCGCCCTGAGCCGCTGATCGCCCCCGGCAGGCTCGGGGCCTACCGCCGGATGGTGCAGGCCGGCTTCGGCGGCGCCGGCGGCTCGCTGCTGGCCTCGCTGCGCCGTCAGTACCCCGCGGCAGCGCTGCCGGCCGCGTTCCAGGCCGCCGGGATCGGCTCGAAGACCGTGGTCGCGTTCGTCAGCCCGGCGCAATGGGTGGAGCTCTTCCGGGCCCTGGAGCGCCGGGCCTGAACTGGCGGATATCGGCTCACTGACCGTTCAGCAATGACATATGCGGTAGACGGCCAAAATCCTTGCCGGACCTTAGGCGGCAATGTTATGGAAGCGTTACCCAATGTCCAATTTCGCCAATCTTTAAATCCTGCTAGCGTCCAACTTCGTCATATGTCAGAGAACCCGCGTGCCAGGTGGGCACTGGCGAACGCGCAGGTTTTGCTCCACTCGCGGCCCTGGCCGCCCTCGAGGATGAGGCGAGCATGCACGGACGGATGGCAGGCGGGGCGGCGAGAGCGCGTTCCGTGCGAAAGGCGCTTTTCCTGACGGCGGCGGCTACTGCCGTCCCGGCCCTGATTCTCGGTCAGTCGGCCACGGCCGTGGCCGCGCCCGCGCAGCGCGCAGCGGCAGCACGGGCCGTCGGCCAGCAGCCGCTAACGGCGGCGCTGGCTGCCCAGCTGTCCAAGGACGTCGGCCAGCACGTGATCGTGATCATGAAGAGCCAGATCGCGGCCGCGCCAGTCGGAAGCCACGCCGCAGCGGTGCGCGCTAACACGATCGCGGCTGACCAGGCACCCGTGATGAGCGAACTGCGCGAGGTCCATGCGACCCACGTGAAGCCCTACCGCCTTGTCAACTCATTCGCGGCTACCGTCTCACCGGGCGAGGAGGCACGGCTGAAGGCGAGCCCGCAGGTCGCCGAGGTGATCCCGGACGTGACCATACACGGGGCGCAGCCTGACCAGGCCGCCTCGCCTGGGGCCATCGCCAAGGCAGCCCAGAAGGTCACGCGCACGACGGACGCCCCCACCTCGCTGACGCCCCACGTGATCCCCGGCGCCTGCGGCAAGAACGGGTCGGTCCAGCTTGATCCCGAGGGGCTCTCCCTGATGGGCGTGGACTCGAGCAACCCGCACCAGCCGACCGCGCGCTCGCTGGGCATCACCGGCGCCGGCGTCAAGGTGGCCTGGATCGCCGACGGGCTCGACCCGAGCAACGTCAACTTCATCCGGCCCAACGGCACGTCGGTGTTCGACCCGGCCACCGGCGGCGACTACCAGGACTTCACCGGCGATGGCCCGGGCCAGATCACCGGCGGCGACGAGGCGTTCCTCGACGCCAACTCGATCGCCGGCCAGGGCATTCACGTCTACAACGTGCAGAACT
>Ga0181532_10001603_pt1 | contig 21760 bp, 18 predicted proteins | sample PEATcosm2014_Bin_33_FD_119768 | JGI IMG/M metagenome (GOLD analysis project Ga0181532, IMG submission 119768) | Peatland microbial communities from MTU Mesocosm Facility, Houghton, MI, USA - PEATcosm2014_Bin11_30_metaG | ecosystem: Environmental > Terrestrial > Soil > Wetlands > Peat | place... | reverse complement strand
GTTGGGTGATCGCATGGTCACGGAAGAGTGGCGTGTAGCGATCCACATCCAATTGCACGCGATGCTGGTTTGCTTCGGCCACGGCGACTTCCGCCTCAGCCTGTGTGAGCTGCGCGCGCGCTTGCGTCAACTGGCCTTGCGATTGCGCCAGCCGTCCTTGCGCCTGATCCAGGTCTGCCTGAAATGGCCGGGGATCGATCTGGAATAGCAACTGGCCCTGGCGGACGAACGAGCCTTCGGCGTATTCCTGTTTCACCAGGTAACCGGTAACCTGGGCCTTGATTTCCGCATTGACCAGGCCGTCGACAGTGCCGATCCATTCGCGGTAAATCGGGACGTCCTTTTGTTGGACGTCGGCGACCAAAACCTCGAGCGCTTTAGGCGCGGCTGAGACCTCGCTGCCGTGCCCGCATCCAGCCGCGATCAGGAGCATCGCCCCTGCTGTTAACAACAACAGAATTCTCATTTCACTTCCTCCACTGATTGCAAATATTGAGATCCCAGCCTCCTACCGGTAAGCAGCATCGCGGATGATTGTGTCTCGATCTAACCATTCCCGCGAGGTCTTTAGTGGCCCTCCACTTCGAAAATCAGTTCCAGTTCGACCGGGGTCCCGAGCGGAAGGCTGGCGACGCCGTACACCAGACGGCTCGGGTTCTTTTCCTTTCCGAATACGTCCTGCAGCAGCTCCGACGCGCCGTCAGCGACCTTCGGATGTTCGCGAACGTCCCCCGAAGTCGCCACGGAGACGCCCAGCCGCACAATGCGCGTTACCTTATCAAGCGACCCAAGGTGCTGGCGAGCGACGGCGAGCGAATTGATCGCTGCGAGGCGAGCGGCGTCGCGCGCCTCCTCAACACTAAGTTCCGCCCCGAGGCGGCCTACGAATTTCGGGCTGCGCCCCTCTGTCGGAAGCATGCCGGTCAGGAATAGTAGATTCCCCGTTTGCACGGCCTCTGCGTAGACGCCGAACGGCTCGGGCGGCTCGGGTAGTGCGATGCCGAGTTCCTTTAGCTTCCGTTCGGCGGTTGATGCGTGGCTCTTTGCGGGTGTGCTCATCAATGCCCTCTCAGTTCGTCGGGCGAAGCGATCGAAACGCCGCGCGGAGTTCTGTGACGAATGACTCCGGCTGCTCCCACGCCGCGAAATGTCCCCCTTTCGGGAGCCGGTTATAGTAGACCAGTTTGGGATAGGCTTTCTCTGTCCAGCTCCTGGGAGCGGCATAGATCTCGTCCGGGTAGACACTCACGGCAGTCGGGACCGGGACGCCTTTCGGAGCGAAGAAGGGAAGCTTGCTTTCCCAATAGAGGCGCGCCGAAGAGACGGCCGTCTTCGTCAGCCAGTAGAGCCTAATGTTATCGAGGATGTCGTCTCGCGTCAGCCCTTCTTGCTGGCCGTCGAAAACGCGCGCGATGAGCGCCAGGCTCGCCGCGTCGTGATCGAGCATCCAGGCGGCCAAGCCGGCCGGTGAATCCTCAATCCCGTACAGCGTCTGCGGGCGGTTCGCCATCTCCTGGGCGTAGCCAAGGCCGTGCTTATAGAAGAAATCGAGTTGGTCCCACGCGCCTTTCTCCTCGGCCGAGAGGCCGGCCGGCGCTGGCTCGCCGAATTGGAACGCCTTCGCAACGTTGTCCGGAACGGTGGCCGGCATGTTGGTGTGAATGCCGATTAACTCCGGAGGCCTCTGCAGAGCCATCTGCTCGGTAACCGCGTTTCCCCAATCTCCACCTTGCGCCACGTATCGCGTGTATCCGAGTCGCCTCATCAGCACGATCCATGCGCTCGCGACGCGGATCGGGTCCCAGCCGGCGGCAGTCGGCTTTCCTGAAAACCCGTAGCCCGGCAGCGAAGGGATGACTACATCGAAAGCGTCTTCCGCCTTCCCGCCGTAATAGGCAGTGGGATCGGTGAGCGGGCCGACGACCTTGAGCTCTTCAATGATCGATCCGGGCCAGCCGTGCGTGATGATGACCGGCAAAGCGTTCGGGTGTTTCGAACGAACGTGAATGAAGTGGATGTCGAGCCCGTCGATCATGGTGACGAATTGCGGCAAGGCGTTCAGTCTCGCCTCCACTTTTCGCCAGTCGTAACTGCTCTGCCAATAGCCCACCAGCGCCTTCATCGTCGCCAGTTGCACGCCCTGCGATCGATCCGTCACGGTTTCCCGTTCCGGCCACTCCGTCACTGCCAGACGGCGCTTGAGATCGGCGAGTGCGCCCTGCGAAAAGTTGATGTGAAACGGACGAATCGATTGGTCGGCAGCCCCCGCGGGCGCCTTGGCCGAGTGCTTGGCGGACGCAGTTGCCGCTGGAACGCTCTGCGCGTAGCAGCTAGCCACAGGCATCAGGAGTGTAACTAATGCGGTAAGTGAGGGCCGAATAGACCGTGTGTTTTTCAGCGTCATCGTAGATCCCTTCCAGCCGTTTACCATTTGCCGTTGTGAGCGCCGGCATCGACATGCAGAACCTCACCTGTGACATGACGAGCTTCCGTCAGATAGACGATCGCGTCGACAATGTCGGCAACCTCTGATATCTCGCCCATCGGAGAAAGGCTCTTCAAAAACTCCTTGGGATCGTCGGCGTGCATAGGCGTATTCACGATCCCCGGGGCGACCGCATTGAAGCGTATGCCTTCCTTCGCGTACTCCATCGCCAGGCTCCGCGTCAGCGCCTCCAGTCCGCCCTTGGTGACCATGGGGAGCGAAGCGTTAACGCCCGCGATCGGGTGTTCGACCATGGCGGTGGTAACGCCGGTGACGCTGCCGCCGCTGTTCTGCGACAACATTTGCTTAACGGCAAGCTGCGTAATGTTGATGTAGCCCCGCAGGTTCACTCCCGACAGATTTTCGAAATCCTCTGCCGTGTACTCCGTGAATGGTTTGGTGAAGAAGATCCCGGCGTTGTTGACGACACCATCTATCGAGCCAAACGTTCTTAGTGCCGTCGAAGCGATCTCCTGCGCGGTCGAAGGCTCTCCGATGTCACCTCGTACCACGGCGAGCCTCTCCGACGGAGCGAAGGCGGATGCCGTGATATTGAGCGAGTTGGCCACTACGTTATAACCGCGTTCGATGAAGGCGTTCGTAACGCCGGCCCCAATTCCTTTGGCCGCCCCGGTCACGATCATGGTCTTCCGTTTCGTCTGCATTCGTTTTCCGCGCCTCCTTCTTCATCTCTTCCCGTACTCGGTGAAAACGTAGTCTCTCGCCTTCGCCGCCGTGTGGCACGCGGACCCGCACTTCGCGTCGTTCCCCTGCGGAGGCGTGTCAGCCGAGGTCCCCGGCTTGAACGTGTCAGAGGCGGCGTCGTAATCGAACACCGCATATCCCCACCCGCCGCTGTCCGCGAATCTCTTGCTGTCCTTCACCATGAAATCCACGTTCTTAAGCGTGTCCGGCACCGTCGCATCCGGAAAGAACTCGTTCGGCTTGGGCGTCCAATGAACTTTGGCCATCTTCGCTCCGTCCGGGAAAGGCTTTCCGTTGCCGGGAATACCGGCTTGGTAAGCATTGATCATGGCGGGATTTCCGAGGATCACAGCGACCACCTTTTCGTGGCGACTGACGGAAATCGTCTGCCATGCTTCATATCCTCTGAATTCAGAGAACGCGAGCCCGCCCGGCACCTTCACGCTGTACTTGTCTTCGGCAGCCAAAACCAGACCCGCCAGAACCGCGATCGACAACGCGCCCACCAGCATTCGTTTTTCCATCTTCTGTCTCCTTTCTTGAGTCCGGTTCTATCGGGAACTACCCCAGCCTCCGCCGTCAGGAGGTCCATCCGTGCTCACACTCACCACTCAAGGCCCTCCTCGGCCATCGCTGATTGGTATTCCCGCATGTCGCGGACCATAGCCAAGCTTCAGAAACGAAAGGGCAAGTAGGGACCGTGACGCGCTACTGTTCGCGGGCCGACTCGGCGGGCCGACGGCGATCCGACTCTCCAATTCAGGTTCGCGGGGAAATGCTGGCCTTGTCTTCCCGTCAACGCCTCGACACCGACTGCCGTCACCTGCCGTCTACGTCCCACGCATCCTTGAGATACGACCCGCGGAACTCGTGGAATTGAGATCTGCCGAGAAAAACCGAACCACTGCATTTCATCAGCCGATCGCCGAACTACTCGCGTAGCCTCCTCGGACCACTCACGTATGGATTGCCTCGCTCGTAATAGCGCAGCTTACGATCCACATTGCGCGTCAAACCGATGCGTACACTCTTGCCGATCGCGCCCGCTTTCCGCCGGCTCGTCGCCAGCCAGAGCGGACCGGCGGCGCACAGATCCACACCATCCTGCCGGAGATCGACCTGCATCGCCTGAGTCAGCCGGCCTGGCCCCCGCGCTAGATCGAGCTTGCCGGCCTTGCCGCGGAAGTGTTGCATCCGATCGATTCCCTCGAGTGGTTCGAGCGCACGCAAGAGCACTCCCGCCCCCACTCCCACTGCCTCGCTTGCCACGTTTAGCATGAACGACGAACCGTAGGTGAGGTATATGTGAGCGTGTCCCCGCCCAAGAAATGACGAGGCATTGCTCGGCGTCTCTCCGCGGAAGGAGTGACCGGCGGAATCGCCCACCGGATAAGCCTCCGTCTCGACGATGCGTCCGCTCAGCCTGCCACCATCGGTATCATGCACCACCACTTTGCCAACCAGGTAGCGCGCCAGCTCCACAGTATCCACCGGGAGTTCCCTTCGACGGAGACGCCGAAGACGAAAAAAGGGAATCGCCTCGCCTACGCGTTTCATTTCTCGGTGCGCCACCGCGGAGCGCCGGCTCCCTGTGAAGGCGGCTGGAGTTCGCCGGGCATGGTAGGGATGAGTCCCGAGTAGGTCGGGTGAATGTGCAGCGCCCGTTGAATCAGCGTATAGGGCGCTTTGGCATACATCACGTCGAGGATCGAGTGAATGGCCCCGTCGCCGCCGGTTCCAAGGATGGTGGCTCCCAGGATTTCGTGGGTCTCGGCATCGAGGATGATCTTCATAAACCGGCACGGAGGCTCGAAAACATCCTCTCCCGTTTCGGCAGCGTCTGCCGATCGCGCCAACTCGCCGTTGCAGTTGCGGGGCCGTGGAATCGAGCAAGGCGCTGGCGCCAGGGACCGTCCGCAGGGAGGCCCCCCGCTGAACACCGGAATATCCGAAGACCGGCAGTCAACAGCTTTCTTTGCGTCCGAGCTAAACCGCTCTTGGATCCTTGTTCCATCCATGGAAGGCCGACAAGTTGCCCGCGTTCCAAGCCTCGCGGAGTCCAGGAGTGCTCAGATCCCAGTCGGGGCGGATCTCGCTCGTCACGGCCCGCAGGTCGTGCCAGAGGTCGATGACGGAAGGCCGGCCCCAGAACCAATAGCCGTTATAGATGCGGTGGATAATGAGTCCCGGCTTGAGCACGAGCGTGTGCGGAATCATCGGATTGTGCTCCGGGTCGGTATACTCCGCGATGTCGAGGTCCTTCTGCACCGTTCTGTCGGGGTCGGAGAGGAAGGTCCACTGAGCGCCCACCGACGCGCGGAACCCCTGGAGAGTATGGTGGTCATCGGTGGAGATCGTGACCAACTGGGTGTATGCCACCGCGATTTTCGGATAAAACGCGGCAAGCTCCAGATGCTGCTGGTGCTCTTTCGGGCAGTAATGTCCGCGCGAGAGCGTCAGGATCAGGGGATCGGCGCCCTGGAGTTCGCTGAGCTTGCGCGGTGCACCCGTGTGATCGGGCAGCTGATAGTCAGGAAAAACGGCTCCGGGTACGAGGTCATTGCGCATGATCGAATTCCTTTCAGCCCCACCTGAATACGGCGTCACGCCATCCGCTGAACCCACTGGCTCCGCCAGGCAGGCGCCTCGAATGGATCCGCGAAATACTGCGTCTCGTGCACCACCTTGCCGTCGCGGAACTCCATAATGCTCACCGTGTATGCCGGACGCCCCTGGTAGGTGATGGTATATTCCGTGATCCAGAGGTCGCCTTTTCCGAGAATGCGCTTGACGGCGAAACCCGACGGCTTGCCTGGATGATGACTCCGCAACGCCTGCAAATTGCTTCGCCCCAGGATCCGTTCCCCTGACTGGGGATAATCGCAAATGGCATCGTCGTCGTAAATATCGTGTTCCGCGTTTGCGTCGCCCGCCGCCGATGCCCGCCAGTGCTGATTCAGAGCTTCTCGTATTTGTTCCTCTTGCATGATCATCTACCTCGGGGAATGAAGCCCGGGCTGCCGGTCTTCACTACTTCATTGAACCTCTGCCTGGTCTGAATTCGATTGATCTTATCAAACGCATCTTCCGGAAGAGCGCAGATGTTGAAACTCCCCCGCGCAGGAGCCGCGGTCTTGGGTGTGGTAAGCAAAGCCGTGCCACGCCGCACCGCCCAAGCCACCAGCACCTGTGCCGGCGTCTGGCCAACTCGCCCGGCGATAGCCAAAATGACTGGATCGTCGGGGGCCCGGGTCTTATTCCGTGACCCAATTGTCATGCCGATTCGGTCCCACCCGCCTGAGAACTGCAACGCGAAGGCCGTCGCTAACGTCGTGAAATCGCGAGCGTTGATGGAGTGCCTGCAAGCAACTGCCCGCGGGCAGAGTCGGCCGGCCGACACGATCGGGCGCTCGCGGCTCGATCCGCGCGATGCCCCGCAGCCCGGCCGCAACGCCAGTTGAGCGGCGCGCCCCGGACGGGAGCATCGGGCTGAAACGCACTAAAGGCGATCGGGAAAGCCGTCGTGATCCCTTTTCAGACTTAGAATAAAGGAACAGCCTGAGGAGTGAGCATGTCTGCAAAACCACCAGAGGATTTTCCTCTCGGGGGATCAATTCCGGAGGGAGCAGCTTCTTTGGAATCGATTCTCTGCACGGAGGAGTTGCGCCAGCGCCCCTCCCGGCCACCCGATTACGAGAAAGAGAATCGTGCGCTGGTGCAGCTTGCCGGTTCCATGGTAGATCCCAAGCCCAATATTCTCCAAACGTTCGCTGAGACAATTCTGCAAATCACCCAGTCCGATTCAGCCGGCCTCAGCCTGCTCACGAAAGACGGCGGAAAAGGCTTCTACTGGCCGGCAATCGCGGGCGCATGGAAGTCGCACGCCGGGGGCGGGACGCCGCGTAATTTTGGACCTGCTGGAGACGTGTTGGATCGGGATTGCACGCTGTTATTCCGGCACTTCGAACGGCGTTATCCCTACTTGCTGCCAGTCGCGCCGGCCGCCGAGGAGTGCCTGATGGTTCCGTTTTACGTTGCGGGGAAGGCAGTGGGGACGATCTGGGCGATGATGCACAGCGATCGCCGCCGGTTCGACGCTGAAGACGAGCGCGTCATGACGGCGCTCGGACAGTTCGCCTCCGTGGCGTATCAGACGGTGGAGTCCTTCCAGGACCTGAGGGCCGAAATCACCGCGCGCGAAAATGCCGAAACAGCGTTGCGTGAGTCGGCTAAGACATTGGAAGCGAAAATCCGGCGTTTAGTAGACGCGAATGTCATCGGGATTGTCATCTTTAATCTCGACGGTGTGGTCTCCGAGGCCAACGGATCGTTTCTCCAGATGGTCCAATACACCCGGGAAGATCTCGTCACCGGCCGCGTGCGTTGGGCGGACCTGACACCGCCGGAATGGAGTGATCGCGACCAACGGGCGATCGGGGAGTTAAAGCGGACCGGAGTCTTTCAAGCGTACGAGAAAGAGTACTTCCGGAAAAATGGAAGCCGCGTGCCTGTCCTGCTGGGCGGCGCTCTCTTCGAGAGCGGTGGCAACGAAGGTGTCGCCTTCGTGCTCGATTTGAGCGAACAAAAGCAGGCTGTAGAAGCTTTGCGAAGAGTGGAGCAGCAGGCCCAGTCGATTGTCGATTCGGCGCTGGATGCCGTGATCGCCATGGACGGAAATGGAATCATCACGGACTGGAACAATGAGGCGGAAAAGATTTTCGGGTGGACCCGTGTGGAAGCGATCGGCCGCCGGATGTCCGAAACCATCATTCCGATGCGATATCGTTCGGCGCACGAAGAAGGGCTGCAGCACTTCTTTCAGACTGGTGAAGGCCCGGTACTCAACAAGCGAATCGAAATCTCTGCGCTCCGCCGCAACGGCGAGGAATTTCCAGTCGAGCTATCGATCACGCCACTGAAGTTTGGCGAGACCTGGATCTTTAGCGGTTTTCTCCGCGACATTAGCGGCCGCCTGCAGTCCGAGGAAAGGCTGCGGAGGAGCGAGTTGAACCTTCGCAGGATGACGGAAACCATTCCCGAGATGCTGTGGAGCGCTGCTCCCAATGGCGCGGTCGACTACTGCAACGCGCGTGTGCTGGAATACACCGGCCTCGCTCAGGATGAAATCGCAGGCCCCGGTTGGATGAAAACAGTTCATTCGGATGACGCCGGCAACCTGCAGCGGGCATGGACTCGTTCGGTCCGCACCGGCGACCCGTTTCAATCCGAGTTTCGCTGTTTGCATGCGCCAGATGGCATGTACCGATGGTGCGTGTCCCGCGCCCTTCCGCTGCGCGGCTTCGATGGGTTCATTCTGAAGTGGTATGGCACCGTTGTAGACTTCCACGAACGCAGGCAGGCCCAGGAAGACCTGCGCAATACGCAGGCGGAGCTCGCCCATGTGAATCGCGTGATGACCATGGGTGAGCTCGCCGCCTCCATTGCTCATGAGGTCAACCAACCGCTGGCCTCGATCATGGCCAGTGGCGACAGTTGTACGGCGTGGTTGGCGAATGAGCCTCCGAACCTGGAAAGAGCGCGCGCCGCCGCCGGCAGGGTGATTCAAGCCGCTACCCAGGCGAGTGAGATCGTGCAACGGATTCGTGCGCTCTTTAAGAAGACGACTGCAAACACTAAGTCGGTAAACGTGAATGCCGTAATCGAAGACACCATTTCTCTTCTGCGCCACGAGACACAGCGGCACAATATCTCATTGCTCACCGAATTGGAACCTGATGTTCCGGCGGTGCGCGCCGATCGGGTTCAATTGCAACAGGTCATTCTCAACCTGGTGATGAACGCCATTGAGTCCACGGCCAGCGCCGATCCCGAATGGAGGCGCCTGGAGATTCAATCCACGGTTCCGAAGCCGGGCGAACTTCTGGTCGCCGTGAAAGACACGGGGCCGGGAATTGAGGCTCAGCAAGCGGAGAGATTGTTTGCTCCCTTTTTCACCACCAAGCCACAGGGCATCGGAATGGGATTATCAATCAGCCGATCGATCATTGAAGCTCATGGCGGCCGGCTCTGGGCGGAAAAAAACGAGCCGCATGGTGCTGTCTTTCAGTTCGTCCTGCCCACACGGGTACAGAGCGCGTGAGCGTCCATGACTGCATGGTATTCGTGGTGGATGACGACCCATTGGTCCGCGAGTCCCTGGAAGACTTACTCGGCTCGGCCGGTTTTCCGGTGCGGACGTTTGGATCGGCAACCGAGTTCGTCCGGAGCCAACGCCCGGACGCCGCCGCCTGCTTGATTCTCGACGTCCAACTACCCGATCGCAGCGGCCTCGATCTACAAACGGAGCTGGTGAAATCAGGCATCGAGATCCCCATCGTGTTTCTCACTGGACACGGAGATATCCCGATGAGTGTGCGGGCCATGAAAGCGGGCGCCGTGGAGTTCTTGACGAAACCGTTCCATAAAGAGCCGTTGTTCGACGCTGTCAGGGAGGCTCTGGCCCGCGATGGCGAGGATCGCAAACAGCGATCCGAGATCTTGGAGCTCCGCACCCGGCTCGAGACGCTGACTCCGCGCGAGCGTCAGGTCCTGGCGCTGGTGGTTACCGGCCTGCTGAACAAGCAGGTCGCCGGCGAGCTTGGCACTACCGATCTGACGGTCAAAGCGCACCGCGGCCGCGTCATGCGCAAAATGGGTGCGGGCTCTTTGGCCGATCTGGTTCGGATGGCCGAGAAGCTCAAAATCTCTTCTGAACCTGGTGTTCGACCAAAGTAGCATAGACCGCGATCCGCAACCCTGGTAGCATTCGACCATGGGAGGGTTCAGAACCCTAAACGGGGAAGGGCAAGCTGGACCATGTGGATAAGAAATTGAAGCGGAATATCGCGGTGATTGACGATGACGCGCTCGTGCGTCAGGCGTTGGAAGATTGCATGGAATCGGCCGGATACATGGTTGAGGGTTTTGGCTCGGCGGAGGAGTTTCTGGCGTCGGGATCTACCCGGGAGGCGGCTTGCCTGATTGTCGACATACAATTGCCCGGCATGAACGGCCTGGAACTTCAGGACAAGCTGGGCGGCGCTGATAATCCCGTGCCAATTGTATTTGTGAGCGCCCAGGGAAATGGCGCGAATCGCGAAAAGGCGATCAGGCAGGGCGCGGCCGGTTTTCTTGGGAAACCGTTCCGCAGGGAAGAATTGCTGAACATTATCGACGCGGCGATCCAGCGCTAAGTCGCTGCTGCAATCCGCGAGTTCAGCCACGTTCGCTCTATTCGAGAAAAAATGAAGAGCGGAAGCGATCCTCCGCGCAAACGGAATATTTGCGTCCGTAACCGGACATTGGGGCCATGAACCCAGACATATCAGGCCGGCTCGTTAGGATGGCATAGCTCTTCGCGCACCGTGCGAAGCGGCTGACACTAAATTATCGAACTGTCCAGCGTATATCCGCGAGTGGATCGCGCGGCAACGCAAAAGGGAAGGGGAATCATTGTGATGCACCAGGAAATCGTGGGCCACAGCCCTGCATTCCAACAAGTCTTGAACCTGGTTGGCGCAATCGCCAAAAGCGATTCGGTGACCTTAATTCAGGGCGAAACCGGCACTGGGAAAGAGGTCGTCGCCCAGGCCATTCACCAGCAAAGTTCCCGAAGCCATGGGCCGTTTGTAAAACTGAACTGCGCCGCGATTCCGGGGCCCTTGCTGGAGAGCGAGCTCTTCGGCCACGAGCGGGGCGCTTACACGGGAGCGTGCACGCAGACCAAAGGGCGATTCCAACTGGCCGACAAAGGGACGCTCTTTCTCGACGAGATCGGCGATCTGCCGCTGGAGTTGCAACCCAAACTTCTGCGCGCCTTGCAGGAGAGGGAATTCGAGCGCTTAGGCAGCAGCCAGACCATCCGCGTGGACGTGCGGGTGGTGGCGGCCACCAATCAGGATCTCGCCCAGCTCGTGGCCAAAAAGCAGTTTCGGGCGGATCTCTATTACCGGCTCAATGTGATCCCCATCTTCCTCCCGCCTCTCCGCGAACGGGTCCAGGACATCCCGTTGCTTGTGGGATACTTCGTGCAGAAGCTCGCGGAGCGCTTCCACAAACCCATCGATGTGATTCCGGACGATGTAATGGAAGTACTCAAAGCGCACGACTGGCCGGGCAATATCCGCGAACTGCAGAACTTCATCGAGCGCGCCGTGGTATTTTCGCCGGAATCGGTGTTGCGTCTTCCGTTGAGCGACCTGAAGCAAATGACCAGGCAGCCATCGGCGTCGTCATCCCGTACGCTTGCCGATGCCGAGCGCGAGCACATCCTGGAGGTATTGAAGCAAACCGATGGGCTGATCGGTGGATTGCACGGCGCCGCCTCGCGGCTGGGCCTGCCGCGCACCACTCTTGTTTACAAAATGCGTAAACTGGGCATTGAAGCGCGGCGGTCGCACCGGTCGCGCTCCATTCATTCGGCGGGCGATGGGCTTAGTGATCGGGTTAACGCCGTCGGGAGTTTCTAAGAAGTTACCCTCGCACGAGAAAGGTCGACGAACGTGATTTTCTACGGTGCCATCCCAGGGAAATCCCGCCGCTGCAGCTCCCGGCTGATCGGCGCCCCGCTCCCTGGCGGCGAGGATGCTCCCGATGGCAGCACCTGCTGAGTACGTGTTGGAGCGAATTCGCGACAGCGCAGAATTCAGGCTTTACCGTGGCCGGCAGCTCGGCAACCCATCGCCCCTTCTGGTGGTCGCTCCCGCCGCAGAACAACCGCCGCCTCAGAGTCTGCGGCGCCTGGAGCACGAATACTCGCTGGCATCCGAACTGGAGCCCGCGTGGGCGGCCAAACCTCTGGCGCTTACGCGTCACGAAGGACGGACAATCCTGGTTCTCGCCGATCCGGGCGGTGATCCTCTCGACCGCGTTCTCGAGCGCCAAAGGGAGCAGCCTCTCGATCCGGCCCGCTTTCTAGGTCTCGCAATTGGCTTGGCGGTGGCGCTCGGCCACGTACACCAGCGCGGCCTGATCCACAAAGACGTCAAACCCGAGAATGTACTCGCCGACGACACCGGCCATATCTGGCTCACCGGCTTTGGCATTGCCTCCCGGTTGCCGCGCGAGCGCCAGGCGCCGTCGCCTCCGGAAATCATTGCCGGCACCCTTGCCCACATGTCCCCGGAACAGACCGGCCGCATGAATCGCTCGATCGATGCTCGCAGCGATCTCTACTCTTTGGGCGTCACCTTGTACCAGATGCTTACGGGCGTGCTCCCGTTTGCCGCCGCCGACCCTCTGGAGTGGGTCCACTGCCACATCGCACGTCAGCCGGTAGCGCCCGCGGATCGCCGCGCGGTTCCGGAGCCGTTATCCGCCATCGCCATGAAGCTTCTTGCCAAGAACGCGGAGGATCGCTATCAGACCGCCGCGGGCCTGGAAGCCGATCTTCGGCGCTGCCTGACGCAGTGGCAGTCGCATGGCCGCATCGATCCATTCCCTCTGGGCACTGACGACTCGCCGGACCGATTGCTGATACCGGAGAAGCTGTACGGGAGGGAGCGCGAGGTCGATGCCCTAGTTGCGGCGTTCGACCGCGTGGTGGCCCATGGCGCCGCCGAGCTTGTATTGGTATCCGGTTATTCCGGTGTGGGCAAATCTTCGGTAGTGAATGAGCTGCACAAGGTGCTTGTTCCGCCGCGCGGCCTTTTCGCCGCAGGCAAGTTTGACCAGTACAAGCGCGACGTGCCTTACGCGACGCTGGCGCAGGCATTCCAGTTGCTGGTGCGCCAGATCCTGGTCGGGAGCGAAGCCGAGGTGGACCATTGGCGGCGCGCCCTTCTGGAGGCGTTGGGGCTGAATGGCCAACTGATGGTCGACCTCATACCCGAAGTCGAATTCGTCATCGGCAAACAACCACCCGTGGCCGAACTGCCGCCGCAAGAAGCGCGGGGCCGTTTCCAGTTGGTGTTCCGGCGTTTCCTTGGCGCCTTCGCCCGCCCGGAACACCCGCTGGCTTTGTTCCTAGACGATCTGCAATGGCTGGACACGGCGACTCTGGAACTGCTCGAGCACCTGGTTACCGAGCCGGACTTGCGGCACGTGCTGCTGATCGCAGCCTACCGCGACAACGAAGTCACATCATCTCATCCGCTGATGCGGACGCTGGCGGCGATCCGCGACGCTGGAGCGAGGGTGCAGGAAATCGTGCTGGCGCCTCTCGGGCTAGATGACGTAGAGAGGCTCGTCGCCGACGCCCTTCACTGTGGCCCAAACGCCGCTGGTCCCTTGGCGCTGTTGGTCTACGAGAAGACCGGCGGCAATCCGTTCTTCGCGATCCAGCTCCTCACCGCCCTGGTTGAGGAAGGCCTGCTCCGGTTCGATCGGAATGCGGCGGCCTGGATCTGGGACTTGGATCGGATTCGCGGCAAGCGCTACTCCGGCAATGTGGTGGATCTCATGCTCGGGAAGCTGCGGCGATTGCCACAGACTACGCAAACCGCTCTCCAGCAACTTGCCAGTCTCGGGAATGTGGCCGAGATTGCGACCCTGAGTGTGGTCTTCGGACAATCTGAAGAGGAGATCCACGCTGCGCTTCTGGAAGCTGTCCGCACCGGGCTGATCCTGCGCATGGACGGTTCTTACGCCTTCCTTCACGACCGGATTCAGGAAGCGGCCTATACGCTCATCCCCGAAAGCCGGCGCGCCGAAGTGCACCTACGGATCGGCAGGATGCTGGTCGCGGATACGCCTCCCGGCAAGCTGGACGAGGCCATTTTCGAGATCGTCAACCAACTCAACCGCGCGTCGTCCCTGGTGACAGGGCCGGAAGACCGCGAGCAACTGGCCGAATTCAATCTGCTTGCCGGCAAGCGGGCCCAAATCTCGTCCGCCTATGCATCCGCGTTGAATTACCTGACCGCAGGAGCCGCGTTACTGACGAGGGATAGTTGGCGGCAGCGTCGCGAATTCTGCTTTACCCTGGAGCTGGCTAGAGCGCAATGCGAGTTCGCCTCCGGAATGATCGCGGAAGCCGAAGAGCGTTTGCGCGGCCTTTCCATCCGTGCCGTCACGACGGGCGAGCGCGTCGCGGTGGCCTGCCTGCAAGTCGATCTTTACCAGGGAATCGATCGTAGCGATGAGGCAGTCGCCGTGGGCTTGCGTGCGTTACGACACCTGGGAGTCAATCTCCCGGAGCGTCCGACGGAAGCCGATGCCCGACGCGCCTACGACGGCATCTGGACGCGGCTGGGCACTCGCGCGATCGAAGATCTCATCGATCTGCCGCTCATGAGCGACCCGGAGTCGCTGGCAGCTTTGGATCTTCTGATCAGAGTTGCAGTCGCGGGGCACTTCTTTGACTCCTATCATCTATTCGAAGTGGCTGTTTGCACCGCTGTCAGCTTGGGACTCGAACGGGGTCACAGCGATGCATCTTGTATCGCCTACGTTCAGCTGGGCACTTTGGCCGGGCCCCACTTCGGCCAGTTCGATGCCGGCTACCGTTTTGGACGGTTGGGGTGCGAGTTGGTCGAGCGGCCGGGATTGCAGCGTTTTCGAGCCAGGACATTCGAGACATTCGGTTTCGTTGTGCCCTGGACTCAGCATGTCCGAAAGGGGCGCGAGTTCCTATTTCGTGGCTTCGACCTCGCCAGCCGGACCGGCGAAATCAGTTACGCGGGATACGCTTGCGGCCAGCTCAACACCAACTATCTCATGGCCGGCGACCCGTTGTTCCTGGCTCAGGAGCAAGCCGAACACGGGCTCGCCTTTGCCCGTAAAGTCGGCTTCGGAGCGATCGAAGGCTGGATTCTGGGTCAACTCGGTCTGATCCGCTGCCTGCGCGGACTGACCGCCCGTTTTGGCTCCTTCGAGGACGCCGAGTTAAATGAAAGCGATCTCGAGCGTGATCTGGCTGGCGGCCGGGCGCTGGCGCTCCCGGAATGTTGGTACTACATCCGCAAGCTGCAGGCGCGTTTCCTCGCGGGTGAATACGTGGAGGCCCTGCAGGCGGCCTCCAGGGCGGAACCGATGCTCCGGAATACCGTATCTCTCCTGGAGATCGTTGAGTATCACTTCTACGATGCGCTTTGCCATGCGGCAGTCCATGAATCCGCCTCGTCTGAGGACCGCAAATATCATCGCGCGAGGCTGACGGAACACCTGGAGAAGCTCGATACCTGGGGGCTCCATTGTCCGGAGAATTTTTCCAACCGGGCGGCACTCGCCGGGGCGGAGGCGGCGCGGATCGACGGGCGGGAACTCGACGCAGAGCGGCTGTACGAACGTGCAATCGGTTCCGCACGTGCCGCAGACATGGTCCACAACGAGGCCCTTGCCGACGAACTCGCAGGGCGATTTTACCTGGCGCGCGGTATCGAAGCCGCAGGCTACGCCTATCTCCGCAACGCGCGGAATTGCTATGACCGTTGGGGCGCCCTCGGCAAGGTGAAGCAACTTGACGAACGCTACCCGCGCCTCCGCGAGGAACGAATTCCCACCGGTTCGGCCGCGATTGCCCCGCCAATCGTGCAGTTGGATGTTGAGACTGTGGTGAAAGCTTCGCAGGCGATTTCGAGTGAGATCGTCCTTTCCGAGCTGATCGAGAAGCTCATGCGAATCGCGGTGGAACATGCCGGGGCCGAGCGGGGTCTGCTGATCCTCCTTCAGGCTGGCGGGCCGCGGATCGAAGCGGAGGCTTCCACCGGGCCGGCCGGGATGGAGGTTACAGGTCGACAGACTACTGTCGGGCCGGCTGACCTCCCGCTATCCGCGCTCCATTTCGTGATCCGGACACACCAGGGCGTACTCCTCGATGATGCCTCAGCCGATAACGTCTATTCAAAGGACGAATATGTGAGGCGGAAACGCTCCAGGTCTATTCTCTGCCTGCCAATCGTCAAGCAGGCGAAGCTAATCGGGGCACTGTATTTAGAGAACAATCTGACTGCGCGCGCTTTCACGCCGGACCGGGTCACCGTGCTGCAGTTGCTGGCTTCGCAAGCCGCGATTTCGATCGAGAACGCAGCGCTGTTTTCGGATCTGCACAAGGAGGGACAAAACTTTCGTCTCATCGTCGATACTGTTCCCGGATTCATGTGCACCATGACTCCGCAAGGCCAGATCGAGTTCGCCAATCAGGGAATCCTGGAGTATACCGGCTGGACCATCGAGCAATTGGCCGATTGGCGCCCGCTTTTGCATCCGGACGAACGCGAGATGGTGGTGACGCGGTGGACTCGCTCGGTGGAAACCGGGCAGCCTTATAACGTGGAACACCGTATTCTTGGAGCCGACGGTATCTACCGCTGGTTTGTAGTACGCGGCCTTCCAGCGCGCGACGCCGCAGGGCATATCGTCCGCTGGTACGTCCTGGTTACGGACATTGATGAGCGCAAGAAGACCTACGAGAAGCTGCAACGCAGCGAGGCCTTCCTGGTTCAGGGGCAGCAGATCAGCCAAACCGGCAGTTTCGGTTTGAGCGTTGCCAGCGGAGAGCTCTATTGGTCGGAGGAGACCTACAACATCATGGAATGCGATCGAACGGCTAAACCCACGATTGAGCTCGTATTTCAGTTTATTCATCCCGGCGATCAAGATTTCGTTCGGCAAACTCTCGACGATGCGATCAGGGACAAGACCGGTTTCGATATGGAACATCGCTTGTTGATGGCGGATGGCAGAGTGAAGCACGTCCACATCGTCGGCCGCGCGATGAAGACAGGCAACCTGGACTTCGTGGGAGCCGTCACGGACATCACCGCGCGAAAAAAGGCCGAAGAGAACATCCGCCAAAGCGAGAGCGAGCTTCGACAGATTTTGGATTTCGCTCCCCAGCACGTCTATGTGTTAGGGACTGATCCCGCCAGCATGCGGCTTTATGTGAACAAGGCTGCGCTCGACTATCTCGGCCTTACCTTCGAGGAGTGGAAGACCCGTGACCTTCGCGACCTGATTCATCCGGAGGATTGGGCAAGGACGATGAGCGGGGAGCAGAACCAAATCGCGGCCGGTCTCCCGCACCAAGTGGAATTGCGTTTACGTAGAAAGGACGGGAAGTATCGCTGGTTTCTTTCCCGCCGGAACCCGCTGCGGGATCAACACGGACACCTCACACGCTGGTACACGGCAGCCACCGATATCGAGGACCACAAGGCGGCGGAGCAAAGGCTCCAGCAGGAAAATGTTGTTTTGCGCGAAGAACTCGACAAAGCATCGATGTTCGAGGAGATCGTGGGAACTTCGCCTCCCTTAAGACTGGTCCTTTCCCGCATCTCCAGGGTCGCGCCGACCGACTCCAGCGTTCTGATCACCGGCGAAACCGGCACTGGCAAGGAATTGGTGGCGCGCGCCATTCACCGGCGGTCACGGCGATCTTCACACCAATTTGTGAGTGTGAATTGTGCCGTGATCCCGCGTGACCTCATCGCATCGGAACTATTTGGCCATGAGAAAGGCGCCTTCACCGGCGCCACGCAACTGCGTTTGGGGCGCTTTGAACTGGCGGCCGGCGGCACGATCTTCCTCGACGAAGTTGGCGAGCTCCCGGCAGAAACTCAGATTGCTCTTTTGCGGGTTCTTCAGGAACGCGAATTTGAGCGCATCGGAGGAAGCGGATCCATTCGGACCGATGTGCGGGTGATTGCCGCCACCAATCGAGACTTGGAGGCCGCCATCGCCGCCGGCACGTTCCGGAGCGATCTGTTTTACAGGCTTAACGTGTTTCCCATCGACATGCCTCCTCTGCGGGAACGAAAAGATGACATTCCACTGCTGGTCGAGTACTTCCTGGATCGCTATCGAAGAAAGGCCGGAAAGAGTTTCCGAACAGTAGACAAGAGAAGTCTGGACATGCTTGAGTCCTACTCTTGGCCAGGCAATATACGCGAATTGCAGAACGTGATCGAGCGATCCGTGATTGTAGGCGACGGGGACACGTTCTCAGTCGATGCGAGTTGGCTTTCCGGTAGGCCCCCCGCACGCGAGCCGAAGAATCCACTCGAGTTGCCTCAACAGCTCGCGGCGCAAGAGAGAGAGATCATTGAGGCGGCCCTCCGGGAATGCAAAGGACGGGTTTCCGGAGAGTCGGGAGCTGCCGCCAGACTGGGTATGCCCGGATCTACCCTGGAGTCGAAAATTCGGTCGCTCAAGATCGACAAGAAGCGCTTCAAGGTGTAGATTTTCGCGAAATCTCGCGATTTGCGAGTTTTCGCAAATCGCAAAAATCGCAAAGAGCTACTAACACATTCATTTTCAGCGCAGCTCGAGTGGTGTCCGGCGTGCCTTACCTTTGCCCAAAGGAGTTCGAAACCAAGGATGACCGAACCATTCGATCCTCCCGGAACGGAGAGCCGGCGGAGCATCGCGGATAACGTTCCGCCGCCTCGAAGAGACGCAGCATTGCGGCAGCTTGCGCGGTGGCATCGAGCGCGCGCGGCCGACTTTGGATCTCCTTCCTGGAGGGGTGAGATGTTGAAAATTCACAGGTCCGGCAACGGGGAAGTGGTCTTTAAGTTAAGCGGCCGGATAGACAAGGAAAACGTCGCGGAGCTGCAAGCGCTGATCGGGGCGGAGAATGGTCGACACATGGTGCTCGACCTAAAGGACGTGATCCTGGTTGGACAGGAAGGCGTTACTTTTCTCGCGGAGTGCGAGGGGCCTGGCCTTGCGCTGGCAAACTGTCCGCCATATGTCCGCGAGTGGATCACAAGACAACGCAGCGGCTAGTGAACGTAATTTCACAGTTGTCGCCGGCCAGGAAATAAGCGCGGGAAGCAAGAGAAAGGGATAACTCTGTGTATAACAACTTAGGCGCCCCTGTGGACGAGGAAATCATTGGCCTCAGTCCCGCATTCCAACAAGTCCTGGCTCTGGTGGGCATGATCGCAAAGAGCGATTCTGTGACTTTGATTCAGGGCGAAACCGGCACTGGTAAGGAGGTCATCGCCAGCGCCATTCACCACCAGAGTTCGCGCAGGCAGGGTCCATTTGTAAAGTTGAACTGCGCCGCGATCCCGGGCCCCTTGCTGGAGAGCGAGCTTTTTGGCCACGAACGAGGCGCCTTCACGGGCGCCTGTGTGCAGACCAAGGGACGATTCCAGATGGCGGATCGGGGCACACTGTTTCTCGACGAGATCGGCGATTTGCCTTTGGAACTACAACCCAAACTGCTGCGCGCCTTGCAGGAACAGGAATTCGAGCGCTTAGGCAGCAGCCAGACCATCCGCGTGGACGTGCGGGTGGTGGCAGCGACCAACCAGGACCTTGCGAAGCTGGTGGCGAACAAGCAGTTCCGACTAGACCTGTACTACCGCTTGAACGTCATTCCGATCAGCCTTCCTCCCTTGCGGGAACGGGTTCAGGATATCCCGTTGCTGGTGGAGTACTTCGTGAGGAAACTGTCCGCCCGCCTCGCCAAGTCTATCGACGTGATTCCGGATGAAGTGATGGAAGTGCTCAAAGCGCACGACTGGCCCGGCAATATTCGCGAACTGCAGAATTTCATCGAGCGGGCTGTGGTGTTCTCGCCCGAGTCGGTGTTGCGCCTCCCGCTGACAGACCTGAAACTGATGACGAAGCAGCCGTCGGCGGCGGCCTCCCGTACGCTTGCCGATGCCGAGCGCGAGCACATACTGGACGTACTGAAGCAAACCGATGGGCTGATCGGTGGAATGCATGGCGCCGCGTCGCGGTTGGGCTTGCCGCGCACTACGCTGGTTTACAAAATGCGGAAACTGGGCATTGAACCGCGCCGGGCGCACCGGCGCGGTTCCGTTCAGGAGGCGCCTGAGGTAAGACGTTTTGAGGCGGTCGCCAGCGTTTGACAGGCGTGCACGGGGTTTTTCAACTTCACTCGATCTGGGAATGGAAGGCGTTTTGTGCACTCCCGCACCCGGCCGGCTCCCCACGCCGGCTGGAAGGCGCGTTATGTATTAAGCGCGCCGGCGCACCGGTCGCGTTCCGTTCAGGAGGCGCCTGAGGCCGGACGTTTTGAGGCGGTCGATGCATACGACGGTCTGCTGGGCGCCACCCAGCAAACGCAGCCGCTTCCCACGCTCCTGCAGACTTCCGACGGCAAGCTGTGGTTCGCCACCTCCCGCGGCCCGGTCTGGGTGGATCCCAAGAATTTGGCGGGAAACGATGTCCCGCCGCCGGTCGCGATCCGCTCGCTCACGGCGAACGGCAAGCGATACGAGTCCTTTGCGGATCTGCGACTCCGCCGCTGACGCGCGATCTGGAGATCGGATACACGGCGTTGAGCTTCGCGATTCCCGAACACGTGCGATACCGTTATCGGATGGAAGGCTCGGACAAGGGCTGGCAGGAGGCGGGAACGCGCCGGCAGGCGTTCTACACGAACCTCGGGCCGGGCCCATATCGATTTCGAGTGATGGCATGCAATAACGACGGTGTTTGGAATGAAGCAGGCACAGCGGTGAGCTTCCGAATCGTGCCAGCGTTTTATCAAACGCTCTGGTTTCAGACGCTCTGCTGCGCGACTGGACTCGCGCTCCTGTGGTTTCTTTATCTGTCCCGGTTGAAGCAGGCCACGGCGCAAGTACATAGCCGGCTGGAGGGGCGGCGCGCCGAACGGGAACGCATCGCGCGCGAGTTGCACGACACCCTGCTGCAAAGTTTCCAGGGCTTGATGCTTCGTCTCCAGGTGGTGGGCGAGTTGCTTCCTCCGGGAAAAGCCAAGGACCAACTGGAACAAAGTCTGGAACGCGCCGACCAGGCGATCGCTGAAGGGCGGAGCGCCGTGCACAACTTGCGCTCCACGGCCGGCGACTTGGCGGTGGCGCTACGCGGCGCCGCGGACGAGTTGGTGTGCGAGGGGTCCCCGGCTTTCCGTTTAACGGTGGAAGGTGCGGCCCGCGATCTCGATCCCATGGTTCGCGAAGAAGTGAACCGCATCGCCTGCGAGTGTCTGCGCAATGCCTTCAAACACGCTCGTGCGAAATGTATCCTAGCGGAACTGACCTACGGCGAGCGGACTTTCCGGCTGCGCGTTCGGGACGATGGTTGCGGCATCCCGCCGGACGTGCAGCGGTCCGGCCGTGCCGGCCACTACGGTCTGAGCGGGATACGAGAGCGCGCCCGGCAAACCGGCTGCAGGCTGGATATCTGGAGCAGCGAGGGAAGCGGCACGGAGATCGATTTGACCGCTCCGGGCTCGATCGCGTACGCCAAATCAGCGAGGACATTCCGTTTGCCGCTCTTTCGCAAGAAGGCGGGGGTGAGGTCGTAAGTCCGGCGCACTGGCCGCCGCCTTCCGGCGGTGTTCGCAGCATCTGGGTCGATTGTCCGAATTGCGGAGAAGTGCGGTAGTTGATGGGGGGCAGTCTCTCGTCTCTTTCCTGGTTGACGCTTCGTTTTAGGGCGTTCGAGGCGCCCCGACATTGGGAACCGGTTCCGTACTCCCCGTGGAAGAGGAGCGCTCCCCGCAGGGAGCGTGCCATCAGGCCAGGTTTAGCGCCCCTGGGGGCGAGGCTTAGGAGGCGTTGCAATGTCCGTGCTCCCGGATTTAGTTTGGCCCCCATGGTTGGGCTCCGGCAGACATCCCCGCGAGGACCGCAATCTCGCCTAACAAGCGGTTCCTTCTTCGGTTGCAAGCTAGCACGCGGCGAGCGG
>Ga0181532_10001602_pt1 | contig 21768 bp, 21 predicted proteins | sample PEATcosm2014_Bin_33_FD_119768 | JGI IMG/M metagenome (GOLD analysis project Ga0181532, IMG submission 119768) | Peatland microbial communities from MTU Mesocosm Facility, Houghton, MI, USA - PEATcosm2014_Bin11_30_metaG | ecosystem: Environmental > Terrestrial > Soil > Wetlands > Peat | place... | reverse complement strand
GACCAACGCCGCCGGCGGCATCAATCTCAACTATCTCCGGGGCGCGCTGGTGGTAGTGCGCGATCACATCAACCTTCAGGGAGTCAACCCGCTCATCGGACCCAACGACGAGCGTCTTGGCCCGCGCTTTCGCGATATGTCCGACGCGTACAACGCACAATTCCGGCAATTCGCGCTGGGCGAGTTGGAGCAGATGGGCGAGCGAATCTTCGAGGGGGTTTACGCCGCGGTCACCGGGCCCAGCTTTGAGACGCCGGCGGAAATACGTTTCCTGCGGACGATTGGCGCTGACCTGGTCGGCATGTCGACGGTGCCGGAGGTGATCGCCGCGCGCCACATGAGGATTGAGGTGCTGGCAATTTCGGTGGTCACCAACATGGCGGCCGGCGTGACCGACGAAAAAATCACACACGAGGAAGTTTTGGACACCGGCGAACGCGTCCGCGGCAAGTTACTGCCGCTGCTGCGCTCCGTGCTGCCGAAGATCGATGGGTGGTTGCAGGAGCAGCACTAGTTGGGTTTCCCGCTTGCCCAACACTTCTCTCAGATGTGTCATCCCGAGCGGAGCGAAGCGGAGTCGAGGGACCCCTATTGTCACCCACATTCGCGGCTAAAAGCCGGCATTCTTGGTGATCCTACCGCACGGCTGAAGAGTCTGCGTGAGAACTGTGCCGTCCCTACGGGACTCTGACCTTTTTCCCACTTGACCCAGCACTCCGCCTTCGGCTGCGTGCTGGGCTAGGCTGTTCCGCGCCTACGGCGCTCGTATTTCGCGATTCTTACTCCACTGCCGAAACCGAAATCGAGTTCACACGCAGACTCTGAAGCCGTGCCCTGACACAACCCATTCCATGAGCTGAGGTGTGGGCTAATTGCTAATTGCTGTCTCCTTCTTCCTCGCAAAATACCCATACACCGGCACTCCCGCCAAAATCACCACCACGCCCCACGCTGAGTTCCGAATATTCTCCGTGAACGTGTAATACAACAACACGGCCGCTGCGGCGATGAACACCGCCGGCACCACCGGATATCCCCACGTGCGATAGGGCCGCGGCGCATCGGGTTCTTTTCTGCGCAGCACGAACACCGTACTCGCCGCCACCATGTAGAACAACCACTCGGCGAAAATGGCCAGCGAGAACAGCTGCCGAAAGCTTCCCGCAAACAGCAGCAGCGCGACCGAAAGCATCAGCTGCGCAATCAGCGCCACCGACGGCGTATGAAACCGCGGTTGCACCTCGGCCATCGCTTTGAAGAAGTAGCCGTCGCGCGCCATGGCGAAGGGCACGCGCGCGCCGCTCATGATGGTGCCATTCATCGTCACCAGGATCGAGACCGCCATTCCCGCCGAGACGATGGCCGCTCCCCACGCGCCCACCGCACTGGCCGTCGCATCCGACATCGGCCGCGGGGAGGAAGCGATGCTGGCCGCGGGCAGCACATATTGCACGGCGGCGTTAGTCAGCATGTAAAGCGCGGCGACCACGGCCACGCCAACAATCAACGCGATGGGAATCGCGCGGCCGGGATTGCGAATCTCACCGCTCACCATGTTCAGGTCGTTCCACCCGTCGTACGCCCACAGCGCAGCGATCAGTGCGGCCATGAATCCCGCAAAGCTTCCGGTTGCGCCACTGAAAGTCGTTGCGAAGTTTCGCCATGTCCCGCTGGACGCCGTGAACGCCAGCATTGCGACGGCGACGATGATGACAATCTTCAGCAGCGTGAACACCACCTGAAAATCGCCGGCCCGCTTGATGCCGATATAGTTCAGCCCAGTGATGAGCGCGGCCGCGGCGATGGCAGCCACTTGTCCATAGCTGATCGCAAAGGGCTGGGTGATCGCGCTGTTGTTGAAGAATGCGAGCACTGGGAATGTTCCGAGAATGCGGACCAGCCCAACGGTCAGCGTCGCAATCGACGCGGGTTTGGCGAGGGCGAACCACGTCCACGCGTACAGAAATCCGGGCAGCGGCCCGTAGGAATCGCGGATGTAGACGTACTCGCCGCCGGCCTGCGGCTTCATCGCGCCCAACTCGGCGTAGGTGATCGCGCCCGCCAGCGAGAGCACGCCGCCCACAATCCATGCCAGGTATACGAGCCGCGCCGAGCCCACGGCCTGCATCATCTCCGCCGGAACAAGAAAAATTCCGCTGCCGATGATGGTCCCCACAACGATCGCGCTGGCGTGGCTGACACCAAGCTCGCGCGAAAGAGTGGGAGCGCGGGTTGCCGGCTTAGTTGCCTGGGGCATGACTGCTCACTGGGGATGTTCCCTATGCACTGACCACTGGCCACTAGCCACTTTCTTTGTCGATCTTGGTCATCTTCGCCACCACACGCTCGTACCTACGCCAGGGCATCAGCGCGCGCAGCCACATCTGCATCTTCACATCGGGGCCGATCAGGTACCGCAGCTTCGGATTGGGATCGTTGGCTGCGCGCACAATCAGCTTCGCGACCTCGCGCGGATCGCGGCGCTTCGGCGTCCGCGACTTCACGAACTCGGCAAAGCGCTGGCTGCGCTCTTTGTTCGGCGAGCTGGGATCGAGCGCCTGCTTTCCGAGGACCAGGTTACGCTCCCAGATGTCGGTGTCGTAGTCGCCAGGCTCAATCAGCACCACGCGAATGCCCAGCGAATGTACTTCGATGCGCAGCGACTCGCTCCAGCCTTCGAGCGCAAACTTCGACGCGTTATAGCTGCTGAGCAGCGGCGCCGCTGCGCGACCGCCGACCGAGCTGATCTGGATGATATGTCCTGAGCGTTGCTTGCGCATCGTCGCCAGCACAGCTTTGGTCATCGCAACATTGCCGAAGAAGTTGGTTTCCATCTGATGGCGAAGCTCGGCCAGCGTCATATCTTCGGCGAAGCCGCCGGTGCTGAATCCGGCGTTGTTCACCAGCACGTCGATGCGGCCGTAATCGCGGACAATGCCGTCCACCGCGCTCGCAAGCGAGTCCATTTCGGTGATGTCGACGCGCCGCAGATCCAGACGATCGCGCACCCCGGCCTTCTGCGCCGCGTCTTCCAGCTTGCCGCTGCGTCCCAGATCGCGCATCGTGGCCACCACGCGATAGCCGTTCAAAGCCAACTCCACCGCCGTCGCCAGCCCGATTCCGCTGGAGCTTCCGGTCACAACTGCGATTTTTTCCTGCGCCATAAGTCTCCGTCGAATCCCTCAAATCGCCGCACAGTGGGCAAACAGGCCCATTCGCAGCCCGACAATTGCGGCGCCGTTGCCGATACGAGAAGATATTAAGTTTACATATCCTTCATGAAACGGACTGATAGACATGCCAACAGATAAGAGTAAGCCCGTAGCAGACGAAATCGCTCCGGTAAAAGGCAAGCTGGGAATCATGATTCCCGGCATGGGCGCAGTCGCGACTACGTTTGTCGCGGGCGTCGAAGCTGTACGCAAAGGAATCTCCCACCCCATCGGATCTTTGACCCAGATGGGCACCATTCGCCTCGGCAAACGCACCGACGGCCGCTCGCCGAAGATCAAAGACTTCGTTCCACTCGCCGGGCTCGACGATCTGGTCTTCACCGGCTGGGACATTTTCGAAGACGACATGTACGCCGCTGCCGGCAAAGCGGGCGTGCTTGAGCGCTCGCTGCTGGAGCAGGTGAAGCCATTCCTCTCGTCCATCAAGCCGCGCAAGGCCGTCTTCGATCACAACTACGTCAAGAACCTCAACGGCCCCAACGTCAAAAAGGGCAAGAACAAGATGGATCTGGCCGAGCAACTGCGCGACGACATCCGCGACTTCAAGAAGTCCAGCGGCGCCGATCGCCTGGTCATGATCTGGTGCGGCTCGACCGAGACGTTCATCGAGGCTGGCCCTGCGCACCAGTCGGTTGCGGCGCTCGAAAAAGCAATGCACGCCAACGACGAGAACATTGCGCCCTCGATGGTCTATGCCTACGCCGCGCTGAAAGAAGGCGTTCCCTTCGCCAATGGCGCGCCGAACCTCACCGTTGACATCAAAGCCATGCAGGAACTGTCGAAGCAGATGGAAGCGCCCATCTGCGGCAAGGATTACAAGACCGGCCAGACGCTGATCAAGACCATCCTCGCGCCCGGATTCAAGGCGCGCATGATCGGGCTCGCCGGCTGGTTCTCCACCAACATTCTCGGCAATCGCGACGGCGAGGTGCTCGACGATCCCGGCTCGTTCAAGACCAAGGAAGAATCGAAGCTATCGGTGCTGGAACACATCCTGCAGCCCGAGCTCTATCCCGAGCTCTACGGCAACATCTGCCACAAAGTTCGCATTAACTATTACCCGCCGCGCGGCGACAACAAAGAGGGCTGGGACAACATCGACATCTTCGGCTGGCTCGGCTATCCCATGCAGATCAAAGTCGATTTCCTCTGCCGCGACTCGATCCTCGCCGCGCCCATCGTACTCGACCTGGTGCTCTTCCTCGATCTCGCCAAGCGGTCGTCGATGCTGCGCGGCATCGGCATTCAGGAGTGGCTCAGCTTCTACTTCAAGTCGCCGATGACGGCCGAGGGACTCTATCCCGAACACGACCTGTTCATCCAGTCGATGAAGCTGAAGAACACGCTGCGCCATCTCAAGGGCGAAGGCTTGATCACGCACCTGGGGCTGGAGTATTACGACTGAATTAGGGATTAGGGACAAAGCGGTGCCCCGTTCTAGCTCCTCTTGGCTAGGGCGGGGCAGTTTTCATCTACGCACACATCGCGCCGGATTAGCGTCGAATAGAGAAATGGGGACGCTCCAAACAGTCAGGCCTACACGTCTTTATTTTCCAGCCAGTATCCATTGGTCCTAGGAAATACCTCCCCTCAGGACTAGAGTGGTGAAATCCGGAAGCTATTTTCGGCGAGGGGGAATTGTGAGGAACAAGGGACACCTTGCTCGGCCCGGGGACTTCTATATAAGAGTGCGCGCCAGGATCGTTGCGCTAACGATTGTCATGACGCTGAGCGTGATTGCAGCTCAGGTGGCGCAGGCACAAACCTTCAGCGTCCTGTACAGCTTCACCGGCGGCGCCGATGGATACGGTCCGGCTGCCGGCCTGACCATGGACGCAAACGGCAACCTCTATGGCACCACCGAGTATGGAGGTAGTCTCGACGACGGCGCGGTGTTTCAACTTAAGCATGGCCTGTCCAGCTGGGTCTTAAATTCCCTCTACAGCTTTACCAATGGCAATGACGGCGAAAACCCTGAAGCCAGGGTTATCTTCGGCCCTGACGGCAGCCTTTACGGGACAGCCTCATCCGGAGGAAGCGGGGCGGTGGGCACGGTTTTCAACCTGCGGCCCTCTCCCAATTTCTGCCGGTCGACTGTGTGTCCCTGGAACATTTCCGTGCTGTATAGCTTTTCGCTGTTAGACGGCGGCGGGGGTACCCCTGTGACCGAACCCGTGTTCGACCACCTGGGAAACCTGTTCGGCACGACCATCCTCGGCGGTCCTGACGAAGCAGGAATAGTCTACGAGCTTAGTCCGATGGCGGGCGGCGGGTGGAACGAAACCGTGATTCACACCTTCGGCGGGTGCGATGGCGCGGCACCCATGGGAAGCCTGGTTTTCGACGCCAGCGGCAATCTGTATGGCACCACGTACGGCGGCGACGGTAGCTGCGCCGACGGAACGGTTTACCAACTGACGCCGGCGGGATCAGGTTGGCAGGAGACACAGATTCATCGTTTCCCCTTTCCCAATGGGGACCAATACGGCTTAGGCCCGATAGGCGGGGTCATCGTGGACCCGTCAGGCACCCTGTATGGCACGACCCCCTATGGCGGCGGTGGCGAAGGGGGCACGATTTTCAATGCGACCTTGTCCGGTGGAAGCTGGATGCTTGGCCTGTTGCACGACTTAGGCTCGGGCCTTCCCCTTGCCGAAGTGGGGCCGGTGGCTAGCCTGGCCATGGACACGATGGGCAACCTGTATGGCACCACGCGCTCGCAGGGAGCGTATCGTAGTGGCTCGGTTTTCAAACTGAGTCGCTCCGGCAGTAGCTGGACGTTCAGCACGCTACACGACTTCACCGGCGGCGCAGACGGCTGGCGTCCGCTGAGCAACCTGATTTTCGACTCGAACGGAAATCTCTACGGGACGACCTATGGCGGTGGAGAGTGTTGCGGGGTTGTGTTTGAGATCACTCCGTAGTCCATAGTTCCTGCCCGTGCTCCACTCAATTGCCAGTTATCGGGCTCCGGTGCCGCAGCATATTCCGGGACATTGCGGCCCCAAGGAAGCCGCACTCTTGCAGTTTGGTTTTAGAGTGTAATAGCGTCCTGCGAATCGGTCTCATTCGCCTCATTCATGAGCCGAAGCTGCCGTTGCCGGTTGGCTGCCGGGTGCCCCATATATTCGCGCAGTTTGCGAATATGTGGGAAACCGAGACAGTCTCGAGATACCAGTTCGGATTCCCTTCCAATAGCTGTAGATTCGAACGTCAAAGACCCACTCAAGCAAAAGCGGCTTGAGCGGGGCACCCGGTGAGGGCTTGATCACGCACCTTGGACTGGGGTATTACCACTGAGACCGGCGAGCGACGTAGCGCGTAATGCCTCGGGTCTGCAAAGATATAAGTTCATTTCCCGATGGGGGCATCGAGTGTCTCAACGATTCGCTTTCAGCGCCTTCCTGGCCGTGCTCGCCTGCATGACAATCGGTTTCTTCGGAAGACCGGCGTCAGTGCGGGCTGGGAATTTTTCGCCCGCAAACCAGCAGAATGCGTCCGCTGCCAGCATGTCGGATGGCAAAATGCCGCACATGTATATGACGTCGCTCAGGCCACCCAAGTCTGGCGACCAGCAAAAAGCCGACGCTATTGTGGCGGCAGCCAAAACAGCTATGGCGCCCTATCAGGATTATCGCAAGGCCCTGGCTGACGGCTTTGTAATCTTCTTGCCGAATATTCCGCAACCCCAATATCACTTTACGAAAGGCGCCAACGGGCTTGAGGCACGGTGGCGCTTTGATCCTCTGAAGCCGACCTCGCTGCTCTACAAGAAAACAGCCGACGGTGGATACAAGCTGGTAGGAGTGATGTACACCGATCGGGTTGACGCCAGCGAGGAGGAGTTGAACGAACGAATCCCGCTGAGCGTCGCGCGCTGGCATCAACACGTCAATTTCTGCAAAGCGCCGCCAGGAAAGAAACTCGAGTATTTCGGTCCGCATGCGAAGTTCGGCCTGCTGGGTTCTATCGATACCAGGCAAGTCTGTGAGGCCGAGGGCGGGCAGTTTCTTCCTCATGTGCTCGGATGGATGGTCCACGTTTACCCTTACGAGACCGATCCCAAGAAAATCTGGTCCACGGATGACGACGACCACGGCCACGACAACATGGATCACTCCGCTATGCCTGGGATGAAGATGGACTGAGAACGGCGGCCCTCCATCTCACTCAGTTGGCGTATATTCGCCTTATTCGTGAGCCGAAGCTGGCGTTGCCGGTTGCCGGCGTTGGCATCCCCCCGCGATTGCGGTCACATTTGAGTTTCCGGAGTCGTGGTGAGAGATGGCCTGTCCGCAAGACCTGTCGATCGCGCTGAGCAGAAAGAACAACCCATGAGGAACCGAGCGCAACATTTCGCGTCAATCTCGCTGAGCAGCCTCCGAGCAACTGTCTTCGCAATGGCGCTGGTGTGTTCCCTGGCGACCTTCTCAATACAGCTAGCGCAGGCGCAAACTTTCACCGTATTGCACTCCTTCACCGGCCCAGACGGCGTGAATCCATACGCGGGCGTGACCGTTGATGCCAACGGAAATCTTTTCGGTACGACTCCTGGCGGCGGCAGCATGCGTGACGGAACCGTTTATGAGCTCAGGCATTCCGGTTCTGGCTATACGGTGAATGTGCTGCACAACTTTAACGGAAGCGACGGAGTGGGTGCTTGGGGCGGCGTGGCCTTTGGCCCCGACGGTATCTTCTACGGCACGACCACCGACGGCGGCATCGGTTTTGGAAACGTTTTCAAGGTGGTGCCGCCAGTCACGGTCTGCAAAAGCGCCCTGTGCCCCTGGACAGAAACCAGTCTGTACGCTTTCCAGGCCTACGGCGATGGCGCCAATCCATGGTTTGGCGAGGTTGCCTTCGACCAGGCAGGTAATATCTACGGGACGACGCGAGATTACGGCGCCAACTATTACGGAATGGTTTACGAGCTTAGCCGTTCCGGCGACGGTTGGACGGAAAATATTCTCTACAACTTTCACGGCGTAGCCAGCGGTGACGGGGAATTACCGGATCACAACGTGATCTTCGATAGCTCCGGCAACTTGTACGGCACGACTCCCCTAGGTGGAGTTTATGGCGGGGAATATGGCGGCGGCACGGTATTTAAACTGACGCCGTCCGGCTCCGGCTGGACGGAAAGCGTCATCATGAGCTTCCCGCCGCCCGGAAGCGGAGTAGGAGAGTATCTCGAGGCTGGACTCATCATCGATCAGGCCGGCAATCTCTACGGCGCAACCACCGAGGGTCTGAAGGGTGTCGGAAGCGGGTCGGTTTTCGAGCTGTCGCCCTCGAGCAATGGCTGGCAACTTACTGTCCTCTACGCTTTCGACACGCCCTGCTGCGGCGGCCCTATCGGCAATCTGGTTATGGATAGCAGCGGCAACCTGTACGGCGCGACAAATGGCGGGGGGGCGTTTGGGTACGGCAACGTTTTCAAGCTGACTCGCTCCGCAGGCGGTTGGACCTATACCGACCTGCACGACTTCAGTGCGGGAAGCGATGGGGCCTTGCCCTTCGGCGATCTGACGATGGACGCGAACGGCAATCTCTATGGCACCACCAAGGAGGGCGGGTCGTCCTCGCAACTGGGCGTCGTCTGGGAGATTACGCCGTAAGCGAGACTCGACGCCCCGAAGGTCTTTTGGGAAGCGGCGTCAGTGCGCGCGAACACTTTTGCTGGTTGCTCCAGTTATGTGCGTTCCGCTAAACTCCGTGTCGCAGCCCATCTTTCCAAAAGCAATATGTCGTATCGAACCCCGTCTGACACCTTTGTCGACAGTCGGACATAGCTGCCTATATCATTCCGGCAACGAGGAACATTGTGAATACCAGGAAGCTGATCATTGCCGCTCTGTTTCTGCTGAATGTTTATGTCATGGCTCAGCAGATCAATCTCAACCCAGGCGCTGCCCCAGGCTTGCAGCTCTATAACTCGAAAGCTCGCAATTATCCCTTCTGCGAAATCTTTGCCTTTATGGGCAAGCCGCCGGACGTAACGGCTCAGGTCTATAACACCACCAATGCCAGCACTTGTCCGCCCGGCAAATTCATCGCTCTCAACGCCAAGAAACTCGCAACCCAGCTCGGCGCCGACCAGGTTTACTTGAATCCCAGGCGGCACTGGACCATGGATCAGTTATGGGTTTTCAAAGCCGGCGAAACGGTCGATTTCGATGGGGTGAAGGCCACGTGGATGGCCAGCATGTCACCAGCCGACGTCAAGACCGGCATGCAAGGCCCGTATACTGCGATGGAAATTCATCGCGACTCAAAGTACTTGTTCGAAAAAGGCAAGCCGGTCTACCTGATGCGCACGGCGGACGGGAAGGTCTATGTCATGCAGTCCTACGTCACTGTAGTCGACAAGGCCTTGAGCATCGACGATCTTTCAGAGCTCGCCGGTAAGCTCAAGCTGCCCGATGGATGGAAGTTCGAAACCAAGACGCTGGACACCGACTTGACGATTGATCCCACGAAAGCCGGCGGTGTGGCCCACATCATTCAGGACCAGATGCAGGACACCTACGAAGGCTGTGGCTTCGACGGGGCTTGCAATTACACGCCATAACAGCGGGTGCCCCACTCAAGTTTTTTCTCGAGTGGGGATTTTATCTACGCCCGCGCGTCGCGCCGGATCAAAGTTGAATCGACGAAGCAGCCAATGCCAATAGCCAGCGGTATAACGCCGAAGGCTGCCGCCATCCAGGCATCGGGCTCGGCCCGCGCGATCAGCGCGAAGGCGATGGTGTAGCCAATGGAGACGCTGGTTAACAGGATGCCCGCGCGCCGCGAACGCGCCGCGTGTGAAAGCTCCGGCTCCATCGGAACCGTCACCCCGCGCGCAATTGCCGCCAGGCGCTCCTCGGTACGCAGCTTGCGCACCCGGTAATACGTGTACAGTGCGGCCATCGGAATACCGAAGATCATAACCACAGCCGCGAATCCCACAATGTTTCCGTCCATCGCTCCACTCCTTTCGGCCACGCTGCCGCGCTCGCCGCTCTAAGTCTGCTGACACGGAAAGGTACGGAGGGACGACGAAAGAAGTTCCAGCAAGTTCAAGTTCCATGTGGAAGGGTACGGCTTCGGCGGTCTCTAAGGAAGGTCTGATCCAGTCGTGACGAAGTCCCTCAGCGGCTAAAGCTGCAATGGTGTTGCGGGGTTTACGGACAGCCTGAAGGCCGTCCCCTTCAAATACCAGACTTGATCAGAGTTTCCCTAAGGAGCCTGCACTAGCTTTAGCCACGGCGCGCCAGGACCAAAAGAGAGGGTCTCGCAACTACGACTGGAATTACCGTTGTAACGAAGCTGACATGTATGGGCTCGAACTAGCCGCAACGCGGCGGAATGAGGTTAGACAGGGGCGTGAGCCCCCGTTCAAGTTGGGACGTTACCCTGAGCCGCAGAGCGGCGGCACAAAACCGCGCCTCGGATCTTTCTGTGTGTCTATGGTGAACTGGCTGTAGGCTACGCCTTGTCCCGCGCCAGCGCCTCTGCCTTGCGAATGGCGGCTTCGTGCAGATCGTAGGCTACCAGCGCCTTGCGCGCGGCTTCGCGGGCCATGCTGGTACTCATCTTGCGTTCGGCTTCTGCGAATGCCTCCTCCGCATCTTCATGCGCGTTGTACGCCTCGTCGTCGGCTTCCGCGATGCGCTTCACTGCAGCCAGCGCCTTCGCGTCAGCGCCACTGGCTCCCGCCGGCTTGTGGTCTTTGGTCTTGCGCCGCGGGCGCTTCGCGTCGCCGTCATCGGACACAACCTGGTTGTAGGCAAGCTTCAGATCGTCGCCCCACGTGAGCTTCACCTTCATCTCCGAGTCATCGAGCGCGGCGCGGGCTTTGTCGGCCAGCGCCCGCACTCTTTTCTTTTCCGTCAGCCATTTCCATACGCCCCATTCCGTGCCTTCCATCATGACGGCGCGGGCGTCCTCAACAGCGGGAAGCTTCTTCATCAGCAAACCTCGTGGAAACAAAAATTATCAACTTCGAGAACCAGCAGGACGCGCCTGGGCTTCCTGAAGTCCGATTTTGCGTAACTTCTCATCGTAAAGCCGCGAGGCTGGATTCAAGTCTGCGAGAGCGCTCGAGTTTCCGTTAATTCCCACTTTGGGACCGACCGCGTAAAGGGTGGAGCATCGCTTCAGCGGGCATCAACGAAGCGTAGCGATTGTCCGGCTTTAAGCCGCTGCGGTAATTCGTCAACTGGAGATCCAGGTTCATGGAAAAAGAAGCCTCACGCCCCTAAACATCGCCCCTGTCGGTGTGTCTCAGTTTGAATTTATGGAGATATAAAAGAACAAGGCCGCTCCAGCACACACCGTAGCGCCGAGGCCACGAATCAGCCACGATGGCATTCCCCTCAACGGATGCCAGGAACCCTTCTTGAACCAATCAGCATAACCATCCATGATCGTTTGTGCCTTCGTAGGGCGAAGGACCATAAATAAGCCCCAAACGAGCCAAATTGCGCCCAGCACGGCAGCAGCTTTAGCGTCTTTCATTCCGATGATTCTATTAAGTTTGCGAGTAGAGCGAATCTCCTCCAGCGACCAAACGTGATCGGTAATGCCAGCAGCCATCGCGGGCGTAATTCGGAGAGTCTTATGGACTCCGGCAAAATTGTAGTGCATGAAGTGAGCGCGACCCCCTATTGCTCCCCTGCGCTTCCGCGCATCTCTTGATACAGTAGAAAGATTCGCCGCTTTCATGCCCTCAGCAACTGACAGCGCGCCTGCCGCCCAACTATGCCAAAACTGTGGGGCTGAGCTTGCTCAAGGTGTCGACCGCTGTCCGGCATGCGGTCGAATCGCAACCACCCGCTCCGCCAGAATCGTGCTGGCGGTCACGCTGGTTCTCATCATCGCGGGCTTCGCATTCACGCAATACTTTGTGAACCTGCACCGGCAGATGGAATCCGACCTCGCCGTGCGCTGGTTCACTCGCGGCGAACAGGCCATGCAAGCCCAGTTACCGGCGGCTGCGGCCGAGGACTATCGCAACGCGCTCTCCTACGATCCCGACAACCGCCAGTATCGCCTTCGTCTTGCTCAGGCACTGCTGGCCGCCAAACGCTGGAATGAAGCCCGCGCGCATCTCACCAGTCTGTGGGAAGAAGAACCCGCCGACGGCGAGGTGAACCTGACGCTGGCGCGATTGCATGCGCAGCGCGGCGATTACTCCAACGCTGTCCGCTACTACGGCAATGCCATCAACGGCGTGTGGAACGAAGAACCTCGCAAGCGACGCATTGCAACCCGTTTCGAGCTGGCGCGCTACTTAATGCAACAGCGCAAAGTAGCGCAAGCTCAGGCGGAACTGATGGCGCTTCAAGCCGACGGGCCGCCCGATCCCGCCGACCAGCTTCTTCTGGCAGACCTATTGCTTCAGTTAAACGAGCCAGCACGTGCCATTGACGCCTACAACGCCGTTCTGGCCCATGATCGCACCAGCGCTCAGGCATGGCTGGGCAAAGGGCAAGCGTCGTTGGCCATCGCCGACTACTCTGTAGCCGAGCGTGCCCTCGCCAATGCCGTCGATCGTGACCCGCGCCTTGACGATGCTCGTCAGCAGCTTCAGCTGGTGCGCGAAGTGCTGCGGCTCGACCCCGCGATCCGCGGGCTATCCTTGGCAGAGCGCAGTAAACGCGTTGCCGCGGCCTTCCAGGTTGCTCTTCAACGGTTAACCAGTTGCGCCAATCAGCAGGGATACAGTCTGACCGAACATGACGGCGCGGCACCCTCGCCAGCCACTGCCGGAGCCGTCGCGCCGAATCCGGCTCCCACCACTGGCACTCTGCAAAATCTCTACACTACTGGCCTGCAACAGAAAGCATCCGCCCCGGAGCAGGCCTTGCGAAAAAATCCCGATGCGCTGGAACCTACCATGCAATTTGTCTTCGACGTGGAACGTGCCACCTCGCCGGTCTGCCCGGACATCGACTTGGCTGACAGCGCACTGCTGACCCTGGCGCAGCATGAGAGTGCGACGGTGAAATGAGTCCACAAGAACCCATCGTCGCCAAATCCAAGGATGCCAGCGGCATCAAGCCGGCAGTCTCCACGCCCACTCGCCGCCAGTATTGGCGCAGCTTGCGAGCGATGCTGGCGCCGCAACGCTTCAGTCTGCGCGAGGAGCAGTTCTTCCTTCTGCTGGCCGTACTCATCGGAATTGGCTCCGGGCTGGCCGTCGTCTGCTTCCGCATGTGCATTGAGTTTCTTCACCTCAAGCTGCTGGGAACGGGCCTGCAACCGTCGGTGCCGCGGGTTTTTCTCGCTCCCATGCTCGCCGGCCTGGTGATCGCGGCCCTCGTGATTCGCTTTTTCCCGCGCGCCCGCGGCAGCGGCGTCAACCAGACCAAGGCCGCTTTATACATCTACGACGGCTACATTCCGATGCCGACCGTCATCGGCAAATTCGTCACCAGCGCATTGGCCATCGGCAGCGGACAATCGCTGGGCCCGGAAGATCCCGCGCTACAGATCGGAGCGGGCCTGGCTTCGGCGCTGGGACGCCGCCTGAAACTTTCGCGCGAGAAATTGCGCTTGATCGCGCCGGTGGGAGCGGCAGCCGGATTGGCGGCGGCGTTCAATGCGCCCATCACCGCGGTGCTGTTCGTCATCGAGGAAGTCATTGGACGCTGGACGGCCGGCATTCTGGGCGCGGTTGTTCTCTCGGCAATTTCCAGCGCGGTCGTCGCCCGCTGGTTTCTGGGCGACGAAGCCCTGTTTCGCGTCCCCGCCTATCACCTCGAACATCCGATTGAGTTGTTGGCTTACGCCAGCCTGGGCGTGATTGGCGGCTTCGCCTCGCTCATCTTCGTCAAGTACATCGCCTTCCTGCGGCCCAGGCTGCGGCAATATCCGGCGTGGACGCAATACTTTCAACCCGCCGCCGCGGGCCTGCTCATCGGTTTTATCGGCATCAAGTTTCCCCAGGTGATGGGCGCAGGCTACACCTACATCGATCAGGCCATACACGAGCAGTACACGTGGCAGATTCTCGCCGTCCTCGGCGCGCTGAAAATCCTGACCACTGGCCTGTCATTCAGCAGCGGCACGCCCGGCGGCCTCTTTGCTCCCACGCTCTTCATGGGCGCCATGATCGGCGGCGCGGTCGGCATGGCCGAGCGCCAGCTTGTCCCCTACCTCGCCATTCCGGTGGGAGCGTATGCGCTCGTCGGCATGGGCACGCTGTTCGCCGGAATTCTGCGCGCGCCCATGACATCGGTGTTCATGATCCTGGAAGTCAGCGGCAACTACAGCATCATTGTCCCCGTGATCCTCTCGAACGCTATCGCGTATTTCATCTCGCGAACGTTTCAGCCGACGCCGATCTTCGATCTGCTGTCTCGACAGGACGGATTGGACTTGCCCTCCCTCGAAGAAGAGCGCGAAGTTCCGCTGCTGCGCGTGGAAGATGCCATGCGTCCGCCGCTGGGACAGATTCTTACTGGCAACATGACTCTTCAGGAAGCGCAGGAGCACGTACAGGGTTCAGCGCAGGAGTTCTTCGTGGTCGGCATGGGCGGCGACGACTGGTCGGGCATCGGCCGCGCCCAACTGCTCGACATGATCGCCAACTCCGATGTGCCGCTGTCGCGCGTGCTCGGTGCGCGAATTCCTTATCTGCATCCCGATCATCCGCTGGATACGGCCTTGCGCCTGATTGGCGAGTGGCCGCTGTTGCCGGTCGTGCATCGCGCCAATGTGCAGCAGTTGCTGGGCGTGGTTTCCCTCGACGACGTCATGCGCGCCTATCGCGGCGCCGGTCTGAGCGAGACTCATGCCAATCCGGCCCCGGTTGTTCCCTGATCGTGCGAGTCATGGGGCTGCCGTTGGCGGTTTTGAAGGAGCGTACCTTTAGGTGCGCCGTATTAGCCCCCCTTTTTCTTGCCATCACGAGCCGACTTTAGTCGGCGAGGGATCTGCTTGTCCCTAGCCTGCCCCTTGCATCTCACCGCCGGAACAAGGAAACTGTAAAGACATCCTGCATGAATATCGCAATCTTCGGCGGCACCTTCGATCCTGTTCATCGCGGACACCTCGTCGTGGCTCGCGCCGCATTTGCGAAGTTTGCCCTGAAGCAGGTCTGGTTCATCCCTGCCGACATTCCGCCTCACAAGCAGAAGATGCCCATCACCTCCTTCTATCACCGCTATGCCATGATTTCTTTGGCGCTGGCGGGTGAGAAAGCGTTCGTGCCGTCGCTGCTTGAAGCGCTTGATCCCGAGCAGCCGGTTAAAGAACGCAAGCCGAGTTACTCCATTGATACTGTGCGACGCGTGAAAAAGACGCTGGGCAAGAGCGACCACTTATACTTCTTGATTGGGATGGACGCCTTCCGCGACATCGCCAAGTGGTACAAGGCAGATGAACTGCTGGCGGAGTGCGAATTCATCGTTGCGGCGCGTCCGGGATATTCGCTGGCGGATGTGGCGTCGTCGCTTCCGGAGAAGCTGCGCCCCCGCGCTGAGGTCACGAAGCTGTTCCGCAAACAGAAGATGTCGGGGCCGCTGGTGCTGCCGGGAGTAACGTTGCATATGCTGCCGGAGACGCATGAGAACGTATCGGCCACGCAGATTCGTGCTGCAGCGGATCGCGGCGCGGCACTGAAACGGCTGGTGCCCGAGACCGTGGCAGAATACATCCAGAAGGAACGGTTGTACCGGAAGGCAGTGGTCAGTGGCTAGCGTTTAATTGCGAATACAGAGGCTCGCGGCTCGCGGCTCATGGCTCGAGCGAAAGGCGAATAGCGAATGGCGGATCCTATTGCATGAAGAAAAATGAGTTGAGATCGCAGGTTGCCCTGGCCGTGCGCGCCTGCCAGGAGAAAAAGGCCGAGGACATCACCGTCCTGCACCTGGATGAAAGCTCCAGCGGCTTCACCGATTATTTCCTGCTGTGCTCGGGCGCAAACCCGCGCCAAGTGCAGGCTATCGCCGATGAAATCGACCACCAGCTGAGCGCCATCGGAGTACAGCCCAAGCACACCGAAGGCTATACCCAGGCCGACTGGTTGCTGATGGACTACGTCGACTTCGTCGTGCACATTTTCTCCGAGAGCGCCCGCAAGTTCTACGGCCTGGAGCGGCTGTGGAAGACGGCCACACGTGTCGAACTGGCTGATCTAGAAAAACCTGCGCGGAAGCCCGCGTCCGCCAAAACGTCCAAGCGTGGGACGGTGGCTGCCAAATCGAGCAAGACGCCGGCGAAATCCGCTGCGCGCAAGCGTGTTCCGGCCAAACGCACGCGCAAGAGTTCTGGGTCGTGAAACTTCAAATTGCATGGATTGGCCGCACCAAGAGCCCGCCAATTCAATCGTTGACCGCGGAATATCTGAAGCGGCTGTCGCGCTTCGCGGCTTGCGATGCCCGCGAGTTGCTATCGGAGTCCGCGCTGCTCAAGCTCGTGGAGAAGAGCGCCGGTCGCACCCGTCCGGTGCTGGTGCTGCTGGATTCGCGAGGCCGCCAGCTCACCTCGGAAGAGATCGCTAACTTCCTCCAGTATCACCAGTCTCACGATACGCAGGAATTGCTGTTTGCCGTCGGCCCGGCTGATGGCTGGAGCGATGCGTCGCGGGCGGCAGCCAGCAGCATGCTCTCGTTCGGCAAAATCACATTGCCGCACGAGCTGGCGCGGGTGGTATTGCTGGAGCAGCTCTACCGCGGCTTCACCATATTGCAGGGCCATCCGTATCACGGGGGACATTGATAGATCATTTTTGTGTCAGGGCACCCTTCGGCTGCGCTCAGGGCAGGCTCTTTAGACGTGCCGTACAACGGCGTCATAATGAGTTGAGCTTTAGCCCCTGTGCACGGGCAGGAGCTAAAGCCCCGAGTTCCTGGCGACCGGGACGGCACGGCTGAAAGCCGTGCCCTGACACAAAGCAATTCACAAGAAGGTTCACGTCACGACAAACCAGTCCCGAAGGGACGAAATAGTCTAGCCCAGCACGCAGCCGGAGGCGGAGTGCTGGGTAAGCCAATAAAATTGATCTGAGTCCCGCAGGGACGGCAGGTTTGAAAACATTCCGAAGATCGAAACTCCTCTTGGAAACTAATGAATTTCCCTTATCGCAAATTCGCCTTGCTGTTTATCGCGCTGGCGCTTGCCGGCACTCTATTCCACGCTGTTGCACAATCTGCCCCGCAATCCACCGCTCCTTTTCCGCCGCTCGAGCAATGGAAATCCGCCGTCATCGCAGGCAATGTGACGGCCCTGCGGGCGCTGTATAGCAGCGATCCTCCGGCGCGCGTCATGACGACAGCGGGCGACAGCAGCACCGACACCGAAATCACCTTCTGGATGGGACTGAAGCCACGTCGCATGAAGCTCGACATCATCCAGTCGGAGTCGCCGCAATCGGGAGCGCAGCAGATAGTCTTTCAGGCTGAGGTTCAATCCTCTTCGGACCCGGGCGAACACGTGCTCTATGTCACCGAGGGACAACTGTGGCAGCAGCAGAATGGAAGCTGGAAGCTGGTCGCCTCCAAGCGCAGCGAGGCGACAGAACTGCAACAGCCCACTTCCACCAGCAAGGTGATCTACTCTCCCGGACTCGATGCTCACGCCGAGATCCAGCAGGCCCTGGCACTGGCCGTGAAGCAGCACAAAAATGTAATCATCGTCTTCGGCGCCAACTGGTGCTATGACTGCCACGTCCTCGACCTGGCATTTCATCGTCCTGACCTGGCCGGCGTGCTGCAACGCAACTACGAAGTCGTGCATGTGGATGTGGGCGAGGGCGACAAGAACCAGGACATCATGCAGCAATATCATGTGCCGATGAAGAAAGGCATTCCGGCGCTGGCCGTGCTCGACAGCAATGGCAAGCTGCTCTATAGCCAGCAAGGCGGCGAGTTCGAGAAGGCCCGCTCGCTGGCGCCGCAAGACCTCCTGGCATTCCTCAACAAATGGAAGCCGGGCAAATAGCCGCTCAGCCCTAACTCAGCGTTGCTCAATGTCCCTTGTTGAAGCCTTTGCGCCGCTGCGCGCTGTAGCGGACCAGCGCGTCCTCGATGACGGGAAGCGCGTCCTTGGCTGGTAATATCTCGTCGACCTCCACAGCTTTCTTTTCCAGCTGCTTGTAGTCGAGGAAGAAGCGCCGCAGCATGGCCAGACGATGCTCCGGCATCTCGGAGGCTTCTCTGTAGCCATTGAACTCTGGATCCTCGGTGGCGATGGCGATGATCTTGTGATCGCGCTTGCCGGAATCGATCATGGTCATCAGGCCGATGGCGCGCGCGTAGATCAGGGTCAGCGGCACAACCGGCTGCTGGCACAGGACCAGAACGTCGAGCGGATCGTCGTCTTCAGCCAGGGTTTGCGGAATGAATCCGTAGTTCGCGGGATAGTACACGGCGGAGTAGAGCACGCGGTCCAGCTTGATCAGGCCGCTGGGCTTGTCGAGCTCGTATTTCACACTCGAGCCATAGGGAATCTCGATGACGGTGTAGAACTCCAGCGGCAGGTTTTCGCCGGGAGTGATGTCGTGCCAGGCATGAGTCACGGGACGCCCTCAAATCGCAGATTCTGGCTTGATTGTAGCTGAGGAGTCACCCCTCGCGGGATGCGGTGGCCTCGCCAACAAGAAAAGGCGCGGGAAGCTGATGTGCTCCTTCCGCGCCTTTCGGGATCTTAGGCCGCTACTCAGTAACGGTGCGGCAGTTTCTGCTCGGTTTCCACCGAACTCGTCAAACATCCCACTACGTAGCTCACAACGATAACGCCCACCACAGCGATCGTAATGAGATCCATGTGGCACCTCCCCCACCCGGCAGCTGGCGCCGGCCCGTGCTCGATCTCAAATCCTTCCGCCCCTACTTCATTAGACACCGCAGTGCAACGGAAGTTGTGCATTGTTTGTAACACGATTTTCGTTCCAGCGCAGCAGAAATCGGAAGTGGACCGACGCTTATTCAGACAGGCGAGCCAGCCGCGCCGAACTTTCAGCCACGCCTTGGGTGACGTTGACCTGCGCGTAGAGATCACGGGCTTCCTGCCAAAGCGTTCTCGCCTGTGCCGTTTCTCCGGTCTCGCTTTTCAGCACCGCCATGCTGCGGACGGCGTTGGCCAGATCGAGTGGAGGAGCGTCGGCACTGGAGCGATAGAGCTCGAGGGCCTCTCGGTAGCAGGGCTCCGCCAAGTCTGGATGGTGGGCTTCCTGATACACGTCGCCAAGATGACGAACCGTATGCGCCAGCGCGAGCCGCTCTCCATGCTCGCGGTAGAGGGCGACGGCTTCTTCATAGTGTTGGCGCGCAGCCGCGTTGTCGTGCAGCTTTCTCTCGACTTCTCCCAGCAGCCGCAGCGCTTGCGCCAACTCGAGGCCTGCGGGTTGCTGGCGCAACATATCAGTCGCCTGCAATAAATCCTGCCTGGCCTCGGCGAAGCGCCGGCTTCTCTTCGCTTCAGCGGCCCGTTGCATGAGTTGATCGATTGCGTCGGACATAGCGCCGACAAGGTTAGCACTACGGCAGGACCGGTGAAAGAGGAGTATCTGCCGAAAGGGTCAGGCTGCGGCTTTTGGGGGGCCGGTTTCAGCTATTACGAGGAGAAGAGCATCGGGGCCGTCGGCGCCGACTACGTAGCGATCGGCTTCCACCTCCGGCCATTCGCCGTAAATGTGCGCGATGTAGATCACCTTGCCTTCACGCTTTTCTTCTCGAAAGATGCGAATAATCTTGCGAGCAGTTGCGTCGGGCAGGTGATGGCAGATTAGTGCGATGTCGAATGGCACCTGTTTTTCCGCCGCTTCCAGGGCTTCCCTCTCGGTGCTGAGCGCCACAACTTCATGCCCGGCGGATTGCAGCACATGCTGCCGCAACAGGGCGAGCTCCTGATCGGTGGTAAGGATAAGAATCTTCATGGCGAGGAATTCCCTGCAAGAAGTGGCTTATGCGGAGGATATCAAAACAGGCAGACATCTTCCTACTGCGCAGTTCTCCCCATTGGTATGAAGCCCAGGCGACGGTGGCTATTACTGCGCCCGTACCTGCATGAAGTCCAACGCCCGCGATATATAAGTCTTCAGCTCGTGGCGGCGCACTACCGCATCCAGCATTCCATGCTCCAGCAGAAATTCGCTGCGCTGGAAGCCTTCGGGCAGCTTCTGGCGGATGGTCTGTTCGATCACGCGCGGTCCGGCGAATCCGATGAGCGCTCCCGGTTCGGCGATGTTCAGGTCGCCGAGCATGGCGAACGACGCCGTCACGCCGCCTGTGGTGGGATCGGTCATCACCGAAATGTAGGGCACCTTGGCATCGTCCATCCGCGCCAGCGCTGCGGAGATCTTCGCCAGCTGCATCAGGCTGATGACGCCTTCCATCATGCGCGCGCCGCCAGAGGCCGAGACAATGATGAGCGGCAGCTTCTCCGCTGTGGCCCGCTCGATGGCGCGAGTGATCATTTCGCCCACCACCGTGCCCATCGAGCCGCCGATGAACGAGTACTCCATGGCGCTAACGATCACCGGCTTTCCGTCAAGCTTGCCGCGCGCGTTGATGACCGCGTCGTTCAGCCCCGTCTCCTGCTGCGAGCGCTGCAACCGCCCGGCATAAGACTTCAAGTCGGTGAACTTCAGCGGATCGGTCGAGACCAGGTTGTTGTCTTCCATTGCGTACTTGCCATCGTCCAGCAGGTACGACAGGCGAGTGCGTGCGTCGATGCGGAAGTGACGATCGCACTTGGGGCAGACGTTGAAATTCTGGTCAAGATCCTTTTTCCAGATGATTTGGCGACATTGGTCGCACTTCACCCAGAGTCCTTCGGTCTTGACTCGCTTCTCGCCCGAGGTGTCGAGGGGAACAGATTCGCGCTTAAACCATGCCATTGTGTTGATAGCCAGTGTAGCCGACGGGGAGTAAAGTTGTCGCGCGACAGGGGCGGCTTCAGCCGGTGCGCCTCCCTTTGTGCTAGGCTGTACAGCGCTATGAAGGCATCCGCAAAGGCTGTTCAGGCAGCATCGCCCGACCCCGGCGAACAACTCGACAGTTTTATCGACAAGTTCGAGCCGAAAAACCAGGCGCTGATTCGCGCCGTGCGCAAAGCGTTACGCAAGCGCCTGCCCACCGCCAACGAACTGGTGTACGACAATTACAACTTCTTCGTCATCGGCTATTGCCCCACCGAACGCCCTTCCGATTGCATAGTCTCGATTGCCGCGGCCGCGAACGGAGTGGGCCTCGCTTTTTACCACGGCGCCAGTCTGCCCGATCCCCATCACCTGCTGCTCGGCTCGGGGGTGCAAAATCGTTTCGTCCGGCTTGAGTCGGCGGAGACGCTGGCTCGCCCCGAAGTGGAAGCGCTGATCGCCGCAGCCGTCGCGCACAACGAAACTCCGCTTCCGGCCAGCGGCAAAAGCAAACTCATCATCCGCTCAATTTCTGCCAAGCAAAGGCCGCGCCGTAAATCAGCCAAGTAACTACCCCATTCTTCAGACGCAAGATTTTCCCCGCTCCGCCGAAAGAAGAGGATGGAGGCGCGTGTCCGATGATCTCGCCATGACCAAATAAAACGAAGCGTGTCCCCCGAAAAG